>Ga0097691_1001795_pt1 | contig 15218 bp, 12 predicted proteins | sample NGESurdeep072012_8_FD_72858 | JGI IMG/M metagenome (GOLD analysis project Ga0097691, IMG submission 72858) | Arctic peat soil microbial communities from Barrow, Alaska - NGEE Surface sample 210-1 deep-072012 | ecosystem: Environmental > Terrestrial > Soil > Wetlands > Peat ... | reverse complement strand
GTCCACCGCGCGTCGGATCCTTCATCGCGACCACGCCGTCGCCACCGGCCTCGAGCGCGCGCCTGATCAAGCCGTTGAGGGGGGCAACGTCGGAGAACAGCTCGCCTTCGAGCTCCAGCGAATGCCGCCGAGCCATCACGGCGAGTCCGTGATCGCCGATCGTGCCGGTCACGATAATCTGGTCGCCGAGCGCAAGCCCGCAGTCGGGCACGACGCGGCGGGTGAAGGCCACGCCGGCTGTATTGAGCACGATTCCGTCGATCTCGCCGCGGCCCATCACCTTGGTGTCGCCGGTAACGATCGCGGTACCGGCCTCCGCGCAAGCGGTGCTGATCGACGCCTTGATCCGTTCCAGGTCGGCGCGGGGGAAGCCCTCCTCTATAATCACGGCGCAGGTCAGCGCGGCGATCTCGGTCGCGCCCATCATCGACAGATCGTTCACCGTGCCCGACACCGCGAGACGGCCGATGTCGCCGCCGGGGAAAAACGGTGGCTTGACCACATACGAATCCGTCGTTATCACCATCCACTCATCGCCCACGCGCAACGCCGCGCCGTCGTCCATCGCGGCAAGTCCGATGCCGCCGTCGGCCGGCGCTTTCGCATCGCCGACGAACACCTGCCGGATCAGCTCGCGCATCGCGCGCCCCCCGGCGCCATGCTTAAGCATCACCTTCGCGTCAGGCCCGATTCTGTGCGTGCTCATGATTGCCTCAGGTCGAGCTGCCCGCCGTACTGATGCCAGATCCGGCAGGTGCCTTCGCTGCTGACCATGCACGCGCCAATGGGATTGTCGGGCACGCATTCCTTGCCGAACAGCGAGCAGGCCGACGGCGAGGCGATGCCCGCCATGATGTTGCCGCAGATGCAGCTTTGCGCGAGGCTCGGCGGCGCAAAGTCCCAGAGCCTGCTCACGTCGATTTTGAATCGCCGGCGCGCGTCGAAGCGCGACCATTCATCGCGCAGGCGCAGGTTGCCGTTGGGAACGTGCGCGATTCCGCGCCATCGGCCGCCCACAGCCCGAAACACCTTCCACAGCACTTCTTGCGCGCGGCGGTTGCCTTCGCGACTGACGCATCGCGGATACATGTTCGCGACTTCGGCCCGGCGGTCGCGGATTAGTTCGAGCAGCTTCGCGAGCCCGGCCAGGATATCGAGCGGTTCGAAGCCGGCCACGACCACCGGAATCCCGTGCCGCTCGACGAAGGGTTCGAAAATCGCGCAGCCGGTGATCGTCGCCGCGTGTCCCGCAGCGAGGAAACCCTCCACGCGCGTTTGCGGCATCTCGGCCACGATCTCCATCACCGGCGGGATGTACTTGTGTGCGGAGAGTATCGAAAAGTTTGCAGGCGGTGCGCTCAGCAGCAACGCGGCCGTCGCGACCGCGGTGGTCTCGAAGCCGCTGGCGAAAAAGACCAGCTCTTCGTCGAGGTTCGCCGCTAGCTGCGCCGCCTGCGCCACACTGTACACGACGTCGATCTTGGCGCCCGCGGCCTGTGCGTCGGCGAGCGATCGCGCGGTGCCGGGTACGCGGAGCATGTCGCCGTACGTGGCGATTCGGACGCCAGCTTCCGCCAGCGCGACTGCCTCGTCCACTTCAGGCATGTCGGTCACGCAGACCGGGCATCCCGGCCCCATGATGACTTCAAGCTTGCGCGGAAAGATCGCGCGCAATCCGAAGCGCGCGATCGCCTGCTCGTGGCTGCCACACACATGCATCACCGACACCGGATCGCGGCCGATTTCTCGCACCAGGTGCTCGAGCATTTCCGCCATCGCGGCGGCACGCGCGGGATCGCGGAACTGGAGCCGGTTGCCGCCGATGTCACTCATTTTTCTTTTCGCCGGTCGCGACGATCTCGCCGCGGATGTCGGCAGCAAGCAGATCTTCTTTCGACACTGCCGCGAGCAATTGCTCATACAGCGCCAGTGTTTCCTCCACTTCCGCGGGCGGGATGCGGCAAATGGCAAAGCCGACGTGATTCATCACGTAATCGCCCGGTTCGACAGGCTCATCGACGATATCGAGTCGCACGTTGCGGCGGACGCCGAAGAAATCGACGGTGGCAAGCAATCCATCGATCGACACCACCTTGCCGGGAACGCCTAGGCACATACCGAACCCCCTGCACGCGTGCGCGCGTTGGCGACCATCGCCTGTCCGAGTGCAATACCGCCGTCGCCGGGTGGAACCGAACGATGCGTGTAAATGTCGAAATTGCGCGCGAGCGCGGTGGCGATTCCATCCGCAAGGCGCGCATTCTGGAAGCATCCACCGGTCAGCACGATCGGCACTCGGCCAATGCTTGCCGACGCCGCGCGCACGACCTCGGCGGCCGCGTGCACAAGAGTATTGTGAAAGCGAGCCGCAACCACGCCCGCCGACACCCGGCCGAGCAGATCGCGCACGGCTTCGCGCACCGCTTGGCGCAGATCAACTTCCCACGGCGACGAGTTGCGATCGATCTCGAAGCGGTAGTGCGCGAGTTCGGCCGAATCAGCTGCCCATTCGAGGCGCATCGCGACCTGCCCCTCGTAGCTAGAGTGCGAAAGTCCCAGCACGAGCGCGCCGAAGGCGTCGAAGTAGCGGCCGACGCCATGCGCCAGCGGCGCATTGAAGCGGGTTGCGATCATCCGGCGCATGACGGCGACGTCATGCGGTGCGATCTCCGCGAAAAGCGCCAGGTCGTCGAGCGGTGTCGCCGCGCCGAAAGCGTCATCGAGCATCGCAAGCGCGATCCGCCACACCTGGCGAATAGCAGTATCGCCACCCGCGAGCGCGAGCGGACGAAAAGTCGCAAGCCGCGTGAAGCTGCCGAAATCCGCGAGCAGAAATTCACCGCCCCAGGTGTGGCCGTCGCTTCCATAGCCGGTTCCGTCGAACGCGAGCCCGAGCACCGGGCCGGTAAGCCCGTGCTCCGCCATCGCGCTGGCAACGTGCGCATGATGATGCTGAACTTGCACCGCGACCAAGCCGGTTCGCGAGCGCGCATACAAGGTCGAGAGGTAGTCGGGATGTAGGTCGTGGGCGATGACCTCGGGATTCACCTCCAGAAAGCGCTCCATCCGCGCGATCGATTCCTCGAACGACTGGAAGGTGTCGAGATTTTCAAGGTCGCCGATATGCGGCCCGAGATACGCTTCGGCGCCGACACCGATGCAGAACGTATTCTTGAGCTGCGCTCCACATGCCAGCACGGGACGGCTGAACGCTCGCGAAAGCGGGATCGCGCGTGGCACGTAACCGCGCGACCGGCGCATCACAGTGGGACCCCCGGCAAGCACGCGTACGACGGAATCGTCGCATCGGGTCACGATCTCGCGGTCGTGCAAAACGAACAGGTCGGCGACCGCGCCGAGCCGCGCGATTGCCTCGTCGTTGCGATAGGCAATCGGTTCCTCGGACAGATTGCCCGAGGTCATCACCAGCGGGCGGCCGACTTCAGCCAGTATCAAGTAATGCAGCGGTGAGTACGGAAGCATCAACCCGAGCATCGGATTATCAGGCGCAATTTCGCTCGCGAGTTCGGCGTCGTCGCGCCGCCGGACGAGAACAATCGGCCGCTCGCTGGAGACCAGGATCGCCGTTTCGAGTTGCGTAAGATCCGCCAAGCGTTGCGCCTCAGCGAGATCGCGCACCATCACGGCGAGCGGCTTTTGCTCGCGGCGTTTGCGGCTGCGAAGGCGTCGCACGGCGGCGGAACTGGTCGCATCGCAGGCGAGGTGAAAACCACCAATTCCCCTGATTGCGACAATCCGGCCCGCCGCAATCGCGCCAGCGGCGGCGCGAATCGGGTCGGGTTCGGCCGCGGTTCGATCAGCGTTCGGATCGAAGATGAAAAGGGTAGGGCCGCAGCGGGGACAAGCGTTCGGCTCGGCATGGAAGCGGCGATCGGCGACGGCTTGGTACTCGCGACGGCACTCGGGGCACATGGCGAAACGCGCCATTGTGGTAGCCGGCCGATCGTAGGGAATGTCGCGCGTGATGGTGAAGCGCGGCCCGCAATTGGTGCAGTTGGTAAACGGGTAGCGATAGCGGCGGCCGGCCGGATCGAAAATTTCGGCCAAGCAATCGCCGCAAATCGCGATATCGGGCGGAATCGCAAGCCGACGCTCCGCACCAGGGCGGCTCTCGACTATTTCGAAACGTTCGAGATGCTCGGGTGGAATCGTTTCGCAAACGACGCCGTCGATTCGCGCGGCTGGTGGCGCTGAGGCAGAAAGCAGGCGGACGAATCTATCGAGCACCTGCGGGGTGCCGAAGGCCTCAATTGTGGCGCCGGTCGAGCTGTTCCACACCCGGCCGCGAACGCGTTCGCGACCGGCGAGCCGATGCACCCAAGGACGAAATCCGACCCCCTGAACGGTACCGCCGATTCTAATCCGCCTGCCTTCGGTGCGATCTCCGGCGGGCGCAAGATTACAGCTTGGTTGCGGTGCGTCCATCGATTAAAAAAGGCTCATCGACCTAGAGCACATAGGCGTCAGTTCCCAGGTTTCTTCGCCGCTCAACGTGACGCGACAAATTCAGACCTATCACCAGACAGCCACCAGAGATTCGGCTGGCGCGGCGCATCCCGGCGGCGGCAATCGATGCCGCGCTCCACCAGCAAGCGAGCGATGTTATCGATAGCAAGCGAGGAGGTGCTCAGCACCGAGGGGCTAAAACCCTTGCCGAGGTCGCACGACTCGGGAACGACACCTATGATGATAAGTTCGGACGGGGCGTGACCGGCTAGCCTCAATAGCGCGAGAGACTCCCTAACTCCCGGATCGTGCGCCGTCAGACGAAGCTGGGCCCGGCGAGCCACAAGCTCGTCTTCGCAGTAGATGCACAAGGTTCCCGGCTTCTCTTGCGCATGAACGGCATCCGCGATTATGACCAGGTCCGCGGCGTACAGATAGGGCGCGAGATCCAACCCGGGCGTGCCTAGGTCGAGGATTTCAACATTCGAGCTGCATTCGTACTTGCAACGAAACATTTCCACGGCCAATGGGCCAAAGCCGTCATCGCCAAGAAGAACGTTCCCTATGCCGACAACGCAGGCTCGCGAAGGTCTGGCGCCGGCGCCGGTGTTCATAGGACCTTCACCTGAGCGATTTCGCGGCCGCTTGCATCGAAGGTGTGACACGCGCAGGCCATGCACGGATCGAAGGAGTGCACGGTGCGGAGTACTTCCAGCGGCTTCGACGGATCGGACACCGGGTTTGCAAGGAGCGAGCTTTCGTATGGCCCGGGGACGCTCTTCTCGTCGCGGGGGCTGGCGTTCCATGTGCTCGGCACAACCGCCTGATAGTTGGAGAAAACCCCCTTGTCGATGACAACCCAGTGCGAAAGCGTGCCACGCGGCGCTTCATGCAGCCCCACACCTGTAATCTGATGCTGCGGGAATTGGGGCGGATTGTAGGTAGTGTCGTCGCCTTTGAGAATGTTGGCGGTGAGCAACTGCCAGTGCTGGAGCGCCAGCTCGGAGAGCATCGCTGAACGGATCGCGCGGGCAAGGTACCGCCCCATTGTCGATTGCAAATTCTCCGGCGTCACATTCGGACCACGGAGCGACGAAATTTTCTTGAAAGCGTCGTCCGTCCATTTGCGCGTGAGCGGATGGCCGGAGGCATAGCCTACGAGAACATTGGCAAGGGGACCGACCTGCATCGGATGACCGTTGTAGCGTGGCGCTTTTACCCACGTGTACTTCCCGTCCTCCCGGAAGTCGGTGTAGTCGGGGTCGGTCTTGCCTTGAAAGGGGGGCTGCGGGCCTTCTCCCTGGTACCACGCGTGCGTGACATCCTCGGCAACCGCCGCGCGGATGGCTTCATCACGCCAATTTTGAATCGGCCGCATGGAACCGAGATTCCCATCGAGGATGATGCCACCGGGAAGATCGAATTGCGTGGCCTTTGCGTCCAGCGGAAGGTCCGGGACGGCAAGATAATTCGCCACGCCGCGTCCATAGCGGAACCACTCGGGGTAGGAGGCACCGAGCAGGCAGGCATCTACGAAATAGGCCTGTTGCACGAACGGAACCAATTCCTGGAGCAGAGATTGCAACATCCCGAGGCGGTCCATATTCATCGTCGCGAGGCTGTTGAGGTTAATCGCGTTCATTACGCCGCCGACAGCCATGTTCTGGATGTGCGGCGTTTTTCCCCCAAGAATCCCAACCACTTGGTTGGATTTGCGTTGAAATTCCAGGGCCTGCAAATAGTGAGCAAACAGAATCAAGTTCATTTCCGGGCTCAAGTGCATCGCCGGATGGCCCCAGTAGCCGTTAGAGAAAATCCCGAGCTGGCCGCTCCCAATCAAGCCTTTGACCTTGTTCTGAACATCCTCGAGCGTGCGACGGGAGTTTCCCTCCCAAGTGCCGAGGCTGTCTGCGATAGATGCCGCGCGTGCGGGATTCGCCTTGGGAATGGTCGTGATGTCCACCCAATCGAGTGCGGACAATTGATAGAAATGAACGATGTGGTCATGCAGGGCGTGCGCGATGAGAATCAGGTTGCGAATGTACTGCGCGTTCGCCGGAATCTCGAGCTGGAGCGCATCTTCTACGGCGCGCACCGAGGCAATGGCGTGGACCGTGGTGCAAACTCCACAGAAGCGCTGCGCAAAAACCCAGCCTTCGCGGGGATCGCGCCCGAGCAGAATCGTCTCGATCCCGCGCCACATGGTGCAGCTCGCCCAAGCCTTCTGCACGGTGCCCCCATCGACCTCGACATCGATGCGCAGGTGCCCTTCGATGCGAGTTATCGGGTCTATCGAGATGCGAGCCATAATGTTTCTCCGCCTGGACCAGCCGCCGCGGCTTGCGGCTCGCCGGTCATGATCGGGAAGAGTTTAATGAGCACGATGTAACCGGCGATCTCGCCGGCCACGAGCCCGCTAGTCACAAGAATCTCGGTGATGCTCGGAAAGTACGACCAGTTCGGCCCGGGCTGGAAGGCTACGAGGTAGACGTCGAAGCGATAGAGCGCGCCGGCCAGCACCAGCAACATTGCGGCGCGGAACAGGTTGCCCGCGTCGCGCCGGCGACGGTCCGTCGCCAGCAGCACCCCCGCCGTAACGAACAGCGCCAACTCGATGAGCGACATCACGCTGTAGTGGTCGAATGCAAACAGCGCCCCGAACTGTCCGCGGACGCCAAGGTCAATCAGCCGAATGCCGAGGTACAGCCCAAGCACTGGCAACATCGCGAAGCCGAGCCCGGCGAGCATGTCAGTCTCGGATTTGCGGCCGAGAAACTTCGAGGACAGCGCGCCCTCCATCACGACCGCCCCGAACCCCATCGCGATGCACGAAAGGAGGAAGAGCAGCGGGAGCATAGACGTGTTCCACAGCGGATGCAGGCGCGGCCCGCTCAGCAGCATCAGCGACCCGAGCGCCGACTGGTGCATCGTCGGCAGCAGCATGCCGAGCGCGACAAGCCACAGCAGGCTCTTGTTCGCCACTGGGAGCCCGATATCGCCGACCCGGCGGAACAGGGAGTAGGTGCTGGTGCGCGCCGCCTCGAGGAACGCCGGCGACAGCTCGAGCCACAGCACGACCGTGTACGACATGATGCACAAGGCCACCTCGAGCAGCACCGAGTTCAAGTTCCAATCCCAGAAGAACGGCAGCTTGTAGGCGATCCACGGCCGGCCGATGTCGATCATCACCGAGAGGCCGGCGATGGTGTAGCCGAAGGCGCTGGTGACCAATGCGGGCCGGATGAGCGGGTGATACTTTCCGCGGTTGAGGATGTACACGAGCAACGCCACCGCGTAGCCGCCACAGCTCAACGCCGTGCCAGTGACTACGTCGAACGCGATCCACAGACCCCATGGGTAGCCGTCGTTGAGCGCGGTGCTCGCACCCAGGCCAACAATGAACCGCCAGATGATGAGCAGGCCGGCGATCCCCGCGAAGACCGCGAGCGCCTGCACCGGTCGCGTGAAGATGGCTCCGCCGAGCGGTTGCGGACGACTCTGCACGTTCATGGTTGGCCCTTCTCGGTCTTCGCGCTGTCGGACTTCTCGCGGTTGCGCAGCATCACCGCCGCGAGCAAGCCGTACAGTGCCACCGGTGCCACGAAGCCTTTGTAAATGCCGCCTTGAATCGCCCGCACTCGGCTCGGCACCGGCTCGTCGCCGTACGCCGGCAGGCCGAGCTTCTCGAACTCGACATGCGCCAGATACAGCACCTGCGTGCCGCCCACTTCGTGCTCGCCGTACACCTTTGGCACGTAGCGACCGGGATTCTGCGCGAGCCGTTGATGCGCATCAGCAAGGAGATCGGCGCGCTTCCCGTAGATGACTGCGCCCACCGGGCACACCTCGCAGCACGCCGGCTCCAGGCCTTTGGCGATGCGGTGTCGGCACAGCTCGCACTTGACCACCTTCGGGATGGCCTTGGACCATTCGAACTTGGGGACGTTGAACGGGCATCCCATCTCGCAGTACCGGCAGCCGACGCAGAAATCCGGATTGTAGGACACGATGCCCTTCTCGCCTTTCTGCATAGCGCCCAGCATGCAGGCGTTGACGCACGCCGGATCGAGGCAATGCATGCACTGCCGTTTGACGTATGACTGTGCGCCCGTGCCCGAGTCTCGGTAGAGCTTGATGATGTTCTTGGCGTGCTCGTTGAGGTCGACCGGCATGTCCCACAGACCGCCGGACGCACTGGTGTCCGGCGTCACGTCGTTGGCTTCGTTGCACGCCACCATGCATGCCTTGCAGCCGACGCAGCGCGTGGCGTCATACAACATCCCCACCGCGTCGGGCAGGGGCACGACCGCGGCGGCCTGTGTCTCATGCGCGCTGAGCGTAGTCGCCACGATGGTCGCGGTGGCGGCGGCCATAGCCTTGAGGGCTGAGCGTCTGGATATGCCCATGGGCCTACTCTTTCTTCGGTTTCGATTCCGACTCGGCACCGTCGGCCGAGCCCAGTTTTCTCGACGCCATGAAACCTGCACCGATCAGAGCGCCGCCGATGAGACCGGCCACACCGGCGGCCACCGGACTGATGTTGCCCTGCGGCGCGTAGATCGGTGCGTAGGTGTCGGGCGGCGTCGCCTCGTGGATCTTCACGGTCTGGTACATCGGGACGCGGAAGGCGATGCTTTTCTCTGTACATCCAACGCAAGGCGCGCCGATGCCGATCGGCCACACGTCGGGAATCTCGTTGAAATGTCGCGTTGAGCATCCCGCGTATGTCTCGGGTCCCTTGCAACCCATCTCATACAGACACCAGCCTTCGCGGTGGCCGTGGTCGCCGTATTGCTTTACGAATTGACCCGCATCAAAGTGCGCTCTTCGCGGGCATTGATCATGAATGTGGCGGTCAAACGCGAACTTGGGGCGCCTTTCCTCATCGAGTTCCGGCAGCGTGCCCGAGTCGGCAAATTGCAGGACTACCCCGAGCAGCGTGTAGGGATTGGGTGGACATCCCGGGATGTTTACGATCGTCTTATGCGGCAAGAGATCAGCGACGCCTACCGCACCCGTTGGATTCGGATCGGCCGAGGGAATTCCTCCCCAGGAGGCGCAGGAGCCGATGGCGATTACCGCGGCAGCCTTTCCCGCCACGTCGGCGAGCACTTCCATCCCTGGCCGCCCGGCCGACTTCATGTAGACGCCCTTATCCCGAGTGGGGATCGAGCCTTCGACTACGCAGACGTACTTGCCGGCGTAATCGTGCATGGCCTGTGCGAGCCTTTCTTCGGCCTGCGCGCCCGAACCCGCCATTAACGTCTCGTGGTATTCGAGCGAGATGATGTTCAGAATCAAATCGTCCACGCCCGGGTGGGAAGTCCGGAGAAGCGTCTCGGTGCAGCCCGTGCAGTCCTGAAACTCAAGCCAGATCACGGGCGGACGAATTACTTTTCCGAGTGCTTGGGCGACGGCCTCGGGCGTTTTCATATTGGTGATCGCAAGGCCGAATGGTGCGGCGATCATCAGGGAGGAGCAGAACTTCAGGAAGGCGCGGCGGCTGATCCCACACCGCATCAGGCGTTCATCGATGGTCTCGACAACTCTTGAGGAAGCGACGAGGGGAGCACGCATGAGATCACCACCCAATGTGTTTTTGTGTACCTCTTTGGGCGAACGAAAGCCAGCCTTATGTCACGTCGGTGATGTATCAGTTTGATACACCACCGCCACCTCCGTCCGTTTCGACCCGGAGTTCCGTTTTGAGCTTGCCTCCGTTTTTTCGCTGCCACCACGCATTCGAGTCGTGGGAGGGATAGAGCTCCGAAGTGCTCGAAGGTCTTTTTCACTCTAAGGTAAATGGGTAGCGGCAGGTGTCGCGTTACCAACTGGCGTCTGCCTGCGAGCGCGCGAGGTCACCTTAAGGTCCGCAATTGACAAGGCGTTGGGACTAATTCGCATCGACGACCATCCGCGGCGCTGCCTTTGGAAGCTCGAAATTCAAATCGAGAGCGCGAGGCAGACGAAGGCTACTGCCAGCGAACTCAGAGCGATTGCAGAGAATGCGGGCCTTGCCGACCTCGTCCGAGAGATGCCGACAAATCTGCCCGGGATCAGAGCCGAAGCTCTCAGGATACAGGGGCTGTGCTATTACATAGCCAGCGGTTATGCCTTGGCTGCTGACTGCTTCAAAAGAGCCCGTGGCTTACTAGCAGGGTGTTGAAAAATACCGACAGGCGGATTTTGCTACGCTCTTATTGATCTCTGGTGATCCTATGACGCGGCTACTCTTCGCTGGATCCGATCAATTTGCGAATCTCGGTGCTCTCTCAACAGCCTGCTAGAGCAGTGCGACACGCAGCGAGAGGAAGAGTGTGCCTTCGCGCGAAACAATAGAGTAATGCGGCGGGCGATGGCGATACGACGAGAATCACACGGAGGCAGTCATGATCTGGACAAGCTTGCACGTGAGGAGGTCATCGCCGAGTTCCGCGCCGCCAGTTACCTGTTCCTCCCAAAAATTCCAAAAGCGGCAATGAGTCTAGATTTTTCTCCACGTTTGGGCCGCAGAGGTTTCCCTGTTGTCAGAAGAAAATTCCCTGTTCCGCCGAAATATTTCCTTGTTCGCGTTTCAAAATTCCCTGTTCGGTTGAGTAGGGAATTGCGACGAAAACCCGAGGGAAGACAAGGACTTTTAGGCTGCAAATCGGGCCTAGAACGCCCGAAATCGCGTGAATTCCCTGTATTTTCCCTGATGATCAGGGAATTTGATGCGGAGAGCAGTTTGCATCAGACTGCGTCATCCAGCAAACAGGCACAAACTCGCGGCGCGCTTCGCGGAATTAGATGAAGAAGCCTGGGACGGCTTATGCGGGCTGATGACGTCCCCGCCCCCGTAGCGCTTGCGGTTTGCGGCGCGCATCAGGGTTGCCTGAGCCCGGAATCGCACCCCGCTATGCGCCCATGCCGGCGCCGCACGCTCGCTAGTATCAACTTTTTTCATCCATTTGCGCATCGCTTCGCGGGCCGCGGCGCAGTTCAAGCACAGGTACTCAACACGCCGATTCGAACCCGAATGGCGCGCACCCGCCGCGCTCATGCACCCATTGGCGCACGTCGCCGCGGTATTTCGGAGCTTGCAGATAATCGCGCAGCCCAGACTCGAATACGCTGAGCAGCAGCCGATTGAAGGCGGTGTCGTAGGGTCGCGGGCCGCGCTGCGCGAAATATTCCGCGCGGTTTATGAAGTCGTTGCCGAATAGCGTAAGCCCTCGAACCTCAAGTAACACCGGCGACATCTCAGCTGCGACTGAAGGCGAATCAGATAGTCGTGTTCAGGATCGCACGACGATCATCGCTTGTGTCGTTGGCAATTCGATCACGGTACTGGGTTTTGCAACCAAGAAGTCTGCGAACGCCTGAGCTACTCCGGGTAGGGTCGAATAGTCGTGAGTGAGAATAATGCCGCCTGGGGCCATGCGAGGATAAAAGAACTCCAGGCTGGCGAGGGTACTCGCGTAGAGGTCAGCATCGAGGTGCACGAAGCCAAACTGCACGTCCTCCATCCCGATGGCACTGGCCGGAAACTCACCTGGGTGAAGATGCACCCCGCTGTACGCACGCAGCAAGCTGGTCGCTGCGGTTAGAGAGGCGGAATATTGCCCGCGCTTGAGTAGGCGCTTATCTCTCTCTCCCGGCTGTGGCAGTCCAGAAAAGGTATCGAACAAATGTAGGGGCCGCTCGCGCTTGGCCTCGCAGATTATCCGCGCAGAACTGCCCTGGAACACTCCAACTTCTGCCATGGCGCAATCGAGAAAACTCTGCGCGTGTGCAACCGAGTACAGGAAAAACGCCTCGTTTCCGGTGAGAAGCGATTCCGATTGGCGACGGCACCGTCGAATCGTCTTTAGGATTGCGGGGTCCTTGTGGCCGCCCAGAATCAAGAGCTCAAGCTGCGCGAAGAGTCCGACGGTGATTCGGCGTAGAATTTTGCTGTTGCCAACAATTCTCTGCGCTGTTTCGTATTTCATCCAACGGCGACGCACAAACTCCTGCGCAGGCGAGCCAATCGAATCAACGTCCATTTGAGCCCCTTCCTGCTCGGGGTGAACGCTGTTGCCGGCGCTGTGGGCGCCGTTTAAGTTGACGCCCGGGGATCTCCGCCTTGGTAAGGATGGGGTTGTGGCCATATCGTCTGACAATGTCCGGCTTCAGGACGGTCTCTTCGCCTCCAGATCAAAAATCGTAGAGTAAACCCGTTCGTACGCCTCCACCATGGTTTTGATAGAAAAGCATTGCTGGACCCGTTGGCGGCAAGCGCTGCGATCGATTTCAGAAAGGCGTTCCAGGGCCCGCACCGCTTCGTTGACGTTGTTGACCAGAAACCCCGTCTGCCCGTCTTTGATCACCTCACGGCACGAGCCCAGGTCCATGGCGATAACGGGCACGCCGGCGGCATTAGCTTCAGCCAGGACCAGTCCGAACCGCTCTGGGATGGTGTTCAGATGGATTAAAGCGCAGGCACGCGCGAACAATTCGTTTTTTTCCGCTACGCCCACCGGACCGATATAGCGGACTTTTTGATCATCGATGTGCGGTTTGAGCCTTTCCCGATAATAGACTTCATCTTGGATGACTCCAGCGATGATCAAACGCCGGCCGCTCAGGCGAGCGACCTCGATGGCCAGATGGACACCCTTATCTGGGTGAATCCGGCCAAGGAAGATTAGGTCATCACCGCCAGATTCCTGAAGCGGGTACAACGAGAGGTCGATCCCGTTATAGACTGTCGCCAGGTAATTCAGCCCCGGCGCGCGATCGGAGTCGCTGATGGAAACAAAATATCCGTCACGATACTTCTTATAGACGGGCATGATTCTGGGCGACGAGAATCCGTGGATGGTAGTTAGGACCGGCGTTTTAACCAGCCGGATGTAGGTCAACGCCATGAAGTCGTAGTGGCTGTGGATGAGGTCAAACTCAGCAGCGTGCTCGAACGCTTCGGAGATGTGAAGGTATTCGGCTACTTTGGGATCGACGGCGGGATCCTCTTCATATCCGTGGTCCACCACGGCATGCAGATGAGCGTGGGTCACAGAATCCCTGCTGGCGAACAACGTTACATCCCAGCCACGGGCGACGAGCCCTTCGGTGATGTTGCTAGCCACCGTTTCCCAAGCACCGTATTGCCGAGGAGGCGTTCGCCAAGCTACCGGCGACAGGACAGCCACTCTTTTATTCGGAATTGTCATGCTGTTTTTCCTAATGCATGGCAGCCAGCACCTCATCAAGTGGGACGGTAGCGAAACCGGTGGCGTGATCGGCCAGACCATAGGGAATGATCAGCTCGCCGTCGTGGAGGAGAGCGCCACACGTATAAACGACGTTGGGCACGTAGCCTTCCCGTTCACTTTGGTTGGGTTTGAGCAAGGGGTCGCGGAGGCGGCCGATCACTTTAGCAAGATCATCGCGATCGAGGAGGAACGCACCGATGCAGTACTTTCGCATAGGGCCGACACCGTGGCTGAGGACCAGCCACCCTGCGTCGGTCTCGATGGGGGATCCGCAGTTCCCAAGCTGGACCAGTTCCCACGGGAAAGTAGGTTTAAGGAGCACTCTGCGTTCATTCCATAAGTGGACGTTGTCGGAAAACATGAGGTAGATGTTCTCGTTGTCCTGGCGGGAGAGCGTGGCATAGAGGCCGTTGATTTTCCAGGGGAAGATGGCCATGCCTTTGTTTTCGGCGCCCGGACCATTCAAGGTGATGAATCGAAAACGGAGGAAGTCGGAAGTCTCCGCCAGCTCTGGCACCACGACCATGCCATCGAAGGCGGTGAAGGTCGCGTAGTAGATGTGAGTGCCGTCATCGTTTTGGAAATAGACGAACCGAGCGTCTTCGATGCCGTTTCGTTGCGAGGGAGTGGCTGGGAAAATGATGCGTTCGGATAGCCGCTGTTCGGGCTGGAACTGAACTTCGTAGTTGGACCGGGCCAGCATCCAAATTCCCTGTGCGGCGTTTTGATCTTCCTGCACTATTCCATCCGATCGGCGGGACTGCTTCACTTCGGCTTCGAGACTGCCGCGAAGCTCTTCCAGTGCGAACGACTCCCCGAGTTTGTTCATGACCCGGCGGGTGAATTCGCTGGTCAATCCCAGTTCAAAGAGTTTCCGCGCGAACAGCGCCTTCTCGTACAGCGGGTTCGGGATTTGACGCGGCTCGGTGAGGAAGCCAGTTGGCGTTCGCACTTCGATCCGATGGTCGGGGTGGATGATACCGGTCCGAAAAGTGATTGACGAAATGTGTCCCTCCCCGGTCGCGCGCAAGCTGAGGATAAAACGCAGAGCGCCGGATGGCAGGTCAGTTTGGTCAGGGTGCGGGACGATGGAGGGATTGAACAGCGCAGCGGATTCTAAAGAGTATTCGGCCAGGAAATAGGAGCCGATCAACAGTCGTCTTTGTTCGGAGAGTTCCTCATCCGTCAACAGCAGCTCGCGGACTTGTTCAAAGCGTTCGAGAAAGACTTTGCGGATCTGCTGGTGTCGCTGGGAGAATTCAGCGGAGACTTCGTCCAAGAGGGGGCCGACTATTGACACTTGCATAATATAGATACATGTGCTAGCTTTGCGGCATGGGCAATCCAGCAGGTGTGCGGCGGGACTTCGAGGCTTTGGAGCGGCGCCGGATGAAGGCCGCCGAGCTGCTCCGCCAAGGCGTAAGCCAGAGCGAAGTGGCGCGGCAAATGGGGGTCCATCGGCAATCGGTGATTCGCTGGGTGCGGCAGCTCGCGCAGTCAGGTCGAACCGGTTTG
>Ga0097691_1001793_pt1 | contig 15224 bp, 17 predicted proteins | sample NGESurdeep072012_8_FD_72858 | JGI IMG/M metagenome (GOLD analysis project Ga0097691, IMG submission 72858) | Arctic peat soil microbial communities from Barrow, Alaska - NGEE Surface sample 210-1 deep-072012 | ecosystem: Environmental > Terrestrial > Soil > Wetlands > Peat ... | reverse complement strand
AAGTCGTCCACCGCGCACGGCCCCGAGCTCGTCCACACGACGTTGGGCAGGACCCCGAAGATGCCGTCGAGGTTGACCTCGCGTGGCTTCACCAGTCGGTGGCTGAGGAGGTGGGGTCGAAGGTAGGCGTCCGGAACGCTCGCGGGCGGCGCGTCGAGGTCGATCTCGACGACAATGGGCTCGGTACGGGTGCAGCGCCGGGCATCGGTCGTCACCTGGAGCATGAGCGGGGCCTCGGCGCCGTCGTAAGGGCCCAGGACGGGCGCCGCGAACCAGGTGTCGAGCACCTGTCCGCTCTGGTGCACCGTGGCCAGCCCCCAGCCCCAAGCCGGGCGCTCGGCGGTGTGGATCATGGCCAAACTCTAGCCCGGGCCGCTGACGCATCTGCCGCTTCAGCCAGTACGGGTCCTGGCAGGGCCTGCCTCGCTCTTGATGCCTGTGACAGGCTCGGTCCAGGGAACGTGCGCACGACCCTGCACCCAAGGCACAAGGAGACCCACTGATGGACTACACCCGACTCGGAACGTCAGGACTCAAGGTCAGCCGGATCTGTCTGGGCTGCATGAGCTTCGGCGAGGCGTCCCAGAGGGGCTGGACGCTCGACCAGGACGCGGCCGGGCCGATCTTTCGCAAGGCCCTAGGGCTCGGCATCACGTTCTGGGACACCGCCAACGTGTACGGGCACGGCAGCAGCGAGGAGATCGTCGGCTACGCGATCAAGGAGTACACGCGGCGTGAGGACATCGTCCTGGCCACCAAGCTGAACGGGAAGATGTCCGATGGGCCCGGCGGTCAGGGACTGTCGCGCCGCGCGGTGATGGAGCAGGTCGACGCCTCGCTGACCCGGCTGGGCACCGACTACATCGACCTGTACCAGATCCATCGCTTCGACCCGGAGACGCCCGTCGAGGAGACGATGGAAGCGCTCCACGACGTGATCAAGGCCGGGAAGGTGCGCTACATCGGCGCCTCCAGCATGTACGCGTGGCAGTTCGCCACCATGCAGCACGCGGCCGACCTCGGCGGCTGGACGCGCTTCATCTCGATGCAGGACCAGTACAGCCTGATCATGCGCGAGGAGGAGCGCGAGATGTTCCCGCTCCTGGACCACCAGGGCGTGGGCAGCATCCCGTGGAGCCCGCTCGCTGGTGGCCGCGTGGCTCGCCCGTGGGGCGATGCGACGACGAGCAGGGGAAGTCAGAACCCCGACGCCGACGGTCAAGGCCGCCCGCTCTTCCTCGACAGCGACAAGGACATCGTCGACGCGGTTCAGGCGATCGCCGAGTCCCGTGGCGTCTCGATGGCGACGGTCGGGCTGGCGTGGGTGCTCAAGAATGACGTCGTGGCGGCGCCGATCGTCGGCGCGACCAAGGAGAAGCACCTCACCGACGCCGCGGCTGCCCTCGAGATCGAGCTGACCGTTGACGAGCTGGTCCGCCTGGAGGAGCCGTACGCCATTCGCCAGCCCACGTACTTCTGAGCCGACGACCGCACCGACCGGATAGTTTGGGCGGGTGCTCGAACTCACCGGCGACCTCGTCGACCTGTTGCGCGCCATCACCGACGTCGAGTCCGTGAGTGGTAACGAGAAGGCGCTCGCTGACCTCGTCGAGGCAGCCCTGCGCGCGTTGCCGCACCTGGAGGTCATCCGCGACGGGGACGCGCTCGTCGCCCGTACGAACCTGGGGCGCGCGGAGCGGGTCGTGATCGCTGGACACCTCGACACCGTGCCCGTGGCAGGCAACCTGCCCAGCACGCGCCAGGTCGTCGACGGCGAGGACCGTGTGTACGGGCGGGGGACGTGCGACATGAAGGGTGGCGTCGCCGTCCAGCTCGCGGTCGCGGCCGCGGTCGCCGAGCCCGTACGCGACATCACGTGGATCTTCTACGACCACGAGGAGGTCGACGCGGAGCGCAACGGCCTGAACCGGCTCTCGAGAACCCGTCCCGAGCTGCTCGCCGCCGATCTCGCCGTGCTCATGGAGCCCACGGCCGCCGCTATCGAGGGCGGCTGTCAGGGCACGCTCCGCGTCGTCGTGCGTACGTCCGGCCAGGCGGCCCACTCCGCACGGTCCTGGCTGGGGAGCAACGCCATCCATGCCGCGGGCGAGGTGCTGCGCCGCCTCGAGGCGTACGAACCGGCGCAGGTCCTCGTCGACGGCCTGGAGTACCGCGAAGGCATGAACGCCGTGGCCATCTCGGGCGGCATCGCCGGCAACGTCATCCCTGACCGGTGCGAGGTCACCGTGAACTACCGGTTCGCCCCTGACAAGGACGAATCCGCCGCGCTCGGCGAGGTGCAGCGGCTGTTCGAGGGGTACGACGTCGAGCTGCTCGACATCGCGCTCGGCGCCCGGCCCGGCCTCGAGCCGCCCGCTGCCCAGGCTTTTGCGGCGGCCGTCGGGGGAGAGCCTCGTCCCAAGTACGGCTGGACCGATGTCGCCCGGTTCTCGGCGCTCGGCATCCCCGCGGTCAACTACGGCCCCGCGAATCCCAACCAGGCTCACGCCGACGACGAGCACTGCCGAGTGGACGATCTGTTCACGTGCCGGGATGCGCTCGTGCGCTGGCTCACCGCCTGACGGCGCCCACGGGCCGCTACGCTCGTGCCCGTGCCCAAGGAGTCGAAGACCCAGAACCAAGGACCCGTCATCCGGCGACGCTCGGACAGGCAGCCGACGACCACCGACCAGCGCCTGCTCAGTAGTCACGGCCCCAACGACTGGGTCCACGCGGATCCCTGGCGGGTGCTGCGCATCCAGGCCGAGTTCGTCGAAGGATTCGGCACCCTGGCTGAGCTCGGCCCTGCAGTGAGCGTGTTCGGAAGTGCCCGGACGAAACGGACCCATCCCATGTACGTGGCGGCGGAGACGATCGGGCGTCGCCTTGCGGAGGAGGGTCTCGCGGTGATGACCGGCGGGGGACCGGGCGTCATGGAGGCGGCCAACAAGGGAGCGGCCAAGGCGGGCGGCACGTCTGTCGGCCTCGGCATCGAGCTGCCGTTCGAGCAGTCGATCAACAAGTACGTGACGCTCGGGATCAACTTCCGCTACTTCTTCGCGCGGAAGACGATGTTCCTCAAGTACTCCCAGGGCTTCGTCGTGATGCCCGGCGGGTTCGGCACGTTCGACGAACTCTTCGAGGCCGTGACTCTCTCGCAGACCCGCAAGGTGACGCATTTTCCCATCGTCCTGTTCGGCACCGAGTACTGGACCCCGATGATTGCCTGGCTGCGGGACTGTGTGCTGGCCGGGGGCTACATCTCCGACGACGACCTGGACATGCTGCGCGTCACCGACTCCGTCGAGGAGACCATCCAGGCGATGCTGACCCCCGTACCGCCGCTGCCGCCCCGCGACCCGAACTAGGAGACTGGCATGGAATGGATCCTCGCCGCGCTCGCGATCGGGGTCATCGGCCTCGCAGCGGCGGCCACGACGGGCCGCTTCGGGGAGATGCCGGACGTCGTCGACGATCGCGTGCACCCAGTGGTACCGCCCACGGGACGACTCACTGGTGCCGACATCAGCGACATCCAGTTCGCCGTCGTGCCGCGCGGCTATTCGATGGAACAAGTCGATGCCTTGCTGCACCGTCTGGCGGATCAACTCGACCATGAAGAGGCCCCCGGGAATGTCGTGGCGAACCCTGGTCCCCGGGACCTGGAATAATAGGGACCGATACTGACACGAAAGGGAGACGCGATGGCCGCGATGAAGCCGCGAACCGGTGATGGACCTATGGAGGTCACGAAGGAGGGCCGCGGAATCGTCATGCGCGTTCCAGTCGACGGCGGTGGGCGCCTTGTCGTCGAACTCAACGCCCAGGAGGCGACGGACCTGCTCCAGGCCCTGCGAGGGGTCGTCGGCTGAGACCTCACCCGACCTGTGACAGCGCCCGCCCGGAGTGATCCCGGCGGGCGCTGTCACATGTCAACGTGACGTGTACGCGGCGATCGCCTTCTCGTACACGTCCACCGTCTGCTTCGCGATCGCGCTCCACGAGAACTCGTCGATGCAGCGCTGCCGGCCCGCCAGTCCCATGGCCCTCGCCCGAGCCGGGTCGCGGGTCAGCGCGTTGATGCCCTCGGCGAGCTGACGCTCGAAGTCGGCGATGTACGCCGGGTCGGAGGCCTGGTCCGGGTTGTACGGGACGAGCAACCCTGTCGTACCGTCCACGACGACCTCGGGGATACCGCCCACCGCTGACGCGACAACGGCGGTCTCGCAGGCCATCGCCTCGAGGTTGACGATGCCGAGGGGCTCGTAGATCGACGGGCAGGCGAAGACTTCTGCGTGGGTGAGGACCTGGCGTACGGACTCGCGAGGCAGCATCTCCCGTACCCAGATCACCTTTCCCGGCCGGGCCTTCTCGAGGACGCCGAAAGCCTCGTCGAACTCGGCCGCGATCTCCGGCGTGTCGGGAGCGCCTGCGAGAAGGACGAGCTGGGTGTCGGGGTCGAGGTTGCTGGCCGCACGCAGGAGGTGAACGAGGCCTTTCTGGCGCGTGATCCGGCCGACGAAGACGACCACCGGGTGGTCGCGGTCGATGCCCAGCGAGTCGACCACGTCGGTCGCAGGATCCGGCGTGAACTCGTCGGGGTCGATGCCGTTCTTCACGACGTGGATCTTCTCCCGGTCGACGAACGGATACGCCGCGAGGATGTTGGCGATCATGGCCTCGCTGACCGCGATGACCGCGTCGGCCTGCTCGTACGCCATCTTCTCGATCCACGAGCTCACCCGGTAGCCGCCGGCGAGCTGCTCGGCCTTCCACGGGCGATCAGGCTCGAGGGAGTGAGCGGTGACGACGGTGGGTACGTCGAGCAGCCGTCCGGCGACCAGGCCGGCGAACTGCGTGTACCAGGTATGCGCGTGGATGACGTCGACCTCGGGGATCGCGGCGGCCATGGACACATCGGCACCGAGCGTGCGGACGGCCTGGTTGGCTCCCGGAGGGTATGTCTCCGCGTGCGCGACGGCGCCAACCCGAGGCTCACCCATGCACTGGACGTCGACCAGGTCGCACAGCTCGCGGAGCTGCGGGACGAGCTGGCCGACATGGACCCCGGCGCCGCCGTAGATGTACGGCGGGTACTCACGGGTGAGGATCGAAACACGCAGGCTCATGATCGGGAGCCTGCCACAACCGACCGTTTCTTGGGCAGGTTGGGGCACCTTTCGTGAATCCTCCGCGAATCAGCGCCCGTAGCACGCGCGGCCTCACTAGTCTGTCGTCATGGTGACGAGGCCGAACGCGCTGTCCATCGTGCTCGCTGGTGGAGAAGGCAAGCGGTTGATGCCGCTGACAGCGGATCGCGCCAAACCCGCGGTCCCCTTCGGTGGGACGTACCGGCTCATCGACTTCGTCCTGTCGAACCTGGTCAACTCCGACCTGCGCCGCATCGCCGTCCTCACCCAGTACAAGTCGCACTCGCTCGACCGGCACATCTCGCTGACGTGGCGCATGTCGGTCCTGCTCAACAACTACGTCACGAGCGTGCCTGCGCAGCAGCGCACCGGCAAGCAGTGGTTCCAGGGCAGCGCCGACGCGATCTTCCAGTCGATGAACCTCATCGACGACGAACAGCCCGACTACATCGTCGTGTTCGGCGCCGACAACATCTACCGCATGGACGTCGAGCAGATGCTCGAGGCCCACATGGACTCCGGTCTCGGCTGCACGGTCGCGGGGATCCGCGTGCCACGGGCGACTGCGTCTGATTTTGGGATCATCGACGCGGCGGTCGGCGGCAAGATCAACCAGTTCCTGGAGAAGCCGGCCAACCCGCCCGGGTTGCCGGACTCGCCTGACGAGTCGTTCGCCTCGATGGGCAACTACATCTTCTCCTCCGACGCCTTCGTCGAGATGCTTCGCGCCGATGCATCCGACGACAGCTCGCGCCACGACATGGGCGGCAGCATCATCCCCGCGTTCGTGGATGCCGGTGACGCGCAGGTGTACGACTTCACCACCAACGCCGTCCCGGGTGCGACCGACAAGGACCGCAACTACTGGCGTGACGTCGGCACCATCGACGCGTACCACGAGGCTCATATGGATCTCGTCTCCGTCGTGCCGGACTTCAACCTGTACAACCGGAAGTGGCCGATCTGGACGAGCCAGGCGCAGGTGCCGGGCGCGAAGTTCACGCTGCGCGGTACCGCCGAGGACTCCATCGTCGGCTCGGGCTGCATCATCTCCGGCGGCGACGTCGACAGGTCCGTGCTCAGCCCGAACGTCCTCATCGAGAAGTGGGCCAAGATCGAGGAGTCGGTCATCTACTCGGGCAGCAGGGTGGGCCGCAACGCGGTGATCCGCCGCTCCATCCTCGACAAGAACGTCGTGGTGCCTGAGGGCGTCGAGGTCGGCGTGAACCACGACCACGACCTGGCACGCGGGTTCTACGTCTCCGACGAGGGCGTCACGGTCGTCCCGAAGAACACGAAGATCGTCCAGGACTGACGCCTACGGCTGCGGTCAGTGCTTGACCGCAGCCAGCAGTCCGTCGCCGACGGGCAGGAAGACCGGCGTCAGGTCTTCCATCCCTGACACAGCCTCGAGGACGTCGCGCGTGATGAGCGTCTCGTCCTCCTCGTTCGTGGGGTCGGCCACCGTGCCACCGAGCATCGCATGCGACAGGACGAGGACGCCGCCATGGCGGAGCAGCCGGATCGCCTGCTCGAGGTGCTCATGGGCGTCCAGAGGCTCACCCGCGATCAGCACGAGGTCGTACGCGCCGTCGCTGAGCTTCGGCAGCACGGTCAGCGCTAAACCGGCGATGGTCCGCAGCCGCTGCGAGCGGATGCCGGTGCCGGCGATGATCCGGCGCGCGACGTTCTGGTACTCGGACTCGGCGTCGATCGTCGTGAGGATTCCCTCGGGGTCCATGCCGTCCAGCAGCGCGAGAGAGGCCACGCCAGCGCCCGTGCCGATCTCGACGACGGCCTTGGCGTGCAGGACGCGCGCAAGGAACGTGAGGGCCTGCGCCGCGCCACGGCTCGGCGCTACGAGGCCGAGGTCAACGGCTGCGGCACGCGCGGCCATGCCTGCGGGAGATTCCGGGACGTAGTCCTCGGTGTGGGCCCAAGCGGCGGGCTTGGGAGCGTGCTTGCCGGAGATCGCGGCGGCTGTGGGACTCACGCTCCCACCCTAGTGGACGTGCCCCTACGATGAGCCCCATGAGTCACACGGTCAGTGCCGAGATCGTCGCAAATGTGTTGTCGGTGGATGTCGCCGTGGGGGACACTGTGGGTCCCCTGGACTCGGTGGTCCTGCTTGAGTCGATGAAGATGGAGATCCCGGTGCTGGCTGACGTCACAGGGACAGTGGTTGAGATCGTCGTGGCGCCCGGAGACGTGGTGACCGAGGGGGATCCGCTCGTGGTGATCAAGGAGTCTTGACGTGATGCAGCCCCCCTTCGGTCGGCTGATCACGGCGATGGTCACGCCGTTCGCTTCCGACGGCTCTCTCGACCTCGACACCGCGGCGGCGCTCGCTACGTACCTGGTCGACGAGCAGCGGAACGATGCCCTCGTCATCAACGGCACGACGGGCGAGTCGCCCACGACGAGCGACGATGAGAAGCTGCGACTGCTGCAGACGGTCGTGGCTGCAGTCGGGGACCGTGCGCAGATCATCGCGGGCGTCGGCACGTTCGACACGGCCCACACGATCCACCTGGCACAGCAGGCCGCGGGCGTCGGCGTTGACGGCCTCCTGGTTGTGACCCCGTACTACTCGCGCCCGCCGCAGGATGCCCTGGCCGCGCACTTCCTCGCCGTCGCGGACGCGACCGATCGCCCGGTGATCCTGTACGACATCCCGCACCGGACCGGCGTGCCGATCGAGACCGAGACGCTGCTCAAGGTGGCGGAGCACCCGCGGATCGTCGCGGTGAAGGACGCCAAGGCTCAGCCCGTGCAATCGGCTGTGGTGATGGCCAACTCCGATCTCGCCTACTACGCCGGTGACGACGCCATGCTGTTGCCGTTGCTGGCCGTCGGGGGAGTCGGCGTCGTCGGCACGTCGACCCACTTCTCGGGCGCTCGGACTGCCGAGGTGATCGCTGCGTGGCTCGCCGGTGACATCGAGGGCGCCATCGCCCGCTACCGCGCCCTCCTGGGCGTCTACCAGGGCGTCTTCGCCACGCAGGGCGTCATGCTGGTCAAGGCCGGTCTCGCGGCCAGGGGACGCAGTGCTGGATCTGTCCGCGCACCACTTCTGGACGCGTCCGAGGCACAGACCCGGGCTTTCGTAGCGCTGCTCGACGCGGTCGGCCTGTAGTCCGTTCCCGGACCGGTCCACCGGCGTTACCGCAGGCGGGCTATCCTTCGTGCCGTGGATCTTGGAGCGCCTGAAATCATCTGGCTGGTGGTGCTCGCGGTGCTCATGTTCGGGCCCGAGAGGATCCCGGGGTTCGCTCGCAAGGCGGCCCGCGTCTACAAGTACCTCATGAACATCGCCACTGGGGCGAAGGATCAGCTCGCGGGCGAGTTGGGCCCGGAGTTCGCCGACCTGAGCCTGGCCGACCTCAACCCCAGGACGTTCATCAGCAAGCACCTGCTGGACACCGAGGAGATTTCGGCGTTCCGCGAGACGATCGCCGAGACCAAGCAGTCGCTCGCCGAGACGAGCAAGGAGCTTGCAACGGCGGCCGCGGGGGTCACCACGGCCGGCGCGGAACTGGTCGGGGTTCTTAACGACTCCGGTACGCCTTCGGCGTCGAGGATTCCCTTCGACCTCGAGGCGACGTAGTCCTCAGCCGACCGGGATCACCCCGAGCTGCTGGCCGATGAGGCTGCGCCGGGACGCGGCGATGCGGTCCGCAAGACCCACCACGGCTGCCGCGCTGGGCCTCGTGGGGTCGATCGTCACGAGCGGCGTACCGGCATCGCTGGCCGCGCGGAAGTCTGTCTCGAGCGGTATCTCGGCGAGCAGCGGCACCTCGTACCCCAACCTCTGGGTGAGCGTGGCCGCTACTCTCTGGCCGCCGCCCGTGCCGAAGACGTCAACCCGGTGGCTCTTGCCGCAATGGGGGCACGTGGCATCCAGGTAGGCCATGTTCTCGACCACGCCGATGACCTTCTGCTGCATGATGCCGGCCATCGTGCCTGCGCGCTCGGCCACCTCGGTGGCCGCCTGCTGCGGGGTCGTGACGACGATGACCTCGGCGTTGGGAAGCTTCTGGCCGAGGCTGATCGCGATGTCGCCCGTACCGGGCGGCATGTCGAGGATGAGGTAGTCGAGGTCACCCCAGTACACGTCGGCGAGCAGCTGGGTCAGAGCCCTGTCGAGGATCGGGCCGCGCCACGCGACGACCTGGTCGCGGGACGGCTTCATCATGCCGACGCTGATGACCTTGATGCCCTGCGTCTCCACCGGGAGCAGCAGGTTGACGTCCTCGAGCGCCGTCGGACCCTCGTCCTCGGCGAGACCCAGCAGGTCGGGGACGGAATGCCCGTACACGTCGGCGTCGAGAAGCCCGACGCTGCGGCCCTTGACGGCGAGCGCGAGGGCGAGGTTGACCGCGATCGACGACTTTCCGACGCCACCCTTGCCGGACGCGATCGCGAGGATCCGCGTGTGGCTGGTCGCCTTGGCGAACGGGATGTCGCGCTCTGGGACGCCACCGCGTAGCATCGTGCGCAGGGCGCCTTGCTGCTCGGCGTTCATCACACCCATGTCGACGGTCACGCCGGTGACGCCTTCGATCGCGCCGACGGCGGCGGTCACGTCGTTGCGCAGCCGGTCGCGCAGCGGGCAGCCGCCGGTAGTGAGCAGGATCCGTACGGTCGCATGCCCATCGGCATCGACGCGGATGTCGTCGACCATGCCCAGGTCGGTCAAGGGCCGATGGATCTCGGGATCCTGGACCTCGTGGAGGGCGGCGCGGATCAGGGGCAGAAGCGGGTTCTCGTCAGGCACCAGGACAGGCTACCCGTGCGCGTTCACAGGACGTCTTCGGTCTCGTCCCGGTGAAGCACTTCGTCCTGGCGCTCGTCGAGGTCCTCGAGGAACTCACGGAGCTCGGAGCGGATGAAGTCGCGTGTCGCCAGGTCGCCGACCCGCATCCTCAGGGACGCGATCTCGCGGGCGAGGAAGTCCATGTCGGCGCGAGACTGGGCCGCCTGCTTGCGGTCCTCGTCCTGCGAGATCCGGTCGCGGGCCTCCTGTCGGTACTGGGCGAGCAGGATGAGCGGGGCGGCGTACGAGGCCTGCAGGCTCAGGACGAGCGTGAGGAACGTGAACGAGTACGGGTCGAATCGCCACTCGACTCTGCCCAGCGTGTTCCACAGGACCCACACGACGACGACGACGGTCATCCACCCGATGAACCGCGCCGTTCCCATGAACCGTGCGAACTTCTCGGCGAAGGAGCCGAACACCTCGGAGTCCAGGCGCACCGTCGGCACCCAGGTCCGTTTCGCCGGACCGGGGGAGTTGAGGCGCTCGACGTCGACGCGCTTGCGAGCCCTAGCCACGGCGATTCTCGTCAGGCGTCAGGGCGCCCTCCATCTGGAGACCCCGCCAGTCCTCGGGCAGCATGTGGTCGAGCACGTCGTCGACGGTCACGGCTCCGAGCAGGTGCTGCTCGGCGTCGACGACCGGAACCACCAGCACGTCGTACGTCGCGAAGTATCGGCTGACCGTCGCCAACTCGGCGGAGGGGAGGAGCGGCCGCAGCTCGTGGTCGATGAGCGCCGACACGAGCGTCGAGGGCGGCTCGCGCAGCAGCCGCTGCAGGTGTACGCCGCCGATGTAGCGGCCCGTCGGCGCGTCCAGCGGCGGTCGGCACACGAACACCATTCCTGCCAGCGCCGGGGGGACTTCTTCGACCCGCGCAAGAGCGAGCGCATCCGCGACGGTCGAGTCCGGGGCGACGATGACCGGTTCCGGCGTCATCATGCCGCCGGCGCTGTCGTCGTCGTACGCGAGCAGATCGCGGACGTCCTGCGCGTCCTCGGGACGCATGCGCCTCAGCAGCGTCTCGGCGACATCGTCGGGCAGCTCGGCGATGAGGTCGGCCGCGTCGTCCGGGTCCATCTCCTCGAGCACGTCGGCGGCACGCTCGGGGTCGAGCAGCGTGATGAGGTCGACCTGCTCGTCCTCGGGCAGCTCCTTGATCGCGTCGGCGAGCTGCCCGTCGTCAAGCGCCCGAGCCACGGCGATCCGACGCTCAGGAGCCATGTCGTGCAGTTCTCGCGCGACGTCGGCAGGCTTCATGTCGAGCATCTCCGCGAGCAGCGCCTCGTCCCCCTCGAGCCCGCTGAGGCTGAGGTCCGGCACGTCCTGCCATGGCACGATCGTCACCGGTACCCGGCTCGAGAACTGCAGGGCCTTGGGGGTGTCGCGCAGCGCGACCTTGGAGACCTCCCAGTCGTCGCCACGTCCGGCGTGCATCGCGACGTCGAAGATCGTGGTGGGGCTGCTCGTCCCGCGGCGTACCGCGCGGCGGCCGACCAGATCCTCGAGCACGAGCGTCTCGCCCTCACGCCCATGGAACCGTCGCGTGTTGACGACGCCGGAGACCACGATCTGCACAGCGTCGATCGAGTAGACACGTTCCATCGGCAGGTAGGCCCTGCGTCGTGCGAAGAGCTCGGCGACGAGACCCTTGACCCGCGGCGGCCGGCCCTGGCCGCGGATCTGGATCACAACGTCGTGGAGCTTCCCGATGGAGTCCCCGTCGACGTCGATGATGGGTAGCCCACGGAGTCGCGAGATGTACATCGTCGTCGGAGAGGCCACGCGAGAAGGGTAAACCGCTGACGCCCTCCGAGCACGTCGAAACCTTTGAGTGGGACTCAGGCGTCCTGGTCGAGGGCAGTGATCGCCTCGTGGAGCGCCAGTACGCGTTCGGCGGTGGCGACGTGGAGGTTCTCGACCATCCGGCCGCGGTACGTGACGACACCGGCTCCCGCGGCCGCCTGCCAAGCGGCCAGCAGGCCGCGCGCGTCCTCGACCGCCTCGGCGCTCGGCGCGTACGTCGCGTTGGCGTCGTCGATCTGCTTCGGGTGGATGAGCGTCTTGCCGTCGAAGCCGAGCGCGCGTCCCTGACGGCACTCGGCGAGGTAGCCGTCCGCGTCGGTGAGGTCGTTGTAGACCCCGTCCAGCACGACCACGCCGGCGGCCTTGGCGCCCAGCACGGTGAGCCCGAGCGCGGTCTGCAGCGGAAGGCGTCCCGGGACATGCTCGACGCCGAGCTCCTTGACGAGGTCGTTCGTGCCCAGGACGAGGACCGTGAGCCGGTCGGACGCGCTCGCGATGTCGGCCACATGCAGCACCGCGCCCGGCGTCTCGATCATGGCCCACAGCGCGGTGCCGGACGGGGCTGCGTGGGCCTCGAACGCCGCCGCCAGGGCGCGTACGGTCTCGGCGGAGTCCACCTTCGGCACGACGATCGCGTCGGGCCCGGCGGCGCACGCGGCGGCGAGGTCCGCCTCGTACCACTCCGTGCCGACCCCGTTGACCCGGATCGCCAGCTCGCGGCGTCCGAAGCCACCCGCCCGTACAGCCGCGGCTGCCGCCTCGCGCGCCTCGGCCTTCGCCTCGGGCGCCACGGCGTCCTCGAGGTCGAGGATGACGGCGTCGCAGGGCAGCCCTTTCGCCTTCTCGAGGGCGCGGGAGTTCGAGGCGGGCAGGTAGAGCACCGAGCGGCGCGGACGGTAGACGGCCATGGCGGGAACCTAGCAAGTGACGCGCACCGCTGTGGTGGCGGGGACCTGCCGCCTAGGCTGGAACCCAGGATCGGAAAGGACCCACATGAGCCAGGACCCATTCGCCGCGCCGATGAGAAGCGCGACCGCCAGCAGGACCTCCAGCATGTTCGACCTGGAGTACCCACGCTCGGTCGGCGTGTTCGACACGTACCCCGCCGCGGAGAAGGCCGTCGACTATCTGGCGGACAACGGGTTCCCCGTCGGGAACCTCGCGATCGTCGGCACCGACCTACGCACCGTCGAGCGCGTGCTCGCCCGCAAGACGTGGCGCACCGTGCTCGTGCAGGGGATCGTGCAGGGCCTGAGCACGGCGCTCATCCTGTTCCTCGTCCTGTGGCTCTTCTTGCCCGGCGCGAACGTGCTCGCGCTGCTGCTCGCCGCAGTCGTGTTCAGCAGCCTCGTCAGCATGGGGTTCGCCGCCCTAGGCTTCGCGCTGAGCCGGGGAGCACGCGACTTCACCTCGGTCCAGCAGACCGTGGCGACCCGCTACGAGGTCCTCTGCGAGCACAAGGTGGCCGAACAGGCGCAGGAGATGATCGCGGGGATGTCGCCGGCCAACCTGTAAGCCGGCGGAGCGTCCGGCTAGCCGTCAGCTAAGCACCGTGAGGATCGTCTCCCCGCCGACGGTCCGCTGACCGACGCTGAGACCGATCTGGCTGCCTGCCGGTAGGTACGCGTCGACGTGCGACCCGAACCGTACGAGCCCGTACGTCTGGCCGATCGCCACCTCGTCGCCGACCGCTACGTCGCACACGATGTGCCCGGCCACGGGGCCGGCGGTCTGTACGAGGCCGATCGCCACGCCATCGGGCGTCTCGATCCGTACGGCGGTGGGACCGTCCTCCTCGTGAGCCACCACAGCGACAATGCCCGCCACGGGCGCCCGGTGGACGTACGGATCGAGCACTGAGACGGCGATGCTCACGCGGGGCAGCGGGTCGTCGCCGAGGTTGAGCTCCACAGGCGGCACGGCCTCGTCGACTTTTCCTACCACTCCGTCCGCAGGCGCGACCACGGCGCCGACAGAGGTCGGCGGGACGCGCTTCGGCGCACGGAAGAACAGCGCGAGTGTGCCGGCCGCGACCAGAGACGTCCGTCGTGCCCACCCGTACCGCCACCCGAACACGCCGAGCGTCAGCGCGCCGGCCACGAACGGACGTCCCGCCGCGTGCATGGGCGGGACGACGTCCCTGACCAGCCCCCAGACGTGCTGGGGGAGCGAGCGGCCGACGGTGATCACAGGTGACTTGGCCATGGTGCGAACCTACTCAGGAATCCGCCATCCGCCCGGCCAGGAACTCCTGGTAGGCCGGAAGGTCGAGCTGGCCGGAGCCCGAGACGCCGATGAGGATCACCGGCGAGGTGCCCTCCGCGGTGGCTTTGCGTGCCTCGCGGACCGCACCGGCGATGGCATGGTTCGACTCGGACGCCGGCACGATGCCCTCAGCGCGGGCGAACATCACGCCCGCCTCGAACGACTCGAGCTGGCCGATCGCGACGGCGTCGATCATGTTCTCGTGGTACAGGTGAGAGATGAGCGGCGCCATCCCGTGGTAGCGCAGGCCGCCCGCGTGCACCGGATCCGGCACGAAGTCGGCGCCGAGCGTGTACATCTTCAGCAGCGGCGTCATCCCGCTCGTGTCGCCGAAGTCGTAGCGGTACTCGCCCTGCGTGAGCGACGGAGCCGCCTTCGGCTCGCACGCCACGATGTGCGTCGCCGCACGGCCCTCGAGGTTCTCCCGTACGTACGGGATCGCGATGCCGCCCAGGTTCGACCCGCCGCCGGCGCAGGCGAACAGGTGGTCGGGGGCCTCCTCATCGAACAGCGCGAGCTGCTTGATGACCTCCTGCCCGATGACCGTCTGGTGCAGCAGCACGTGGTTGAGCACCGAGCCCAGGGAGTAGTTCGTGTCGGCGGATCCGGCGGCGACCTCGACGGCCTCCGAGATCGCCATGCCGAGCGAGCCCGGGGTGTCGGGGAACCGCTTGCGCAGCTCGCGGCCCGCGTTCGTCAGCTCAGACGGCGACGGATGCACTACTGCGCCGAACGTCTCCATGAGGACGTGGCGGTACGGCTTCGAGTCGTACGTGCTCCGCACCTGGAACACCTCGCACTCCATGCCGAACGCCTGCGTGGCGAACGCGAGCGCGGAACCCCACTGGCCCGCGCCGGTCTCGGTGGACAGCTTCTTGATGCCGGCCTGGGCGTTGGCGTACGCCTGCGCGACGGCGGAGTTCGTCTTGTGGCTGCCGACCGGGGAGACGCCCTCGTACTTGTAGTAGATGCGGGCGGTCGTGCCGAGCGCCTGCTCCAGCCGACGGGCACGCGCGAGCGGTGACGGACGCCACAGCTTGTACAGGTCACGGACCGGCGCGGGGATCTCGATCCAGCGTTCGGTCGACACCTCTTGGGCGATCAGCGCCATCGGGAACAGCGGCGCGAGGTCTGCCGGCTGCAGGGGCTCCTTCGTGCCCGGATGCAGCGGCGGCGGCGGTGCCGTC
>Ga0097691_1001792_pt1 | contig 15234 bp, 6 predicted proteins | sample NGESurdeep072012_8_FD_72858 | JGI IMG/M metagenome (GOLD analysis project Ga0097691, IMG submission 72858) | Arctic peat soil microbial communities from Barrow, Alaska - NGEE Surface sample 210-1 deep-072012 | ecosystem: Environmental > Terrestrial > Soil > Wetlands > Peat ... | reverse complement strand
TGTCTCCGACCGGCGCCGAGTTGCTGTTCGAGGTCTTCAGCCAGCGCTACGAGCGCGGCTCGATCATCGTCACCAGCAACCTGCCCTTCGACGAGTGGACCGGCGTGTTCGCCTCCGAGCGGCTCACCGGCGCGCTGCTCGATCGCCTTACCCACCACGTTCACATCCTCGAGATGAACGGCGACAGCTTCAGGCTCAAGCACAGCAAACGCCGCATCAGTGACGATCAGCCCACCACTGAACCCGGATAAGACTGCTCTGTTCGCTGCTCGGCCTCATTTAAGCATTCCATGCAATAGCGAGGGGGAGTTCCCCCTCGCGCTCCCCCTGCCAGAAGCCAAACCACCATTCCCTCCGCCCCTTAGACTGACGTATTTTCACTCCGGCCCGTGATGTAGTTTTCATCCGGCCTTGACAAAGGTAGGTGCCTTGGACAAGATGCGAAATATCGTTGTGAGAAAGATACTTATTATCGCGAAGATGCGCCAGCACCGACAGAGCGAACGTAAATTTGGCTTCGCGATTGGCGCCGCTCAGAGCAGCATAGATGTTCTTGGGATGTGTGTGGGGTCTTACCAGATACTTAATGATTCTTGATAAAAGAGTCGAAGAATCCAAAACACCTTTAGGGTCATCGTATTCGATGCGCTGCAGTCCTTGAATATCGGCGGGGACGCCTCTCGAAAGCTTTCGGTTTAAGAGAATGTAGTATTGTACGCCGAGACCCTCAGCCAATCCGATCTCGAGAGCCACGTTTGCATTCCAAAGAGAAATGTCGAAAACGCAATAGTCAACGGCCTTGATGTAGCTCCTGAGGACGCCAAGAAGGTGCTTCTTAGAAATATTCGTGTCCGCGTAGTACCAGCGAAAGGGGACGCGATCAAGTGTCGCCCGAAAGGCGGCAAACGGAAACTTGCCGCCGTAAGGACATCCGACGAACACGCTCGGTAGTTTGAAAGGTGCTCTGCCATGTAGATCGCGTCCCTTCCTCGTGTGATGAGTATGCTACAGCGCCACTGTCGAAAAGAACTGGGTCACAATTAGCCCGTCGATGTAGGCGGCAAGTCGGGCCGCCAGGGGCTCGTAGCGCAACAGGACGCCCAGTTCGATGTTCCTTAGCCACGCGGCCTCGGTGAAGTTTGCGGAAGTAATGAGCGCTCTGGTGCGATCCGCAATTACGCACTTGGCGTGCAAACTCGAGCGCTGCAGAGGGTTTTCTGAGAGCGAGCGCGGATCGTAGTACAGTTTAGGCAAATCGGGCCACGGCCAGTGCTTATCGCGAAAGTCCCTCGCGAAGCGTCTGACGATTTCAGATTCGAGAGACGTGTCCCCGCGTCGGCGGGAAATGTCAAGGCAAAAGATAACGCTCAATGTCTTTTGAGCGGCCATTCGCGAAGCCAACAGCTCGAAGATGGGTTTGGCGTTGTGTACCGCATAGCCAACGAGGATTACTTCGTGTGTGGCTTCGGCAACCAATGTCCGCACGGTCGCAATCGTGTCTGAGATGGCGATACCCGAAACCTCTGGGCCGGACAGGATGATGTCGATAGCCTGTCCCAGAACGGCGGAAGCACTTCTCGCTTCAGTAATCGCTTCGATGACGAAAGCGACTTGGGCTGTGGACATCCCTGTGTCGGCGAGGCGTTGCAGGTAGGTGAGGACATCGTCGGTCTGCGGACCCGCAATCTGTATGAGGGAGTGCCTGGAAAGTCCGAGAGAGAGCGGGCCCGACCGAAGTGAAGCGGCGAGCGCGTGCAAATTCGCGGTTGAGAGCCGGTGAATGGCTGCGGACATCAGGACTCCCGGAAGAAGGCGCACCCGAGCGCTTCCAAGGTCGGAACCACGAGTGCGCGGTCGAGGTAGTCGTTGCGCTGTTCGCATGAGGTCTCGGCGACAAGCAGACAGCCGTGACATGCGCTCCCGAGCAACGGTTGATGCCCCTGCTCCGCTGGAACCTGGAAGGCGCAAACTGGATCGTTGGAACACAGCACGCCTGATTCGATCGCTCGTGCGAAGTGTCGCCTAATATCGCGCGCGGCCAGCACGAGCCCGCCTAGTGTGCCTTCGGCATCGGAAGAGCCCGTATGGATCAAGATTCCGTAAGCGCCAGCGGTCGCGTAAATGCGTTCGCGGAGGGACGAGCCGGGATATCCGCATTCCAGCGAAATCGCCGTAAGCAACATGTGTGAGAGTGAATGGAGCATGTAGTACGGGATCCCTGGGAAGTCGACGTTCGATCCGCGGTGGTCGGCTCGCCATCGGTCGAATCCTTCTGATAGAAGCGTCCCCCGCTGCTGGACCGCCGGCGTTTTGAGCCACGAGTCGATCGCTTCGCGCTTCAGTTGAATAAAAACCCCTTCGCCTCGATTCTCTCTCGCCGGCAACCACGAGATGTCGAGCGCAAGCGGGGCGCGTTTCACATCCAACTCCAACTCGCCTTCTATGTTGGGTCCTGCCGCTTCGAATCGAGTAAAGCCAACTTGGGCCGCAACTTCGCGAAGCCTGTGGACGAGCACAACCCTTTCGAAGGAACTCATCGCTTCGGAATCCCACTTCGCGCGTGGCAAAGCGCGGGCGAAGAAGTCGGCGCCATCGGCGACGTCGGTTCCCAATTCATCCTTCGCTTCCGATAACGCTTCGAACTCGACGGCCTTGATCGGTCGGTCCTGTACGTCTGCACCGGCGCGCACTCGGGCAATGGATTCCATCACGAGAGAGTCATCGATCCCCTGCAGCCTGGACGTAACCGTAGGTTTCCTCCGGACGCGCGCCAGGTCCTCGGAGGTTTCTACGTCGGACAGAAAGTCATCCCAGAGTTGGCGTACCACCTGATCGACGGGGCCGCGCGAATCGGGGATGGAGATGACGGACATCGTTTGCGGGAAGTACGCATTGCTGGCACTGCGGATCAGCAACCAGTTCGCCTGGCCGCAAGACTCCTTTGTGCCCGGACCGAGCCAGGGACGCGCACCGTTGCATGAACCCAGCGCTCGCAGATCGCGACGCGCCGCCTGGCTCATGCTGCGGCTCGGAACGCCACATTCACAGGCGACAAAAATCACTTCCAGTTCGCCGCTCGTGCCACGCTCTTCGATCCATAGATCGCGCGGGCAGTCAGAGGGCTTCTGATGAACGAAAGCTTTCCAGTCAATGTCACCTATGTGGCCGCTCCTGCATGCCCGAACGAAGCGAATCGGAACCACAGCCTGGCGACCGTAATCTCGATCTCGGTAGTACTTGTAGTTGTCATCGAGGCTCGTCATGTGGACGAGCCGGCGACGGAGGTAACCCGAAGGCGTCGCCTCGGCCCGCTGAACAATGAACCACTCCGGAAAACGCCACACAACCACGTTTGGATGGAACGAGCGTGCGTCCTCGATGCTGGGTGGGGGTGTTCTCAGTGAAAGATTCTGAACGTCGAGTACTCGGCGCAGTTTATCGAGCAGTCTCGGTTCGTCGATAGTTGGGATTGACGTAGCGTCGTAATTCCAATGGTCGAGTCCCGCGATCATGATCGACGCGTCGGGCAGATCGACCATTGCGCCCGGCCCGTACGTGGTGATCACCTGGCTTGATCTAAGCTGATCCTTGCTCATTGCCGGTTAGGCCAATCGTTCAGATTTCGAGGTGCGAGATCAACTGCCGCTTCGACATCGCGCATCGATCTGCCCGCCCTGAACTTCCGTTGTTCCGGACGCAGATCGGAGAGCTCGGGATCAAGCATGTCGTATAGCAGCCTCTTGGCGCCGGCTGCTTCCCAACGCTGATACTGAAGCTTTGTGTTGTTCTGGCGGTAATAATCGGCGATGTTCTGCCAGTCATCGAGCAGCCGTCGGCATCGGGCGAGTACGCTGTCGCGCAGGCGCTCGCCTTCTTCGAGCCGCATTTCCGGATCATGATCGCGCGCTCTGTCCGCAATCAATTGTGCGAATGGTTCGAGTGCCGAACGCAGGGCAAGGATCTGGCCAGCGCCGAGTGGCGGGGTCATCTGGGCATTGCCCTGCCTGCAAAGCGCAACCAGCGCAGCGACCAACGCTCTGTCGAGGGCTCGCGGCGAAAATGGGGTGACACTGGTCACTTCGACGGAGCGATAGAAGGTCGCGTGATAAGTTTCAAATCGTTCGTAGTGAGATCGGTCGCGAGGTTTATGAATATTCAGCAGGGTGACGACGAGGCCCGGCTTGGCCAGGTCGCGACCGACCCGGCTTGTAGCCTGAATATACTCGGCACTGGTCTTCGGCTGTCCCAAGACCACCATCAGCCCGAGTCGCAGAATGTCGAGTCCCACCGAGATCATGTTCGTGGCAAGCGCCACGTCCACGCGGTCGTCTTCATAAAACGGTTGGGCGAGGCGCCTCTTCGCGATCGCGACGTCGCTGGTGCTTACGCGCGAAGTCAGCTCGAGGGGTTCGAAGCTTATCTCCCGATCGCGGAACAGATTGTCCTCGGGGTCAAGTCGTCGGCGCTTCGAGTACAGGCCTAACTGAGTTCGCACCTCGTCTTCGATGATTCGCCGGCTCCCGCCAAGCTCCCGCAAACCATTGAAGTATCCGACGAGCGTCATATACGCGTCGACCGGATTATTCTTGTTGCGCTTGCCACCTTCGCGTTCGTACGCCGTTGCGCCCGCACTGAGGAGAGCACGCGCGGCTCGGAGCATGACAACCTTGAGACTGCGCCCCTATGCGGCAACACCGAGATAGAGCCGAGCGGGTGTCACGGTGGCGGGTTCAGTGTGCGCAAAAAACGAATCGGTGCGGTCGGGACCGAGTGGAGGAAATACAGCGACGCTGCTGCGCCCGAAGAGCGCGCGGATCTGGCGTTCGGCGCGACGCACGGTTGCGGTGCTGGCCACGATCTTTGGCCGCACGCGCTTGCCGCTGATCTCGCGAGTTGACAACGCGTCGATCGCTACCTCGTACACTCCGGCGATTGTCCCAAGTGGTCCGGAAATCAAGTGCAGTTCATCCTGAATAATCAGTTCCGGCGCTGGAAGCGGGCCGCCGAGCAAAATGCCTTTGTCCGGTACGCAAGGTCCGTAGAAACCGTTTGCGTCTGCTCGATCGACATTGCCGAAAAGCGCTCCGGTTTCTCCCGTAAACGGTAGCGCAGCAAATTTGTCCACCGTTGCGATGAGGAAGGCCGGTAGGCGCCGATAGATCGGTTCATCAACCCCCAGAATTGGCAGACTTCGATCGCCTGAAAATTCGCACCGTTCGCTGAGGCAGCGAACCTCGAGGTTCAACGGCTTATCCAAGGTTGGCCTTAGCCGGAAGGATTCCGGGCCGAATTTCTCTCCGCACCACGGACAGTTCTCGATCGGAATCGGTGATGGATTTCTGCTGTTCGACTTAAACCTTCCGGTGCGCCGGTATGCGGTCTGATCCGCTCCGGGACCGGTATAGCCGCGATAGCCCATCCGGTTTGGCGTAGCGGCAGAGCCAACCCAGAGTCCTATTTCGAATGGCCAATTGCCAAGCCGATCGCGATCCTGTTGCCGTTCGAGTTCGAGTGCGCAGATCAGAGCCGCTGCCCGCCCAAGCTGATCGAGTGTCAGCAGGCGAAGGGTATAGCGCATCAGCACACTCACGCCGGCTGACTTGATTCCCGGATGACGCAGACGCCGCAGCACCATCGTGAATGCCGCCAATCCAAGGTAAGCCTCGGTCTTACCGCCGCCGGTCGGAAAGAACAGCAAATCTACGGTTTCGCGGTCATCGTGCTGCAGTTCCGCGATGCCGCGAAGCGTCATGAGAATGAATGCGAGTTGGAAAGGTCGCCATTTTGGCGGCTCGATGGAATCGGCTGCCACTTTGCGCCTGATTGCCTCGCGCCGGCGCGCCGCGCGAGCCATCGCGCGGTTGGAGAGCTTGAAAGCGAAGAGCACTTCGGGATCGCCGAGAGCCGCTATGCCTGATTCGATCCGGTTCGCCGCGATACGCGCGTTCTTCAGCAGCTCTTGCCCGGTCTCCGTCTGTTCGGCCTCGAGCTGCGAGAGTTTGGGCGATTGCGCGTCAATCCAACTTCGGTACTGGCCGATGATGGGCGAAAGCTTGGCTGCCGCGTCGGCTCCGTCTGCGAGATTGGCGAGCGCTTCCATAGAAAGCTCCACGTCCGCGATCGCGGAAGGCTCGACGCGTTCGACCTCCGCCGTGGGAAGCCATTCGGTCGTCACGATTCGGCATGAGTCGCCTGATCGCTTGGCACGCGTCGCGATTCCATGACCTACCGCGTACTCGAATACGTCTCGGTAATGCAGATCGGCAACCTGCTCATCCCAGTCTTCGGCAATTCCGGAATGAAGCGCGCCTCGCAGGTCGGGTCGGGGTACGAACGGAACGTCCGTCTGAAGCTCCAGTTGCGTTTGAAAGGCGAACTTGCGGTAGTGATGGTCTGGATCAGGCTCGCGTCCGTTGACCAGAAACACGGAAACTGAAAGCGCGCCCTGCGGGAGGCGGCGCTGAGGAGGCACGGCTCGCGAGGTCGCGACGACAAACAGTCCCTCGCTGTTCGGGACCGGCTCCTGCTTCGGTTTTTCGCCAGGTTTTGGGAGTGTCAGAGTGATTCGTTCCTCACGCGGAATTCGCCGATAGCCGCGTGGCTTTCCTTCGCCCTGCCCGCCAGCATCGTCCTGCGGTGTATCGGTGTCGTCTTCGCGGTCTGACCGGCCGCCCTCGAACCCGTAATCGCCCCAACGAACTGTCACATCGAGGTGCTTGACGTTGATATCGACGAGCACGCTGATTCCCATCGACGAGGGCAGAAACCCCCGGCGTGCGGCCGAGCGATCGGGCGGTGCGGCGTCGTCAGTAGCGGTAGGATCGTCAGCGCCGTCTATCTCTTCAGTCGAAGTCTCATCGGTTCGCTGTTCTTCGGGGGCGTCCTTGGGCACGAGGTAACCGATGAGATACCATCGCGAGGGCGCTTCGGGCAGAAGTTCGTAGGCGAACGCGTGATCGTTACTCGGACCGACGAGATCGAGGCGTAGCGCTTCAACCAGTTCAGCGCGGATTGCGACGCTTTGTGATTCGGTTGGCACGCTTATTCCTCGGGCTTCTCTACGGCTTGAAATGACGCCTGGGCCGGTGAAACCCGCTTGGCGCGCCGGGCTTGCGATTTTGTCCTATACTTGCCATCTGCCGCCGCACCGGCAAGCCGTTCTTCCTCGGCACGCTGGGCGTTGAGGGCTAGCAGGCGGGCGAGAACCTCGTCGCGGAATTCGTCTGGCCACCGATAGCGCCATGCCTTCTTGCCGTCGTTTTCCGCATCGTCCTCACCTTCGTACTCGAGTAGAAATTCCAATTTCGGCTGAAGATTGGTCCATCCATAAGCGTCGAGCACTGCCCGGTCCATCGCCTGATGGAGTTCTCGCAAACCGAAAATATCTGCAGATACCTCGACGGGATCGTGAAGGCGGTTGTAAGTCGCGGTGAGACCCTCGTTGTTCCTCACCATTAGAGCGGCCCGGCATTTGTAGTATTCCTCTCCTAGGTACTCCAGCGTTCGTGCGTGCTGATAGTTCTCAGGGAACGGGTAGGTCTCAAAGCAATCCGATGGTGTATAAACAGGCCGATCTTCAAGCGAGGAACCAAAAAAAAGAGCCCAAGCGTCATGGAGTCGCGACTGCATGACAGCAAAAAACGCGAATGAGGAAGTCGGAAAAACAATTAGCTTCTGGTCGTATACCATTGGAATTGGAAGAAATGTCAGCGCGCGGAACTTGCTTGTTTGGCCCATCACCAGGACTCGGGAGAGCCCTTGAACGGCAGCGTAGAGTCCAGGACGTTTTTCAGCATACTGCCACCATCGCTCTCTATTCGCATCTCGCTTTTGGTGGTCACGATCAGGCTTTACCTTCCTGCGAACTATATCAATAAGGTCGGGCCAGTGTGAGGCTTGTTCTAGCGACAGGTCAAAGAAGTCAATGATATACCGATGGTGTTGGTGGGCGGGGCTATTGTTGAGTTCATCACCACCAATGTAAGGGAAAATACGTTCCGCGTTGCGGTGGTCTTTTGCAATAAGCCGGTGCATCTCAGCAATCGAGTTGGCGACACCTTTTTTATCGGTGTCATCAAAAGTAAAGCCCATACCAAGTGGGTAGCTTCCGACAAAGCTCTTATGGGCGTTGGCGTGTAGAGCAGTTGGATTCTCGTGACCTCCTGCGTGGAATAGATAAGCAGTAATCTGCGGGACCATCTGGGCATCAAGATCAAACGGTCCATCCGGAGAACCCTTGGTTGTCCAAATTACGCTAACCACTACTGCGGCTTGGCCGGGCCATTTGAGTCGTCTGCGAGCTGCGTAGATGGTGCCGCCATGAGAGCATATCCAGCGCAAGCCAGTGAATCGGGTATCACCTTGCCTGATGGTCTTGGTGGCGATTAGACCGAAGCAACCATAACTGCGCAGTAGGTTGAAAGCACTTCTGAAGAAGTGCGCCACGAGATCGGAGTTGCCGTGTGACTCGTCGTGCAACGTCATTAGCCACTGGAGGTAGCCGTCGCGGTTCGAGTAAATCAAGGTGTTCTTACCGGCGAACGGAGGGTTCCCCACGATCGCGTCGAAGCCACCATTCTTACGATCGAATACTTCCGGGAATTCAATTTCCCAATGAAATGGACGAAGCGGATGCCGCCCACCATGTAGTTCTTGAAGCGCCGCATCAAGCTCTTTGAAGGTGCGTGGAAAATCCGCGTAGATGCGAAGCATCTCATCACGCCTCGCCAGCCTTTCTTTGTCCTTCTCGGACGAAAAGAAGGCGGCGATAACACAATCACCCGCCTGCCGCACGGGTTCCAAAGCCTCATCGGCGAGATCGAGCTTCTGGCGCTTCGCCTCGGGCGACACGAATTCGTCATCGGCCTCGAGAATCTCCTTGCGACCTGCGGTGGCAAGCTGGATTCTCTTCTCGACTTTGTCTTGCCCGAGCACACGCACGGGCTCCTCGCGCCAGTGAAAATCACCAAGCTGCCGCCGCGTTAGGCCAACGAGAGAGTCGCCGCACTTGAGGTTGTGATCGAGGAACGTAAAGGGATGCTCGCGCGCGAGGGTTGCCAGCCACAGCGAGAGCTTCGCCAGATCGACGGCCATCGGGTTGCGGTCGACGCCATAGAGACATCGCTGCGCCACGATCCGGCGGGCCAGCAAAGTCTCGTCCTCGTCCGGCGGGATGTACGGCACTTGGTTGTGGTTGTGCCATGCGCGCACCAGCTCATCGCCTAGTTGCCGGCAGGCCTCGACCAGGAACGCGCCGGAGCCGACCGCGGGATCACAAATCTTGAGATCAAGAATCTGCTGCGGGGTCGGACGTTCGCCCAATGCTTCGAGGATCGGCTTGAGCGCTCGCTCCACAATAGGCCCAGTGAACGAACGTGGCGTGTAATGAGAGCTGCTGCGACGGCGTTCATCGGAGGGCTGCAGAACCACAGCGCCTTTCGGCACCGGATGAGGCGTCGCATTGCGCGCGATCTTCTTTTCTAGCGCGACGAGCAAATCGTCGATGGTTTGCGCCTCCTTCAGATCTTCGACCGATTTGCCATTCAGCTTCTGTTCACAATGCGTTTGAAGCCATTTGGGCCGATCGGCAGGCTTTTCGGCGAGGAGCATGTCCAGATTTATGGCGGTCGACGCGCCGTAAGCCTTCGCGGGCCTCAGAGCGATGGTTGTGCCTTCGACAACCTCGATCTTGAAGCCCATCATCCTTTCGTACACGCTGCCGATTTGCTCGACATCGAGCGTGCGGTACGAGAGCCGTTCGCCGTGGAGTATGAGCAAGTTGCGGAGAGCCCTAAAGATCACGCCGTCGGAGATGAGCGGCAGGCCGCGCTCAAGTCCCGGGCGGCCTTCGAGGAACGCATAGCGATCGGGATCGAACAGGTATCCCTTACGCGCGGGCATCTTGAACTGCGGATGTTTGCTTCCAAGGTAAACCGCCCGGAACAACGCGAGGAGCTGCGCCCAAGCGCCATACCGATGGTCGATCGTATCCGGGTAACGCTCGTAATCCGCGCGAAGCCGCTCGAACAACCGATGCACCGAATAGTTCTGCGAATAGATGCCGGTCTTCGGCATGATCTCGCGGTCTTCCGCATACAGCAGAAACACCAGCCGCAGCATCACCGTCAGGAGACCGGCGTAGATATCGTCAGGACGGTTGGCAACGACTTCCCGAAGAAGGGCGCCCTTGGCACGATCGTTCGCCGCCTGAAAACCGCGCAGAAGCTCGTACAGAGAGTCGAGCACTTGGCCCGCCAGCGCCGTCGAAACGCCGCTCTGATACTCACGGCTTTTGCGCAATAGCGCTGGCAATCGTTCCTCGGATCCGGCCGCGAATAGACGGAATCGGTTCAAGAGCAAGTGGAGTGCGCCGACAATCGGGCGCCCTGCCACTTCGCACATCGCCCCGACTGGGAAGGTCAGGCTGCCGGAGTTCTCGTCGTGAGGTGCATAGATCAGGCGCACGGCTGTCCGATTGGAGAGCAGCCCAATGGGCACTCTGGTTTCGCGCAGCAGCCGCTCGAAACGCCGTGCTGCCGATGCGGACCACTGCTGATCCTGGCCGGTATGAGCGTCATCGAGATCGGCGCCGACCGGAAGCTCTTTTATGAGCATCAACCAAGGCCGCTTGGAATCTGTCGGCTTCGGATCGCGCAGCACGAAATCGGGTCTGAGCGTTTCCCCAAATTCGGGAAGGTCGACAATAAGCTTGTCTGGGATCGGTTCGTTCCCGTCGGTGCCGAGCAAAGACTCTTTCGACCATCCGAGGAATTCGCAAAGAAACTCTGGGAGACTGCGCAGCGCCTCGACGGTCTTGTCGTCTACATCGGCATCGGTGGTAAAGGGGAGGAAGTCTTGCTGCATGCGGGGGAGCTGCGCGCGGTCCAGCACCACCTGCGAATCGACCAACGCTGCCGCCGAGACTACAAGACCTTCCGGCTGCAGGTATGCGAGCCAAGTCTGATGGTCTTTAAGTGCGGCGTCGTCGGCCATTTTCAGCCCGTTACCGGCCAAAGGTACGCGACGCCAATCGGCTCAAGTCTGTAGGATGAAACGGTGTAAAAGTCCTGGACCCGCGCCGGTTCCCGCTTGATGTCTTCCTCATAGCGCGTAATCCATCGCTCCTGAGAGCGGCGCTCGCGTTCAAACTGGCGGCGATCTTCGTCGCCCTGAAACGTTAAGATCAATTGTGCAGCGCTTGCGAGCTGCTTCTCGACGCGTTTGTGTTGCTCCTGTAGTATGCGCCGAAGATTTTCGGCCTCGGCCTTGCCGCGCTGAGCGAGCGCCGCTTCAGCCTCACGTTTCGATTCGGCTCCTCGCTCGTCAAGATGAGGAAGCAGCTGCTCTATATCTTCTGGAATCGCGCGGAGCAGTCGTTGGCGGACGACTTCCGGCACGTCGTCCTCGGGAGTTGGGCGAAATGCCTGTTCGAGTAGCTCGAGAGTTCGAGCTTCGGCGTCCCGAGCGTATGGAGTTAGCGGTCCCCGGCGAGTGGAGAGCTCAGACCATCGGGCGGTGACGGTTAGAAGCTCCTCGTGGAGCCTGGTCGCGCCTTTGCCATAGAGGGAAAGCCTGCCGAGCAGGACGACGCGAGGAATGGCGTCGGAGGTTTGGGCAAGGCATGCGCGAGAGAGATCGTGATGAACAAAGCCTTGCGAGAGAAACCTTCCGAGTAGCCGCTGCACGACACGGTGCTGCAGATGCAACTGAACTACGTCGTCATCGATGTTCTTCGGCGCCGAAAACACAATCGGGCGGATCGGAGCGCTGCGGCGCCACTCGAAGTCGCGGCGGCCATCCCTCGGCGGCTTGCGGAGCGTGTCCAGCGTAGATGACCAGGTGGGATCGGAGCCATGCCGCAATTCGAGGTTCGGAAACTCGAATCGCGATGGCTGCGCGCGCGGGGTCTCGACGGATTTCAAGGGTTCGGCGCTAAGCATCTCAAGCGAACATGAGATCGCGTCGCGGAGCGAGTCGTTGTCCAGACCGATCCATTTCTGGGCCGTCGCTATTCGCCCGCGGAGCACATCAATTTCGCGGCTCAGATCTGCCTTTCGCTTGCGCGTGGACTCGAGTTCCTCCTGGGCAGTCGCGCGCAGCTCCGGGTCCAATCCAGCGTTCTTGATATCCTCAACCTTCTGATCAATTTCTGAACGTCGGATGCCAGTGCGGACGGTTTCATGCAGGCGTTCTTCCAACACTTCGGCGAGGCTGCCAAGTTCGCGGCGGATTGTTTCTGTTTTTCTTACGAGCGCCTGAAGAACCCGGTCCTCGGGGCGCTGAGTGTAGAGAAAATAGTGACAATAGACCTCCGGTGCCGGCTGGAGTTTGCGGTCGATGCGGCCGTTGCGTTGTTCGAGGCGGCTCGGATTCCAGGGCAGATCGAAATGGAACAGATTCCAGCAATAGGCTTGGAGGTTGATGCCTTCTCGCGCAGCGTCAGTTGCTACGAGAATGCGAAGCGGGTGCTCCCGAGGTGGAAGATTGAAGGCAGCCTTAATCGCCTCGCGGCGGTCCGGCGGAGTCGGACCGCTGAAAGTATCAAGCCGGAACTCGGGTAGGCTTGTTTCGGAAATCGCGGCCCGCAGCATCTCCATTATGTAGCGCTTCGTGTCTTCGTACTCGGTAAAGATGAGAAGGCGGGTGTCGGCCCACGGTGCTGTAGGCTGGGCTGACGGGTGGCCCGGTTGTCGCACACCTGGGCACATGTTTTTTCGTATCCAGTCAATAAGCAGGCGCACACGCGCGTCCGGCAATCCGCGAGCGCTCTCAGCCGTTCGCTCCATTTGGGCAAGCAATTCCTGCTCGCGTGCGGCGTCTGCCCTTGCCGAGTCCCCGGCGGATTCCTTGGTGGCGGCTTCGACTGCGCTGTCCTCTAGTGCCTGCTGTTCGGCTTCGGGCAGCTGACTGCGGTCGTCGTCTGCATCCAGCGAACCGAGCACCAACTGCGGATCCGCGGTCGATTTGGTGGATTCAGCTTGGGCAGCTTCGGTCACCCAAATCTTTTCCATCGTCCGGCGGTGAACTTTGAGGGTTCTGGCAAACGCCTCAATCGACGACAACAGCCGCTGCTGAAGACCCGAGATCAACAGCTTGGCTTCAGCTTGTCTGCGCTTTGTCGCGCCCGCCATGCGCGATGCGCGAACATCGCCGTATTCACTGAGGAGCTTGGCCAGAACCAATTCGGGTGTACCTTCAGGCAGCGGGGGCTCGCCAGCAGCCGGAATATCAAGCTGCATCACAACTCGTTTCGGGAAGCCGCCCTCGAACTCGCGAATGTCTTCCTTGAGGCGACGGACCATCACCTCGTTAAGCTGGCTAGCCAGTACTGGCACGCCTCGAGTGAAACGGTAGGAATCGAGAATTTCGAGCAGCGCGCTGAAGCTGTTCGAATGTCCGTTGTGTGGCGTGGCCGAAAGGAACAGCCGATGCTCGAAGCGCGGGGCGACGTCTCGAATCGCATGAGTTATTCGCGAATCTATGGCGTAGCGCGCACCGCTGGCCGGAGCTGCATGATGGGCTTCGTCGAGAATCAGGAGGGTGCCAGGCCTGAAGTTTTCCAGCCACGCTCGAAGCGGCGCGGCATAAGCCTCATCGATCAACAGACGCTGCGAAACAAGGAATCGAGGAAAGGTTGCCCAGGGAATAACGCCGAATCCGTGCTGCAGTCGGACCTCCTCGATGTAATTGCGATCGAGAATTTGGAACGTCAGGCCGAAGCGAGTTTCGAGTTCGTCTTTCCACTGCGGCAGCATCGTCGGCGGACAAGCCACCACGATCTCGCGGACCCGCCGCCTCAAGAGAAGCTCGTTGGCGATCAGTCCCGCCTCGATTGTCTTTCCGAGTCCGACGTCATCGGCGATGAAGAGATTTACACGCGGCAGGAGCAGCGCCTTGCGCAGCGGCTCAAGCTGGTAGGCGTCGAGCCGGATGCCAGCACGGAACGGCGCCTGAAAGAGCCGCGGATCGGTTGCGGTTACACAGTTCCACCGAAGTGTATGGATGTAGGCGGCGAAGTGGCGCTTAGGATCGAATCCGTTGCGGCCGATCGTCTTCCAAACGTCTTTGCCGAGGATTTCCGTGTCGAGCTCAAGGTTCCAGACGACTTCAAGAGCGTCGCCCTGTGCATCATCATCGAGGCAGGCTGCAGAAACGATCGGATCCGGGCCCGGCTCGACGGATTCGACGAGATACGTTCGGGTGCGGACCCTTACAATGTCGCCGGGTTGGGGAAGTCTCCGGTCCGACCCCCCGATTGAAGGTACTGCTGCGCCCACCCTTCGAACGCTCCTGTCCTGCTTTTATCGCGCTTTAAACCGCCAGATTACGCCACGCAGCAGCCACGGGCAAACGCGAGGGCTATGCCTACCAAAAACTCCGAACGCGGCGAAAAGTCTAGAGTTTTGGGATGGGCCGCCGTAGTGTCGCGGCATGCTCAAGCTCGTGCGCTCCATCGTCTCGGTTCTTGCCCGCAGATTCTGCAGTCTGGCGGTTCTGGAACTAGAGAACCTAGCCCCTCCGTCACCAGCTGCACCTCCGCGGTCTCGCGCGCAGGCGGCTTCCGACGCCCGGCGGAAACCGGCTCCTAAAGGCCGCAACCTATTTCGCCCACTTGAAGGGCTACCGGTTTCGTTCAGCCTCGCCTCCGGACGAAGCCCTGAACGAAAAAGGGCCGAGCCCTTTCGAGCTCGGCCCCTCATCTCACGTCGTGGTCAAACTATTTCTTGATCTTCGCCTTCCTCGCCCGTGCCGCAAACCCATAGCGTTTACTGAAACACTTGCGGCATCGGCGATCCCGCCGCTTGATGAAACTCGGAGCCAGGTCGTCGCTCCCGCAATAGCGGCAAACCAATTTTTCTGATTTCGACTTACTGCCCATCTCCTTCCGGAGCGGCCGTGCAGGCCTGGCCTTTCTCGGGGCAGCCTTCTTCCGGACCGCCTTCTTACCGGCCGACCGCGCCGCGTCCTTCTGATCCCGCTCAGCCGGGGATGGGGAGTGTCCGATCGGCAGTTTATGCCCGCTTCCGTTCGCCAATTTCGCGTGTTCCATTTGGTGTAAATCTCCTGAGCCGTAAGGGCTCGCTGGGATGTTCGCTCTGTTCCGTGCATGAACCCTCTCTGCCTATGAGGGTGAGACAGTTGGGTGGTCATAGTTTACTGTAGAGGGCGGGGAGGCAGAGATGGATGAAGGTGAAGGAGAAGAAGCTGGTGGATGAGACGTTGGGGGAAACGGAA
>Ga0097691_1001791_pt1 | contig 15234 bp, 15 predicted proteins | sample NGESurdeep072012_8_FD_72858 | JGI IMG/M metagenome (GOLD analysis project Ga0097691, IMG submission 72858) | Arctic peat soil microbial communities from Barrow, Alaska - NGEE Surface sample 210-1 deep-072012 | ecosystem: Environmental > Terrestrial > Soil > Wetlands > Peat ... | reverse complement strand
TTCGCGTTGGGGCGCAAGACGAAGATGCCGTCGAAGCGTGCCTCCTGCGCGAGCTTGCCGGGATCAATCTCGAAGGCGGGCCGATGCTTCATCTCGGGGGTCTTGCGCAGATAGCGCCGATAGGCGGAGTTCCCGACGAGGGCCTTGTCACCCTTCTTCAATTGCGCATCGAGAGCGGCCACGATCGCCTCACGGTCCTTGCGGTCTTTCTCGGCCTCAGCCTCGTTGCGGCAGACGATGTAGCGCTTGCCCTCGACCTTCACCTCTTTGGCGAACAGCTGGGTCTCGCCCCTCTGCCGCTCGACCACAAGCGGCACAAAGGGGGCGTCATTCTCCATCACGATCTTCTTCACGAGCGCGTCGCTGCGCTCGCGTGCGCCGAGAATGTATTCGAGCTTGCGCTGTTCAAGCCCGGCGATCGTCTCGGCCGAGATCATGCCGCGGTCGGCCACGACGCAAACGCGGCCAATGCCGAAGCGCTCGCGCAACCGGTCGATCACCGGCAACAGCGTAGTCACATCCGCCGTGTTGCCGGGCCACATCTCCGTGCAAATCGGTGAGCCCGAACCATCGACGACAAGACCCAGAATCATCTGCTTCAGGTCGGGCCGATAATCCTTCGAGTAGCCATGCTCCCCGAGCGTCTCGCCGCCCTCGCCGTAGAACGACAGGCTGGTCGTGTCCATGAACACGGCAGAGAGATCGGTGAACAGGTCACGCCTGCTATCGAACAGCTTCTCCTCGATGACGTCCTTGACGCAGCGCGGCGCCAAAGCCCCCTCCGGCTTCTCTTCCATCTCTTCACCGAGCCACGCCATCGCCCGATAGAAATGGTGGAGGTCGAGACCATCGACGCCGGGAATGTCGTAGTCCTCCATCCAGGACGAGCAGTCACGATCCGATCCGGAAACGAAAAGTCGGTGCAGAGTGCCAACGAAGACAGCGCGCTCGACCGCAAACTCGAACGCGCGGTGCTTCAACAGCTCACCGAGCACGTCGGCGATGCCGAGCCGTTCCCAGATCCGGCCGAACAGCAACGGTCCGCCAATTCGTTTGGCGGCAATGGACAACGATCCGTCCGCGTCCTCGTCGAGGGCGTTGATGAGCAACACCTGGTCGGTGAGCTTGGCGCCGGAGGCGAGCAGCGAGGCGAGAGCGCCGGACGCGATGAGGTCGTCGGCGCGCCCCAGATTGGCGATGACGGATTGGCGCACGGCGCCATCGACACGCTTGTTCTCGACCACCTGGACGTAGGCACGACCGCCGGACTTCTTGATGCGGAAGAACATGGCGCCCTCCAAAACACAGCACCACCAAATCCGATTCAAAATCCACAATCAAGCCTATAATATATGAAAACGTGGCACCACGTTTTGAGAGCACCCCCGCATCAATGAAATCAAACACTTGCGCGGACGAAACCCGTTTTACTGTTTAAGTCGGGCCTGGGTGCAATTCAGACCTTCATCACCACCAAACCGCAGGGCAGCAAAGGAGGCTGACGATGTCTTTAGCCGAAGATATTGGCCAACTAATTTTTGCTCGAGCCGCCACAGTACCGGGAGATACTTGGGACAAAATAAAGCAAGCATCAAAACTCTATACGACCGGCTATGCGCAAAACCTCATCGATATCGCACAAGGCGTCAAAGATGGCGACATTCCGCTAGAAGAAGGAAAAATGAACGCGATAAACGCGGAATTGCTTCTCGCAATGGGAATCGCCAATACCCAAGAGATCACACTCAACGAGGTTCAAAAGTTTTTCAATGACGCCATAGGAATCCTGAAGACTGCCATCAACAGCAAGTTGCCCATACCAATTTTATAATTTGGAGCTCGTCACAGCGGCTTCAGCCCGGCCTCGATCTGCTCGCGCTTGCTCTCCAGGAACGGCGGCAGCACCAGGCTCTCGCCGAGTTTGTCGAACGGCTCGTCGACCGCAAAGCCGGGACCGTCGGTGGCGATCTCGAACAGCACGCCGTTCGGCTCGCGGAAATACAGCGAGTGGAACCAGTAGCGGTCGACCTTGCCGCTGTTGGGAATGCGCATCGTGCGCAGCCGATCGGCCCAGGCGTCGTAGTCCGCATCGGGCGAACGGAACGCGACGTGATGCACGCCGCCGGCGCCGGGATGCGCGGGCGCCAAATCGGGCCGCACCGCCACGTGCAGCTCGGCGCCGGGATCGCCGCCCTCGCCCATCGCGTAGACATGCACGCGGTCGCGGTTCGACTCCGGATGCGGATAGTCGCGCACCGGCTTCATGTTCATGACATGGATGAGCACCAGATCGGTCGGCTTGAGCTCCGGCACCGTCATGACGATCGGCCCGAGCCCGCGGATCTGGTGCGCGGCCGGCACTGGGCTTCTCGCCCACGGATGGCCCTCGCCCTTCGCCCCGTCGTCGACCAGCGCCAGGCGCTTGCCTTCCGAATCCTCGAACTCGAGCGTCAGGCAGCCGTCGCGTTCGGCGATGTCGCCGACGTTCACGGCCGCCTTTTGCAGGCGCGCGTGCCACCAGCGCAAGCTCGCTTCGCCGGCGACGCGCAGGCCGGTGCGGGTGATGCTGTTGTTGCCGCGCTGCTCGCGCGCGGTGGGGAAATCGAAGAAGGTGATGTCGCTGCCGGGCGAGGCCACGCCATCGGCATAGAACAAGTGATAGGCGCTGACATCGTCCTGGTTCACGGTTTTCTTGACCATGCGCAGGCCGAGCAGATTAGTGTAAAAGCGGACATTGCCGGGCGCATCGGCCGACACGGCGGTGAGGTGATGAATACCGGAAAGCTGCATGAAGGGCCTCTTGTCGCGCGCCGGAGCAGCGGCTGTGATATCGGTTGATCCCTATCTAGGAATGCAGGCTACAAATTTCGAGGGCTGAGCAATGTCTCTGAAGGGCAAGACCCTGTTCATCACCGGCGGCTCGCGCGGCATCGGGCTGGCGATTGCGCTGAAAGCAGCTAGCGACGGCGCCAATATCGCCATCGCCGCCAAGACCGTGGAGCCGCATCCCAAGCTCGAAGGCACCATCCACACGGCCGCGGCCGCGATCGAGAAGGCGGGCGGGCGGGCGCTGGCGCTGGCCGTCGACGTGCGCGAGGAAGCGGCGGTGCAGGCCGCGATCGAGCAGACCGCGGCGCACTTCGGCGGCATCGATATCGTGGTCAACAATGCCAGTGCCATCCAGCTCACGCCGGCAGCGCAAACCGACATGCGCCGTTACGACCTGATGCAGCAGATCAACGCGCGCGGCAGCTTCATGGTGTCGAAATACGCGATTGCCTATCTCGCGAAAGCGGCGAACCCGCACATTCTGATGCTGTCGCCGCCGCTCGACATGCAGGAGAAATGGTTCGCGCCCGCCACCGCTTATGCGATGGCGAAGTTCGGCATGAGCCTGGTGGTGCTGGGCTTGGCCGGCGAATTGCGCTCGCAAGGCATTGCGGTCAATGCGCTGTGGCCGCGCACGACGATTGCCACCGCCGCAATCAAGAACCTGCTCGGCGGCGAGACGATCATGCGGATGTCGCGCAAACCGGAGATTCTGGCGGAAGCCGCCTACCGCGTCTTCCATAAGCCCAAGAGCTTCACCGGCAATTTCCTGATCGACGACACGTTCCTGGCCGGCGAGGGCGTGAGCGACTTCGACCAGTACCGCGTCGATCCCAGCCAGCCCTTGCAGGTCGATTTCTTCGTGCCCGACGACATGCCGCCGCCAAAAGGCGTGAGCCTCGCCCCCAAAGTTTGAAAACAAAAGCCGGCCGCGCGGGCCGGCTTCGCTTTCGTCGATGCAATGCGGTCAGGCCTTGAGCCGCGGAACCAACCGCATCGCGTTGTCCTGCCCGATGGCCTTGAGATCGTCCGCCGAGAGGCCGAGTTGCTGCAGGTTCTTCATCTGCCCTAATCCGAAATAAGGGTAGTCGCTCCCGTAGGTAATCTGCGAGGTTGGCACGAGCTTCGTCAGTGCCGCCATCGACGGCGCGAACGCGGCGTTGGCGGTGTCGTAGTGCAGCCGCTTAAGCTCGCCTTCGATACCTTCCGGCGCGAACTCCTTCAGATTTGGCCGCGCTCCGTAAAAGGAATTGATGCGTCCCGCCATCATCGGGATCGTGCCGCCTGCGTGCGAGAACAGCCATTTGATATCGCGTAGGCGCGCGAAGGTGCCGCTCAAGAGCAGGCTCGTGACGGTACGCGTCGTGTCGTGCGGAACCTCGATCACCGCCGGGAACGTTCCGACGCTGAGATTGCCGCAGCAGCTCGCCACCAGCGGATGCACATAGACGACGGCCTTGCGGCGGTTGAGTTCCTCGAACACCGGCTTGTAGACCGGGTTGCCCAGCCACTTGTCGCCGTAATTGGACTGCAGACCGACGCCGTCCGCCTTCAATGTATCGAAGGCGTATTCGATCTCCTTCAGCGTCGAGTCGATATCCAGCATCGAAAGCGTTGCGAACAAACCGAACCGGCCGGGATGTTCGCGCATCATTTCGGCGGCGTAGTCGTTGCACGCGCGCGCGAGGCGGGTTGCCTCCTGCGCGCCGAGGTCGAACCAGACGCCCGGGGTCGACGCGAGCGAGAGGATGCCGACTTTGATGCCATCCTTGTCCATGTCCTCGATCGTCTTGGCGCGCGACCATGCGACCTGACCGGGGAAGTGCGGAATCTTGCGCGCCTCCTCCCAGCCGAGCCAAAGCTTCTGATATTCCGGCGGATAAAAATGATGATGGGTGTCGATCAGCGCAGGCTTGCTCTGCCCGAGCGCAAGGCTGCCCGGCAGCATCGTTGCCGCCCCCAGCGCACCCATTCCGGCCAGAAACTGCCGTCGTGAAGCGGCGGCGCCGCCGCAGCACGCGCAGCCGCGGAAATGATACTTGCGCGATGACGATGTCTTTGTGGTCGTGGCCATTAGCATTTCTCCCCGGGTTACCGTTCGTGGTGACGGCTTTTTTGGCCGATTGAGGCAGCCTAATTTGGGGAATTATATACTTGACAAGTACGGCCTATGAGTCTATATTAAGATTCAAGGAGTTAGGCCATGTCCATTCTATCCGAGCCCCATTTCCACAACGAAGCCGCAGCCATTGCTCGGCTTGAAGCGATTGTGTGGCCCAAGGGGCCGTTCTGCCCGCGCTGCGGCGGCTTTGATCGGATTACACCGGTCAAGGGCGCCCGCACGGGGCTGCGGCGTTGTGGGCCATGCAAGCGCGAATTTACGATCACGGTCGGGACCATATTCGAGCGCAGCCATGTAAAACTGCATAAGTGGTTCCAAGCTGCTCACCTGCTCACCAGTAGCAAGAAGGGCTTTAGTGCCCATCAACTGCACCGGACCTTGAAGGTCACCTACAAGACCGCGTGGTTCATGGAACATCGCTTGAGAGAAGCGATGCGCGAATTGCGCCCGACCGAACCGCTTGGCGGCGAAGGCAAGACTGTCGAGATGGACGAGACATTCGTCGGCGGACTCGAAAAGAACAAGCATCGCAGCAAACGCAAGCATGAAGGAACTGGCGGCACTGGCAAGGAAGCCGTCTATTCTCTCGTCGAGCGTGGCGGCATCGTCCGCTCTCACCATGTCCCTTCCGTCAACGCGAAAAATCTTCGGCCAATCATTGAAGCGCAGATCGACGGCGCAACGGTTGTCTATACGGATGAAGGCGCTACTTCTAAGGGACTTGGCCGTCTTTTCGATAAGCACGATTCAGTCAATCACAGCATCGGCGAGTACGTTCGCGGTGACGTGCATACCAACACCATTGAGGGTTTCTTCTCCATTCTCAAGCGCGGCATTAATGGTGTGTACCACCACGTTAGCCAGCAGCATTTGAAACGCTATTTGGCGGAGTTCGATTTTCGATACAACGAGCGCGCGGCACTTGGCGTTAATGATGAGGCTCGCGCTGATCGGCTCATTCGTGGTATTGTAGGAAAGCGATTAATGTACAAGGACTCGTGCGTCGCGTAGCACCGTCCTTTACTGGAGCGCGTTGGATGCCAGCTACGCCAGACCAGATTCCGACCGACCTAACCCTAGAGATTGGTGAGAACCTTTCCCCTGATCGGTTCATGGCGGCTGCACGCGCGTTTTTTGGATACGTACAGGAAATTAGCCACGCTGTTGCGCCAGACGGCGAACCTGCGCGATGGATTGTGCGTGTACGAGAAGGAAGCGCGCTGCTCGCCGTTGATCCAAATCCGAGCCTGCTCCCAGAAGTCGCACGAACGGTTTATTCCCGCGCCGAGCGCGGTATCCGCCACCTAATCAATCGCGACATCGAAGATTCCGGGCTGCCAGAACCTGCGCTTAAACATTTACGAACGCTATCCGAGATGACCGAGGCTGGACCAAACAAAGCGCCACCCGTCCCAATTCGTCTTTGGGTAGAGAAAAGGCCGATCAGTTTGGAGCCGATAATCGCAAGCGTAATTCGCGAAGAGTGGCGAGCTGACTACAACGATTACGGCACAATCGAGGGACGCCTAGAAACCATCCAAGAAAGCTATGGAACCCTGCAATTCTACATTCGCGACGCAATGCTGCGGCAAAGGGTCCGCTGCTATTTTCCAGAAGAATTATTGCCCGAAGTGTTCGACAAGTTTCGTAAGCGGGTCGAAGTTTCTGGGGTAATTCACTATCGGAAAAATGGAACGCCAGTAAGCATCGAAGCCGAACATATCGTCGGCTTGCCCGATGACACCGAATTACCAACAGCCGAGGATGTGCGGGGGATTCTCCGCAATTGATATATGCCCATAGAGTTAGTCTATTGGGATAGTGATGCGTTCCTTGGCTGGTTTCAGGCCGAACCGGGGAAGGCGGACTTATGCGCTGGTACGTTGAAGCGAGCAGATCAGGGAGAGGTATTAATCCTCACATCAGCGTTGACGATTGCCGAAGTGCTGTGGATGCGTGGCGCTCCGATGATTGCGCAAGATAGAGCGGACATCGTGCGCAAGTTTTTCCGTCGTTCCTATTTAAGAATTAGAAACGTCACGCGAGCGGTGTCAGAAAACGCGCAAGATTTGGTTTGGACGCAGGGTATTCGGCCAAAGGATGCGATACACGTTGCAACGGCGCTGGACGCTGGCGTGGCAGCACTGGAAACCTTTGATGAGGAACTACTGAAAAAAACGGTGATCATGGGGAATCCAGTGCTAATCATTCGGAAGCCAATTCCGCCAGCGCAGAAAGGATTGTTTGATGGCTAAATCTCAGGCCAAGCCCGATGACAAAGAACAGTCCAGGCTGTTCATCAAGAAGGCGCGCGAGATCGAAGCCGACGAAAACTCTTCGGCATCCGATCAATTGATAGGACGGCTGGCGAAGATGAAACCAGAGCCACGTACCAAGATAGAAAAAAACCGAAACCAAAAGTGAGAGAGTAACGCAAAGAGCAAATGTAGCTGTCACCGAGGACTAATGTTGATCCGCAAACCGCAGCATAAAACTATTTCCAGCGTCACCGCTGTTGCCGCGGGCCTTCCAGATTTAGATTGCTAACAATACCTTCCAGCGTTCTCAAATCGGCATCTCGACGCACTGCCGCTGATGCCTGTATTGCCGGCTGAACTTCAGCGACAGCTAGTTGTATGGCATCGCGGATAGCAGTCTCTCCGAGATGGGCTCCGAAAGCTAGGTAAACAATTAACGACGCAACCACAAAATTTATCAGAACCAAAAGGGTTACAACGCCGAACTCTGTTGGATGAAAAATCCACCGGCAAAATCCAAAATAACGATAGAAAAGGCAAAGCATTCCCATCACCATCGCGGTGCCTAGCGAATAAATACAAACACGAATCCATCCGTCATCAAGATGACCATCTACATATCGTGCAAATCGCTTCCAAGCATTTTTACCGACCGCTTTGTCAAAATCCTCTGGTCCCAAAAGATACCATCCGCCTAGCCCATCTCTCGGATAGAGAAGTCCTTTTAGAAGTTTCCTTAACGGGGTTCGTTCGGCCTCGCCGATAGAATTGTACCATTTGTCATAACGCTCGGGTTCTATGAGAGCAGCAAACAGAGCTGCTTTGGTCATTGATGCCAATCTCATCTCGGCCCGATCCGTCGGAAGACACAAATATGAAAATCCGGCGCTCACGGTTAGCGCGCTAATCATCAAAAAACTTACAATTAGATCTGGACCTGAAACCATTCCCTGCACATGCAGAACCTCTTGGAAGCTTTCTGGTGGAAAGCCTAACCACAATAAAGTTGGTACGCTGCGCCAACACACCAAGAATGCAAAAAAATAGCATACGGCCAGAAGATTGAGCGGCAGCCTTCGTTGAATTAGCCAGATTTTAAAATCCGAATGCCGACTAATGAAAAGAATTGCCGTTGCGGAAAAAAAAGTGACCCACACGATGTACGTGAGGGGATCACTCCAAAGCTGAAAAGATTTATCTGGCACGGTAAAGTCGTATCCGTATACAAAAAAATATGTTCAGGAGGCTGCGGAGACCGCTGCGGCTTTCATGCCATAAACAAGAGCCGGTCGATCTCGTACGGAGTCCCAAAGGCGATCAAAAATACGTACAGCACTAGGTCCAGTGGTGACACTATCGCCAAACGTAACGGAGGCTTCGCTAGTGCTTTGCTTAAGCTCAAGGCGAACATGCTTTCGATCGCCAACACAGATGTGGGGAACGAGCGACTTAGGAAGATGCTTTACAATGAGCCCTGAATTTTGTTTTAGATCATTCAGCGCCGATTCATCAGGGATGACACCATCCTGAAGTCCATCAAGTAGAATGCGCATTTTCGGACGCGTCGTGAGATCGAGAAACTTCTGTAGACTGTCCGCTTCCCAGGCGACTCTATCGAGGCAGCCTGAAACAATATCGAAGCTCACGGTACTGTGGGCCAACATGACTTCAATCACGACGCCTGCATGTACGGGGCCGGTGTTTTCAAAAATAACCGGCTTGCCCGTAAGGATTGCTTTCTCCATCGCGGCCTCAACTTTGGCACGATAGGTGCGAAGATCAAAAGTGGGGGAAGTGGATATAAGAACCATTGTTGCGATCTCGGCGTTTGACGTTCAGCGCCGGCGAATTGTTTATCCGTGCGGGGTGAAGGCTGATTGAAAACGGATTGGTTTGGCCAATTGATGACGCGCCGTCACAGACGCGCGCACAACGTTGTGCTTAGGCACACATGGGCCTGATATAGTCACGCTCACGTCCTTCCGGGGCCGATGCCCGGCCCAAACCCAGATGTACGGAGCGCGGCTATTCGCCGCCCTGGGAGTGGGTGTTCCTCGATCGAAATCTTTTTGGTTTCTTATTTTCGCCCCGCCACGATCTTCGCGGAGCGAAGGGGTAGCCTGCTTCAATAGCATAGCTAGGTCAAGCGACCCCAGAAGGGAAATCGGCGGCGACCGCAGCAGCGCCTGAGGATACATGGAAGTATCCATTCCAGATGCAATATCCTACGTCCAGAATCGTTAAGCATTTGTGCACTTTTTCCAATGCTGTCGCAAATGAATTGTTCCTCTGCGTGGGCCATAAGCTGTGGGGAGCGATGACAAACGCCGACATCGTCCACCCTGGCCGTATGATGGCTCGCTGAGCAGCCCGATTGGAAGACCGGGGCGACCACCAAAACCGACCGCATCGGTGTACTCGTCAAGTATATAATTCCCCTAATTTGCCGCCGTCAATTTAATTGTTCTTGGCCCATCCAATCGTGGGCAGCCGTAGGGCGGATCAGCCAACGGGTCGGCGCAAGGCGACGCCCGATGACAGGCTCCGCGTAATCCGCCAATCGACAGCATGACCCGGCACAATACGCTTCGCTATTGCACCCTACGCGCTGATTGAGACCGTTGGTGACGAGTCCGGTTTACTCCCAACTCCGGACATATCGCTGCACCGCACTAACTGACGCTAAGTCCCAGAAGCGGACATTGCTCAGCGCGGAACCGCGTTTTGGCCTAGTCCTTCAAGACCTGCGAGATTGATCGCATTTGCAGCGCCTTTCAGGGTGTCGATGCTTGGACCTCCACCGGAGACTTTCACCATGAAGCGGTTTCCGACAACGACTGTGTATTCGCCGGTGCTGCTCTTCTGATTCCAGACTTCGTGCATGATCTGGCCATTGCTCTTGTAAGTTCTTTCATAGCCCGTCGCGGTCTGCTTTTCCTGCTCCACGCCCGCCCACGCCGCGAGCGCCATCAGGCCTTTCGTGCCGCCGAGATCGGTTATCTCGAGGTTGAGCGTCTTTGCGGCACCATCGGAATAGGTCGCGTGCGCCTCCGACATTTGAATGCCGAGCACCGCATTCCTCTCGACGGAGAGGTCGCTGCGCGCGAGGCCGGCCAGCTTCTCAGGCACGAAGGTGCGAAACTGATCCGGCGGCAGCGACTTTGTGTCGCCACCGCCCCCCAGCGCCATCCCGACAATACGTTCCAGCGCCTGCTGCTGCGCCGCGCTATCACCGGAGGCTTGTGCGGCTTCATAATCTTTATTCGCCTGCTCGACCCTTTTGGTCCAGGCTTCCAATTGGCCGAATGGACTGTTCGGGTCGAGTTTGACTTCGGAGCTTCGCGTGGCCCCGCTACCTTGCAACAAGGCGCTCCCGCCGAACAGGGCTCCGGTGACGATCGCGATCACGATTCCGACCACGAGTGCGCAGACCACCACCAGAGCGATATAAGACACCGCGCGATCCGGCGGCGATTTCATCGTGAACGGCAAACCGAGATAGAGCAGGTAAAGGCTGTAGAGTCCGCCGGCGAGCAACACCAGGACCCCGATCAGCGGAATGATCTGACCGAAGCCGGCGACCCAGTAGGCGGTATAGGCATAGGCCGCGGTCTTTAGCGCCTGCACCTGATTCTTCGTACCCCCGAAGCGCGGCGCAAGCGCATCGATGATCAGGGCCATAATGAAGATGCCGACGAGCGTCAGGACGTAACTCACCACAGCGCCGCTGAGGCCGCTTACGATGCCGATGCGTATGGTTCCGGCAAACGGAATGCTGATGCCGATGATGCTCGATTTGATGAAAGAACAAACTGCCGGAATGGCCGCGAGAATAAAAACATAATTGCGGTAGATGTCCGCCGCAGTTACCGGTTCGTCCGCAATGATCGGCCATTCGGTCTTGGGCGATGTAAGGATGCCCTGGACACGCGTGAAGAGCCTATCCCACATGCTTTGCTGCCGAATGTCGCTTGTCATCGCTTCCTCGTCCAAGGCCAAGTGCAGTCAGCGTCCTAAGTTTCCGGCTGGTACCCTTTTCATTACGTCGCGAATATTTATCTTCATCGTGCCGCCCGGCTTGTTGCCAACCGGCATGATTATGTCGCCCGGCTCCTGATCCGGCTTGCAGGGCCCCATCCATTTCGCCTCGGTGATCGTGTTTGATTTGCCGTTGATCGGGGCTGGCCCGCCCGTCGTTATCGCGTCTGTGTTGATCGTAAAGGCGCTGTCGAAACTGCCGGAGTATTCGGCGTGCGTCGTGATGCTCATTGCGCCGATTTGGCAAGTCCCATCGACAATGATCTTTTCGCCAACTTTCTGGGTGTCCTGCTTGCTGCACATCTCCCTCGACATAGTGCTGCTGTACGCATTCATTTCCTTGTCGGTCGCTGCGTCGATGCATTGCTGAGAAATTTGCGGCGGCGAGGGAGAACCGGCACCTTCGTATTTCATCGTCTTTTGCCAAAGGCCCGGCTTGCGGGCCGGCAAATCGAGGGCCGCGGCCGGCCAGGCTGAAAGCAGGCTGAAGGCAACAAGCGAAAGGTAACGGCACATCAGGCGTTGCTTCACCGCACGGCCTCCTCTTATTTAAATTCGGCTGCGAGAAACACGTATCTTAGTCGCACCAACAGATTGCTACTGGATGTCATCGCCGCGCATCCGTTCCAATATCAAAACGTAAAAATTTGCCGCGGGTGTAAAATTCTTTGCACGCATTTCAAACTGAGTAGGTCCAATTTTTTGGACTCCATCCGCACAGAAACTAACGATGTTGGTCGCCTTGCCTTTATCGACCACAACACGAAACTGTTTTATGGGTCCAGCCCAGTTTGCGCCTGTCTTCAAAATATATTCAATACGATGTTCAACAAATCCAGAGCTACCCGCCGATCCTCCCGTCGGGCGCTCGACTGAACGCAGGAACGACGGCTCCATGCAATATTTGCGCTGATATTCTCGAAAATATTGCTGTTTCTGATATTCTGTAACGCCAACGGTGCTGCCGACGCTAGGCTTATAGCGATGCTCAATAATGGTTTCACGACCTGCGGCAAATTTTTGTTTCCAATAGAAATTGGTTTTCAGCGTCCAAAGGGGGGACACAGTCTCTTCTCTGCCACCCTCGAATATCTTGATTAGTCCAAGACGCTTCAATTGATCTTTATCGGCGGCTGGCAGTCTTGTTAAAGCCTTTTGTGTTGCCTCAAGGTGAGGCGCGAGCGGAATTCGCATACGTGTCAAAATGTCTGTTTGGTCGCTGTTTTGCGCGTAGGCTTTTTGTTCGACGTTTGCATGAACCAGCTGATCTTCAACTGTTGTTGTAAAGCCAAACATATTTACGGGGTCATCAGTGGGGATCTCGATTGTCGTATCACTGAAGTCTAACGTGATATCAGGCAGGGGAAATGCTACAAGTGTGGTGACATCCGCATTTGACTTATTCAGAAATTTATAACGCACTCTGATTTCTTTAGTAGAGATGTAGAGGTCTTCAGCGAGCATTTTGACATCTGGATTCTTGACAAAAACCAATCCGCCAGTCGCAAGTTCTGCTGAACTGTCATTTGCGAGCGCAGATAGAGTCATAACAACAAAAACAACAACGGCTGCGATCAGCTTGCTCATAAACAATCCCGCTTCAGCGTCTATCCGATCATTAAGCCGTTCATGGATGTCCTCCGTTGGACAACGTAAAGAACCCAGCAGGCGGCACTCACGGCACCACCAAATGTGCGCAGTTCCACCTTCGAAATATTGTTATGCCCGCCGATGGCATCAGCGCTGCCAATTAAGGGAACGGAGACTTCGGTACGTCGCCGTTTTTTGGGCAGCTTTCTCGGCCAACTTATAAATTACGGATTCGAATGAGCGAGCCGCTTTGATCTGGATCAAATTCACCCAGTTCATTTGTTTTCAGACATCGCGGCGATCCCGGCGACGCGGATGACTCGCCTGAGCGAACCGGCAAATTGTGCTGGCGCGCCGCGACGGCTGGCGATACCTTAAAAAATGATGATCCCTCGCCGACTACTCCTCTTGGTGCTGTGCGCCTCTCTGCTCAGCATGAGCGCCGCTGCCAACGGCACCACCGCTACCAAGATCGAGGTGATCCCACCCGGTGGTGGGTCCAAGGATGCAAATCATGTCGTCGGTGATGTCGTCGTCACCTGGGACGATGGCCGCCGCGAGCAGCTGACCCGCGGCGTCCACGCTGAGCGGGCCAAGCTGGGTCCCGATGGTCTGATTGGCTGGACCTGGGCCAAAGAGCGCTACCAGAAAATGTGGGTCACTGAGCACCTGCGTGTTCAACGCGGCGAGCAGCTTCTGTTCGAGGTGAAGTCCGTCAAGCCTTTCATCGAGGACTGGACTTTCGCCGCGGAGGGCTTGGTGGTGAAGTCGCGGGCGGCTCACGGCCCCGCCTCGATTGAGCTATTCGCGCTAAAAACTGGCAAGCAGATCCAACTCATCAATGCTTATGACGACGCCCCTCCCACTTGGGCCAAGCCCTTCGCCGAATGAGGGGATGATAGGAGTGCTTTCCTGCCGAAGTTGACCCCAACGTTTTCACGAGGATCACACTCAGTGAATTTCGCTGCTCAATGGAATGTCTGCACTGGGTCAATCGCGTCGCTTTCGCGATATCCGCGTCATGTCGGCTTTACCCCCAATCGCTGCAATAATATCGCGCTGCAATAACTGAAGCGATTTTCCAAAGCCGGTCCAACAGCAAATGCCCGCGAGAGCTACTATGGTGGGTACCAAGCGTCAGATTTTATCCACTCTCTCATGATTGCTGACAAGGGCCTTTGACATAGGACTTGGCCCGCCGGTTCCGATCGACGGCGGAGGCATTTGTACAACGGATATGCGGTGCAGGAGGCGGGACTTAAACGTCGGTCAACAATCTCTCATCCGCGGGTCGAGCCGCATGACCTTGCTTCGTTTGGGGCTGCCTCTGTCTAGTTGGCGAGCGTCAAAGGCTCATAGTGGAGACGAGGGCTCCCCGGCATTGTCCCACCCCCAGCGCCGCATACCGCGCCGAGGCTGATCTTGTGTTTGCGATCTCCTCTTCTGGCTGTCCGTTAAGTAATGGTCATGCCGTCTTTGGCGCGGATTGAATCGTGCAGGCGATCGACCAGATGAAGCCCACCATCTCGCGTGCGATGGCGACATTGACGACGTTGGCGGTCTTGCCGCGCGCGCGCAGCCGGCGATATCGAGTGCAGAGTCTGACTTGCGCTTTCCACCCGATGTCGCGAATGATTTTTGGCAGCGCCTCGATCCGGTCGACCTTGTGACGACCGATGCGCGCCTTCATTCGGTAAGCCCAGGCGCCTTCGACCAGCGCGCGTCGGGCATGGGCGTTGCCGGTCTTGGTGATGCCACCGCGTCGGATGGTCTCGCCACTCGATCGCTCGCCCGGGACCAAGCCGAAATAGGCCATGAGCTGGCGTGGGTTTGAGAAGCGTGTGAAGTCGCCGACTTCAGCGACCAGCACCACGGCGTTGATCAACGCAATACCCCGCATCGCCTGCAAGGCGTCAACAACTGGGCGCAGATTCCATTCGGGGGAGGAGACTGAATATCTGTTCCCCGACTCGTTGAAGGCGCCGTTCCGCATCCATGACGGCATCGACATAGTCCTGAAATGCAATCTGCTGCGCGGGATGTTTAAAGGCCAAGGTCGACAGCCAACGCCGGTAAGCCATTCGCCATGCTGTCCCACGCCCGTGCTTGCGGCCGTGCCGCAGCAGGAATCCCTGAAGATGCTGACGCGCTCGGGTCACGATTTGTCGGACAACGCCGCGCAGACGGATCAAATCGCGCATGGCTTCGTGATCGGCGTCAGGCACCCAGACGGGCGTCAACTCGCCGGCTCGGTGAAGACGCGCAAGCATGGTGGCGTCACGACGATCCGTCTTCACCCGATCGCCGGGCTTGTGCGGAATCAACGACGGCGCCACCACATCGCAGCGATGGCCGAGGCTGGTGAGTTGACGATGAACGCCATAGCCGCACGGGCCA
>Ga0097691_1001789_pt1 | contig 15238 bp, 12 predicted proteins | sample NGESurdeep072012_8_FD_72858 | JGI IMG/M metagenome (GOLD analysis project Ga0097691, IMG submission 72858) | Arctic peat soil microbial communities from Barrow, Alaska - NGEE Surface sample 210-1 deep-072012 | ecosystem: Environmental > Terrestrial > Soil > Wetlands > Peat ... | reverse complement strand
TGGGCCGGCGCAGAGGGCGGCCGGCGCCTACCAGCACACCCAGCCCCACGGCGCGGGCCTGTGGGTCTACCGCAAGCTGCGCGCCCGCGAGCTCTGGGACCAGATCATGCGGTCGACCTACGACCATGCCGAGCCCGGCGTGCTGTTCCTCGACCACATCAACCGCGACAACAACCTGTCGTATTGCGAAAGCATCGCCAGTACCAATCCGTGTGGCGAGCAACCGTTGCCGGCCTATGGCTGCTGTTGCCTGGGCTCCATCAACCTGACCCGTTTCGTGCTCGACGCGTTCGCCGAAACCGCGCGCTTCGACGAGGCGGCGTTCGCCAGGGTGGCGCGTGTGGCCGCGCGCATGCTCGACAACGTGCTCGACGTGACGGTGTGGCCGCTGCCGCAACAGCAGGACGAAGCACGCAACAAACGCCGCGTCGGCCTGGGCTTCACCGGCCTCGGCGACGCGCTGATCATGCTCGGCCTGCGCTACGACACCGCCGAGGCACGTTCGATGGCGCGGCGCATCAGCGAAGCGATGCGCGACGCGGCCTACGACGCATCGATCGAACTCGCACGCGAGCGCGGCGCATTCCCGCTGTTCAATGCCGACCTCTATCTCAGTGGCAGCACCTTTGCCTCGCGCCTGCCGCAGCCGCTCAAAGACCGCATCCGGCTGCATGGGCTGCGCAACTCGCACCTGCTGTCGATCGCGCCCACCGGCACCATCAGCCTGGCGTTCGCCGACAACGCGAGCAACGGAATCGAACCGGCGTTCAGCTGGAGCTACACCCGCAAGAAGCGCATGGCCGACGGCGACTTCAAGGAATACGCCGTTGAAGACCATGCCTGGCGCTTGTACCGCCACCTGAAAGGCGAGAAGGCGCCGCTGACGCCGGCCTTCGTGACTGCGCTCGAGATGAGTGCACAGGCGCACGAAGCGATGGTGGCGGCCGTCGCGCCCTGCATCGACACTTCGATTTCCAAGACGGTCAACGTGCCGGCCGACTACCCCTACGCAGACTTCCAGCACCTTTACATGGAAGCGTGGCAATCGGGCTTGAAAGGCCTGGCCACCTACCGGCCCAACGCGGTACTGGGTTCGGTGTTGAGCGTCACCCGCACCGAGGCGGCGCCGCTGCAAATCGACGACGCCAACCGCCGCCTGACCTTGAAGCATCTGCCCGCGCCGGTGCTGTCGTCGCTGCGCTGGCCGGGCCGGCCCGAGCTGCCCGCCGGCAACCCGGCGTGGACCTTCATGGTGCACCACCCGTTCGGCGACTTCGCGTTGTTCGTCGGTGAACTCGCGCCCGAGGACGGCGGTCCGCCGCAGCCGTTCGAGGTCTGGGTCAACGGCGCCGAACAGCCGCGCGGCCTGGGCGCGTTGGCCAAGACCTTGTCGATGGACCTGCGCGCCAACGACCCGGCCTGGCTGCAACTCAAGCTCGACGCGCTGGCCACCGTGGCCGAGGAGCGCGCGTTCGAAATGCCGTTCCCGCCGCACGGTGAGCGTCGTCTTTTCCCCGGCGTGGTGGCGGCCACCGCGGCGGTGGTGCGCTGGCGTTGCGAGCAGCTGAAGGCCCTGCCGGGCCTGGGCAAGAGCGGACCGACACCGGTGATCGACGCGATGTTCAGCCGCGACGAACCGCACACCGGCCCGTCGGGCACGTTGGCCTGGGCGGTCGACGTCGACAACCCGGCCACCGGCGAAGCCTTCACCTTGACGCTGAAGGAAGTCTCCTTGCCGTGGCCCGATGGCACGACGCTCACGCGGCCCTGTGCGGTGGGTTTCTCCGGCAACTACCCGCGCGCTCTGGACGGCCTGGCACGTTTGCTCTCGCTCGACATGCGCGTCATCGACCCGGCGTGGATCGGCATGAAGCTGCGCAAGCTGCTCAACTATGCCGAGCCGCTCGGCCACTTCATGGCCTTCGTGCCCGGCCTGGCGCACGGCGAACGCCGCCAGCAGACGTGGCCCTCGACCGTGGCCTATCTGGCGCGGCTGATCATTCACCGCTACGCGATGCTCGGCGTGCTCAATGAAGACGGATTCCCGCTGCGCGACATGGGTGTGCTGGACTCGCCGCGCGACGCTGCCACGTCGACACCGATGGTCGGCAAGGCGTGCCCGGAGTGCGGCAACGCGACGATGATCCACAAGGACGGATGTGACTTCTGCACCGCGTGTGGTTATGTCGGCCACTGCGGCTGAGGGCCCCCCACCATTGCAAATCCGAGGCCGCGTGCTTTCGTCCGAGGCCCGGCTCAGACAGCCAAGTCGTCCGGATGCGGCGGCATCCAGCGTTGCAGGTACGGGGCGGTCGATCCGGCGCCGGCTTTCGCCCGCGCCAGCTCGGCGCGCGCGATGGTGCGCAGGTGTACTTCGTCCGGCCCGTCGAGGAAGTGCATCGCCCGGCCCCAGCTCCACAACTGCGCCAGTGGGGTGTCGGGCGTCAGGCCCATCGCACCGAAGACCTGCATGGCCCGATCGAGCACACGGGTCTGGAGCTGGGCGGCGACGAGCTTGATGGCGGCGACGTCGACGCGCGCCGCGGCGTTGCCTTGCGTGTCCATCCGCCACGCGGCGCGCAGCACCAGCAGGCGCGCCTGGTCGATCTCGACCCGGCTCTGTGCGATCCAGTCCTGGACGTTCGCGAAGTCGCCCAGGGCCCGGCCGAAGGCGCGCCGTTCGAGGGCGCGCGCACTCATCAACTCGAGCGCCAGCTCGCACTGGCCGATGCTGCGCATGCAGTGGTGCACGCGCCCGGGGCCGAGGCGCGCCTGGGCCAGTGCGAAGCCGGCGCCTTCGTCGCCGAGGCGGTTCGCGACCGGCACGCGCACGTCCCGGAACAGCAACTCGCAGTGGCCGTCGATGGCCTGCTGCTGCATCACCGGCACGTTGCGCACGACGGTCAGGCCGGCGCTCTCCATCGGCACCAGCAGGAGCGTGTGGCGGCCATGCGCCGAGGCACCGGGCGCATCGCTGCGGCAGCCCATGACGACCGCGAGCCGGCAGTTCGGATGCGCCGCGCCGGTGATGAACCACTTGCGACCGTTGACGACGTAGTGATCGCCCTCTTGCACGATGCGGGTCGCGATGTTGGTCGGATCGGACGACGCCACGTCCGGCTCGCTCATCGCAAAACACGAGCGCATCTCGCCGGCCAGCAGCGGGTTCAGCCAGCGTTCGCTCTGCTCGGGGGTCGCGAACCGGTGCAGCAGTTCGATGTTGCCGGTGTCGGGCGCGCTGCAATTGAAGACTTCGGCGGACCAGGCCACGCGACCCATGATCTCGGCCAGCGGCGCGTATTCGAGATTGGCCAGGCGGGTGCCGGGCTCGTTCTCGCGCAGCCCCGGCAGGAACAGGTTCCACAGGCCGAGCGACCGCGCCTGGCGCTTCAGCGGCTCGACCACGTCCAGCGGATACACGCCGGCCGCCGCATAGCGTTGCCACTGCGCGTTCGCCGGCAGCACCAGGTCGTCGAGAAAGCGCCGCACCTGCGCTTGCAGATGCACGACGCGGGAGGGGTGGGCGAAGTCCATCGGTGGTGGCTACGGAATCCGAGGCGATGCAAACCCGGGCTGAGCGCGACCAACGGCCATGCGCCGCGCCGCGTCCGTCAGATGAGCCGCGAGAACTGCTCGCGCGCTCGATCGACCCGAAGGTGACGGTCGAAAACCATCGCGATCCTGCGGACGAAGTACCAACCGAGCGGCGTCACGACAATCGCGCCGGGTTCGCGCACCACCAGGCCACTCGCCTCCAACGGAGCAAGTGCCTCCAACTCGCTGGCGAAGTAATCGCGCATCCGGATCAGGTGGGCCAGTTCGATCGACTCGAAGTCGAGACGGCCCTGGCACATCAGCGCCATGATCACCGAGCGCCGCACCAGATCGTCTCGCGTCAACGCCAGACCGCGCACCACCGGAAACCGGCCACCCTCGAGCGCGTCGTAGTACTCGTCGAGGGTCTTCGCGTTCTGGCTATAGCTGGCGCCGACCTTGCCGATCGCCGAGACGCCGAGCCCGATCAGGTCGCAATCGGGCTGGGTGCTGTAACCTTGAAAATTGCGGTGCAGCCTGCCCTGGCGTTTGGCGACGGCGAGCGAGTCATCAGGCAACGCGAAGTGATCCATCCCGACATAGGTGTAGCCTGCTCCGGCGAACTGCGAAAGCGCTGCCGACAGCATCGAGATGCGCTGCTCCGCGGGCGGCAACAGCGCAGCGTCGATGCGGCGCTGGGGCTTGAAGCGCTGGGGCAGGTGCGCGTAGGCGTAGAGCGCGATGCGGTCGGGACGGAGCTCGCAGACCTGTTCGATCGTGCGCAGGAACGAAGCCGGCGTCTGCTGTGGCAAGCCGTAGATCAGATCGACGTTGGTGGATCGGAAGCCGCTCTCGCGCGCGGCGGCCAATAGCGCGCGCACCTGTTCGAATGGCTGAACGCGGTGTACCGCGCGCTGCACGTCGGGGTCGAAGTCCTGCACTCCGAAACTCAGCCTGTTGAAGCCGAGTGCGGCCAGGTGCAGCAGACGCTGCCGGTCGACGGTCCGCGGGTCGACCTCGATCGAAACTTCCGCCTCCGGCGTCCAGGCAAACGCGTCTTTGAGGACGCCCATCAAGCCGGTCAGCTCGCGATCACTGAGGAAGGTCGGCGTACCGCCGCCCAGGTGGACTTGCGAGACCCGTTGATTCGAGCCGAGCGCGGTGACGTGCAGCGCGATCTCACGTTCCAGGGCGGCGAGGTATAGCTCCGCCCGGCCGTGCTGGCGCGTCACGACCTTGTTGCAGGCGCAGTAATAGCAGACGGATTCGCAAAACGGAATATGAACGTACAGCGATAGCGGCGCCGCAGCGGCGCTTTGCCCAACGCCCTCGGCGCGTGACTGCAACGCTTGCGCGTACTGCGGAGCACCGAACGCCTCGACGAATCGATCGGCCGTCGGATACGAGGTGTAGCGTGGCCCGGCGACGTCGAGGTCGCGCAACAGCGCTTCGGCAATCGCCGGGCCGGCCCCGGGTGGTGTTTGCTGCATGTCTGCCAATGTGCCTGTTTGTTGAACGGCGGCCTTGACCTGCGTCAACGGTGGACCAACGGCCCGCGTGCAAGCTTGCCGCCATGACAGCCACGCTGGATGTGTCCAGACAGCCCGTTCCGACAGAGGCTCGAAACCGTGAGCCGAACTTTTTCAAAGTTCCAGGACGACGGCGTGCTCGACAACGATTGCCACGAACGCCGGGAAGAGCGGTGGCCGCATCCTCGATCTGCGACAAGGGACGAGGGAAATCGAACCGCGACACTACGTCGAAGAATCGATAGGATGCAATGAAGATCCAAACTGGCCGAGGAAGGAAAGTTCGACCTCGTGGTGATGGGCTCGCGCGGCCACGGCGACATCGTCAACCTCGTGCTCGGGTCGGTTGCGACCAAGGTGCTGGCCAAGTGTTCCGTGCCGGTACTGCTGATCCGATGAGCGCATGGCGGCCATGCACTGTTCGGCGGTCGCCCCGACGCCATTCGTGCGGCTTTCGCCTCACGGTTTCGTCGAAGAGGTCATCCTCGAGATCGGCACGCCAGCGTTGCCGCGCTAGTCGAGCGCAGGCACGGTCCGCTGCAACTGCAGAACGACATGCAGCGCATCGACATCGGACCCTGCCGGATCGATGACGAATCCGACATGAAGCGCGAGGTCGCGCATCGCCGAGTTCTCGCGCATCACGTAGCCCACCACCCGTTGGGTGCCCTGACGCACAAGAAAGGCAAGCATCTTGGCGAGCAGGAGCCGGCCGAGCCCGCGTCCTTTCAGATCCGACCGCACGACGATGGCGAACTCGGCCTCGACGTTGTCGGGGTCGGCCACGGCGCGCACCACGCCGAGGGTCTCTTCCTTGCCGTCGGCCCCTCGGCGCACGGCGATGAACGCCATCTCGCGCGCGTAGTCGATCTGCGTCAGGCGCGCCAGTTCACTGCGCGGTAGCTCGCGGCGAAAGTAGAAAAATCTCAGGCGCAGATCCGAAGGATGCAGATGTTCGACGAACGTGCGGTGTTGCGGTTCGTCCTCCGGTCGGATTGGCCGCACGACAATCGACTCGCCGTTCCAGTCGATCGACTCGACCAGCTCGTCGGGATAGGGCACGATCGAGAATCTGGCGGCGCCGGCTCGCTTCTGCGGATCCAGTCGCAGGCGCGCATCGAGTGCGATGACGCCTTCGTGATCCGCCAGCAGGGGATTGATGTCGAGCTCGGCAAGTTCGGGCAGATCGACCAGCATCTGCGACAGCGCGATCAGCACGTCATACACGGCGTCGAGCTTGGCCGGCGGATGGTCGCGATAGCCGGCCAGCAACCTGGCGACGCGGGTCCGCGACACCAGCTCCGCGGCGAGCACGCGATTGAGCGGCGGCAGGGCGACTGCTCGATCGGCGATCACCTCGACGGCCGTTCCGCCGTGGCCGAAAAGCAGCACAGGGCCGAACAAGGGGTCGATGCTCGCGCCGACGATGAGTTCCTGCGCCAGCGGACGGTGCGCCATCTGCTGTACGGTAAAACCGGTGAGGCGCGCATCGGGAAGCGCACGGCCGACCCGCGCCAGCATCTGCTCGGCGGCCTCGCGGACCGACTGCTCGTCGCGAAGGTCGAGGCTCACGCCGCCTGTGTCCGACTTGTGGCTGATGTCCGGCGACAGGATCTTCAAGGCGATGGGGTAGCCGAGTTCTGTGGCGGCACGAGCGGCAGCCGCAGCGGATGGGCCGACAACAACGGTCTCGACAACGGGGATTCCGTAGGCCCGCAAAAGCTGCTTGGCGTCGGCCTCGTCCAGCATTTCGCGTTTCTCTGCGATTGCCTTGTCGACGATGCTGCGCGCCGCCGCGACCATCGGAAGGACGTTCTGGCTCGCCGCCGGAGTCTCGAGCAGCAACGCCTGGTTGCGACGGTAGGTCGCCAGCATCGCGAAGGCGCGTACCGCCTCTTCCGGCGTCTCATAGTCGGCTGCTCCTGCTTCCGCCAGGATGCTCCGTGCTTCGGCGACGGCACTGTCGCCCAGCCAGCACGCCATCACTCGACCGGCCGCCCCGCGAACGATCGGCGCACAGGCACGGGCGATGTCGTCGCTGCGGACGATGGCGGTGGGCGCGTGAAGAAAGAGCACTGCGCCGGCTTCCGGGTCGTCGAGCACCGCCTGAAGGGTTTCGGTATAGCGCCGCACCGGCGCGTCGCCGATGATGTCAATCGGGTTGCCGTGCGACCAGGTCGGCGGCAGCAATGCGTCGAGCTTCGCGCGCGTGCCGGCGCTCAGTTCGCTCAGCGCGACACCAGCCAGTGCGGCGGCATCGGCTGCCAGCACGCCGGCGCCGCCGCCGTTCGTCATCAGCGTCAGCGCCACGTCCCGGTTGGTGCCGAATCGGGCCAGCGTCTCGGCCGCCATGAAAAGGTCTTGAAGGGTGTCGACACGCAGCATTCCGGCCCGGCGAATCGCGGCGTCGAAGACGATGTCCGAGCCGGCCATGGCGCCGGTGTGCGAGGCCGCGGCTTTGATGCCATTGCCGGCACGACCCGCCTTGACGACGATGACCGGCTTGTTGCGCGCCGCGGCGCGTGCCGCAGACATGAACTTGCGCGGCGCCTCGATCGACTCGATGTAGAGCAGGATCGACCGGGTCGCAGCATCGCTCGCCAGGTGGTCGAGCAGGTCACCGAAGTCGACATCGGCGCGCTCGCCGAGCGAGATCATGGTCGAGAAGCCGATCCGGCGCGCTTTCGCCCAATCGAGCACGGCGGTGACAAGGGCTCCCGACTGGGAAACGAAGGCGATGTCGCCGACCAGCGCGTCGATATGCGCGAAGCTGGCGTTCAGGCCGAGCCTCGGTGTGAGCACGCCGATGCAGTTCGGCCCGAGCACGCGCAAAACGTAGGGGCGCGCGGCATCGAGCATCGCCTGCTTGTGAGCGGCGCTCAAGCCGGCGCTCATGACGATCGCCGCCCGAGTGCCCAGCCGACCGAATGCCTCGATCAGCCCCGGGACCGTCTGCGGAGGCGTGCAGATCAGGGCGAGGTCTGGCACTGAGGGCAGATCGGCCGGCTGCGAGAAACAAGTCGCGCCGTCGAGCGTGGCGTGTTTGGGATTGAGGGCGTGGATCGGTCCGGTGAAGCGACTTGCGCGCAGGTTGCGCCAGACGGTGGCGCCGACGCTGCCGACGCGATCGGAGGCACCGACGACCACGACCGATGCCGGCTCGAGAAGGCGATCTAGGTTGCGGACGCTCACGGGCGCGCGGCATCGAGTTTTTCGGCCATGCTGTGGTGTTCCCGCAGGGTCAACAGGGCGAGCGAACGACGGCGCTCAGACACTGAGCAATTCATTGACCACGTCGCGCACACCCGGCGCGGACCAGGCAACGCTTCCAATCGCCTCCCGGTCGTGCCACGAGTTGACCAGGCCGGTCAGCTTGACCGTCGCACCTTCGACCGCCACGTGAACGTGAGTCGCCTCGCGCATGGCCTGACGCGTCAGAGCGTCTTCTATTCGTTGCGCCACGTCGGCAATCTGCGGACTCGCATTGAGCGTGATCTCGTTGTGAATCGCAACGACGCCCATCAAAGGCAGAACCGCCCTTGCCGCCGCGCGGCGCTGAAACTCCCATGCGACCTTGCCTTGCAGCGTGACACAGCCGTGCTCCACTGTCAGCCGGATCGAATCGACGGGGATCAGCGTATTCCACCGCAGCGCATGCTCGGCACCGGCTGCGATTTCTGTGTCGGTTCGCTTGTGCGGAATGGTCAGCCTGACGTCGAGTTCGACTGCCACCGCCTTGACGCCAGCGATTCGCCTCACGGCGCGGGTGGCCGCTTCCTTCTCGGCCAAGGTGTCCAGATGTCCCGTCAAGGTGACTATCCCGTCCGTGACTGCGACCCCGATCGCCGTCGCCTTGACTGCCGGATCCCAGTCGAGCTCGGCGGTGACCTGGCTTTTCAACTCACGATCTGTCTTCACGGGCAATCCCTTCGCGTCGACCGGGGCGGTGCAGAAGCTCTGCGCCCCAGTCTATGAAGGCGCGGATGATCTTGCCTTGACGTGTATCAATCCTTCACTTCGTCGGCTTTCTGACCGAACCCGCACGGACAAACGCAGCGGCTGTTCTGGGGGGCGAATGCGGAAAAAGCGACGGCTTGCCGCCCATGCCTCGGCGCGCGTCAGGCGACTTGCAGTTCGTTCACGACTGCGCGTATCCCCGGCGCCGACCACGCGACGCCCTGTGCCGCCTCGCGCTCCTGCCAGGAATGCACATGCCCGGTCAGCGTGACGGTGTTGCCGTCGATTGCGATATGGATCTGCTGCGCTTCGCGCAGCGCCTGACGCTTCAGCGCATCTTCGATCTTGAGAGTGAGATCGGCCACTTGCGGCTTGGCGCGCAACCTGATTTCGTTGCTGATGCCGACGACTCCCATCAACGGTCGAATTGCCCTTTCCGCGCTGTGACGCTGGAAGTTCCACTCGACCTCGCCTTGCAGGACTACCCAGCCGTGTTCGACCTTGATCCGAATGGCGTCGATAGGTATCGACGTGTTCCATTTCAACGCCAACTCGGCGCTCGCTGCGATGTCGGTATCGCTTCGCTCGTGAGTCGGCGACAGCTTGACATCGATCTCCACTGCGACCGCTTTGATGCCTGCGACGCGGCGCACGGCTCGGGTCGCCGCCTCTTTTTCCGCGTACGTGTCGAGGTGGCCGGTGAGAGTCACGATGCCGTCTTTCACGGCGACACCGATTGCGGTTTCCTTGACCGCCGGATCCCATGCCAGTTCCGCGCTGACCTTGGTCTTCAGTGCACTGTCGGTCTTGATCATGGATATGGCCTTTCGTGAGTTGCGGTAGCCAAGCTTTATTGGATGGCAATCGCATGGGCAGCCGTGCCCTCGCGCTTTGGCAAGGTCAACTTGAGAATGCCGTCCTCGAGTTTGGCGACAACCGCCTTGCTGTCGATCTCGTGCGCAAGCGAGAAGCCGCGCGAGGCGCTGCCGTAGTAACTTTCCTTGATGAGCGTGCGGCCGGCCGACTTCTCTTCCTTCACTTTCCTGACCTCGGCGCTGATGGACACAAAGTTGCCGTCGACGCTGACGCGAATGTCGTCTTTCTTGGCACCTGGAATCTCTGCGCGAACTTCGTAGTCCTTGTCGTTTTCGGTGACGTCGATGCGAATGTCACCAGCTATCGTTTCGCCCAGGGCGAAAGGGCGCGAGATGCGGTGAAAGAAGTCGGGCATGAAATCCTCGAGGCGTTCGAGGCGGGTTAGGGCGTTCATGAGGGATCACTCCTTGCTGTTGCAATGAATCGATTGGTGGTGCCGGAAGCAGCCGTGGAAGCAACCAACGGCCCAGATCAGTCTAGGACGGGATTCACGGCGGGCGTTGATGCTGGTCAAGGAAAGGCACTTCAGCGCCGCCCCATGGACTCGACCAGAGCAGCCAGATCGGGTCCCCGGCAAGCCGGTGATCCCGCCGGTGCGCGCCGCAGGCTTGCGGCAGATCAAGGGGAAGATGCGGGTCCGTGTCTCAATGGCTGCAAGGCCATTCATGCATCCGCCTTTCGACCCTTGGCTGTCGACCTCCGTCGCCGTCGACGTGGGCATGGCGTCGCGCGCCAGCGCAGCGGCGCTCGCCGCCCTTCAGGAAGGCCGGTTGGCGGCCCTGCTCGAGTCAGCTTTACGTCGATCACCGATGTATCGACGATTGCTCAAGGGTTGCGGCACAGCCGCCCTACGCCTACAAGACATGCCGATCGTGCGCAAGGCCGAATTGATGCGCCACTTCGACGAGTGGTGCACTGACCCGGCGATCCGTCTCGATGCATTGCGCAGGTTCGTTGTCGAGCCGGCCAACGTCGGGATGCCGTTTCTCGATCGCTACATCGTCTGGGAAAGTTCCGGCTCCAGCGGCGAACCGGGAGTTTTCGTTCAAGACGCGGCGGCGATGGCTGTCTATGACGCGCTCGAGGCGTTGCGCAAGCCCGACCTGCGGCCGCTGCGGCGCATCTTCGATCCGTGGATGATGGCCGAGCGTGTCGTATTCGTCGGCGCCACTGGTGGGCACTTCGCCAGCACCGTATCCATTGAGCGCTTGCGCCTTTTGAATCCGATCCTGTCGGCCAGCCTTTCGAGCGTCTCCTTCCTGCAGCCCATCGAGCGCCTCGTCGCCGAGCTCCAGGAGCATGCGCCAACTGTCTTGACGACGTATCCGAGTGCGGCCGTCCTGCTGGCCAGGGAGTCTCTTGCGGGCCGCCTGAAAATCGAGCCAAAGGAGATATGGACCGGAGGTGAGACGCTCTCGCCAGCCATGCATGCGTTCGTGCAGGATGCGTTCGGTTGTCCCGTCGTCAACAGCTACGGTACGTCGGAGTTTCTTTCACTCGCCTCCGAATGCCTGCACGGCTCTCTGCACCTCAACAGCGACTGGGCGATCCTCGAGCCGGTCGATTGCCACGGCAATGCCGTGCCGCCGGGGACAGACGGCACGACGACCTTGCTCACGAACCTGGCCAACCATCTTCAGCCGCTCATCCGCTACGACATCGGCGATCGTGTCACGCTGCACGCTGACAAGTGCGCCTGCGGATCGGCACTGCCGATGCTGGACGTGCAAGGTCGCTGCGACGACACGCTGCAATTCGGTTCGCGCTCGGGACGCACGGTGCAGGTCCTGCCGCTTGCCTTGAGCACCGTGCTTGAAGACGACGCCGGATTGTTCGACTTCCAGGTCATTCAGCAGGGGCCGGGAGAGTTGTCGCTGAGCACCGGGGCGCGCGGTGCTGCGGCGACCGACGCCTTGCGACGGGCACGCGGGGTGCTCGGCACGTTCCTGAAGTCTCAGGGCGCCGCCAAAGTCCGTATCCGTTGCCATACGGGCCGGCTGCCCCGCCGCGGGCGCTCCGGCAAGCTTCAGCGCATCGTCGTGTCTCCGGTATGAGAACGAAAGAAGCTGATGCAGTGTCTCCATGCTGCGTGTGAACGACTTCACACCATCGCGATGGCAATCCCTTTCGCCGGAAGCGCCACCATTCGCGCTGCGCCATGCGCAGACGTGTCCGCGCCAACCTCTTCGGCGCGCACGAGCAGCACCGGCACGGTCGCGCCGCGCACGATCTGCTCTGCGTCGCTGCCCATCAGCAGGCGCCCGATTCCGCGCCGGCCGTGGGTTCCGAGAACGATGAGATCAGCCTTCCATGTCTGCGCCTGGGCGATGACGATTTCCGACGTGCGCGTCGCAAAGCATTCCACCTGAAGCGTGTCGACCGTCACACCGGCTGCGACGGCACGGGCTTTGCCGTCCATGAGAATGCTCTCGCCGACCTTCTTGATCCTCGGCAGAACGTCGTGCGTGTACGTGGCACCGGTCTCGAGACCGGTGGCGAAGACGAGTTCGTCGAGCACATGCAACAGGCGCAGGGCCGCGCCGGTGAGCTTGGCCAGGCGGATCGCTTCTTCTAGACCGCGGGTCGAAGTGGGGCTGCCGTCGATCGGCACGAGGATGCGCTGGTACATTGAGACCTCCTGAGGTGGGCACAGCGGCGTATTGAGTGTGGATGCAGTTTGAGTGGTGCTAAGCCCGGCGCGTTTGACCCCCATCAAGGCAACTCGCCCGAACCTGCCATAAGACACAAACATTTCCGGGTCGGTGCGAGCACTTTGCTTAACCGTCGATTGGAATTCCGCCGGCGTAGCGAACGGTCCATTGTTCCCAAACATCCTTGTTGAGAGTGGCGAGCGACTGCTGCCAGGAGTGCAAGGCTTCCCATTGCAGGCGTTGCAATTCCAGCCAAGGGTTCACAAGCGAGGAGGAGCGCGCGCCGATCGTTCCCAGTTTCCCCCTGGGACCTTTCAACGTCGGATTGCGAGTCGAGTTCGCCATGTTGTCTCCCCTTGTTCGTGTTCAATTTAGGGCGGGTCGCGTGACCAGGCATTGATGCAAGTCAACTTCCGTCGATGCCAAGCCTTCAACATGGCAAATGGCCGACGACGAATTGTTGTTGATTGCGGCGCGGAGCCGCGTCGCGGCGCTTCGTGCGGTGCTCGAGAAAACCGAGGGAGCACCGGTACGGCTGATCGAGACCCACATCTCCTGGGTGTTGATCGACGGCGCCCTGGCCTACAAGCTGAAGAAGCCGGTTCATCTCCCGTTCCTCGACTTCAGGACCCTCGCCAGCCGACACTACTTTTGTGACGAGGAGCTTCGCCTCAACCTTCGCTTTGCGCCCGACCTTTACCTCGATGTCATCGACGTGCGCGATGGTCCGGACGGACCGTGCTTCGGAGGGGCGGGCCCGTTGCTCGACTTCGCCGTGCGGATGCACCGCTTTCCCGACGGCGCACTCTGGAGTGAGCGGCTGGCCGCGGGAACGCTCTTGGCGGCGCAAGTCGACGCTTTTGCACGCAGCCTCGCCGACCATCATCGCGGCGCCGCTGTCGCGCCATCGGGAAGCGCCTTCGGGTCGCCGGCCGTTCACGACCGCGTGGTGCGCGGGCTTATCGTTGCTATCGACGCTTGGCAAGCCGGCGCTGCCCGAGCGGACCCCGAGTGGCCAAGACTGCGCGGATGGTTGGACGACCAGCGTAGCCGCCTCGAAGCGCACTGGCCGGCTCGCTTGGCGAGCGGACACATCCGCGAATGCCATGGCGATCTGCATCTGGGCAACGTGCTGCAACTCGGCGCCGAGACGACCGCCTTCGATGCGGTCGAATTCGACGAAGAGCTGCGCTGGATCGACACGCTCGACGACCTCGCCTTCCTGGCGATGGATCTGCTTGCACATGGCCGTCGCGACTTCGCCTTCCTGCTTCTCAATGCATATTTGGACGCCAGTGGCGACTACGACGGCCTGCCAGCGTTGCGCTTCTTCATGGTGACGCGCGCTCTGGTTCGCTCGCTCGTCGGTGCGCTCGGCAGCGCTGGGGGCATCGAAGCTGCGGGCGGCTGCACGGCCGCCCACTACCTGCAGCTCGCCGCCGCACTCGCGCGCGGCAGCGATCCGCGGCTGGCCATCACGCATGGAATACCGGGCTCTGGCAAGACCTTCATATCGCAACTGCTGCTGGAAGAAGTCGGCGCCATCCGCGTTCGCTCGGACGTCGAGCGCAAGCGTCTGTTCGGCCTTTCCGCCCTGCAATCTTCGCGCGAGCGCGTGCCGGGTGGTATCTACGATGCCGCGACAACGCAACAGACCTATTCGCGAATGCTGGCGGTGGCGCATACCGCTCTGGCGGCCGGCTGGCCGACCATCGTCGACGCGGCCTTTCTTTGCCGCGCCGAGCGGGCGCAGTTCGCGGCGTTGGCATCCGCCGATGCCGTGCCGTTCGCCATCCTGGATTGCCGGGCCGGGCTGCCGCTGCTGCACCAGCGCATCGCCTCGCGGAAGGCCACCGGCCGAGACGCTTCGGAGGCCGACGTCGAGGTTTTGGAACGTCTGAAGATCGAGGACGAGCCGCTGGACGGTTCGGAGACAGCGCTCACGCTGGCGATAGACGCCGAACAGCCGCCGCCCGTCGCCGCCCTGGCCTCTCTCTGGCAGGGGATCGATGACATTGGGATCCGGCCTGAGCGAAGCCGAAGCCGGAGTGACTGACGCTCGATGCCGCTCAGTCGGGCCGTCAATCCTTTGGGTGGTTGAGCAGCCAAGCCATCGCCCCGACCACCCCTGAGGCGATCACCGCCAAGGCGACCATGGCGATCAAGAGCCACTTGGCCAGTTCGATCCAATCCATGGGATCCACGCTAGGCCGAAACCGCATCTTTCCGCTTGACCCGGATCAATTCGGAAGCGTTCACACGCTGGATAACTTGGTTCCTGCTCGTAGTAGCCAGTCGAAGCCGACATCCGCGAGCGCGTAGACGACGCTCCAGCCAAGCGTCAACGAGGCTGCGCCTGCCGCGACGCCGGCGAGGATCCAGCGGCCGTCCCGTCGCAGGATGCCGTACGCGCACAGGCTGATGGCGAAAGCCGGCGGCATGTTGCCGAATGGAATAGGGAGCATGACCACGACGGCCAGAACGGAGCAGAGCGTGCCCACCCCCCGCACGGCGAGCGGCGACACGAGCCACGCGAGGTGCGGCGCAGCCGGCGCGCGATCACCCATCGTCGCGAGAAGCTCGGAGACTGCGACGCGGTCGACGCGCGGATCGTCGGCAAGGTCGAGAAGCGCCGCAGCGACGCGGTCGTGTTCTCCGGGAACCGGCGATCGACGCGCTCTCGGCGGCCTC
>Ga0097691_1001788_pt1 | contig 15240 bp, 13 predicted proteins | sample NGESurdeep072012_8_FD_72858 | JGI IMG/M metagenome (GOLD analysis project Ga0097691, IMG submission 72858) | Arctic peat soil microbial communities from Barrow, Alaska - NGEE Surface sample 210-1 deep-072012 | ecosystem: Environmental > Terrestrial > Soil > Wetlands > Peat ... | reverse complement strand
TCGAAGGCGGGAACCGCAGAAGAGCTGGTGACGATTCGTCGCGGGCGGCCGGCAGTGGAGTGCCCATACTGTGGCTCGTCGGATACCGAAGAGAAAAGCGAGTTCGGATCCACCGCCTGCAAGGCCATCTACTACTGCAACGGCTGTCACCAGCCCTTCGATTACTTCAAAAGCTTCTAGCGTCGAGCTCGCGGGCAGCGTCGCGACCGTCGCCATACGACAGGTGATACATCGGAATCGTCTTCGCCAGCCTGGCGACGCGTTCCACCGCAATCTCCTTGTGATCGGCGAAGTTGGTGCAGTTTCGCAGGAAGTCGAGCGCCCCTTCACCCGGGGGGCGCAGAGTAAGCTCGGACGGCGCGCCATGCCTGAACAACGGGAAAATGATCGCCCGGATGGGCGCCGGCTTGAGCCGAAGTGCGCTCGGCTCCATGAGCACTTCTTCCTTTTCGAAAGATCCCATCTCGTTTTCGCTGAGTTTCCGCCCCGGATATTTGCGGCGGTAGGCCGATTGCGGAAATGGAAGTACGACATCGGCATCCATTCTGATTGGCGCAGCGTCATCCGATAGCAGGCGCCAGCCCGCCTCGCAGAGCCGGGTGGCGATGGTGCTCTTTCCTTCCCCCGACGGACCACTTATGAGCAAAGCAGAGCCGTCGCGTTCCACGGCCGCGGCGTGGAGCCACAGAAGATCGGGTCGTGACTCTATGAACTGGAGCAAAACCTCGCGCTTCACATAGTCGGTGAGCTGCGCCACGGGCTGGGGAGCCACATCCACCTCGTCGAGTCCGCGGATGGTATAACCCTCGCCCCGCTTCAGGAATTCGATCCGTCCGGCGCTCGAGGTCAACCGCGGAACGAGCATTGGCCGGTACGTTCGCTCAAAAAGATCGCGGGCGTCGGGGACGTCCGTGCGCACCTCGAGCTGTCGTCCGTCGAATTCAATGAACAACTCCATTGGCAGGGTAGTCATGAGAGCCGAAACATAACCGCCAGTCGGCCACCCCCTCCTCGTTTCCTTCGATGGGTGGGCCTTGACATATCAACATTTCTTGATATACTATCAGCATGACCACGATCCTCGCCGCAGAAAAACGAGCCCCGACGCTCCGCTCGGCCTCGCAGGTCTTTCATGCGCTTTCGGATGAGACGCGGTTGGAAATTGTCGCGATGCTCGCCGGCGGCGAACGATGCGTGTGCGACCTGATGGGCGCGCTGGACGCGGCTCAGTCCCGGCTCTCTTTTCATCTCAAGGTGCTGAAGGACGCGGGGATTGTTCTCGACCGGCGGGACGGGCGCTGGGTGTACTACTCGCTCAACAAGGAATCGCTCGACAACGCGATGGGTTTCATCAAGGCCATGAAGCCGGCCCGGCGGCTATCCGTGATAAACGGCGCCTGCTGCGATTAGCTGTTTTTTTGGATCAAACATCAATATTTCTTGATTAATGGAGACTCCCATGAGCACCACCGAGACGCAGGATCTCAAGCAAAGCGTGAAAGAGAAGTACGGCCAAGCGGCACTCCGCGTCACTGAGGGAAATACGGATGCCTCGTGTTGCGGGTCCAGTGCCTGCTGTGGCGCGACTACAGAGAGCTGGGATCCGATCACATCGAATCTCTACGACGAGGGGCAGACGGCCGGCATTCCAGCCGAGGCGCTGCTGGCGTCGCTTGGCTGCGGCAATCCAACCGCTCTCGCCGAGCTGAAAGCTGGAGAGACAGTTCTCGACCTTGGCTCCGGCGGTGGCATCGATGTGCTCCTGTCAGCGAAGCGCGTCGGTCCAACGGGCAAGGCCTATGGCCTCGACATGACAGACGAGATGCTGGCGCTGGCGAACGAGAACAAGCTCAAAGCCGGCGCGCAAAACGTTGAATTCCTCAAGGGTGAGATCGAGAACATCCCCCTTCCGGACAACACCGTCGACGTGATCATCTCCAACTGCGTGATCAACCTCTCCGCAGACAAGCAGCGGGTGATCGAGGAGACGTTTCGCGTGCTCAAGCCGGGCGGCCGTTTTGCGGTTTCGGATGTCGTGGTAAGGGGGGAGGTGCCGGATGAGGTGAAGCGAAACATGGAGTTGTGGGTGGGATGTGTCGCGGGCGCGCTCCAGGAAGCCGAGTACGAGCGGCTTCTGACTGCCGCCGGTTTCACGAACGTCGACATCGAACCGACGCGCATCTATCGTCTCGAGGACGCGGCTGCTTTCCTGGCGGGATCGGGGCTCGACGTGACGGCATTCTCGAGCGAGATCGACGGGCGTTTCATGAGTGCCTTCGTTCGCGCCACGAAACCGGCAAAGACAACCGCTGACGTGGGGGGCGAACTCAAGGTGATAAGCTGTTGCGGGCCCGACTGCTGTTCCTGACGCACCCGAGAAGCACCAATGACCGATTACGCGATCCGATAGACGCGCGGAATTGATGCGGTACGCCCTCGTGTCCGACATTCACGCGAATCTTCCTGCGCTAAAGGCGGTTCTCGACCAGATCGCGCTCAATCCAGGAGTCGACGCGACGTTTCACCTGGGAGACCTTGTTGGATACGGACCGTGGCCGAATGAAACCGTTGACCTGCTGATCGAGAATGAGATCGCCGGCACCTCCGGCAACTACGACTCGACGGTCGCCACCAACGCGCCGCACTGCGGCTGCAAGTCCGAGAACGCCCGACAGGAGGAGCTGTCGCATGTGAGCTTCGGCTGGACGAAAGAACATGTCTCGCCGCGAACGCGGGAATATCTGGGCTCGCTGCCCTTTCGTCTCGACATCAAGCCACGAGGTGGACACGCGCCGGGGCCGACTCTCATCCTCGTGCACGGAACACCGACACTGAACACGCTTTACTGGACGGACGACCGTCCGGATTCGTTTTGTCTCAAGATGGCTCAGATCGCCGGCGCTTCGGCCGGCGACGTAATCGCGTTCGGCCACACGCACATGCCATGGAAAAGGACCGTCGAGGGAATCCACTTTGTCAACACTGGCTCCGTTGGGCGTCCGAAGGATAGCGACTGGCGTGCCGGATACGCGATCGTGGACGTGGGTGGCGCTGACGTGGGCATTGAGCACGTGCGGGTGGAATACGATGTGGAGAAGGCAGCACGAGCCGTCGTCAAAAACGGCTTACCAGAGGAATTCGCGGAGACGTTGCGGGCCGGGGCGTAATGCGCTTGTAATGACGTGCGCGTCGCCCCGGGCGAGCCAAGCGACGTAAAGAGTCGGTGGCGGGCTTTGCTACTTCGGCTGCTGCATCACGTGGCTCATGATGCCGCCGAGGAGTCCGCCCATGTGCGGCGCCTGCTGTACGGCCTGCTCATGAGCTTGTTGCGCGCTCTGCTGCAGCTCGCCCGGCACCTGGGACGCATCGAGCCCCGACGTGCGCTTGTGGTGCGCGATAGCCGCAAGCACGATGGGCGCGAGAATCATCATCAGCTGCTTCGATCGCTGGGAGTCCAGTCCGCTCGCCTGGCTCACGCCGTCCTGCACAGCGGCATGGTTGCCGCCCATTATGCTGCCGAGCATTCCGCCGAGAGAGCCGCCGCCGACCGCGCTGGCAATTCCACCGAGAAGGTCGCCGCCGGCTCCACCGCCTGAGATGAGGTTTCCAAGTCCGCCGAGCAGTCCGGCATGATTCTCCGCCTGGTCGGTAATCGATGCCGCGGCGGAGGGATCAGATGCGGCGTGACTGGCCATTCCGCCGAGCACGACTGGAAGGGCTGAGTTGACAGCCTGCTGGGCCGTCGCCGGATCTATTCCGAGCTTCTGGCTGATCTGGTTGATGGTGTCCGGCGTCAGCTGCTGCTGAACTGTGTCGAGTATTCCACTCATTCACACCCCCCGTCGATGGTTTGCCTGTCGTGTCTCTGAGGTGTTGCGCAAGTCCCGTACACATCAACATTTTCAGGGCATCACCGAGACGCAGCCCCCGCAAGCGTTTCCCCGCACCGTCACACTGTCTGCCCCCTTTTGGAGGAACCAATGGCGTCACCGATTCGCTCACTTTGTACCGCCGGCGCTGCACTCACCTTGCTGGTGCTGGTATCACCAGCCGGATTGTCGTCACAGACGACCGCCATCAAATGCAAGGATGGCACCACGTCGGCGTCTTCCGGTCGCGGCGCCTGCTCGGGGCACGGCGGAGTCGACAAGACTGCAACGACCGCCGAGAAAAAGACGGTCAAGAAGGAAGAGAAGACCGCAACTGCAGTCGTCAAGAAGACACGGGGAGCCCAGGTCACGTCTCTTTGCGCCGACGGCACGACGTCGAACGCGACGGGTCGTGGCGCGTGCTCGGGCCACGGCGGAGTGAAGGGTGCCGCAGCGACATCGAAAGCCACTGGCGCCCCAATAACTGCTCCGGCAACGGCCGCACCGGCCAAGCCAAAGGCAGTCGAAACGAAGCCGGTAACTGCACCGGCGGCGCCAAACCCGCGTGCGGCCGCGACTACGTCTACTGCGGGATCAGGCGGACGGGAGGACAAGAATCCCGCCGGCGCAATCGCTCAGTGCAAGGACGGGATGTACTCGCACGCGAAGAACCGCACGGGCGCGTGCTCAAGGCACGGGGGAGTGGCGAAGTGGATGTAGGCTGAACAACAAAAACCTGAATGCCTGCTGGGAGCCGTCAGATAACTGAAGCTGACGGCTTTTAGCTGCCTACGACATGACAGTCTGTATCGCAAACAAGAACAAACCCGGGTTTGCCACGCGGAACTTCCAGTCGTTTGCAGCACACGGCTGCTGGCCTCCCTGGTCTGACGGCTCCCGGCATTGCAGTTCTATGTTTTACTCGTTTCAGAAGGCCCGTAACACTTCAACGAATTTCGTCAGGAACTGGTTCGCCTGAAACCCATTCAGCACGCGATGGTCGATGGTGAGTGTGACGTAGCACATCGGCTTGATCACCATCTCCTCCCTGCCGTCGACGTCTTCCACCACAACCCGGTGCTCGAGCTTTCCCACCCCGAGAATTGCGGACTGGGGCTGGTTGATCACTATCGGCGCCGCCACGAGACTGCCGCTCACGCCGTGGTTGGAGATAGTGAACGTTCCGCGCTGAACGTCACTGGGGTCGAGTGAGCCGCTGCGCGCGCGACTCGTGAGATCGCCCAGGCGCTGCGAAATCGCGAACAGATCGAGGTCCTGCGCCTTGACGATCACCGGCACAATCAATCCGCCGTCGGAAAGCGCCGTGGCAACGCCGATGTTGGCGTCTTCGAAAATCTCCAGCCGGTCGTCGTACCAGCGGCTGTTCGCCTCGGGCACGGCCTCGAGCGCCTTTACCGCGGCGGCAACGAAGTAGGCCGTGTAGGTAAGCTTTGCTCCGCGCTGCTCGGAATCGGATTTGTTTGCGTCGCGATGTCTTGCGACAGCTGAGAGGTCGGCGTCGAAGATGCTCGTCACATGGGGTGCGACGGACATGCTCTGCACCATGTGCTGGGCGATGCTGCGCCGCATCTGCGAGTGCGGAACGCTCCGGCTCGGAATCGCGGTGCGACTTCCACCGCTGACGGCACTGGCAACGATCTTCATCACGTCGTCGTGAGTGATCCGGCCACCTCGGCCACTTCCAGCGATCGCCGAAGGATCGAGATTGTGTTCCTTGAGCAGGCGGCGGACAGCGGGGCTCAGATCAGCGGCCGCCTCTCCGACCGCGCGAACGCCCAGGGCCGGAGTTTTCGACGCGCCATCTGCCTGCGGCGAGCTGTCTGGTCCAGCAGGAGCCGCCGCGGCCACGGGCGACGACGAGACGGCAGCGTTTCCAAGAGCGATTCGGCCCACCAGCTCGCCCGGCTCCACCTTGTCCCCATCGTTCTTCAGAATCTCCGCCACCGTGCCGCTCGCGGGTGCGGCGATCTCGACATTCACCTTGTCGGTGCTCAGCTCGAGCAGCGGCTCGTTCTCCTCGACGCGGTCGCCCACCGCCTTGAACCAGAGCGAGACGACAATTTCGGTCCCTTCGCTCTGTTCCGACGGAACATGCACGTCCACCGTTCCCGTATTCGCCACCGTCATGCCTCGAGCACCTCTGACATCAGCCGGGCGATCGAATCCACGGCCGGTACGACGGCGTCCATGAGCCCGAAGTTGTGCGGCACCGGAATGTCGGGAATTGCCAGACGCTGAATTGGCGCGTCGAGGCTGAAGAACGCGTGCTGCGCCACGACAGCCGCCACCTCGGCGCCAAATCCCGCCGTGATTCCATCCTCGTGCACGATGAGACACCGCCGTGTGCGCGCGACGGAATCGAGAACCGCCTGCCGGTCCCACGGGGTTATGGTCCGCAGGTCGATTATCTCAATGGATTCACCGGCTTTCTTCGCGGCAAGCTCACACCGCTCGACCATCGCGCCCCATGTGACCACAGTCAGTGCATCTCCGCGCTGGGTGATCTTCGCCTTTCCCATCGGCAGAACATAGTCGTCTCCCGGATACGGACGCCGCGCCCACGGGCCGTCGAGCAGATGCCGGTGCTCGAAGAAGATCGTTGGGTTGTTGCTCCGCAGCGCAGCGCGCAGCAGTCCCACCGCATCTTCCGCGTTGGACGGGAAGCACATCTGCCAACCGATGGCGTGCGCCCACATCACTTCGCCCGACACGCTATGCCACGGATCGCCCTCTTTGGCGAATCCACCGGGAAGCCGCACGACTATTGGCGCGGCAAATCTGTTGGCCGTTCTCCAGCGAATGGTCCCGCAGTTGTTGAGCTGCTCCGTCGCCGGGTCGGCGTACTTCCGAAACTGTATCTCGGCAACGGGCATCAAGCCGGCGATGGCCATTCCAACCGCGCGTCCGATGATCCCCTCCTCCGAGAGACTGGTGTCGAAAACCCGCTTGTCACCGAACGTGGCCTGCAGACCCATCGTCGCCGCATGGACGCCGCCCTTGGGTCCAACGTCTTCGCCAAATACAAGAACGCGCGGATTGATGCGCAGCTCGTGCTCGAGCGTGCGGCGAATTGCCGTAAGCATGTTGGTGCGTTTCGCTTCCGGATGCGGCTGATCTGTCGATGCCGGCAGATCATATCCGGCGCCCGCCAGCCCGCCCATCTGCTGCAGGTCCGGCTTTCCATCAGGACCAGCTTCCGCAAAGCGATATCGGATCACCCGGGCAGGGTCGGGCTCCGGCCGCGCGAGCGCGCCCTCGAGCGCAGTGTTCACGTCGGCGGCCACGCGCGCTTCGAGGTCGGCAAACTCCGCCTCTGACATCACCGATGGTATCAGGTATTTCTTCAGCTTCGGAAGTGGATCACACGCCTGTTCTGCGGCGAGAAATTCCGGTGACTTGTAGGTTTGCGTATCCTGGCCCGAGTGTCCGCAGAGCCTCGGCACCTTGAGTCGAAGCAGCGCCGGACCGTTCCCGCTGCGCACACGACCGATCACATCCTCGAACAGCCGAGCCACTTCGCCAGGCTCGGAGCCATCCCCTTCCTTTATATGGAGATTCTGAAACGAAGCCAGGTTCGCCGCGATGTTCCCTCCCGGCGTCTGCAGATGGCTCGGCACCGATATCCCGTAGCCGTTGTCCTCGATGTAGAAAAGGATGGGAAGCTTGAGCGTCGTGGCAATCGTGAGTGCCGACCAGAATCCATTGGTGGCCGCCGATGCTTCGCCGCCCAATACGACAGCGATGGACCGGTTATACGAAGGATCGCCAATAACGTCGCGGTAATACGTAATCGCCTGGGCCCATCCCACCGACGGAGTGTATTGTGACCCAACGTCACCCGACATCGGCAGAACTATGGGACCATTCCGGTTGGGCAGATTGCACACGACACCGATGTCTCGTCCGTCGCTGAAGCCGCCGGACTTCCGCAGCGGGCCGGCGAACGCATCCTCGAGGGTGAGTCCGAGGCTGAGCAGCAGTGGCCGGGAGCGATAATAGGCTCCGGCTGCGTCGTGTTGCCCGTCGAGCATCGAGCCGAGGATGATCTGCGCGAGGTCGTGGCCGCGCGCCGAGAATTGATAGATGACCTTCTTCTCCGGTATGAGCCGGTTTTCTTCGGTGTCATCCAGGCCGCGGGATGCGAGCAACAGGTACGCAATCCGCTTCCAGTTGAGCTTCGGATTCACGTCGCTGGGTGCCGCTGTACGGTCTTTGGGGGTAAGGGTGCCGGTCATTCGAAGTCGATAGGGACGATGCTTGTCATCATGACTGAAATTAAAGGAAGGTCGCGCCTGTTGCCGCCATGCGTCGGAGAAGCGCGCTCGGCCTGTAGCGGTCCTCGCCATACTCCGCCTGCAGAGTCTCGAGCTTCAGCAGAATCGTCGCGATACCCAGCTCATCGGCCCATGCGAGCAGACCCTTGGGATAGTTCACGCCTTTTGTCATTGCCAGATCGATGTCTTCCGCTGACGCGATCTTGAACAGCACCGCGTCGGCCGCCTCGTTGATGAGCATTGCCAGGATCCGGTCGACGATAGCGTGGCCCAGTACCCGGTCAGACACCGGTTGGGGCATCGTTGCACCCGGCGTGTAATCGTAATAGCCCCGCCCTGTCTTTTTGCCCAGGAAGCCGGCTTCAACGAGGCGTTGCTGCGTGAGAAAAGGCTTGTAGCGGGTATCGAAGTATGTCCCTTCGAACACCGAACGGGTTACCGAATAGTTGATGTCGTTGCCGATGAAATCCATCAGCTCGAACGGGCCCATCCTGAAGCCGCCCAGCTCGCGCATTGCCCAGTCTATGGTAGCGAAGTCGGCGATGCTTTCCTCGCTGATTCGGAGCGCCTCACCGTAGAATGGGCGAGCGATCCGGTTGACGATAAACCCGGGTGTGTCGGACGCGAGAACCGTGGTCTTTCCCCAGCGATTGACGAGGTCGCGAACTCCGGCAGTCACAGTCGCATCGGTAACGAGTCCGGGAACGATCTCCACGAGCGGCAGAACAGTGGGCGGATTGAAGAAGTGGACTCCGACGACCCGCCTGGGATGCTTGCAGCCGCTGGCGATGCCAGTGACTGAGAGCGACGATGTGTTCGTTGCGAGAATCGCGTCATCGCCAAGAAGCTTCTCGAGGCGCGCGAAGAGATCGCGCTTCACGCCTAAGTCCTCGACGACGGCCTCGATCACCATGGCGCAGTCGCCGAACGATGCCAGTGACGGCGCGTCACCGGCCGCGGCGCCCTCGAGGGTGATGCGCTCGCGCGCCGCTTTGGCCTCCCCGGCGGTGAGCCTTCCCTTTTCGACCGACCTCGCGAGGTTCTGCTCGATTCCGCGCGCTGCGCTGTCGAGCGCGTTGGCCCGTGTGTCGTGGAGCACTACCGGATGTCCGTAAGCTGCCACGACCTGGGCAATCCCGCTGCCCATTGCTCCGGCGCCTACGACGCCGATTCTCGAACCGCTATCGACTGCGCGCACCTACTCGCCCGTGAAGACGGGCTTTCGCTTCTCGAGGAAGGCGCTCACGCCCTCGACAAAATCGCGTGTCCGGCCGGCATCGCGCTGCAAGTCTGCTTCCAGATCGAGCTGGGATTCGAGATCGTTGGTCAATGACGCATTGAGCGCGCGCTTTGTCAGTCCGAGTCCGCGCGTCGGCATGGCGGCCAGCTCCTTCGCGAGAGTCATTGTTTCCTGGTCGAGCGCGTCGGCCGCGCAAACCCGGTGCACCATCCCAATCTCATAGGCGCGCAGCGCACTGATCTTCTCGCCGGTCATCATCAAGGCAGTGGCGCGCGGCAATCCCACAATCCTCGGCAGGAAAAATGTTCCTCCGCTGTCGGGCACGAGTCCCACTTTGGCGAACGACTGAATGAACGACGCATGCTCGGAGGCGAGCACAATGTCGCAGGCGAGTGCGAGATTCGCGCCCGCGCCCGCGGCCACCCCGTTTACGGAGCAGACAACTGGCACCTCGAGCGACCGGATGGCGCGGATGACGGGGTTGTACGTTGCCCGTACCGTCGCGCCGAGGTCGATCATGGCTCCCCCACTCGGCTCCGGAACCTCCGAGAGATCCTGACCGGCGCAGAATGCCCGTCCGGCGCCCGTGAGCACCACCGCGCGAACCGATCTGTCGGATGCCGCGCGCTCGAGCGCGGCATGAAGCTCCCGCGCCATCTGCGCGTTGAAGCTGTTGAGCACCTCGGGGCGGTTGAGCGTGATCTTCATCACGCCGGCGCTGGTTTCGATGAGCACCAATTCCATTTCCGTCTCCGGTGGTTCGCGCGGGTGGGGCGGGGTGCATGAATCTATTAACTTCCCTGAGCCCAAAATAGATTTGGCCCGCCCCGCCCGCACCGCAACAAGAATGCACGAGACCAACGCATACATCATAGACGGCATTCGCACGCCAATCGGCAGCTTCGGCGGCTCGCTCTCCACAGTGCGGACCGACGATCTCGCCGCACACGTCATCGCCGTACTCGTTGAGCGAAACCCGGCCATCCCGCCAGACCAGGTGGCCGACGTCCTATTCGGCTGCGCCAACCAGGCGGGTGAAGACAATCGCAACGTCGCGCGAATGGCGCTTCTCCTGGCGGGCTTGCCGGCGTCGGTACCCGGCGAGACCGTGAACCGGTTGTGCGCTTCGGGCATGAACGCCGTCGTGCATGCGGCGCGCGCCCTCAAGCTCGGCGACGGAGACATCTACATCGCCGGCGGGGTGGAGCACATGACGCGGGCGCCCTTCGTGATGGCCAAGGCGACCCAGCCCTTTTCCCGGGCCGTCGAGATGTTCGACAGCAGCATCGGGTGGCGATTCGTGAATCCGAAGATGCGGGATCGCTACGGCATCGACTCGATGGGCCAGACCGCGGAGAACGTCGCCGAGCAGTACGGGGTCACACGGGAAGATCAGGACGCGTTTGCACTGAGATCGCAGCAGAAAGCAGCGACAGCTCGCGAGCGCGGACGGTTCGACAGTGAGATCGCTCCGGTGACGATTCCCGCCGCCGGCAAGGGCAAGGAGCCGGGTGAGTTCGCGCGCGACGAGTTTCTGCGGCCTGATACCACGCTCGACAAGCTGGCGAAGCTCAAACCCGCCTTTCGGACCGACGGAAAGGGATCGGTCACAGCCGGCAATTCGTCAGGCATCAACGATGGAGCGTGCGCGATATATCTGGCGTCCGATGACGGCGTCAAACGATTCGGCCTGACGCCAAAGGCGCGAAATGTCGCCTCGGCCGTTGCGGGTGTAGAGCCCCGTGTCATGGGAATGGGGCCGGTGCCGGCCACGCGAATGGCGCTCGCTCGTGCCGGATTGAAGCTCGAGGACATGGCGGTGATCGAGCTGAACGAGGCGTTCGCGGCCCAGTCGCTGGCATGTCTCCGCGAGCTGGGCATCGCTGACGACGACCCGCGCGTCAACCCCAACGGCGGCGCCATCGCGCTCGGCCATCCTCTCGGGATGTCGGGAGCGAGGCTCATCCTCACCGCAACGCGCGAGCTCGAGGAGAACGGGGGACAGTTCGCGCTGTGCACGATGTGCATTGGCGTCGGCCAGGGGATGGCGACGATAATCGAGCGCGTGTGAGCAACATCTACGAGTTCGACGGCTTCAGGCCCGTCATCCATGAGTCCGCTTTCATACATCCCAACGCGACCGTCACGGGCAACGTGATAATCGGCCGCGACGTTTACGTTGGTCCGGGCGCGGCAATACGCGGCGACTGGGGCGGCGTCGTCATTGAAGACGGCTGCAACGTGCAGGAGAGCTGCACGGTGCACATGTTCCCGGGCGTGATAGTGGTGCTCGAAGAGAGCGCGCACATCGGGCACGGCGCGGTGGTGCACGGCGCAAGGATCTGCCGCAACGCCCTCATCGGGATGAACGCCGTGATCATGGACAACGCGACAGTCGGCGCCGGCTCGATCGTTGGAGCGCTCTGCTTCGTCCCGTCGAAGATGCAGATTCCGGAACGGAAGGTCGTAGTTGGAAATCCGGCAAAAATCGTCAAGGACGTGACCGACGAGATGCTCGCCTGGAAAACCGAAGGCACTCGGCTCTATCAGTCGTTACCGGCAAGTATGAGATCGTCGCTCAAGGAGTGCGATCCGTTGCGTGAGATTCCGGCCGACAGACCCGAGCAGACGGCGGACTACAGAACGTGGATGGAGACCAAGGGGCACCGATGAAACTCAGGAGCTATGCACAGGGCGAGTGGGTCGAGGGAACGGGCAAGTCAGTTCCGCTCGTTCACGCCGTAACAGGTGAGACGATTGCGGAAGCGACGAGCGAGGGACTCGATTTCAAGGGGATGCTCGAGTACGGGCGCAGCGTCGGCGGGCCCAGCTTGAGGGCGATGACCTTCCACGAGCGCGCGCGCAAGCTCAAGGAAATGGCGAAGTACCTGATGGACCGGAAAGAGGAGTTCTACGCGCTTTCCGAAGCCACCGGCGCGACGAAGACCGACTCGTGGATCGATATCGAAGGCGGCATCGGTACTTTCTTCGCGTACTCCAGCCGCGGGCGAAGAGAGTTTCCCAACGAGACGTTTTATGTCGAGGGAGCAGTCGAGCAGCTCTCCAAGGACAACAGCTTCGTTGGCCGTCACCTTTGCGTGCCGCTCGAGGGAACGGCCGTCCATATCAATGCCTTCAACTTCCCCTGCTGGGGAATGCTGGAGAAGCTCGCGCCCACCATCCTGGCGGGAATGCCGGCAATCGTGAAGCCGGCGACGATCACTTCGTATCTAACCGAACGGATGGTGCGGGCGATGATCGAATCCGGAATCTTTCCGGAGGGCGCATTGCAGCTGATCGTTGGCAGCACCGGCGACCTGCTGGACCACGTCACCGGCCAGGATGTCGTCACCTTCACCGGATCGGCATCGACGGGTCGCAAGCTCAAGTCGAGCCCCAGCATCATCGAGAATTCCGTGCGCTTCAACATGGAAGCCGACTCGCTCAACTTCTCCATGCTTGGGCCCGAGTCAGCGCCGGGCACCGAGGAATTCGACCTGTTCGTCAAGGAAGTCGTGCGCGAGATGACGTCGAAGGCCGGCCAGAAGTGTACTGCCATCCGCCGGACGCTGGTTCCGGAGGGAATGACGGATGACGTGGTGAAGGCAATCGAGAAGCGCCTTGCCGGCGTCAAGCTGGGCGACCCGCGCACTGAAGGCGTCCGCATGGGCCCATTGGTCGGCAAATCGCAGGTCAAGGAAGTCCGCGAGCGTGTCGAGGAGCTGAAACACGGGTCTGAGCTCGTGTTCGGGAATCCCGACAACTTCGAGGTCGCGTCCGGCGACAAATCGAAGGGCGCGTTTTTTCCAGCGACTCTTCTCTACTGCGATTCTCCACTCGACACGCTCGAGCCGCACAACATCGAAGCATTCGGCCCGGTGAACACGGTAATGCCGTATGCCAGCGTGGACGAAGCAATCGAGCTGGCGAAGATGGGCAAGGGCAGTCTTGTCGGCTCCCTGTTCACATCTGATGATCGTGTGGCGCGCGAGGTGGTGCTCGGCACCGCGTCACACCATGGCCGGCTGATGATCGTCAATCGCGAAAGCGCCGTAGGGTCGACCGGACACGGCTCTCCCCTTCCCGGCCTCGTGCACGGCGGGCCGGGCCGGGCTGGTGGCGGTGAAGAGATGGGCGGTGTGCGTGGCGCCCTGCACTACATGCAGCGCACCGCACTGCAGGGATCGCCGACCACGCTCACGCGCGTTTCCGACGAATGGATCAAGGGCGCTGCCCCTGCCAAACCATCCGACGGCGTGCATCCGTTCCGGAAGTACTTCGACGAGCTCCAGATCGGCGAGACGCTCACCACTCATCGCCGCACGGTGACCGAAGCCGACATCGTGAATTTTGCCGGTATCAGCGGCGACCACTTCTACGCTCACATGGACGATATCGCGGCGAAGGAATCGCTATTCGAGAAGCGTGTGGCTCACGGCTACTTCGTGCTCTCGGCCGCAGCGGGTCTGTTCGTCGATCCCGCCCCGGGCCCGGTGCTCGCCAACTACGGGCTCGACAATCTCAGATTCGTGAAGCCGGTCTACATTGGCGACACGATCCAGGTGAAGCTGACATGCAAGCTGAAGACGGCCAAAGACACGCAGCCGGACCAGATCCCGCAGGGCGTAGTGGCGTGGGATGTCGAGGTGACGAATCAGAATCAGGAGCCGGTGGCCGTGTACACGATTCTGACGTTGGTAAAGCGTGAGAGCTGAGACGATGTGACCGTTCGCGCCATGCCTTCTCTCACGGTGCGCGATTCCCGCACACCCTCCGCCGACGTCCTCCAGCATCTCGCCTGGCTCGACGCCGACGCCGCGCTTGCCCAACTCGACGCGCGACGCACCGGTCTCGAGGAAGACGAAGTCGAGCGTCGGCGCGAGCGCTTTGGCCCGAACGAAGTCGCGCACGAAAAACCGCCGGCGTGGTACATCCAACTCGGCCACGCCTTCGGGAATCCGTTCAACATTCTCCTCACAACGCTCGCCGTCGTTTCCTGGCTGACGGGCAACCAGGAGGCCGTTGTCGTTATCGGCCTGATGGTCACGCTGAGTACGATGCTTCGCTTCGCGCAGGAGTTTCGTTCGAGCAAGTCGGCCGCCGCACTGCGGGCGCTCGTCCGCACCAGCACGGCCGTCGAGCGTGAAGGCGATACGTTTACTCCGGGGAGTACGCCCGTGACTCGCCGGCGAGAGCTCGCGATGGACGAACTCGTACCCGGCGATATCGTCTATCTCTCGGCGGGCGACATGGTGCCCGCTGACGTGCGCATCATCGCTGCGAAGGACCTGTTCGTCAGCCAGTCATCGCTGACCGGCGAAGCCATGCCCGTCGAGAAGGTGGATCGCGCTCCACAGCCCGCAGCGGCCGTCGGCTTGACGGAGCTGCCCACCATCTGCTTCATGGGCACCAACGTCGTGAGCGGAACGGCCACCGCGGTCGTGGCGATGACAGGCGAGAGTACGTCCTTCGGCGCGATGGCCAAGGGGCTGGTGGGTCAGCGCGTGGTCACCGCGTTCGATCTGGGCATTAACAAGGTGAGCTGGCTATTCATCCGGTTCATTCTGGTGATGGTGCCGATCGTGTTCCTGCTGAACGGATTCAGCAAACACAACTGGCTCGAAGCGTTCTTGTTCGCGCTCGCTGTCGCGGTGGGGCTCACGCCGGAAATGCTGCCGATGATCGTCACCACGAACCTCGCCAAAGGCGCGGTGGCGATGGCGCGGCGCAAGACCATCGTCAAGCGGCTTCAGTCGATTCAGAACTTCGGAGCGATGGACGTCCTGTGCACCGACAAGACCCGCAAGCTCACGCAAGACAAGGTCGTCCTCGAGCG
>Ga0097691_1001787_pt1 | contig 15243 bp, 9 predicted proteins | sample NGESurdeep072012_8_FD_72858 | JGI IMG/M metagenome (GOLD analysis project Ga0097691, IMG submission 72858) | Arctic peat soil microbial communities from Barrow, Alaska - NGEE Surface sample 210-1 deep-072012 | ecosystem: Environmental > Terrestrial > Soil > Wetlands > Peat ... | reverse complement strand
AGTGGAGGCGCGGCGCTGGTTTCTGGAGAAAATGACGCCAACCTTTCCGCTGAACGTTTTCCGCGACCGCCGGCCGGAAATTCCCGCGGGCAATGAGAACGCGCCGCCGCAACGCCCCGTAGCCGACGTTCTAGGAATCACGCCGCTTGGGATCACTCCGAAAGCGGGAGCGCACGACACTTCCAAACGGAAACGCGCCCATCACTTCAAAGACGTTAAGATTAAAATCGCAGGCTTCGGCGGACAGGGCGTGCTGCTGTTGGGGCAACTCCTCACTGAAATGGGCATGCGGGAAGGACTGGAAGTGAGCTGGCTGCCGTCGTATGGTCCGGAGATGCGTTCGGGCAGCGCGCACTGCCATGTGTGCTTGTCGAAAGAGCGGATCGGGTCGCCCCTGATCTCGCACCCCGATGTGCTCGTGGCCCTGAATGAGTTCTCGCTGCGGAAGTTTGCCCACGAGGTAAGGAGCGGCGGAATCATTCTTTACAACGGCGCCAGCCTTCCCGCCGACTTTAGTGCGCCCGAAGTGCAGGTGGTCTCTATTCCGGCTGCGGAGATCGCCGACAAACTCGGCTCGACCAAGGCAGCCAACATAGTAATGATGGGCGCGCTGCTGGAAGAGACCGAGTGTCTGGCTCCCGGAACTGCCTTGAGCGTGCTCGAAGACAAAGTGAAAAAACTCGATCTGTTGGAAATTGATCGCAAGGCGCTCACCGCAGGCCGCCTGTTTATCGATGAACAAGCGCACATTGGCGCGGTCAGTCAACCGGACGGCTTCGCCTAGCATTGGAACTGGTGGAGAGCCGGGCGTCCCCGCCCGGCCGGACGGGCGAGACGCCCGTCCCTCCACCGTCTGACGCATGGCGCGATCACGGTACTAGCTTTGCGGAGGGCTTGCAATGTCAACTGCCTGGACATCTCGTTACGCGCTGCGCACCAAGGGCATCACCAGTTCTCAAATCCGCGAGTTGTTGAAGCTCACCCAAAGACCCGGAATGATCTCCTTTGCCGGCGGCCTCCCTGCCCCCGATGTTTTCCCCGTGCAACGCTTTGAGGAAGCCTGCCACAAGGTACTTACGCAGCAGGCAGCTTCAGCCTTGCAGTACGGGGAAACCGAGGGCTACGAGCCCCTGCGCGAGCTGCTCGCGAACGACGAACGCGCGGCCCGGCTCCTTCGAGTCGAAGCCCATGATGCGCATCGCCGGCTTGGAGGTGCGATAGAGGTGGGTGACGAGCGAAAGAATCGTCCCGAGCAGGATCGCCATCTCGATGCGGATCGAGATCGTCGCGACGAAGGTCGCTGCTGCGATGGCGAAGTCGGTTCGGCTCGAGCGCCACAGCTTGAGCCAGTTCGGCCAGTCGAGCAGCGTCCAGGAGATCAGCACCAGCAGCCCGGCGATGGCCGCCATCGGAATGAGCGCAAGCAGCGACGAGCTGGCGGCGATGAGCACGAGCCCCATCCGCCGGGCAATTACCGGAACGTCAGCCACCTCCATTCGCTCGCGAATAGACGCCAGCAGCGACAGCGCAAGCGTCAGCCCGAAGCCCGCACCGAGAGCGAACACCAGCCCTTCGACGAAAGTGTAGTGCCGGCTCGTCTGGAACAGCGCCAGTCCGAGAATCGCGCAGTTCGTCGTGATCAGGGGCAGATAAATGCCGAGCTGGCGAAAGAGCACCGGGAAATACTTCTTCACGATCATCTCGACTATCTGCACTGCGGACGCGATCACGACAATAAAGGCAATCGTGCGCAGATAGGGCGTGTGCGTGAGGACGTAGGTGTTCAGTATCCAGGTGGCCACCGCCGTGATGATCAGCACGAATGTGTTGGCCAGCCCGAGCCGCCATGCAGTTCCAATCTTTGCCGTGACACCAAAGAACGAGCACAGTCCGAGGAACATCACCAGCGTGAAGTTGTTCACCAGAAGTGTGGAGGTGAAAATCCAGGCGAGATTGCTCATCTGGCCACCGCCACGCGCCGCCGGCGCTTCATCTGGTCGATCCAGCCCGCCGTCAGCAGCAGCAGTCCCAGGGTGAAGAAACCACCCGGCGGCAGCACCATGAACACCCACGGCTCCCAGTGGGGCCCGAGAATGTCGATGCCCAGCAGGGAGCCGCGTCCAAGAAGCTCACGAATCGCGCTCATCGCCATCAGCGAGAGCGTGAAGCCAATGCCCATCCCCATTCCGTCGGCCACCGCGCGCACCGGTCCAACCTTCGCCGCGAACGCCTCGGCGCGCCCGAGCAACAGGCAGTTCGCGACAATAAGGGGAATGAACGGCCCGAGCGCCTTGCTGATCTCGGGAAAGCTGGCGGCGAGAAGTAAATCGGCGAGCGTCACGAACGTCGCGATGATGAGGATGTACGAGGTGATGCGCACCTCGTGCGCGATGTACTTGCGGAACAGAGAGACAAAAAGTCCCGAGCCGACGAGCACGAACATCGTCGCCACGCCCATCGCGATGCCGTTGGCGAGCACGTTCGTCACGGCCATCGTCGGGCACATTCCCAGCATCTGCACGAGCACAGGATTCTCGGCGGCAATACCGCGCCACGTGTCGGCCCAAATCGTCGCCGGAGGCGGAGCGCCCGGAACGAAATCGAGCACCGCGGCAGGCACGGAAACGACAGCAGGCGGGGGAGCGACGACATTCGTCACTTCGTCCCTCCCTTCTCATAGGCGGTGAGCAGCGGCTGCCATTTTTCCACTGCGTGATTGATGATGCGGATCACCGCGCGCGAAGAAATCGTCGCGCCGGTGATGGTCTGCACCTGACTCGGATCCGTGGCGTTACGTGCTTTCACTCCCTTGAGCGGCGCAATGCGGCCGGGGAACTGCGACCCGAACGAAGTGTCGCGCTCGATCTTGTCGCCCAGCCCAGGTGTCTCCTTCTCTTCGAGCACCTTGAAGCCGATGAGCGTTCCGCTCGATGGCTCGAACCCGATCATCAGGAGCACTTCCTCCTGAAATCCCGGCTCCTGCGCGGTCACCGCAGCGCCGAGTGGCTTTCCGGACCCGTCGAATCCAAGGTAGGCCGTGGGAAGTCCCTTCCGATCGTCGCCCGATGTGGGCGACTTGGTGAGCGCGCCCTGTTGCAGGTACAGCGTATCCCACCGCGCCGGCGCCTTGAGCACCTCGCGAACGGCACCTTCCACCTTTGCGGCCTGGTATTTCTCGATAGTCGGCAGCGTGGCCCTGTAGACGGCCACCACGAGCAGCCCGGCCGCTGCGCCGGCGATGGCAAGCGTGGCAAGCAGCTTCAATGACGAGACCTCAGGCGCCTTGACCGCCTCCGGCGGAGCAATGGCGACACCCGGCACGTCGGGAGGCCCGTGATGGTGGCCGGTCATGCCGCACTCCTGAGCGGCGTGCCGAACACGCGCGGCTGCGTGGCCCGGTTGATGAACGGCGTGAAAGCGTTCATGAACAGGATGGCGTACATCACTCCCTCGGGGAGACCACCCCACACCCGGATCACCACGACAAGTATTCCAATGCCGATGCCGAACACCCACTTGCCGAGGTTGGTGAGCGGCGACGTGACCATGTCGGTCGCCATGTACACCGCACCGAGCATCAGGCCGCCGGAGAAAACCATGAACATCGGGTCGGGCTTGGTCGCATCGACGAAGTGAAGCATTGCGCTCAACGCCATCACTGTGGCGATCACGCTCACGGGGATTCGCCAGTTGAGATAGCCGCGCCAGACGAGGTAGGCACCACCGGCCAGAATCACGAGCGCCGCCGTTTCGCCGAGCGACCCGCCGGTGCTGCCGATCACGAGATCGGTGAGTGCCGTGCCCTTTCCCTCGAACTTGAGAAGACCGAGCGGAGTCGCCGAAGTCACGGCGTTGGGCAGCGGATGGGTGAATGGTATCGCGAACAGGTCACCGCGGAGCGTGAAGAAGCTGCCGCCCACCGAAGGCCACGTGGTGATCGCCACTGGAAACGCCCCCTGGAGGAATGCGCGTCCGACGAGTGCCGGATTGAATACGTTCTGTCCGAGACCGCCCCAGATCTGCTTGCCGAAGACAATCGCGAAAGCGGCACCCAGCGCCGTCATCCAGAGCGGAAATCCGGCGGGAAGCGAGAGGCCGAGCAGGAGTCCGGTGATCGTCGCCGAGCCGTCGGCTATCGCGCCGCCTTTCCCCGTGGCGCGTTCGGTGAGGAGCGCCACCGCCACCGCGGTGACCACCTGCAGCAGCGCGCTCGCGCCGAAAAAGAAAGCTGCAGACAGCACCACCGGAACGAGGCTCGCCACCACGTGCCACATGATGCGTGGCGTTGAATCGAGCGACCGGATGTGCGGCGACGCCGTGACGATGAGCTTGTCGGCGCTCATGCAACAGCCGCTTGCGCGCGCCGGAGCGCAATCTTGCTCGCCTGGAAGAGCTGTGACAGCGGAATGTTCGACGGGCAGACATACGCGCACGAGCCGCAAAGCATGCAGTCGGCGAGGTGCAGCTCGGCCATCTCATCGTATCGCTGAACCCGCGCCAGGTCGCCGAGCAGCGAAGGATTGAGGAACACCGGGCATGCTTCCAGGCACCGCCCGCAATGAATGCAGGGGTACACGCCGGCCTCGCGCGTCTCTCCTTTCTCGATCACCACCACGCCGGTCGTCCCCTTGATCACCGGCGCGTCGAGATCGGCCACTGCCTGACCCATCATCGGGCCCCCAATGATCACTTCGGCGGCGTCCGGCGTGACACCGTCGCAAAACGCGAGCAGGTCGCGAAGCTTCGTGCCCACCGGAACGATGAGATTCGCCGGCTTCCGCAGACCGTGCCCCGATACCGTCACGATCCGCTCGATGAGCGGCAGACCTGTCTCGAACACTTCGGCGATCGCCGACACCGAGCCGACGTTCTGCACCACGACGCCAACCGTAACGGGCAGCTTCCCCGACGGCACTTCGACGCCGGTGACTGCGTGAATCAGCATCTTCTCCGCGCCCTGCGGATACTTGACCGTCAGCGGGAGAATGGTCACGTCGAGATCAGTCGGCGCCGTACGCTCGAGCGCCGCGATCGCGTCGGGCTTGTTCCTTTCGACACCGATCACGCATTTCTGCACGCCCATCGCGCGCATCATCACCCTTATGCCGAAGTGGACACGCTCCGGGTACTCGACCATCGTCCGGTGATCCGACGTGAGGTACGGCTCGCATTCAGCGCCGTTGATGATCAGCGTGTGCACCGGGTGATCTTTTGGCGGCGCGAGCTTCACATGCGTTGGGAACGCCGCGCCACCGAGGCCGACGACGCCGGCGTCCTGAACCGCCTTCACCACCTGCTCGGTTGTGAGGCCCTCCCAGTGCGGCACCATTCGTGGACGCGCAACCTGCGGCGCGTACCGGTCGACCTTGATGCGCACCGCTTCTGCCATTGTGCCATCGGGGTGCGGCCACCAATCCACGTCCACCACCGTGCCGGCGGCGGACGCGTGAATCGGCACGGACATGAAGCCGTCGGCCTCGCCGACTTTGTCGCCGCGCTCGACCCTGTCGCCCACTTTCACGCAGAGCTTTGCCGGCTTGCCCGCGTGCTGGCGGAGCGGGAGCACGATCTCATCGGGATAGGGCATGCGCCGGATGGGGAGATGGCTGGTGAGACCTTTCTCCTCGGGCGGATGAACGCCGTGCCGGAATCCTGTCGCGAAGCTCACCAGCCGCTCAGTTGAACTTCTCGGCGCGCTTCACCCACTTCGGGAGATCCTTTTCCTTTGCGTTGAGTGGCGATCCCGGATGGATGATCGAGACCGGGCACCGCTCGGCCGCGACGACGAGCTGCTGGAACGTGCCCGCCTTTGCATCCTTCACGTACGCCTGCTTGTCAGCATTGTACGCGAACATCTTGTTGTTGAGGTTCGTGCACTCGTTGCACGTCGTGCAGCGCTCGGAGTCGATGTACGCCTCGAGCACGAGCGGCTCATCTTCGGCGACGGCAGTTGCGGACGCCGCAGGTTTAGCCGATGCCGCCGGTGCGGCTACCGCGGCAGAGGGTGCCGGCGCTGCCGGCGACGGAACGCCCAAAGCCGGGATGCCCAAGGTTGTCGATCCCGAGCCGTTCCCAGACGGCTTGCCCACCGCCGGCAGCGACGGCAGCGACGCGAGCAGCTCGGCCACCGCCGTCGAGCCGCCGGCATTCCTGATCAGCCCTTCGGCCAGCCGCCGCGCAATCTGCGTGGGCAGGCTCGCCTTGAGCTCGGCGATCTTCGCCTCATAGTCGCGGCGCAGCCCCTCGGCGCGCTGCTCGAACTCGGACTCCATTTCGCCGACGACGGTATCGTGCACCGACACCGGAATTTCGAGGCCGGCGAGCTGGCGGAGCTGCGACCAGAACTGCTGTCGCTCGGTGGCGAGCACGACCATTTCCTGCGACACCTTCAGGCGGCGGAGCTTCCGCTCCCTGGTCAGCGCCCAGATGAACGGCGTGTGGCCCTCGCGATCGTCGGCGCTTGCCGCGAAGTATTCGTGGAAGACCATCATCTCGTCGCCGGATGGCGCTGCGGGCAGATCGGAGAAATGCTGCTTGAACCGAACTTCGGTGGCGGCCCAGTCGGCAATCGTGAGCGGCAGCTCCATCGTCTGCTCGGCGCCGTCATCGTCAACGTACTTGAGCGTGTACGACGGCCAGACATCGCTCGGTGACGGGTTGCCTTCGAGACTCAGGCAATCGGCGAAGCTCGGCCCGCCGTCCGGATCGTAGGTGAGAAACGGGAACGCGCGGCTCTCGAGTGCGAGGCGCGCCGCGTGCTGCGACCAGTCGTCGGCGAGCCCATGCTCCACCGGGCACGGCGTGTAGATGTTGAGCAGCACAGGTCGCCGTTTGTGGAGCCCCTTCAATACTCCTGCAATGAGGTGCGACGCGGCGGCCTGCGATGTCTGATGCACGTACACGCCGCGGTGGGCAATCGCGATCAGCGCCAGCTCCTTGCGTGCTTCCGTCTTGCCGTGCTGCGACTTGCCGTAGGCCGACATGTCGGCCACCTGGCCGATGTATCCGGACGTGCACGCCTGACCGCCCGTGTTGGAGTACACCTGGGTGTCGAGCACCACCACGCGGATCGGCTTGCCCGATGCGAGCAGCCGCGAAAGGTTCTGGAATCCAATGTCGAGCATCGCGCCGTCGCCGCCCATCGAGACAATCGGGGGACAGAGCGCAAACTCTTCGTCGGTGAACTGTTTCCAGTCGAGGTCGGCAAATGCCGCCTCGTCCCGCGCGGCATCATAGGTTCCGCCCGCGAGCAGCTCGCCGCGGCGCACCGTAACGAAGTTGTCCGCCATCTTGCGCATGTGGGCTTCGAACAGCCCAATCGCGATCGAGGGTGAATCCTGAAAGAGGTGATTGACCCATGGGAACGGGTATGGATTGTACGGATAGGTGCTGGCCCACACCGACGAGCAGCCCGTGCTGTTGGCCATGCCGAGCGACGCGCGGCCATTGCCGCTCGGTCCCTCGACGTAACGCCATCTGAGGTCGCGCAGATCACGCAATGCGCCGTTCAGCAGCCGCAGCCGCTCGGCCTTGGCTGCGTCCACCGGTACGGCAACTGACCCTGTCGCTGATGCCGCAGCGTCGAGGTCGGCGCCGGCCGAGAGAAGGTCGCGTGCCTGCTGATCGAGTGAGGTGATCAGCGCGTCGATCCGAGTCACGAGGCTTGCGACGTGCGGCTGCATCGAGGCGTGAATGGCAGAAACAATGAGGTGCACGGCGGTCTTTTCGCCGCAGCCCATGCACGCGCCGTCCCCGCCAACCATCGAGCGGTATGTGTCCTTCTTGAGCAGAAGCGACGAGAGTACACCAATTCCCTCGTCCACGTCGGAGACGTTCACGTATTTGTCGTCGGTGTCGGGCAGTCTCTCCCACAGCTTCCAGTTGCGCCGCAACTGTTCGAGCCCGGCCTCTTCCTGCTTCACCGTTACAAGAGCGGCGTCAGGGCAGACGGCGACGCAAAGATTGCAGCCCTTGCACGCTTCGGGATTGACGGTGATCGAGAGCAGCCCGCCCGCGCCCTTTGTTTTTGCTTCGACGGCGTCGTAGAACGGCTTCGTGCGGGCAAGCGGGAACTCGACGAGCCGCGCGTTGACAACCTGGAATTCCGGCTCCGCTGCGGACTTTCGTTCCGCATCCCAGCCGAGCTTGTCGGTAACGGTGCGATACGAGAGGGCCCATGCATCGGCGACGGGCGACGCGGGATTCTGGTCGATGACCTTGCGCGCCTCGCGCGCCCAGTGCTTCACGATCGGCTTGATACGCTCCATCCGCAGTCCGTTCACCGAGGCGTCGATGGCAGCAGTCAGCACATCTTCAACGCTGTTGACGAGCCCCGGGATGGCTGAGTCGGGGCACTGCGTCCAGCACTGTCCGCATCCCGTGCACTTTTCGGCAATGAATGCCGGCACCTCCATCCGCACGCCGCTCATGTCGCGAACGGCGCCGGTCGCAGCGGGAATCGTGCTGATCGCGGCGAACGGATCGGCTATGCCGTCCTGCCCCATCTGGCAGAGCGCGCACACCTGCTCCCAGAACCTGCCCGGGTTGCCGGGACCCTCTTCGGCGTTCGGCGTATCGAGAAGCATCGGCATCTGCGGCACTTTGCCCGGCTCGTCCGCGCTGTCGCCTTCGACCGGCTCAACAGGGCGCACTTCGTCGAAGCCGCGCCGGATCACACGCACGTTGTCTTCCACCACCTGTGTGCCTTTCGACCCGAACTTCTTCGTGAGCTGCTTGCGAATGCCATCGAATACGGATTTCTCGCTCGCCCCTTCGCGCGCGAGGAGCGGCGACTCGGCGAAGAACGCGCCCATGAATGCCGCTCCCTGCATGCGGTAGCGCAGCTCGGCCTCGGACGCTTCTTCCCGCGCAATCGCGAATGCGTCGAGCACGTAGAGCTTGATCTTCCGCTCGCGGATTGTCTGACGCGCCCGGGCCGGCAACGTCTGCCAGAACGATTCGGGTGAGAGGTCACTCTGGATCACGAAGACGCCATCGGTAGCGAGCCCGTCTAGCGGGTCGCTGTGACGGAAGACATTTGGATCGGGCGAGAGCACTACATCCACATTGCGCAGCTCGCAGTTGAGCCGGATCGGCTCGTGCGCGAGCACGGCATAGAACGTCGTCGGCTGTCCCTTCTTCTCCGAGCCGTACTTCGGGTTCGCCTTGATGTGCATCCCGAGCAGCTCGAACGCGGTCATCGCGAGATTCTTCCCCATCGTGATTGCGCCCCATCCGCCAACCGAATGGATGCGCAACGCGGTGGAGCCCTGCGGCAGCAGATTTACGTCCTCGGCGGAATGAACCGCCATCTCGGCCAGCTGCGGATAACTCTCGACCAGTTTTTCCTGCCAGATCTGAAGCTTCGGAATGCGCGTACCTTGGCGCACGAAGTCGATGCCAAGGTAGAATTGCCGCGTACGGGCATTGCCCGGCAGCATATTGTCTACGGCAGCGATGATGTCGCCCGGCTGCAGGTCGCGGCTGCCAAGCCCGAAGCATGCCGTGAAGAAATCGGGCACCTGCCCACTGCGAAGCGGAACAATCCCCGGATACGGCGCCGGCAAACCGGCCGCGACGCGACCGTTCTCGACTGCCTTCGACATCGCTGCACGAATCTCGCGCAGCAACGGCGGATCCACCGCCAGCGGCTGGTCGGTGCGCTCCATCACGACGACGCCTTTCTTTCCGGCAAGCAGTGCGGCGATCAGGTCGGCGGGAAAAGGCCGGAACATCGTGAGATTGAGCACGCCGACCTTGAGCCCGCGCGTCGCGCGCAGGTGGTCGGCCACCGCCTCGGCGTTCGAAACGACCGAACCCTGGCCGACGATTACCCATTCCGCATCGTCTGTCCGGTAACCCGACGCGCGTTCGTAGCGGCGCCCGGTGAGCGCCGCGTATTCATCGAACGCGCGGTCGGTCAGATCGGCGATGTGATCGAAGTAGAAGGGACGCTGTGCCGCCACGCCCTGGGCGTAGCTGTCCTGGTTCTGCACCACGCCGAGCATTGCCGGATAGTCGAGATCGAACGACTCGGGAATGCGGCGACGCCTGTCGCCGAATACCAGCCGCTGCGCCGGCGTCGGCGACTCGATCACGTCAGCCGGGTCGCCCAGAAACGTCTTGATGAGGTCGCGCTCGGGAAGTCGCAGCGACTCGATGACGTGACTCGTGAGGAATCCGTCCTGCGCGATGATGCCGGGGTTGAGCGAAAGCTCGGCGACACGATGCGTAATGAGGTTGAGATCGGCGCACTCCTGCACGTCTTTCGCAAAGAGCTGGAAGAACCCGGTGTCGTCCACCGCGTGATAATCGTCGTGGCCGGCGTGCACGTTGAGCGCGTGTTTGGTCAGCGCTCGCGCCGCAACGTTGAGCACATACGTCAGTCGCTTGCCGACTGCGGCGTAGAGCGACTCGTGCATGTAGACGATCCCCTGTCCGCTCGAGAAGTTCGTCGCGCGCAATCCGGACATGGACATGCCGGCGGTGACTGCGGCGGCGGCATGTTCTCCTTCGGGTTCGAAGAAGAGCAGTCGCCGGCCGTTCACATTGCGTTTCCCTTCGGCCACCGCCACCGCCCATCCTTCGCCCATCTGCGTTGACGGCGTGATGGGATAAGCGCCGGCGGCTTCACTCGCCGCCGTCTCCATGGCCACTACGGCGCTGCCGCCGTCGAGTGCCTGCAGCACACCGGGATATGTCGGGCCCGCCGGCGCGGCCTTCGGTTTGGAACCTGTCCAGAGCTTCATTGCGAAATACTCCCTTCCATCGTGGGCACACCCGCGAACTGCGCGCCCGTGAGCCACACAATCGCTCCGGTCGGGCACCGCTCAACGGCGCGCGGTTCGGCCCACGCGATCTTGTCATAGTTCAGCACGGCTACTCCACTGGCGACACTGATCAATCCCTCTATGGCGTCCTGCACGCACTTGCCGCATGCCGTGCATGCAACCTTGCACTGCTCGAGGACCTCGTCGCCGCCAATCAGGTTCTTGCATTGTACGAGCAGTCCCGCATTCACGGGCCGCAATTCAAAGAGCAATTTGGGGCACGCTTCGACGCAGTCGCCGCAAGCCGTGCACTTGTCGATGTCCACCACCGGGAGACCTGTTTCGCTCATGTGGATCGCGTCGAAGTCGCAGACGCGCTCACAGTCGGCGAGTCCGAGGCATCCCCACGCGCAGCTCTTCCCTCCCCCCGCAACAGCAGCGGCCGCAGCGCACGTCGGGAGCCCGCGATACTCGGCTTGATAGCCAGCGACATCGGCGCCGCCCGCGCAGAGCAGCCGCGCAACATTCTTCACCGCTTCGCCGACGTCGACGCCGAGGTAGCTGGCGATCTGCCCGCGGGCGGCTTCGCCCGAAACCGTGCATTGCGCCGGCGTCACTTGCCCGGCCACGGCTTGTTCGGCAAAAGCGCGGCAACCTGGAAGCCCGCACGCTCCGCAATTCGCATTGGGCAGCATCTGAGAGACAATGTCGATCCGCGGATCTTCCCACACCCAGAACCGCTTGTTGGCGATGGCGATGAACACGCCAAACACCAACCCGACACCGCCAAGAATCAGCGCTGCGTTGAGAATCACGCCTTGTCCCCCTGAAATCCGGCCTGTCCGATCAGCCAGGCTGTGAGGCGATCAGTGGGATTGGCCTTGCCGTCACCGGTGGCGAGTACGCCATCTGTAATCGCCGAAAGAACGGGCGGCTCCATCAGCGCTCTCAGGTGAGCCAGGTCTTCACGCTGCTGCCAGGAGCTGCGGAGACCGAGTGATTTTCGAGGGCCTATATCGGGCATGTGAGTGACATGGAGTCGCTGCCACATCCCGCCTCTCGTCCTGGGGTCATGAACGAATCGAGCCCCCGGCCCCTTCATGACGGCGATGACGGCAGGGGCATCGAGCTCGGTCAGCCCCCCGACAATTTTTGCATCGTCGGTTTGAGCTACGAACACTCCGGGTGAGACGAGGCGCGCAAGGGGCGCCGGCGCGCACGGCTCCTCAACCACAAGAACGAGGCAAACGCGGCCATCGATGAACGGAGCAAGCTCGAAGGGGTCGAGGTCACGACCGTCCAGCTGGACCACGAGCGGCGGTGCGAGCTTCCGCTCGCCGACGGTCCATTTTTCAAATGGGTATTCCGGCAGTGGCGCGTCGCGCTGCGCCTGATCGTAAGTGCGGCGCCGAACCAGCTCCACTGTGGCCGAAGCCGAGAACGCCGCGCCGATGGTTTGCATTCGAGCGCCAATCGCGTATGCGGCCGATCCTCCGCGCGGCACCTCCACAACGAACTGCTGATCCCCGGCATTGAACAGAAACTCGAGCGCCTCGATGGCATGCCGGAGCGCCCCGCGACTGACTGCGTCAAGCGGTCCTGCGCCGGATGAAATCATCGCAAAGCGATCGGGATCTATGCGACCCGCGGCAAAGTCACCCAGCGCGGTGCGGGTCTGACCCGGTCCGGAGTCGGCCGCCAGGATGTTTCTGGCTCGCTCGAGCGTTCCGGCCACCGCATGGCGAAACGCCACGATATGCGGGCCGACAGCGGAAAGCGCCGCTGCAACGCGCTCGTCAGACGGCATAGTGGTCCAGCTCCGCATTCAGGAGGGCAATCTTCTCGCTTGTGGTGACAACCGGCGGCCGCCGGAGCAGATCGTAGCGTGCTCGGGCTTCGTTCCTGTAGAAGAGTCCCAGCCGGATGTGATCGCCGTCTTCGGCGAGGCGCCTAGCGGCATCGAGATCCGACGGATCGTGTGCAACGCGATTCTTGTAGATCTTGTCCAGCTCCGGCGCAACCACTCCATCGTCGTGAACGAGCAGGTCGATCATTGCCGGATTCCTTACCGCTTCCTCGTAGATGCCCTGCGTGAACATCGGGCACCGCTGGAGAATCCGGACAAAGGCAAGTCCCGGGTGACGGTAGGCCGCCCGAAGCGTTGCATACAGATGCGCCGGCACCCACTCCGCTGTCTGCGCGACGAACGACACATTCGTGGTGCCGAGTGTCGTGGACAGAGGGTTGAGCGGCGGGAGAAAGCTCCCGAATGGCTGAGTGTTCGTCTTGTATCCCTGAGGGGTTGTCGGCGAGGTCTGCTTCTTCGTCAGCCCGTAGATGCTGTTGTCGAGCAGCATTACCACCATGCGGATGTTGTAGCGAATGGCGTGAATCCAGTGAGCGGCGCCAATGGAGCAGCAGTCGCCATCTCCCATCACCACGAACACCTCGAGGTCGGGACGATGGAGCTTCACGCCCGTGGCAACGGGAAGCGCGCGCCCGTGCAGGCCATGGAAACCGTACGTCTTGAGGTAGTGAGGAAAACGGCTGGAGCAGCCGATTCCCGACACGAACACCGTCTGCTCAGGCTTGAGCTGCTCTGACACGAGAAGCTTTTCAACGGAAGTGAGCACTGAGTGGTCTCCGCAGCCGGGGCACCATCGGGCGATGGCTCCCTCGTAGTCGTCGAGAGCGAACTCACGATCATCGTTGTCGAGCAGCGGCAGCATCGCACAGCTTGCAGTCATGACTTGTCTCCTTGGAGCGTTGCCACGGCGTCGCGTATTGCCCCGTAAATGAAGCCCGGGCGCAGCGGCTCTCCCGGAACGCGCGTCCAGCAGTCCACGTCGCAGAGAGTCTGCGCCCGAAGAAGCATCGAGAGCTGGCCTCGTCTCCTGTTCTCTTCAGTGATGTAGGGGTCTCCGGGGGGATCGCTGTAGTTGATCTCCACCGTCATCACTTTGCGGAACCGCGAGAAGATTTCCTTGAGGCCCGGCTGCAGCGGCGACAGGAATGTCAGGTGTGCCGATGAGGCGCGAATGCCTTCCGCGCGCGCTCTGTCGATCGCTTCCTCGATGGCGCCTTTGGTGCTGCCCCAGCCGACGATGAGAAGGTCGCCGTCCTGGTCGCCATGGATCGCAGGCGGAAGCAGTGTTTGCTGGAGGACTGCAATCTTGCGGCTTCGCATCGTCGTCGAGTGCTGATGAACGCCGGCGTCGTATGCGACTTTGCTCCCTTCGTCGTGGGAAAGCCCGGTAACGGTGTGCATTCCGCCCGGCTGCCCGGGAATCGCGCGAGTCGATGTGCCCATGCGGGGGTCCCATTCGTAGGGGCGCTGCCCTTCCTTCACTGGCCCGAGATCGGGCTCTGGAGCAAACCACTCGCTTTTCAGCTGCGGCCGCGGGAATGGCTGAACGCCCGTGGAGAGATTGGCGTCGGAGAGAATGAACACCACCGTGCGAAACGTTTCGGCGATCTGGCGGGCGGTGACCACTGAATGAAAGCATTCCTCGATTGTCGCGGGTGCAATCACGACACGTGGCGCGTCGCCGGTCTGCGCGAACAGCGCCGCGAGGAGATCGGACTGCTCCACTTTCGTCGGCAGGCCGGTGCTCGGACCGCCGCGCTGCACGTCTATCACGACAAGCGGAATCTCGGTCATGACAGCCAACCCGATGAATTCCGTCTTGAGCGCGAGGCCCGGGCCGGACGTGATGGTGAACGCGACCTTCCCGGCGTACGACGCGCCGATTGCCACTCCCACGGCCGCTATCTCGTCCTCCGCCTGATGCAGAATGCCGCCGAACTTCGTGAAGACCTCGGCCAGGTAGTGAGAGACCGACGTGGCGGGCGTGATCGGATACATCGCGCAAAGCTCCATGCCTGACGCCAGGGCACCCATTCCCAGTGCTTCGTTGCCGTTCATCACGACAAGAGCTTCGGCGGGAGGATTAGTGGGAACTTCGATCCTGAAATCGAGGTTTGCCGCAGCCCATTCGACGCCCAGTCGCATGAGCGCGACGTTCCGCAGGTACACCTCCTCTGATTTCTTGCGGAAAGCGTACGCGATCTGCTCTTCGATTCGCTCGAGGCTGCGGCTGTAGATGTGAGCCAGCATCCCCAGGACGAACATGTTCTTCCCTTTCTTCGGATTCTCGTCGATGGTGAGGCAGAGCTCCTCCATCGGGACTTCGATTATCCGGTACGACTGCGCGGAGAGCTCGGCGAGTGCCTTCTCCCAGGCGGCGCGGATGTCCTGATTCGAGTTGGTGGCCCAGGAGTTCTCGAGCAGAACGATGGCGTCGGCGGCCAGGGCACCAAGCCGGTGGCGGCCGAGCAGGACCTGCTCGTTGAAGGCAACTACGACGTTTGTGTCGTCACCCCAGTTCGTGACGGGCCCGGTTCCGATGCGAATGCGGTTTCCGCTGGCGCCCTCGGCCGTTCGGGGGGGCGGCTGGATCTCGGCGGGGATGAT
>Ga0097691_1001785_pt1 | contig 15257 bp, 14 predicted proteins | sample NGESurdeep072012_8_FD_72858 | JGI IMG/M metagenome (GOLD analysis project Ga0097691, IMG submission 72858) | Arctic peat soil microbial communities from Barrow, Alaska - NGEE Surface sample 210-1 deep-072012 | ecosystem: Environmental > Terrestrial > Soil > Wetlands > Peat ... | reverse complement strand
GCGCATCTCCGTCGCTGACTGGTAGCGCTTCTCGGGGTCCTTCTCGAGCGCCTTGAGCGTGATCGCGTCCATCTCCGGGGTGATCACGCTGTCGAGCAGCGACGGCCGTACGGGCAGCTCTCGCACGTGCTGGTACGCGACGCTCACGGGCGAGTCACCCTTGAACGGCGGCTCGCCGACGAGCAGCTCGTACAGCAGGCACCCCGCCGCGTACACGTCGGAGCGGTTGTCGACGGTCTCACCGCGCGCCTGCTCAGGCGACAGGTACTGGGCGGTCCCGATCACCGCAGCGGTCTGGGTCATCGAGGCGGACGTGTCGGCGACCGCGCGGGCGATGCCGAAGTCCATGACCTTGACCTGGCCGGTGGAGGTCAGCATGACGTTCGCGGGCTTGATGTCGCGGTGGATGATGCCGGCATTGTGGCTGTACTGAAGGGCGTCCAGCACGCCGATCTCCATCTCGAGCGCACGCTCAGGGAGGATCTTGCGTCCTTCGCGCAGCAGGTCGCGCAACGTGTGGCCGACCACGAGCTCCATGACGATGTAGGGGATGTGGACGTCGGAGGCGGGATCGAGCTGCTCGCCCGTGTCGTACACGCTCACGATGTTGGGATGGTTCAGCCCCGCCGCGGCCTGCGCCTCACGACGGAACCGGGCCTGGAAGGTCGAGTCGCCTGCGAGATCGATGCGCAGGATCTTGATCGCGACAGGACGGCTGAGCCGCGTGTCGAGCGCTCGGCGGACTTCCGCCATGCCACCGCGGCCCAGAACCGGCCCAACCTGGTAGCGCCCGCCCAGCAGCGTCCCCTGCTCGGCTGTCACCATGACCCTCCCACGACCCGTGCCCGACTGATTAGTCCCGGCACATTGTGACCATTCAACATGAGAGAGGGCTGAACGTGCTTGCCGGGGCCTCTCAAGATTGGGTTAGCGCAGCGTGAGTTCTTCATCGCGAGGCCTCGATCAAGGCCTTGGCGATGGGTCCGGCGAGCGCTCCGCCCGCGATGTCGGTACGGTCCACGTTCGCATCCTCGATGAACACCGCGATCGCGATGTCTGGGTCTCGAGCGAACGACACGAACCACGCGTACGGATTCTTCGTAGGGTCCGTCTGCGCCGTACCGGTCTTGCCGCCCACCACGACACCAGCGACCTGCGCCTTCGTACCGGTGCCCTTCTGGACGACGTTGACCATCATCTGCTGCAGCGCCTGGGCCGACTGTGCCGTCATGGCCTGCTTGTCGTCGGGCCCGTGCCGGTACAGCACGCGCAGGTCGGCGCTGCGCACCTCGCTGACGAGGTACGGGGTCTTGAGCACCCCGTCGTTGCAGATCGCGGAGACGATCATCGCCATCTGCAAGGGGCTGGCCGCGACGTCGTACTGCCCGATCGCGCTGAGCATCGTCTGCGCCGCGTCGACTTTCGTGGGGAACTGGCTCTTCGCGGCGTTGACGTCGCTCATCGGCGTTGTGTTGAAGCCGAACTTCTCCGCCTGGGCACGGATCTTGTCCGCCCCCAGCATCGCTCCGAGGTTCGCGAACGCCGTGTTGCACGACAGCTGCAGCGCCCGGTCGAGCGTCTGCTGGGTGTTGCCGCAGTTCGACTCGTTGCCCAGCACGCTCGTGGAGTTCGGCAGCGTGAGCTGGGACGGGGTGTTGATGAGCGTGTCGGCCGCCATCCCGTTCTCGAGCGCGGTGGCCGCGGTCACGAGCTTGAACGTCGAACCCGGTGGGTAGATCTCGCGGGTTCCCCGGTCCGACAAGGGCCTCGTCGCGTCCGCGTTGAGCGCTGTCCATGCCGCCCTGGCAGCGGTGAGGTCGTGCGTGGCGAGGGTGTTCGGGTCGTACGTGGGGGTCGAGACCATCGCGAGGATCGCGCCCGTCTTGGGGTCGAGCGCCACGACCGCGCCCTTCTTCGTACCGAGCTGCTGCATCGCGACCTGCTGCAGCTTCGGGTTGATCGTGGTCTGGATGGTCGCGCCCACTGGCGTCGCGCCGGTGAACGTATCGACCAGCCGGTCGAGCGTCTGGCTGGATGCCGTACCGGCCAGCTCGGTCGAGTACTTCGACTCCAGCCCCGAACGGCCGAAGTCGTACGCGTACCAGCCGGTCACCGTCGCGTACAGGCTGCCTAGAGGGTACGAGCGCTGGTACTTGAAGCGGTCCTTGACCGGCGTCGTCGTCGCGATCTGCGTGTCGCCCGCGAGGATGGCGCCCCGGTTCTGGGCGAACTCGGCGTCGAGCACGCGGCGGTTCCTGTTGTCGGCCGACAGCGACGCTTGCCGCCATAGCTGGACGACGCTCACGTTGACCATGAGCGCCAGGAAAAGGACCGTGGCGACGAGCGCGGTGCGGCGGATCGATGCGTTCACTGTTCCTCCTGGTCGAACCGATACAACTGCGTCGGTTCGTCGGGATCGGTGGTGATCGGCCGTGTCACGGTCGAGATGGACGTGTCGTCGCCTGGGGTGAAGGCGGCTGTCGCCTCCGCGTCGGCGGTGTCGGGGAGGGCGCGGGCCGGGGGCTCGTCGTCGTGGGGCAACGCAGGGCTCGGCGCGGTACGGGGTTCGGGGCGCGGCACGGGCTGCGTCGGCCGGAGCATGATCACCTGCGTGGCATCCGCTGACAGCGACGCCACGTCACCCTCGTCGACCCTCACGGCAACAGGACGCCGGGCCTCATGGCTGACGAGAAGCATCACCGCCATGACCAGCCAGTTCGCCACCATCGACGAGCCGCCCTGCGACATGAATGGCGTAGTCAGGCCAGTGAGCGGAAGCAACCGGGTGACCCCGCCGATGATCGCGAAGACCTGGAGCGCGAACACGAGAGACAGCCCGGCCGAGAGCAGCTTGCCGAACGGCTCCGTACAGTTCAAGGCCGTCCGCAGGCCGCGCGCGACGATGATGCCGTAGACGAGGATCACCGCCATCAGCCCCACGACGCCGAGCTCCTCGCCGATCGCCGCGGTGATGAAGTCGCTCTTCGCGAGCGGGGTCAGGCCAGGGCGTCCCAGGCCCCAGCCACGGCCGAGCAGGCCGCCGTACGCGAAGCCGAACTGCGCCTGGATCACCTGGAAGTTCGTGTCGTAGTTGCTGAACGGGTCGAGCCACGAGCTGACGCGCACGCCGACGTAGGCGAAGCGCTGGTAGGCGAACCACCCCCCGGCGGCGAACAGCAGCCCGCCGAGGAAGACCCAGCTCGACCGGCCGGTGGCGAGGTACACCATGGCGACGAACAGGCCGAAGAACAGCATCGAGGTGCCGAGGTCCTTCTGGTAGATGAGGACGAGCATGCTCGCCACCCACATCACCGCGATCGGGCCCAGGTCCCTGGCGCGCGGCAGCGTGAACCCCAGCACCTTCGGGCCGGCCATCGCGAGCACGTCCTTGGTCTCGGCGAGGTAGCCGGCGAACGCCAGGCTCAGCACGAGCTTCGCCACCTCGGCCGGCTGAAAGCTGTAGCCGAACACCCGGATCCAGATCCGCGATCCGTTGAGCTCGACGCCGAGAGGGGTCAGCGGGAGAAGGAGCAGGACGAGACCGGCGAGGAACAGCAGGTACGGGAACCGCCGCAGGATCCGGTAGTCCTTCACGAGCAGGATCACCGCAATCGCTGCCGCGATGCCGAGCACCGCCCACAACGACTGGGTCTGCGCATCCGACCGTGCCGGGTCTGCGATGAGGTCGATCCGGTGGATCATCGCGAGCCCGAGTCCGACCAGCAGGAAAGTCGCCGGAAGAAGGACGGGGTCGGCGTACGGCAGCTTGCGAGTCACGACGAAATGCGTCGCGATGCCGACGGCGAACCAGGCAGCGAGCACGTACGGCCACGCGGCTGGCAGGTGCCCGTCGATGTCGAGGTGGGTCAGCAGGTAGCCGGAGATGCCCACACTCTGCGCGAGCAGGAGCAGCAGCAGCCCGACGGCTGGCCTGCTCCTGTGGACGACGACTTCGCCCGTGCTCAATGCCGTGGCGGACACGTCAGCACTCGTCGGGCGCGCTCGGGGTCGGGACGGTCGTCGGGGTCTGTACCGGAAGCGCGCTCGTGGAGCCCGAGGGCGCGATCGACGAGGAGGCTGGCGGCTGGCCCGCCGACGCGGTCCCACTCGCGGAGGGGGTCGTCACGCTCGCGCTCGGGGACGGGGTGGGGGTCGGCGTCTGCGTGGCCTGTGCCCGTGCCAGCCTCTGGGCGACACACTGTGCGGCGCGGGTCCTCAGCTCTTCGGCCGCGGCCTTGGCGGAGTCGATGCCTCCCTGCCGGATCGTGATGCCGGCCCGGACCTTCTCCTGGTAGGCCGGCGGCAGGTCGCTCATCTGGATGCCCGTGTTCTCGACAAGACGATTTGTGGACAAACCGAGAAGGCCGCCCTGAACGCCCTGGTAGATGCCGACCTGCTGCCCCGTCGGCGCGATGAGGAACTGCGTCATGGCGTACGCGTACGTGCCGTAGGCGGCCAGGCCGACCACCAGCACGACGGCGAGGATCGCACCCCACAAGCCGAAACGACGACGACGCTGTCCGGCTTCCGGCTCGTACCGGCCGCCGTCCACCACACCATTCGAGGTCGGCGCAGGCGCAGCGGGGACGATGTTGCCCGAGGCGTCGGTGGTCTCTTCCGCGCCGCCGTCGCCGAGATCGATGGGCTTGGAGCGGATCGCGGGGATCTCGCGCGTGACCGCCGCGCCGAGCACGAGACCGCGTGCGGCGGTACGGGGCGGTGCGAGGGCGGTCCCTGCTGTGGCGGCCTCCGCATCGGAACCGGCCTTGACGACGTCGGAGACGATGATCGTGATGTTGTCCAGGCCTCCGCCGGCGTGGGCTGCCTCGACGAGGTCCGTGAGCACGAGGTCGAGGTCGTCGCCCGCGAGCGCATCACCGATGACGTCGTCGGTGACCAGTCCGCACAACCCGTCGGAGCAGAACATGATCCGGTCGCCATCGCGCAGCGTGACGAGCTCGAGATCCGGCTCGGAGATGGGTTGTCCGTTGAGCACCCGCAGCAGGAGCGAGCGGTGCGGGTGGACATGGGACTCGTCCTCGGTGATCCGCCCCTCGTCGATCAGCGACTGGACCCAGGAGTGGTCGTGGGTGAGCCTGGTGAGCTCGCCGTCGCGACGGAGGTAGCCCCGGGAGTCGCCGATATGGGCGACACCGAGCTGCTCACCGTCGAAGAGAGCCCCGCACACCGTCGTACCCATGCCGTCCAGGGACATGTCGTCGGCGACGAGCTCGGCGAGACGGTCGTTGGCCTTCTGCAGCGCGATGCCCAGCACCTCGAGCATTTCAGCGCCCTTGTGATGCCCATCGGCCTTCTGGAGCTCCGTGATGGCGACCGTCGAGGCGAGATCTCCAGCGGCCGCGCCGCCCATGCCGTCGGCAACGACCACCATCGTCGGGGACGCATAGCCCGAGTCCTGGTTGTTCTTTCTCACCAGGCCGATCTCGGAGTGTGCGACCGTGCGCAAGGTGAGCGGCATCAGGTCTCCAGCCTCATCTGGGTTCGCCCGATCCTAAGGCTGTCGGATGCCGTGACCACAGTCGGAGTCACGACTCTCACCTCGTTGACGAAGGTTCCGTTGGTCGAGCCGAGGTCGGTGACGACCCAGTCGCCGTTCGCCCGGCGAGCGAGTGACGCGTGGTCGCCGGAGACGTAATCGTCGTCGAGGATCAGCGCGCAGTCGGCCGAGCGTCCGATCCGGAACTCGTCGACGAGGGCCAGACGGGTCCCGGCCTGCGGTCCGGTGTCGATCGCGAGCACCTTCGCCTCGTGCCGCGAGCGCTTCCTCGGCTCCGGAGATCGGGCCGCACGCTTGTCCTTGGCAGGGCCGGGGACGCCGGCCGGCGCGGTCCGGAAAAGGTCCGTACGGATCACGTTGGCAACCAGCAGAACGAAGAGCCAGAGAACCGCGAGGAACGCCACTTTGAGCAGCGTGACGATGAGATCCGCCATGTTCTGTCAGAGCCTCAGCTGGCCGCAGGCGCGTGGACGAGTAGGTGGGTCGAGCCGATGTCGATCCGAGTGCCGTCCGTGACGTCAGCCTCGCGGACCTTGCGGCCGTCGACGGTGATCCCATTGGTCGACCCGAGGTCGACGATCCGGATCGTCTGGGCGTCGCCGGTGCCGGTCACGACGATCTGAGCGTGCCTGCGCGAGATCCCCGGGTCGTTGATCCGCAGGTCGGCCTCCGTGCCACGCCCGATGACGAGACCGGGCGGGTTCAGGGGGTGACGGACGCCGTTCACCTCGAGCACGAGAGCGGCTCGACGTACCTGGGTCGTGGACGGGTCCTCGCCGTGCGTGACCTGCGCCACCGCATCGGAGGTCACGACGAACCGTCCGGTGGGAAGGTCCTTGCGCTCCTCGTAGTGGATCGCGATCGGCCCGTTGAAGACGTACGCGCGCTGGATCGCGTACTCCCTCAGCTCGGCGACGATCTCGTCGTTGAGGGTGCGCGAGTAGGGGAACAGCCGGGCGAAGTCCTGTACGGACAGGCCGACGAGGAAGTCGTTGGGCACCAGGCGCTTGTCGCGGCTCAGCAGCTGCGCCTCGCTGTCGAGCTCCCTCAGCAGCCTGGCTGTGATCTCGACGGGCTGGACATCGCCTCGGAAGGCGCGCGCGAATGCCGCGCTCACGGCGCTCTCGATCTTCTTCTCGACGTTGCCGATGAATCCCACGAGCGCCTCCTTCCCCTTGTCCACCTCGCGTAGCGACCCGGTAGTGACCGTCCGATGCTATCCAGTCTGCCTGTCCGCGGTCGTCTCGACGCCCCGGGACGCGGGATTGCTGGTCGGATCGGCTGCCGGATGGGCCGCTGGGCCCCCGCGGTACAGTCGGTTCCGGTACGTGAACAGAGAGGTGCCGATGCCCGCACAGCCCCTTGTCCCTTCGGCCGACGAGCCCACGCACGGTCACACCCACAACGCTGATCACGAGATCTTCGACGAGGACAGCCTGCGTGAGGAGCAGCCGTACGCCGAGCTCGAGGACGACCCGGAGACGAACCACAAGCAGGACGCCGCCGAATCCGAGGGCAGCGGGTCCTGGTAGGTCAGGCGAGCCGCAGTCCTGCGGCACGTACGACCCGGTCGTCCTGACCACCCACGTGGACGACCTCGTCCCCTGTACGGACGAACTGGGTCTCGTACGCGTCGTACGCACTATTCAGCGCCTCTGCCTCGGACGTCACGTCCAGCCACTCGTCGTACGGTCCGGCCGGGTCGGTGACGATCACGTGGAACGGCAGCCCCAACAGCGTCGCCGCGGCACGCGTCGCGTCGTGCATGCGGATGTGGTCGGGATGGCCGTAGCCGCCGTCGTCGTCGTACGAGACGAGGTCGGTCGCGTGGGTGGCTCGGGCGAACGCCGCGATGTCTGCCGTGACCTCGTCCAGGTCGGCGGCTGTCAGCGCCTCGGGACCTGCAAGGCCTCCAGGGCCGGCCACCGTCGGCGTCACCCAGCGCATGCCTGAGTCGGTGTAGCGCCGAGGTTGCAGGCCCTCGGCACGTGCCGGAGCAGTCCCGAGGTAGGAATGGCGCTCGATCCCCAACGCCGCGACCGCGGTCGCCAGCTCCTTGTCCCGGATCGCCGCCAGCTGCGGCGTACCGACCAGGAGAGCGAACGGACCTGGCCGCACGTCGCCCAGCTCGCCCCGCGTGGCGGTGAGCACGACCACGGCATCACCCCGCGCCCGCAACCCCAGCGCGATCGCCCCGGTCGCCAACGTCTCGTCGTCGGGATGGGCGTGGCAGAGCAGGTACGTCCGGGCCGTCACGACGCCAGACGCTACACGTGCCCGTCGTTGTGCGGGTCGCCGCTGCGGGGTCGCATCTCCAGATCCGGCGGAAGGTCCAGCGGCCGCGTGCCCTGGTCGTACGACACGTCTCGCGCGTCAAGCAGCCTGTCGTACACCTCGGTGAGGCACTGCGCCGTGTTGTGCCACGAGTACTGACGGGCATGGATCCTGGCCACGGTGCCCATCCGCGCCAGCAGCTCGGGATCGGCGAGCAGGCGAATCATCGCCGACGCCCAGTCGTTCGGCAGCCGGCTGTCCATGAGTTGCCCGGTCTCCCCGTGGACGACCGCCTCGCGCAGACCGCCGGCAGCCGACGCGATGACAGGAGTTCCCGAGGCGGCCGACTCGAGGGCGACGAGGCCGAACGTCTCCGAGTGGGAGGGGACGAGGCAGAGCAGGGCGCCGCGCAGCATCTCCGCGAGAGACGCGCGGCTCTGCGAGCCCATGAACGTCACGTACTGGCCGAGTCCGAACCGATCGACCATCCCGCCAAGCTCGTCGGCGTAGTCGGCGAAGTCCTGGCTCACCTCGCCGGCGACGACGAGATGGGGGCGCAGCTCTTCCGGCACCTGCGCCAGCGCCGCGATCGCGAGGTCAGGCCCCTTGAGCGGCTGCAGCCTCCCGGCGAACAACATGTAGCCCTTCGAGCACGCGGGGCCCCGTTCGTGCGGCCAGGTCCACTTGGGCTCGTCCAGCGCACGGGGACGGAACATCCGTGCGTCCACGCCCGGCGGCACGATCACGACGCGGTTGGGGTCGGCTCCACAACGCGACACGACCGTACGAGCCTCGGCCGCGGAGATCGCGACGACGAGGTCGGACTCCATGGCCAGCAGCGACTCCCCCGCGACGCGCGCGCTCGACTCGGGCGGCTCGCCCTCGCTGAGGTAGTCACCGGGCAGCGCGGCGACCGAGTGATAGCTCTGTACGTGCGGGACGCCCCACTGCCGCGCGAGCGGCAGCGCGGCCATGCCGCTCATCCAGTGATGGCTGTGCACGATGTCGTACGGGTCGAACGTGCCCATCGATGCGCTGAACTCGTCCACGTACGCGTCGATCGCCGACTTCGCGAGGTGCTTCGCGGGCCCAGCGTCGAGGTGCCGCACCCTGACTCCCCCGCCGAGGTCCACGACGTCCGGCTGGCGGGGATCGCTGCGCCGCGTGATGAGGTCCACCTGGTGGCCCAGCTCGGCGAGGGCTTCGGCGGTGTGGCGCTCCACGACGTTCATGCCGCCCGCGTCACCCGATCCCGGTGCATCAAGGGGGGAGGTGTGCATCGACACCATGGCGATGCGCAGCTGACGAGAAAACGGCACGACCGCATCGTAGGCGTCCCCAACCAACCCGCGCACAGTTCGGAGGGCGCGACCCGCGCGACGGCAGTGACCACTGGATGACCGTCGGCAACCGTGTGGGACGATCGTGACGGAGAAGGAGGCGCCCCACCCATGACGACCGCCACGAAGAATGCTGCCAGTGAGTTCCTCGCGAGTCGACGCATCGCGGTGACCGGAGTGTCCCACGCCCCGAAGGGTCACGGGAGCAACGCCGTCTACACCTGGCTGCGTGACAAGGGCTACGAGGTGTTCGCCGTCAACCCGAGCGTCGGCGAGGTGGAGGGCGACCACTCCTACCCCGACCTCCATGCGATCCCTGGCGGTGTCGAGGCAGTCGTCATCGCCACCGCGCCACAACGTGCACAAGGCACCATGGAAGAGGCGGCGGACCTCGGGATCGGGAAGGTGTGGATGCACCGCTCGTTCGGCGCCGGGTCAGTCTCGACGACGGCGGCGAACTGGGGCCGCGAGCATGGGATCACGGTCATCGACGGAGGCTGCCCGCTGATGTTCCACGCCGAGGGCGACAAGGGGCACCGGTTGATGTGCAGGGTCCTCACCTGGACCGGCAAGGTCCCGCGCACCGTCTGATCGCCGACCGGGCGTCCGGTCGCGACGCCCCTACAGTGGGGTGGTACTGGATCGGAGGCAGTGATGACCGGGTTCCTCGTCATCGGCGCTGTGGGAATCGTGTTGTTGCTGTTCTCGCTGGTCGTCGGTGAGCACCTCCACGGCATCTTCGATGCCCTCGGCGGTGGGGACTGGTTCACGGGATCGTCCATGGCCGCCTTTCTCGGAGCCCTGGGGTTCGGTGGCGCCATCGTCAAGCAGCTCACCGGCAGCACCCTCCTCGCGGTGGTCGGCGGTGTGGTCCTCGGCGTGGTCTTCGGTGCTCTCGTCGCCTACGGGATGCTCACGCTGCGTCGCAACGACACCGGCGGCGCCGTGACGACCAACGACCTCATGGATGCCCCGGGCGTCGTCCTCTCGGACATCCCGGCCCTAGGCTTCGGCGAAATCAGAGTGACCCGCCAAGGGCAGATGATGAAGCTGAACGCCAAATCCGCCATACCGATCTCGATAGGCACGCAGGTCACCGTCATCGACGTGCTGAGTGCGACCGCCGTCGTCGTCGAGCCCACCTACCGGTAGCCGAATCTCGTAGAACTGAGGAGCAGTCGTGCCTGTACTTGCCTTGCCGATCATCGGCCTCGTCGCCATCGTCCTGTTGTTGGCGATCGTCATCATCACGCGGTACAAGGTCGCCGGCCCGAACGAGGCGTTCATCATCACCGGCGCCCGCGGCAAGGAGCTGCGAGACATCCAGACCGGGGCCCTGACGCAGGACCTCTCCGGCCAGCGCGTCGTCATGGGCGGCCGCGCCTTCGTCGTGCCGTTCGTCCAGCGGGTGTTCATCCTGGACCTGTCCAGCCGGCGCATCCCCGTCACGATCCGCGGCGCCGTGTCAGGCCAGGGCGTCAAGCTCAACCTCGACGGCGTGGCCATCGTCAAGGTCGGTGGCAACGAGGACCAGATCCGCGCTGCCGGCCAGCGCTTCCTCACCCAGCAGGAGCAGATCGAGCCCTTCACGCAGGAGGTGCTCGCGGGCGCGCTCCGCTCGATCGTCGGCTCGATGTCTGTGGAGCAGATCATCCGGGACCGCGCGGCGTTCGCGCAGCGGGTCGCCGAGGAGTCGGAGGCCGCGCTCACCGGCCAGGGCCTCAACCTCGACACGTTCCAGATCCAGGACATCACCGACGACGGCACGTACCTCTCCGACCTCGGCCGACCCGAGTCGGCTCGCGTGGGCCAGGTCGCCGCGGTCGCGGAGGCGGGCGCACGCCAGTCCGCGGAGCAGGCACGCCTCGCCGCCGAGCAGCAGATCGCCATCGCCCACCGGGCGCTCATGCTCAAGCAGTCCGAGATCAAGTCCGAGACGGACGCGGCCGCCGCCCAGGCCGCCGCCGCGGGCCCACTGGCCCAGGCCGATCGGGACCAGGCGATCTTCGCCGAGCAGGAGAAGGTAGCCATTCGTCAGGCTGCCCTCACCGATCGTCAGCTCGACACCCAGGTGCGCAAGCCGGCCGACGCCGAGCGGTACCGGGTGGAGACCGAGGCCGCTGCAGCCAGGCAGGCTGCGATCCTGCAGGCTGAAGCGGCGAAGGCCTCATCGATCGCGCAGGCAGAGGCCGAAGCTGAGAAGGCACGGCTCACCGGTGTCGGCGACAAGTCGCGTCGCGCGGCGCTCGCCGAGGCGGTAGCGATCGAAGGCGCCAAGGCGGGTGAGGCCGAGAAGGCTCGCCGTATCGCCGAAGCTGATGCCGTACGGGCCGAGGGCGAGGCCGCCGGTGCCGCGATCCTGGCGAAGGGCCAAGCCGAGGCGCAGGCCATGGAGCTCCGCGCCCAGTCGTACAGCCACTACAACCAGGCGGCGGTCCTCGAGATGCTCGTCTCGGTGCTGCCGGCGATGGCGCGCGAGGTGGCGGCCCCGATGGGCCAGATCGAGAAGCTGACGGTGATCAGCACCGACGGTGCGAACGCGCTGCCGAAGCAGGTCGGCGAGAACGTCGTCCAGATCATCGAGATGCTCAAGAACACCACCGGCGTCGACCTCCAGGCGCTGGCGAAGCAGTACACCAGCATTCCCGGCGGCGAAGCCCCGGCCGTGACCGAGCGTGCGTCAGGGACCGCGAAGTACGGGTCCGACGAGGCCTGACCTGTTCCACACGCACGGCCGGTCCACTCAGGGCCGGCCGTTCGTGTGTCCGCGGGGTCGATCGTGGACTGTACGGTTATCTAGGAATTACCGTAGACTTCTAGATATTGCCCTCGTCAGCCGATTCCGAGGCGCTGCGCCTTGTCGGACACCTTCTGGTCGAAGCGGTGGCGGGACACGACACGGCGGGTGTGGGTGCCGACCGAGATGACGTCCTCGTCGTCGAGCACCGTCACGGAGAACGACACGCTCCGGGGCTCGACCTTGACGACCTCCACCTCGGCGCGGATCGTGGCGCCGACCGGCGTGGGCGCGGAATGCGTGATGTCGATCACCGTACCGAGCGACACCTCGTCGGATTCCAGGTGCGGCGCGAGGGTCTCCGCGCACGCCGCCTCGATGAACGTGACGAGCGCCGCGGTCGCGAGCACCTTCGGCATGTCGGCGAACAAGGGGTACCCCCCACGCCCGTACGGGACGGTCATCGTCTCGTCGACGTCCTTGCTGATCGAACTGGTGGCACCTTGGGCGAGGGCAGGCTTCATACGCGGACTTTACGCGACATCACGAACGGGAGGCGATGAGGACGCTCGACAAGATGCCGCCGGCCCGGAAGGTGGCGCGGTGGACCGGATGCCACCCTGCCGGCAGATGGTCGACGAGGACGATGGGGCGGCATCCCCCGGTCAACCGGGGATCCACTGAGAACAGCCGCATCCACGCAGCCGACAGCAGACGCGCCGCTCCCCGATCTGCAGGGGCGAGGCTGGTCATCGCGACCACGCCGTCCGTTCGCAGCACTCGCGCAGCCTCTGCGTAGAAGGTCGCGATGGCTTCCGGCGAGAGCAGGTCGAGGACGTACGTGGCGACCACACGATCACAGCTGTGGTCCTCGATCGGCCATGCGGAGCGGCCATCGACACTGACGATGCGGGCACGGTCCGTCCACGGCCGTACCCGGTCGCGAGCAAGGGACACCATGTGTGAGCTGACGTCGAGCCCGAGGTAGGTGGCGTCCTCGGGGAGCTGGCGTGACAGCAGCTGCTCCGCCAGTGCTCCGGTTCCGCAGCCGACCTCCACCACGCTCCGGGCCTGCTCGAAGTCACCGGAGCGCACCAGATCCTCGACGGCGCGAGACTCGTAGAAGGCCTGGGTGTCCTGCCAGCGTCCGATCCGGTCATAGACCGCAGCCGCCTGTTCGGTGGTCAGGTAGGTGGGTCGACGCCTCATGCGGCTCAGAATAGGCGCGAAACGATGACGGGGTCACAGAACAGGTTGGCCAGAGTCCGCCCCGGACTGCCCGTGCCTGCGCCTTCGGTCGGCGCGCGACATGCTTCGCGGGATAGGTAGAGTGGCCTCCGATGTCTGCTGACCCGCCACCCACGCTGGTGGTACGTGCGGTGCACCGGCACGACTCTCTCCCCTTGTCGGATGCGCTTTCGGGCGACGTGACCGGCGCGTGGACACATGGCGCCGACGGACTGGTCGGCCTGGGAGCGGCCCTGCTCCTCCCCCTGCGCAATGGGCTCGAGGAGGCTGCCGACATCTGGCGACGGATCGTCGGGTCCGCAGCGGTCGACGATCAGGTCTGCGTCGAGGGGTCCGGACTCGTCGGTTTCGTGTCGGCAGCGTTCGACGGCGAGGGCGGACGTCTCGTCGTGCCCGCCCGGATCCTGGGGCAGCGCGACGGCGTGGCCTTCGAGACGACGATCGAGAGCGGGATCGTACGGGAGGCGGCCGCGCCCACGGGTCCCGGAGCCGTGTCGGTCGTGGACGGTCCGGTCGACGGTGCCGAGTGGCGGTGCCGGGTCGCGGACGCGTCGGCACGGATCCGTACCGGCGCGCTCGCCAAGGTCGTCCTCGCGCGCAGCGTGGTGGCCACGACCGAGAACCCGATCGACCTGCGGTGGTTGGCGCTGCGGTTGGCCGAGTCGTACCCGGACTGCTGGACCTACCTCCTCGGTCCGCTGGTCGGCGCAACACCCGAGCTGCTCGTGCGACTGCGGGATGGCGTCGCGGAGTCGCGCGTGCTCGCCGGGACGGTGGCCCGGGACGACGATGCGGCCGAGGACGAGGCGCTCGCCGCATGGTTGCTCGCGTCGGCGAAGGACCTCGAGGAGCACGAGTACGCCGTGCAGTCGGTCACCGAAAGGCTGGCACCACTAGGGGAGCTGCAGGTGACGGGGCCGTCGTTGCTGACGCTGCCGAACGTACGGCACCTGGCGACCGACGTGCGCGTCGCGGTCACGGGCCGCAGCGTGCTCGACCTTGCCGCGGCCCTTCACCCGTCGGCGGCCGTGTGCGGGACGCCGCGGGAAGCGGCGCTGGCACTCATCGGCGAGATCGAGGGTATGGACCGCGGCGTGTACGCCGGCGGGGTCGGCTGGATCGATGCGGCCGGCGACGGGGAGATCGGGATCGCGCTGAGGTGTGGGGTCCGTACGGGCGAGCGCGAGCTGACCGCGTACGCCGGCGGCGGCATCATGGCCGACTCCATCCCGGCCGCCGAGCTGGCCGAGACCGAGGCGAAGCTGCGACCTGTACTCAGGGCGCTGCAGTCCTAGCGGACTCGTTCAGAGGCCGGCGTGGAGCCGAGCAAGGTTCGTACGGCTGGTGGCGACCTCCACCACGGTGACGCCGCGAGGGATGTCGGCCAACGCCTCGGGCAGGTCGGCCAGCTGGACCTTCCGATGGAGAACGCCGTAGCCCGCGCAGAGCGACGCGAGGTCGGCGCCGAGGGGTGTGCCGAACACCCGCTCGAATGCCTCCGGGTGGTTCGCGTGCTCGAGGGTCGCGAAGATGCCGCCGCCGTCGTCGTTCGCCACGACGATCTGCAGCCGGAGGCGATCACGCTCGATCTCAGGGATCGCCAGGCCGTTGATGTCGTGCAGCAGCGTGAGATCGCCGAGGTAGGCGCGGGTGGGACGGCCCGAGGCGATCGCCACACCGATTGCCGTGCTGATCGCGCCATCGATGCCCGCGAGACCTCGATTGGCGACGATCAGGGCGTCAGGCGGCAGCTCGGTGGCGACGAGGTCGAGATCACGGACGGCGTTGGACGAGCCGACGAAGAGCGCATCGTCCGGTCGGGTCGCGGCGGCTATCGCCTGCGCCACGTGGAGTCCGGTGACCACCGGCCAGGCATCGATGGTCTCGATCGCGTCCATCGACCGTGTGAGACCGGCCTCCGCCCATTCGTACAGCCAGGCCGGGTCGTCGCTCCCGGTGACGGTGACGGCGCCGACTCGGACGACGCCGCGCCCTGGGCCGAGGTCGTCGGGGTGCCGCACGACCTGGATCACCTGGACACGTGCGTCGTCCAGCAGTGAGGTCACGGGGCGCGACAGGGTCGGACGCCCGTACACGACGACGCGTTGCACCCGGTCGGCCAGGGTCGGAAGGATCAGCC
>Ga0097691_1001781_pt1 | contig 15287 bp, 13 predicted proteins | sample NGESurdeep072012_8_FD_72858 | JGI IMG/M metagenome (GOLD analysis project Ga0097691, IMG submission 72858) | Arctic peat soil microbial communities from Barrow, Alaska - NGEE Surface sample 210-1 deep-072012 | ecosystem: Environmental > Terrestrial > Soil > Wetlands > Peat ... | reverse complement strand
GGCTTACCGAGATTCTCCCGCCTTCGGTGCAGGCACGCCTGCGGCAGAACTGTTACGACAATCGCCGCCGAACCGAGGCAATGTTCGCGCAGTTCGCTTCCATCAACGCCGTACTGGACGCTGCGGGCATCGAGTATGCGGTTCTAAAAGGTTTCTCGCTGACGCCCGACTTCTGTCCCGATCCGAGCCTGCGATTTCAAATGGACTTCGATTACCTGGTGCGCTCGGATGCAGTCGGCGACATCGCGGCCGCGCTTCGCCCCCTGGAATATTCTTTGCGTCATTCGGAACCGTTTGAGGCGCAATTTTCCAATCAGCCACCGGATTGCAGGCAGCACGAGGACCTTTATCGTCCACCTGCCGTCTACTCTCTGGAGCTTCATTACAACCTCTTCGACCGGCCGGAGTTCGGATTCACGGCCCCGGCTGATTCTCTCGCCCGCCGCCGCCGTATCGAGCAATTCGGAAAGGCATACTTTGTCCTCGATCCACCGGAACAGTTCCTGAACCGTGTCCTGAACGCATTTCAAGACATCTTCCTGTTTACGGTGCGTCTCTCGTCGCTGTTGGAAATTGTTCATTTCATCCGCCGTTACCGTGACGACGCGCAAATGTGGCTGCGGTTGCGGCGCCGTGCTGCCGATTGGGACCCGCGTCTCGGCGCCATGATCGGGCTGGTGGTCGCTCTGGCGGGTGAGGTGTACGGTTGCGAGGCTCCGCCGGAATTGCGCAACTGGACCCTCGATGCCTGTCCGCCCTCCGCTCTACTCTGGGTCCGGCGCTACGGCATGCGCTGGGCTCTCCATCCGTTCCCGGGCTGCAAGCTGAGCATGCTGATGGCGCGCGCTTTCATGGACGAACGGCGCTGGCGGGAGTATGCCCGTGCAAGTTTCGCTCCGCTAAATTTTCGACGGCGCCTGCGCAAAGTGACCTCCGGCTCACTGTGGCCTCCGCATCCGACCGGATATCGAGTACGTCGCGCATGGTTCCATCTGCGGGAGGCGATTCGCGTCGGTTGTGAGGTTCCGAGTTGGGCTTGGGCGCTCCACGTTCATCCGCCCCGCTGATTCCGGCCCGCGCAGCTTGCAGTATTTCCGTTTCGGTGGCTGAATATTTCTCTGTAGCCGAGGTGAACCATGACGGCCGTATTCCGACTCTCTCGTGCCACGATCTTCCTTGCCCTCCTTGCCGCGTCCCTTGCTTTTGCCCAGGCCGACGACGCCGCCGCGTGGAAAAGCGTGGAAGACGCGCTGGGCCGTCATGGAACTGCTCTGCCCGGCAACGTGTACAAGTTTGGGTTACCTCGCGCCGATATGCATGTCACAGTGCAGGGTGTGGCCATCCAGCCCGCGCTCGCACTTGGATCCTGGCTCGCCTTCAAGCGCGTCAGCGGCGGCGCCATCGTGATGGGCGACCTCGTTCTCCTCGAAGACGAAGTCGAGCCGGTCATGCTCAAGCTTCAGCAGGCCGGCATTGATCAGACCGCGCTGCACAACCACATGCTCAACGAGAGCCCGCGCGTGATGTACATGCACGTTTCCGGACACGGCGATTCCGTTCAGCTTGCGCGCTCGTTGCATGACGCGCTCGCCCTGACCGGGACTCCAGCACCCGCTCCTCCAGCGCCGCCGGCGAAACTGGATCTGGACCAGGCGCAGCTAGAATCCATTCTCGGCCGCAAGGGATCGGTGAACGGTGGAGTGCTTCAGTTCAGCGTGCCGCGGGCCGAATCCATCAGCGAACACGGTACCGATATTCCGCCTTCCATGGGCACCGCGACTGCCATCAACTTCCAGCCCACCGGCAACGGCCGCGTCGCGATAACGGGCGACTTCGTCCTGCTCGGCAGCGAGGTCAATCCGGTCATCAAGACCTTGCGCGAAAACGGAATCGACGTCACCGCCATTCACAGCCACATGCTGGAAGAAACTCCGCGGCTTTTCTTCATGCACTTCTGGGCCAACCACGACGCGGTGGCACTCGCGAAAGGATTGCGCGCGGCGCTGGATCGCACCAACTCCGCCCAGCCCACGGCAAAATAATGTTCCAGCGGGATGCCGCCGCTTCATCGCGAGCTTTTTGTGTCCCGTTTTGGGATTCCGGAATTCGGAACAAAATGCCGGCGGGGTCGTTGGCGAATCCAATCCGCCGTAAAATAGCCGGTTTTGCGAGGACTCATGAAAAATATATTGGTCGGGACTTTATTGGGAATTTCGCTGCTGGCGGCAGCACAACAGGCCGTTGCTCCATCCACTCAGTCCAACCCCACCCAGATGCCGACCTTCCGCGCGGAGACGGAACTGGTCAATGTCCCGGTGGTAGTCACCAGGGGCGGAAAACCTTTGGCAGGGCTCAAGAAGGAAGACTTCACGGTACTGGAAGACGGTCAGCCGAAGCCGGTGGCGTTCTTCGAGGAAGTGAGGGCGGAGGCGCGCACGCTGAAACCGGCGGAGGCGCCAGCCGGGAGCTACAACAACCAGATTTCCGGCGAAGAGCAGCCGGCGGCGCTTACCATCATCGTGCTCGACCTGATCAATACGCCTTCGTTGGAACAAGGGAACACGCGGCAGCAGATGCTGGAGTTCTTATCGCGGTCGGCGCAGCGCCGTGAGCCGACCATGCTGGCAACGATCGGGCGGCAGGGGCTGAAGGTGATCCATAACTTCACGACTTCGCCTGGGGTGCTGGTGGCAGCGCTCAAGCAGGTGAAGTCGAACATGGAGGGATCGCACCAAACGACGACGGACACCGGCTTCGAGCAGGACCTGGTGGGCGCCGGATCAATCGCGAACGCGCAGGACGTGACCAAGGAGACCGCCGACATCGCGTCGTCCATGACTGCGCAGCCGAAGGACCTGATGAGCATGTCGGCAGAAACGGCCGCGATCGAGCACCGTGCCGAAATCACGCTGATCGCCATGGAACAACTGGTGCGCGCGGTGGGAGGCATCCAGGGGCGGAAGGCGATGTTGTGGGCAACTGGCGGGACGGTGTGCGAGCCGGGTGTCAGCAACGCGGGCCTGCACCAGGGGTTGATCGACAAGTGCAACCGGGTATGGCGCCTGCTGAGCACGAACAACATCGCCGTGTATCCGATCCAGGTGACGCAGACGACGAACCCAGGATTCGTGAGTCCGGGGATGATCAACCCGAACCGCAACGAGCCGCGCGGCATGCAGACGCAGCTTATCTTCGAGAGCTTCGCCAAGTACACCGGCGGCAAGGTGTGCAGCTTCCGCAACGACGACAGTTGCTACCGCGAGGCGGTGGACGATTCGTCTCACTACTACCTGGTCAGCTACTACGCGACACCGAGCGCGAAGCCGAAGTGGAGGAAGATCGGCGTGAAGGTGAACGCGCCGGGCACAAGCGTGCGCGCGCGCAATGGCTACATGACCGCGCCGCGTCCGGGCGAACTGGAAGACGAGCGCAAGAATGACGTGGCGCTGGCGATCATTTCCCCGATTGACTACACCGGCGTTCCGATGACGGTGAAGTGGCTGGGTACGGCGGAAAAGGATGGCAAGCGGCAGTACCGGTTCCAAATCGCGGTGCAACCGGGCGGCCTCAACGTGGACGAGAACGATCACAACCACCTGAAGCTGAATATCATTGCGTATGCGATGGACCGGCAAGGGAATCGCGTCGGCGACGTGACCAAGGACCTGGATGCGCATATGCAGGACAGAAGCCTGGTGATGCTCAAGCAGCAGGGATTTGGGTATACGGACGTTCTGGAAATACCGCCGGGAGATTTCACGGTGAAGTTCATCGTGCGCGACGACCTGAGCGGGCGCATGGGAACGGTGACCGCGCCCACGCCGAAGATTGCAGCGGGGCGGTAGTCGTCAGTCGTCGGTCGCCAGTCGTCAGGCTTCAGGCACCCGCGCAGCGAGGAACCGGCGGGCGCTTTGAATCCCTGCGAGACAGCCCCGCATCTTATTCACAGCACGTCGTTTGGACGAGCGCGCTGGATTGAATTTTGAGCGCGTGGCGCGTATAGTAGGTGCTGGAGCTGGTGTGTAGTGACACCCCGTGACGAGCCGTAGACCGGGGACTTCGGCGGAAGATACCAGTGGGCGCGAGCCCACTTTTTATTTGAGGCGATGGCGCTCGATTTCGATCACGTGCGCGGGATTGTCGAGCGGGTGACCAGCTCGCAGGGGCTTGAGTTGTGGGACCTGGAGTTTCGCGGCGGCGGCAAGGCGCGCCTGCTGCGGATCTTCGTCGACAAGCCCGCGGGCGTCACCCACGAAGACTGCGCCAGCGTGAGCCGCGAGGTGGGCACGATCCTCGACGTGGAGGATGCGGTCCCGGGATCGTACACGCTGGAAGTTTCGTCGCCTGGGCTGGACCGCAAGCTGCGGAACGACGCGGATTACGAGCGCTTCACCGGCAGCATGGTCAAGCTGCAGACGCGCGAACTGGTGGAGAACCAGAAGCATTTTGAAGGACGCTTGCGGGGATTGCACGACGGCCAGGTAACGCTGGAGATTGGCGGCAGCAAGAAGCACGAGCCGCGCACGGTGGAGATCCCGCTGGCGCTGGTGGAAAAAGCAAACCTAGTGCCGGAATTTTGAAATTTCAAGTTTGAAATTTCAAATTGCGCGGCCGCGACGCACGGTTGGCAACGGAAGTTTGATCGGAATCAAAAGATTATGGCGAGTGAGATTCACAACGTTATCGATGCCCTGAGCCGCGAGAAGGGAATTGATCCGCAGATCGTAGTGACGGCGGTGGAAGACGCGATTGTCGTCGCCACCCGCAAGTACTACAAGACCCAGGAAAACCTTCGCGCCGAACTGGACAAGGAGACGGGGCAGATCCGGGCGTTTATCGTCAAACAGGTGGTAGATACGCCGGAGCAGGTGGAAGACCCGCTCAACCAGTTGACGCTGGAACAGGCGCGCAAGCTCGACCCGAATGCGGAAGTGGGCGGCGAAATCCGCATCCCCAAGGCGACCGACGTGCTGGGCCGCATCGCCGCGCAACTCGCCAAGCAGGTCATCTTCCAGAAGGTGCGCGAGGCCGAGCGCGATACGGTTTACAACGAGTACATCGGGCGCGTGGGCGAGATCGTCAATGCGACGGTGAAGCGCGTGGAAGGTTCGGACGTCATTTTTGATATCGGCAAGGCCGAAGCGCGCGCGCCCCGCAAGGAGCAGTCGCGGCTGGAGTCGTTTGCCGTTGGCGAGCGCGTGCGGGTGGTGATTACGCGCGTGGAAAAAGCCTCCAAGGGACCGCAGGTGATCGTATCGCGGGCGGCGCCGGAGCTGGTGCAGCACCTGTTCCAGACGGAAGTACCCGAAATCTATGACAGCACGGTGGTGATCCGCGCCATTGCTCGCGAAGCCGGCGAGCGTACCAAGATCGCGGTCATGTCGAAGGATAAGGACGTAGACGCGGTGGGCGCCTGCGTGGGCATGAAGGGCATGCGGGTGCAGTCGATCATTCGCGAACTGCGTGGCGAGAAGATCGACATCATCGAGTATCACGAGGACCCGGTTACCTTCGCCGAAAAGGCGCTGCAGCCTGCCAAGGTGAGCCGCGTGACCGTCCTGGACGCCGCCGAAAAACAGCTCGAAGTCATCGTGGACGACACGCAGCTATCGCTGGCCATCGGCAAGAAGGGACAGAACGTCCGGCTGGCGGCGAAGCTCCTGGGCTGGAAGATCGACATCAAGAGCGAAGAAGAGAAGCGCCAGGAAGTGGAACAGCAGATGTCGGCGCTGGTCGGCGGCCAGGCGACCCCGCTGGACAAGGTCCCCGACATGGGCGTGAGCGTCATCGAGAAGCTGCAAGCGGCGGGCGTGAACTCGGTGGAGGAACTTGCCGACATGACGCCCGAACAGTTGGAAGCGATCGAAGGAATCGGCCCGAAGACGGTGGAGAAAATCAGTCTTGCGGTCAATAATTACTTCGCCAGCCTGGAAGTGGGCGAAGTCGCCGAAGCGGCAGCTTACGACGCACCCCAGGACCAGCCGGTGGCCGGGGAAGAAGGTGCGCCGCTGCCGGAAGACGTGGGCCCGGATTCGGCGGGGCAATCGGGCGATACGGAAGGGCTGTCGGAAATCGCGGAGGCGGGCAGCGAAAGCGTCTCCGAACTGGTCGAGGAAGGCCAGGACCTGGAAGCCGAGGCGATCAGCGGCGTGGAGAACGCCCCCAACGCCGACGATGCGGAAGTAACCACGCACGAGCGGCATCCGGACGAAGAGCAGATTCCACCGGAAAAGACTTAAGGCTTACGGCCCCAGCGGTAGGGGGCCGAAAAGCGGAATTCAGGCGGGTGAACGCTACCCGTTCGGACGTAAAGAAGATGAATTCAAACACCGATACACCGTGAGGTTGCAATGAAGACTTAACGGGAAATTCGGAGGAAACAAAAGGGCGGATGTTAGACACCTCGAAGATTCGCATTAACGACCTCGCCAGGGAGATGGAAGTCAAGAGCAAGGCGATCCTGGATGTCCTGACGGTGGTCGGTGTAACCGAGAAGAAGACCCACTCCAGTTCCATCACCGTTGAAGAAGCGGAGAAGGTACGCGCGCATATCAAGAGCGGCTCGGCGTCTTCCGCCGGAACGCGCGCGGCGTCGCGTGCGCACGGTGACGAGTTCCGGACGAAGATCGATCTCTCGCACATCACGCGCCCGGGCGATGTACTGAAGGCGCTGCAGCAGAAGCAGCATGCCGCAGCCGCGCCGCCCAAGCCCGAGGCCAAGCCGATCGCGGTGCCGCCCTCCGCCAAGCCGGCCGCTCCTCCGGTTGCCGCCAAGCCGGCCGCGCCCGCTGAAATGCCGGCGCCGAGGCTCATCAAGCCGCCGGCGGTAGCGCCATCACGACCTGTCTACAAGATTCCGGAAGCGCCTCGCGTCGCCGAAACTTCCGCTCCACCCGTCGAATCGGCGCCGGAAATCCGCGCCGAAGCGGCGGATGTCGAGATCGTCGAATCCGAAGTACCCGTCATCACCCCTCCCGCTGCCGCAGAAACGGCCGAACCCGCGTTACCCGTTGAGGCTCCTATTTCCGTAATGCCCGCAACCACGCAGCAGCCAGCGGCGAGCACGCACGCGCCGGCAATACCTACGCATCGTCCGGCTGCACCCGGAGCGCCCAAGCCGGGACAGCCGATCGCGCCCCAACGACGCATGGTGATGCCGCAGACGGGACCGCGCCCGGTCTACCTGGCGCCGCCCCCGCGTCTGCAGGCAGCCGCGCCCGCTCGTCCGGCGCCGGGACGCCCGGTACCGGGGCAACCGATTTTTCAGAGACCGCGTCCGGGAGCGACGGCGGCACGTCCGCCGCTGCGTCCCGGAGAGCGGCGTCCGATGCATCCGACGCGCTCGTCGCCGACAGGCATGGCGCCGCGTCCGGGAATGGGTGCGCCGGGAATGGCGCCTCCGGGAGCGCCGGGAAGCCGTCCCGCAGGACGTCCGGGAGCGCCCTCGCGCAGGCCGGGACAACGGTACGTTCCGCGTGGCGTGAAGGAAGGCCCGATGAAGGGCTTCGTTCCGCCGCCGCGTTTGTCGGCGACGAACGAACCGCTGCCCATCACGCGCAACATCGTCATCACCGAAGGCATCAGCGTAAAGGACCTGGCCGAGAAGCTGGGCATCCGCGCGAAGGAGCTGATTACCCGTTTGCTGGCGCGGCGCGTGCTGGCGACGGTGAACCAGACGCTCGACGCCGAACTGGCGAAAGAAATGGCCCGGCATTTCGGAGCGGAGACGGAAGTCATCAGCTTCGAAGAGCAGACCACGCGCGAAATGGTCGAGAGCGCAACCCAGGATGAAGCGAAGTTCGAAGCCCTGAGCGCGGAAGTCGTGCGTCCTCCGGTGGTCACCATCATGGGCCACGTGGACCACGGCAAGACGACGCTGCTGGATTCGATCCGTCATGCGAACGTGGCCGGAGGCGAAGCCGGCGGCATCACCCAGCATATCGGCGCGTACAAGTTGACGATTACGGACAAGAACTCGCCGGCGTACGGACGTGAGATCGTGTTCATCGATACGCCGGGCCACGAGGCTTTCACGCGCATGCGCGCTCGCGGCGCCAAGGTGACCGACATCGTTGTCCTGGTCGTGGCGGCGGATGACGGCGTTATGCCGCAGACGCTGGAGGCGATCGACCACGCCAAGGCGGCGAACGTGCCCCTCATCGTGGCGGTCAATAAGATCGATAAGCCGGATGCGCTGCCCGAACGCGTCAAGAAACAACTGGCCGACCGCGGCCTGATGCCGGAAGGCTGGGGCGGCGACACGGTGTTCGTCGACGTGTCGGCAAAGCAGCAGACCAACCTCAACCTGCTGCTGGAAATGATCTGCCTGACCGCCGACCTGCAGAACCTGAAAGCCAATCCCGAGCGGACCGCTACCGGAACCGTGCTGGAAGCGAAACTCGACCGTGGTCGGGGTAGCGTCGCAACCGTCCTGGTGCAGAACGGCACGCTCAAGAACGGCGATTACTTCGTCGTGGGCAACAGCTTCGGACGGGTCCGCGCCATGTTCGACGAACATGGCAACGCGATGGACGAGGCGCCTCCCAGCACGCCTACCGAGATTCTCGGTCTGGATGGACTGCCGGAAGCGGGCGACCAGTTCGTGGTCGTCGCCGACCGCGAGAAGGCGCGCAACATCTCCGATTACCGCGGGCAGAAAACGCGCGAAGCGACGCTGGCCAAGAGTTCGCGCGTGTCGCTGGAAGGCCTAGCCGAACAGATCCGGACGGCCGGCCAGAAGGACCTGAACATTATCCTGAAGGCGGACGTGCAGGGCTCGGTGGAAGTGCTCCGCGACCTGCTGGCCAAACAGTCCACCGAAAAGGTGAAGGTGAAAGTGCTGCGCACGGGCGTGGGCGCGATCACGGAGAGCGACGTGCTGTTGGCGACGGCGTCGAACGCGATCATCATCGGGTTCAACGTGCGGCCGGAGCGCAAGGCGGCGGAGATTGCCCAGCAGGAAAAGGTCGAGATCCGCTTGCACTCGATCATCTACGAGCTGCAGGACGAAATCCGCAAGGCGGTTACCGGGTTGCTGGAGCCGATTATCAAGGAAACGTACCTCGGGCGCGCGGAAGTACGCGATACCTTCCGCATTCCGAAGGTGGGTATGATTGCCGGCTGTTACGTGCAGGACGGACTGATCAAGCGCGATTCGGAGGTCCGGCTGCTGCGCGATAACGTGCAGGTATACAAGGGCAAGGTCGCCTCGTTGCGGCGTTTCAAGGAAGACGTCAGCGAAGTGCGCAACGGCATGGAGTGCGGCATCGCCATCCAGAACTATGGCGACGTGAAGGTGGGCGACGTGGTCGAGGCGTACCTCACCGAGCGCATCGCGGCGGAATTGACCGCGTAAAGAAAGCAGCGAGTCGCTGGCGGTGACTGGTCAGGGGCATCTTTGGCCACGCCCTTTTGGGGTGCTATATGGAGAATGCGTGGAGAATCGCCGCCGTCGTGGTGGCAGTTGCGGCCGGGTTGTATGTGCGCCTGTGGCTGCTGAAATCGCAGGGTGGGTCCGTAAACTTTCCATTCATGGGACGCACGCGCAAGCAGTAACCGCTGCTGACGACCGTGATCGCATTTCTAACTCTCGAAGTCCGCATCGAAGCTGCACAGTCGCTGAAAGACCGGCGGCAGGTTTTGCGCAGCCTGAAGGACAAGCTACGCACCGGTTTCAATGTCTCGGTGGCGGAACTGGATCCGTCGGACCAGTGGCAGCGAGCGACGGTCGGGGTGGTGAGTATCTCCCACTCCAAGGATTATTTGCGCGGCCAGATGGAAACCGTGGAGCGCGCGGCGGCGAGAATCACGAATAATGCCGGCGCTGAGATCACCGATTCGTTCATCGAATACTTGGAGTAGGCATAAGGCGCAAGGCATAAGGCACACGCCTCGTGCCGCACGCTGCGAGCGTGGAACGTCATTATGGACCAAAACAGAGCGGCACAATATCACCGCGAGCGGCTGGCCGACACCATGCGCGAGGAGATTTCGGAGATCGTCGAAGGAGAGTTGACCGATCCGCGCATTGGCCTGGCGACGGTGACCCAAGTCCAGATCGTGCCCGATGGAAGGCAGGCCTTCGTGCTGGTGAACGTCGCCGGCGACGCCGAGGAAGAAAAGAACACGCTCGCCGGATTGGAAGCCGCCAAGGGATATATCAAGCACGAACTCGCGGACCGTTTAAGGCTTCGCCACTCGCCTGAGCTGCATTTTCGACTGGACAGGTCTCAGCAGTATGAGACTAGAATTGATAGCTTAATAGAGCGGGTAAAGAAGCGAAAGAAGTAGTCAATTCTGATTTGAAAAGTCGGAAATGATCGGACGGTCCCGGCCCGTGGAGGACGCACTACAACAGATTCTCGGCGAAATCGAGCGTCGCGAGCGGTTCGTCCTCACCTCGCACGCGCGGCCCGATGGCGACGCCGTGGGCTCCGTCCTTGCGTGCTGCCAAATCCTGCTGCAAATGGGCAAGCAAGCCGACGTGGTGATGCACGGCGGCGTCCCGCACATCTACCAGCCGCTGCCCTTTGCCGACCGCGTCATCAGCGCGCAATCGGTGAACGGTAACTACGAGGTTGCGATTCTCCTCGAGTGCGACAGCCTGCAGCGGACCTCGCTTGCGGGGCTGGAAAAGAAATTCCTTATCAACATCGATCACCACCTGAGCGGGCGGCCGTTCGCGGACGTGAACTGGATTGACCCCTCGGCGTGTGCGACCGCGGAGCTGGTGTACCGGCTGGCGCGGGCCGCGGATGTCGAGATCACGCCCGAGATCGCGACCTGCCTGTATACGGCGGTACTGACCGATACCGGCTCTTTCTGCTACGTGGGTACGAACGCGCACACCTTTGCGCTGGCGCAAGATTTGGTGGCGGCGGGCGCGGACCCGGCACGGATCGCACAGGCGGTGTACTTCTCCAACCCGACGGCGAAGATGCGGCTGCTGGGTGCGGCGTTGAGCGGATTGCATCGTGACGGCGATCTGGCGTGGATGGCCGTCAACCGGCAGCAGAGGGAGCGCTGCGGCGCCATCGACGAAGATTGCGAGGGGCTGGTGAACTACGCGCTCGGTATCGAGGGCGTCGAGGTCGCGATCTTCTTTCGCGAACAGGCGGACGGATGCTGGCGCGTCAGCTTGCGCAGCAAGGGGCTGATCGACGTCTCGCAGATTGGCGCCTACTTCGGCGGCGGCGGACATCGCTGCGCCAGCGGATGCTCGGTCGAAGGCCCGGTCTCGGTTGCCGCCGAGCGCGTGCTGGCGCAGATGCGTCTGCAGCGGACGCACGATCGGGAAGAGGGTTTCTCGGACGCGACGTGATTCGTATTCCGGATTCCGCACTACAATGCGGGCATGAAACCCGCATTGTTCGCCGTCGTTTTCGCCATCGCACTGCACGCCGCAGCGCAGCCACGGAAAGTCAAACCCGGCGACGCCTGCGCCATTCCGAACCAGCCGGTTGCGCTGACCCATTGCGAGGCCGCCAGCATCTATGTTGCGGATTTCGACCGTGCCACCATCGAGCAAATCCTGAGCAAGCACTTTGACGAATTCACCATCCTGCCGGCGCGCGGTTGCTGGCACAAGGTCTGTGAGAACTCGGTCGTCATCCAGATCGCTGGAGCCTCGGAGCCGGAAATGCGCCAGGCGGCCGAGGAGTTGCGTGTCGCCGGAAAGCAGGAATCGGTGCTGCTGGTGGTCCCTTCGCGACAGGTGCCGCACCGCTGAAACCGGGTCCCCCATGACACGGGTTTTTGCGTGTCATGCGGTGGGCGTTTGGCGGCTGTGGCATGGTGTGATAACACATAGGGATGTCGTGTCAGCCAACAGTATTGATCCAGGTCGCTTCATTTGCCGGCGCGCTGATGGTCCTGATCGCGTACGCCGGCCACCAGATGGGCTGGATGAGGTCTGCAAGCCCGATTCACAACATCCTGAATGCCGCCGGTTCGGGCATCCTCGGATACATTGCCCTCCGACCTTTCCAGCTCGGTTTCGTAGTGATGGAGTGCTCGTGGGTACTGCTCAGCATCTGGGCGCTGTGGAAGCATCGCCGCAAACACGCAAGCTCGCAGAAAGCCTGACCCCCCTTGTCTGACTTGCGCCCAAACCGTTTCGTCGAAATCGCCGTCGTGCTGGCGGTCTGCGCGTTCCTGTTCTTCTACGGACTGGGCAGCTTTGGACTGCTGGGCGCCGATGAGCCGCGTTACGCGCAAATCGGCGCCGAGATGCTCGCCCGCCACGATTGGATTGTCCCCACCCTGAACGGAACGCCGTGGCTGGAGAAGCCGCCGCTGCTCTACTGGGGCGAGATGGCGTCGTACGCCGTGTTCGGCGTGCACGACTGGGCCGCGCGCGTGCCGGTCGCACTGATGACTTCCTTGATGGTGCTCGCCATCTACTTGTTCGTGCGGCGACGCCTCCCGGGCTGGGCGCTCGATGCGGCGCTAATTACCGCCTCGCTTGCCGCGGTGGTCGGATTCGGGCGTGGCGCCTCCACCGACATGCCGCTCACCGTGTGTTTTACCGTCGCGATGCTCGCCTGGCTGGAATGGTTTTCGGACGGTGCGCGCGCGTGGCTACTGGTTTTCTATGCGTTCTCCGCGCTAGGCATGCTGGCGAAAGGGCCGGTTGCGCCGTTCCTGGCGGGAGTACTGATCGTTGCGTTTGCGGCGGTGCGTCGCGAAGGGAAGCTGATTCTGCGCACCCTGTGGTGGCCGGGCATCCTCCTTTTCCTCGCCATCTCTTTGCCGTGGTACGTCGCCGTGCAGCTCAAGACCGGAGACTTCTTCCGCGTCTTCATCCTTGAACACAATCTGGCTCGCTTCGGCACCAACCTCTTCCGCCACCACCAGCCGTTCTGGTATTACATGCCGGCCGTGCTTCTGGGGATGATGCCGTGGACGGCGGTATTCATCGCCGAACTCGTGCGCCTCGCCCGCCGCTTCCGTGTATTGCGCGCCGAGCCGGCCTCGATGCCTCTGACGTTGTTCGTAACTCTCTGGTTCGTGATTCCCGTTATCTTCTTTTCGATTTCTCAATCCAAGCTGCCGGGCTACGTTCTGCCCTCAATTCCCGCCGCGGCGCTTCTCGTTGTCGCGTACCTCTACGACCGGGAAGAGCCGCGCATCCCTCTCGGCATTGCGCTGCTGCACGCCGCTTGCTGTGGCGCGCTGTTCGCCGGTATTTTGCTGGCGCCGCATTTTCTTCTCCGCATACACCCGCCTGCGGCCGCGATCGCCACCGCAGCAGTGGCCGGCGCGTTGATCTTCGCCGTAGTCGCGTTCGCCATCATCCGCCGCGGAGTTCGCCTTGCGCACGCCGTCACCTTGATTCCTGTCCTGCTGGCGGTCGCATTCATCGTGAAGGTCGCCGCGCCTTCCCTCGACGCCACCCAGTCGGCGCGCCCGGTCGCGGAAGAAATCCGCCGCCTCGCCTATCCCGACAATTCTCCCGTGCTTGCTTTCCAGTTGAAACGCGAAACCGAGTACGGGCTTCCGTTCTACCGTCACGCTCAGGCCATCCACTACGAGGGCGGCGCGTTGCCGGTGCAGCCGGCGATGATCGTGGCGCGGCGTGGTTCGCGTGCCGAGTTGGAGCAGGCGCTGCCGCTGGGCACGGTGCTGGCCCACGTGGCGGATTTCGAGCCGCAGCGGTTGGAGTTCTACATGGCGTCGCCGGGCGCAAAACATCAGTAACCACGCGTGTTCCACGGTTTGCCTACCAGCTACAGCACGGCTAAACTTCAAGTTTCGCCTGGCATAACGAATGGAAATCCTCGATCTCAGGCATTTCTCGTCGTCCGACCTGCGACCTCTGCTCGAGGAAGAGGCCGGCTTGTGGCACGAGTTGCTGTCGTGGGACTACCGCGGCTCGACGGAAATGATCCTGCGTTACGTGGACGCGCGCATCCTGCCCGGCTACGCGGCGCTGGAAAAGGGCCGGGTGTGCGGCTATTCGTTCTTCGTGTACGAGGGCAGCAAGGGTGTGATCGGCGACCTTTTCGCCGAGGGCGCGCGCGCGCGCTACACCACGCCGATGGAGCACCCGGTCGAAACGCGGCTGCTGTCGCACGTAATCGAGACGCTGCAGCAGTCGCCGGGGATCCACCGCATCGAGGCGCAATTGCTGGTGCATCCGACGGGGGCGGTGGCGCGGCCGTTCTTGCAGGAAGGTTTCCAGCGCCATCCGCGGCTGTTCATGACGCTGCCGCTACGCGAAGCCCGCTCGCAGCGCGCGAAGCTGGCGGGAGAATTCGAATTGCGGCGGTGGAACGAACAGGACTACGAGGGCGCGGCGGCGGTGATTACCGGCAGCTATCGCAATCACATCGATTCGGACATCAACGATCAGTACCGGACGATTACGGGTTCGCTGCGCTTCCTGAACAACATCGTGCGCTTTCCGGGCTGTGGGCAGTTCGACGCGGGCTCCTCGTTCGTGGCCTATCACAAGCCCACGCGCACGCCGGTGGGGCTGATCCTGTGCTCACAGGTGAAGCACGACGTCGGGCACATCACGCAGGTCTGCGTGTTGCCCGAGTATCGTGGCCGAGGAATTGGCGAGGCGTTGTTGGCTGCCAACGTCGAAGACCTGCGGAGGCGCACATTCGAGATGCTGTCGCTGACGGTGACGGAGGCGAACCGCGGCGCGGTGGACCTGTACAAGCGGCTCGGCTACACGGTGCAGCGCGTGTTCGACGCGTTTGTGTGGGAAGGATAAGAACATCTAGCGATTGAGTGATTTGGTGATTGAGTGATTTGAAACCCGTGGAAGCTGTGCACTCAAATCGCCAAATCACAAATCACTCAATCTTCAATGTTTCAGAATCCACATCACCCAACCCGCCACGATTACTCCGCCAAAGAACATGACGAAGCAATACGCGCCGTAGCGCACCATTTCGCGCGTGGTATTGCGCTGCGTGATGCCGAACACAATCGACGCGAACAACGCGAACAGGATGGCGGCGGTGAAGTGCGATAGGTGCAGTGGGCTCATGGTTTCTTGCCGATCGCGATGTGGTAGGCATCCACCGCGCTGATGACGTTCAGCAGGCCGGCGACGATCAGGTACTTGGTGCCGTAGTCGGCGGTGGCGCGCGCGATGTTGCCGGCGCCCGCGTCTAGCGTCTTGCTGACGATGTAGAGGCCGCCCGCGCCGATGTCGCCGATGAACCCGAGAATGTCGAGGATGTCGCCGGTGTTGGCGGCGTAGAGCTTGCCTTCCATCAGCAGGCCGAGCACGAACATCGTGGTGACGGCGGCCATCAGCAGCAGGCCGCGTC
>Ga0097691_1001780_pt1 | contig 15288 bp, 13 predicted proteins | sample NGESurdeep072012_8_FD_72858 | JGI IMG/M metagenome (GOLD analysis project Ga0097691, IMG submission 72858) | Arctic peat soil microbial communities from Barrow, Alaska - NGEE Surface sample 210-1 deep-072012 | ecosystem: Environmental > Terrestrial > Soil > Wetlands > Peat ... | reverse complement strand
CTCGTCGATCCGGTCGCACTCCCAGTCGCCGTCGACGTAGCTCTCCCCGAACCCGAGCGAGCCACGCGAGGTCACGCGATGGAAGAACCGCGGGTCTCGGACCCGGACGTCGTGGGGCGCCGGACCGTCCAGCTCGACACCCGCCGACCGGAGGGCGGCGGCGATCCGCTCATTGGCGTGGCGCGGGGAGGCGACCGAGGCTTCCATGAGCCGGACAAGACCAAGATGAGTTCCCGGGGCGCGGCTTGTCAAGGGCGTGCTTCACGAGCGCACGGCCCTCGAAGGCGATCGTTCCAGACGGAGAAGAGGAGAATCGCGGTCAGCGCCTGGTCAGAAAAGGTAGATCGCGTTCAGAAAGACCGTCGCCTGGTTGCCCTTGAAGACGCCGCCCTCCTTGCTGAAGACGTCGGCGTCGGACCAGTCGACACGCAGATCTCCCCGAAGGATCAGGTGGGACGACACCTTGACCTCGGGGGTGACCGTCAGCTCCTTGAGCTTCTGCACCGTGCCCGTCCGGGCGCCATCCGCGTCACTGAAATACTCGGCCCGGAGACAGAAGGCGAAGGCGTCGCTGAGCCCGAGGCGGGCGTAGCCGGCGATTGCCGACCACGAGGCGGTCTCGCCCGGCGTCACCGCTCCCTTCTCGCTGCCGTAGACGGCGTCGAGCGTGAAGACGGTCAGGTCGGTGAGCTTCCACTGCGCCACGACGTCGAGGACGTTCCGCGGATCGGAGTTGACGTTCGCCCGCTCGGGGCCCGTCATGAAATTCCCGGTGACCGTCACGGTTTTCGACGGCGTCCAGGTGAGCTGCAGGCCGATGCTCTTCGAGCTGTTGTTGTCTCGGGCGACGTCCCAGCCGTTGCAGATCTCGAACATTCCGGCGAGCTGGTCGCTGAACGTATACGACGCCTTCAGGCCGGTGTGCGCGTACGGAATAGTGAAGCCGAAGAGAAACGAACGGGTCGCGTTGTCGTTGTAGCCGTCGTATCCGTCGATGACTTCGTATGCGAAGTGCGTGACGAATTTCCCCGCGTCGAGACGGAGACCGCTCCCGACCGGCGCGATCCAGCTGACGAAAGCCTGCTGAAGGTCGACATCCTGCCCCTGGAGGAGGCCGAAAGACGACGAGACGCGCGGGATCGACGAGCCGGCGACCAGGTCGACGCGGAACCCGGCCTCGCCCGGCTTGCTGATCGTCTTCTGGAGGACGACCTCGGCGACATCGACCTTGAAGCTGTTGTCGTCAAAGTCGAAGACCCGAAGCTGATTCGTCCCGGAGTCGGGGCGGTTGAGATTGTAGGAATAGCTCGCGGAAACGAACGCGTTCACGGTGAGCTCCTCGTACCAGGGCTTTGCCGGCGGCGTTGCCGGAGCCGCCGGAACAGGCGGAGGCGTAGCCGGAGGAGTCTGCGCATTCAGGACCAGACAGGGAGAGAGGGCAAGAGCTCCCAGAAGGGCGGCCCGAAGGCCGCCCGAATGAAACGTTTTCATGACATCTCCCCTAGGTTTTCGCGGTGACGGTCACCGGAGTCAGGGCCGCGACGTCGGCTTCGCCCGTCCGGATCCTGACGACATGATCGAGCTGCTGGACGAAGATCTTCCCGTCGCCCACCTGGCCGGTTCGCGCCGCGTCGGCGATCGCCTTCACGGTGAGCTGCACGAACGGTTCGGAGACGGCGATGTCGAGCCGGACCTTGTCGTGAAACTCGTAGAGGAGAGGATGGCCGCGGTAGCTTTCCATGACCGCTTTCTCTCCGCCGTGGCCGGAGACCTGCTGGATCGTGAGCCCCTCGACCTCGGCCGCGAAGAGCGCGATCTTGACGTCTTCGAGCTTCTCGGGGCGAATGATGGCGGTGATCAGCTTCATGACGGCGCTCCCTTCACTTCCCGCCGGCCGGAGCCGGTTTCATGGCGCCAACCGTCGCGCTTGCCGGCCGGGTTACGAAGACCGGCGTGTTGATGGACGGACGGTCTCCGCTATAGGCGGGAGCGGAGACCTCGTTGAAGTCGAGGCCCTGGACCTCCTGCTCGGGAGTGACGCGCATTCCGAGCGTGAGGTCGATGATCTTGAAGAGCGCGAAGCTCGAGGCACCTACCCAGACGACGTTCGCGACGATTCCAATGACCTGGGCCAGCAGCTGCTTCGGATCGCCATAGAAGAGGCCCGCGACTCCGGCCTCCGGGCCGCCATTCAGCCCGCCGCCGTACGTGCCGTCCGCGAAGAGGCCGAGAGCGATCAACCCCCACGCGCCGTTGAAGCCGTGGACCGCGATGGCGCCGACCGGGTCGTCGAGCTTCAGTGTGTTCTCCACGAAGAGGGCGGCCCAGACGACGAGCACGCCGGCCACGGCTCCGATCAGGACGGCGGCCGGGCCCGTGACGTAGGCGCAGGGCGCCGTGATCGCCACGAGGCCCGCGAGGAGACCGTTCCCGCTCATGGAGGGGTCGGGCCGCCCGTATTTCTTCCAGGTGACGAGATAGGCCAGCACGGCGCCCGAAGCCGAGGCGAGCATCGTGTTCGTCGCGACGACGCCGATCCTGAGGTCCGTGCCCGAGAGCGTCGAGCCGGCATTGAATCCGAACCAGCCGAAGGCCAGGATCAGGCACCCCGAGAGCGCCATCGGGAGGTTGTGGCCCGGGATCGCCTGCGCCACGCCTTTCACGAATTTGCCGATTCTCGGCCCGAGCACGATGACTCCTGTCAGGGCCATGACCCCGCCGGTCAGGTGAACGACCCCGGAGCCGGCGAAGTCGACGTAGCCATGGCCGAGGCCGACGTACTTGCCGAGCGTCGAAAGCCAGCCGCCTCCCCATGCCCACGCGCCGAAGATCGGGTAGATGATCATCGACGCCGCGAATCCATAGATCGTGAAGGCGGAGAGCTTCCAGCGCTCGGCCATCGCGCCCGTCGGAATCGTGAGCGCCGTGTCCATGAAGACCATCTGGAAGAGGAAGATACAGAACGCGGAGACGTCGTAGGCAGGGCCTGTCAGGAAGAAGCCCTTTCCGCCGAAGAGTCCCCAGAGGTTTCCTCCGATCGTCGGTCCGATCATGCTCGCCATCTCGGCGGGCACGGTGACGGACGAGCCGGCTGGGGCACCCGAGCCGCCCATCTGGAGGGCAAAACCCGCCGCCCAGAAGCCCATGATCCCGATGCCGTAGATCATGAGGTTGAGCATCATGGTGTGAGCGGCGTTCTTGGCCCGCGTGAAACCGGTTTCGGCCATCGCGAACCCCAGCTGCATGAACATCACGAGAAATCCCGCGATGAGGGTCCAGACGAAGTTGAGCGACACGCGGGTCTGGCCGACGGCCGCTCCGATCTCTTCGAGCGTGGGCTTACCCGCGAGCTTGGACGGGACGTTCGCGATCCCGCCGGTGTTCGCCCCGGAGGGGTCGGCCGCAAGAATCGCCCACGAGGTCGCAAGCAGTCCGAACAGGAACAGGATCGTGATCAGTTTTCTTCTCATTCGTCGCCCCTCCGAGTCGCCTCCCCTTCGCACGGGACGTGCCGCAGCGTCCGCGAGGGGCCTCCACACGCAAGTAATTGAAATGACTGGGGTTGGTGCGGACAGACCGACTCGCTGGTGGTTCTCGGCAAGATACAGAAATGTTTCTTAGAGTATGGAAGACTACGAGAATGTAATCTCAGTGCTCAGCGACTGGTGCCTCGGAAGCGCGGGACGAGGCGCGGATCGAGTCACGGCGGGAAGCCCTGCCGCGGCGGCGACGCCTGCGTAGGTTCATGCGCCTACAAAACTGTCAGTACCTTTCAAAGCTCCTACACATTCGTAGGTATTTGTCAGGGACGGAACCGATTGGAGTCGATTCCGTGCTTGCCAACCTTGTAGTTCAGGATCCTTTCGGTCGTCCTCAGGAGTCGCGCGGCCTTGGCCCGGTTTCCACGCGCAATCTTCAGCCCGTCCAGAATCAGATCCTTTTCGAACCCGGAGAGCGCCTCGGCCAGGGACTGCCCGGGGAGCGTGTTGGAAACCTCCGCGGTCTGGAGAGTGGGGGGAAGGTGGTGGGCATGGATGACGCCCCCTTCGCAGATCAGGACCGCGCGCTCGATGCAGTTTTCCAGCTCCCGGACGTTGCCCGGCCAGTGGTAGCTCATCAGCATGTCGATCGCCGAGGTGGAGATTCTCCGGACGCTCCGCGCATGGGCGGCGGCATATTTCTCGACGAAATGGTCGGCCAGGAGAAGGATGTCCGAGCGGCGCTCCCGGAGCGGAGGGACAAAAAGGCCGAAGACGTTCAACCGGTAGTAGAGGTCTTCCCGGAACGAGCCCTTCTTCATTGCCTCTTCGAGGTCGATGTTCGTGGCGGTGATCAGCCGGACGTCGACCCGTACCGGCTTGACCCCGCCGAGCCGCTCGAATTCCCGCTCCTGGAGAACGCGGAGGAGCTTGACCTGCGTCGCGGCAGGGAGGTCGCCCACTTCGTCGAGGAACAGGGTGCCGCCGTGCGCCAGCTCGAATCGCCCCTTCTTCTGCTTGTCGGCTCCGGTGAAGGCTCCTGGTTCGTACCCGAACAGCTCCGATTCGATGAGGCTCTCCGGCAACGCGGCGCAGGCGACTTTGACGAACGGCTTGCCCGACCGCGGAGAGTTGTAGTGGATCGCGTGGGCGACGAGCTCTTTACCGGTCCCCGATTCCCCCCTGATCAGAACGGTGGTGTTCGCGGGCGCCGCCTGGGCGACCTGCTCGTAGAGCTTCTGCATCGGGTGACTCGTCCCGATCAGGTTGTGGACGTCGTACCGCTCGCGAAGTTCTTCCTTGAGCTGGCGGTTTTCCTCCATCAGCCCGTCGCGTTCCGCCTGCAGAAGGCGATGCACGCGCGTCGCCTGCCCCAGCATCGAGGCGGCGATTCCCAGGACCTTCACCAGGTGTCCCAGATCCCCGTCCTTCTCGTAGACGAAGGCGACCCCCAGGGCGCCCGCATTCCTGCCATCGATCCGGATCGGGACTGAAATGTACGAGAGATCGGCCTTCGATTTTCGCCGGACCCGAAGGAGGCCGAGCTGGTCGAGAAAGAGAGGTTCCTGGCTGGCGTGAGGGATCGCGATCGGCTTTCCGGTCTTGACGACGCGGCCCGTGATCCCTTCTCCCAGCCGGTATCGGAGCTTCTCGGCCGCCGCGCCATGGCGGCCCGTCACCGCCTCTACCTTGAGCTCGGCGGTCGCGGCATCGAGGAACGTGATCATCCCGAAGACCGCCTTCATGTCCGTCTCGAGGATCTCCAGGGCCCGGGCGAACGAGGCCCTGAGGTTCAGCGGCGAGCCGAGCGCCTCGCTCAGCTCCAGCAGCATCGTCAGCTCGTTCGGATGGAGGGAAGGCATCGTCGCTCCTGCGCCCCGAGCCTACTCCGCCGAGGCTTCACGCCGCCTGGATCGGGTTTCGGAGGACGCCGATGCCTTCGATCTCCGACTCGAGCACGTCCCCGGGCCTGAGATATTCCGGCGGCTTGCGGGCGTGCCCGATGCCCGGCGGCGTGCCCGTCGCGAGGATGTCCCCGGGCTCGAGCGTCAGGCCGAGCGAAAGCTCGGCGAGGAGACGCGGAACCTTGAAGTACATCTGGCTCGTGTTTCCGTCCTGCTTCACGACGCCGTTGACGCGCGAGATGAGGCGGCGGGAAGACCAGTCGAAGCCGTCCGCCGTGACGATCCAGGGCCCCATCGGCGCGTGCCCGTCCAGGCTCTTGCCCTTCCACCACTGGCCGCCGTGCTTTTTCTGCTGGATGTCGCGGGCGGTCATGTCGTTGAGGACGCAGAATCCGAAGACGTGGTCCATCGCCTCTTCCTCGGAGAGGTTCTTCCCGCGCCGGCCGACGATGACCGCGAGCTCGACTTCCCAGTCGATCGCCGTCGACACCCGCGGGTCGTACGGAATCGGGTCGTACGGGCCGTTGACGGCGTTCGTCCCCTTCGTGAAGAAGACGGGATGCTCGGGAAGCGTCTGGCCCGAATCCCGGAGCGACTTCCCCTCTTCGAAGTGCGCGACGTAGTTCCAGCCGACGCAATGGACGTTCCGGCGTGGGACCGGGATCGGCGCGAAAAGCCGAACCTCTTCGACGCGCGGCCCGCCGGGCGAAGCCTTCTCGAGCAAAGTCCGCACCTCGTCCCGCGCTCTCTCGCCCGCGGTGATGAGGGAGATCATCTGCGCGGGATCGAAGGAGAGCTTCATCCCGAGATGCCCGGCGACGGCGCCGAGGTCGACGACCCGGCCATCCTTCCAAAGCACCCCGACCCGGATCTCGTCGCCGGCGGTTGGGGCGAAGCTGAGAAGCCGGAGGGGATCGGACGGCGGAGAAGGAGAGGTCACGCGAACATTGCGTCGCCGAGGCGTTTCAGCATCGGGATGCCGCGGATCTCCGTCTCGTAGAGCGGCACGATGGCCCGCACGCTGCCGTCGAACTTCTGCCAGACGGTCTTCATGTGCTCGTCCTGCATCGCGACGCGGTTCTTCACGAAGTCGGCCGCCTCGGCGCCGACGGAGGCCTTGTCGATCAGCATGTTGACGAGGACGCCGCCCACGGGGATGCCGAAATCGTGGAACCACTGGATGAAGCGGGTGATGACGGCGATGGGCAGAGCCTCGGGCAATGTGACGAAGAAAAACGAGGTCTTCTCGGGGTCGGTGAGGAGCACGCGACCGTGCTCCATCCGGTCGCGGAAGGAGAGGAGGTACGTCATGAGCGGGTCGTCCTCCTTCTTCTTCGTGAAAGAGAGCAGCTCCTTGAGGGTCTTCGCCTCTTCGCGGCTCTTGAGCATCTTGTTGACCCAGAGCGAGTAGACCTTCGACATGCCGAGGAGGCGCCGCGCGTTCGCGGTGGGCGCGGTGTCGAAGACGTAAACGTCGTACTCGTCCTTGAACATGAGGTCGATCATGTTCTCGAACATGGCCGACTCCTCGAAGGCCGGGTTCATCGTGGCCGACTCCACGAAGTCCTCGGCTTTCGTCGAGATGTCGGCGAACTTGAGAAACCACTTGATCTTCTCGCGGATCTCGACCTTCGACCGCTCGATCGTCTCCTTCGTCTCGATCTCGTAGGCCCACAGGTTCGGAGCGCCATCGACCGGCGTGTGCTTTCCGAGGACGTTTTGACCGAGCAGCGTCGACAGGCTGTGGACGGGGTTCGTGGACGCGAGCATGGTCCGGCGCCCCAGCTGGGCGTTGTGGAGCGCGGTGGCGGCCGCGAAGACCGTCTTTCCGACGCCCCCCTTGCCACCGAAGAAGATGTACTTCAGGGCGGCGTGTTCCCGGATGTAGTCGCTCATGGAGGTCTGGATTTCAGACATGGCCGTTTTCTCCACGTCCCGGCCTCAGCCGAGCTTTCCGTCGCCGTACATGATTCCGGCGAGCTTCTCGATCATCGGAAGGCCCGTCACGTCGCGTTCCAGCTCCGGGACGTAGGCGAGGACGTCTTTTCCGAATGTCGTCCTGATGTTCCCGAGGTACTTGTCCTGCATCTGGATCCGGTTGCGCAGGAAGTCGGGGATGTTCTGGTCGATCAGCTCGTGGGGGATGACGCGGTTGACGACGTAACCGCCGATCGGGACGTCGAACTGGGCGAAGAGCTTCGCAGCCTTCTCCGTGTCGACGATGATCATGTCCTCGGGCGTCACCACAAAGAAGAAAGCCGTCTTGTCCTTGTCGGTGAGGATCGCCGAAGACGCGTTGATCCGCTTCTTGATGTAGATGAGCTCGTTCAGGATCGCGTCCTGCTCGGTTTCCTTCTCGCGCTTGAGCCGGCTGGCCATCTCCTCATACTCGCGCATGTCCTCGCGCAGCTTCGTCACCTTGTTGATCCACTCGTCGTAGACCTTGGCCATGCTGAGGTAATAGAGCGCGTGGCCGAGCGGGACTAGGTCGTAGATGTAGTAGTCGTAATCCCCCTGGACGACGACGTCCACCACGGCGTCGAAGATCGCACTCTCCTCCATGGCCGGCTCGGCGCTCGCGGCCTGGATGTAGCTCTCGATCTCCTCGGGCACCTTCTCGAGGCCGTACATGTCGCGGATTTTCTTGCGGATCTCGTCCTGGTACGCCTTGATGTGGCTGTCGGCGTCGATCTCCTGCGCCCAGAGGTTCTCCATGATCTTCACCGGCCCCTTGCCGAAGATGTCCTTCTGGAAGATGTCGGTGAGCGAGGCCTGGGGGTCGACGGAAAAGACGAGAACCTTCTTGCCCTGCTTCGCGAGCCAGTAGGCCGTCGCGGCCGAGAACGTCGTCTTTCCCAGACCGCCCTTGCCGCCGAACATGATGTACCGGCGGCCCGGGTTCTGCTGAAAGACCTCTTTCATCCCCATGGTGCCTCCTCTTCAGGGTCCGGTTTTCCGGAGATTTCAGAACATGGCGTCGGAAATGTCCTTCTCCCGCAGCATCCGGCGCTTCCACGTCGCGATCTGCGGGACGACGTGCGGAAGGAGCCGGAGACTGTAGTACGGCGGGAGGATCGGTATTCCGAGGAGATCTCCCATCGTGATCAGGATGAACAGGTGCTCCATGGAGGCCCGCGTCCTGAGAGCCGCCCGGCTCATGTCGTGGGCGGACATCCCGTAGATGGTTTCCTTGAAACCGTGCCAGAGGCCTTTGAGGCCGCCCGGCCTGACGTATTTTTTCTTGTCGGACACCGTCTCCTCCTCTCGCGGCCCGGGCACGATTCCCGGCCCTTTCCTAGGTTAGAACGCCCGGCGGTCCGGGGCACGATGCAGATGCATTAATGAGATTAACTCTTACGAGGCGCGTTGCAGTTTCCGTGCTTTGGCGGCAACTCGCGGCCTCCTTCCGGAGACCGTAGGTTGCGCGCCGAGGAGCGACATCGCGCCGCGCGCCAGAAGGCCTGAGCGGGTTTCACCCACGGCCTTGGCCCGCGCATCGATCGCCTGCAGAATGGCCTCCGGAATTGTCACGTTCACCCGGACCGCCTTCGACGCCGCGTCGGGCACGGAGACGAGAAACGGCACCACGCCCTTGTTGTGCCGATCTCTCAGGATCGTGTCCAGGCGGGACGGAGCCGGGAGCTTCTCGCCCTCCTCGACCATCATGGCCACGTGCCCCCCGAGAGCCTCGTGCGCCATCGCCACGGCTTCGTCGATCGTCCGGCCGGCGCTGACGCATCCGGGAAAGTCGGGGAAGTCCACGCCATAATCGCTGCGCGGTTCCTTGCGGATGAGTGCGACATACGCTGCCATGTTCTTCCTTCTCAGCTCAGATCGACGCCGCTCTGTCTCTCGATGCTCCTGAGCGTGCCTTTCGGTAGGTCTCTTTTAGGATGCGGCACGGTCACGATGCCGGGCCGGGATGGATGTTTGAAATGCCGGTGACTCCCGCTCGTCCTCATGTGCTTCCAACCGGCCGCCTCGATCTTCCTGATGACGACGCGACTGTCCACGGAGGCCGAATATACACACTGATACACATTACTGCAAACACCCACCTCGCCCCGGCTATCGCGTGGCGGCGAGCACCTCTCGGTCTTGAACTTGCACTTGCCCCCTCGTCCATAATGTCGAGTTACGTCATGGCCAAGAAGCAGCAGATAGAAGGCGCCCAGTTCGTCCGGTACTTTGGCCCCCTTCTGGATGCCCTCCGCACACTCGGCGGTTCGGGCACACCCAGCGAGGTTGTCGAGCAGATCGCCGCCGATCTGAAGATCTCCGAGGACGTTCAGGCCGATCTCCTGCCGTCAGGCACGCCTCGCTTCCCGAACCAAGTGGCATGGGCGCGTTTCTACCTCGCGCGGGAAGGCCTTCTGGACGCCTCCAAACGGGGCGTCTGGAGCCTCACGGACAAGGGCCGGGGTACATCTCTTTCCGCGGATCAGGCGCGTGCGCTGTTCCTCAAGTGGGTGCGCGAGTTCGCCGAAGCGCGGAAGCGCCGACAAGCCGAGACGCCGCAACCATCCGAAGCCACCCCAGCCGATGAGTCCCCAAGCGTAGGAGGTTACCGAGAGGAACTCCTTGCCCTCCTCCTCTCGCTCCCGCCAGCCGGTTTCGAGCGACTGTCTCAGCGCCTTCTTCGCGAGTCCGGCTTCGTACAGGTGGCCGTGACAGGCCGCTCAGGAGACGGCGGCATCGACGGCTACGGCACCCTTCAGGTCAATCCTCTTGTCAGCTTCAAGGTGATCTTCCAGTGCAAGCGGTACTCAAAGGCTGTCTCAGCCCCACAGGTCCGTGACTTCCGCGGCGCCATGCAGGGCCGCGCAGACAAGGGCATCATCATCACTACCGCCACCTTCACAGCGGACGCCCGGCGGGAAGCCGCTCGCGACGGTGTTCCGCCTATCGAACTCGTCGATGGGGAGAAGCTCGTCGCGATGTTCGCGGCACTCGAACTCGGCCTGAAACCAGTCACCGCGTACGACATCGACGACGCGTTCTTCGAGGAGTTCCGCACCAAGGACGGGGGCTAAGCCCGACTCTCAAACCCCGTGCAGATGCTGCTCGTGGCTGTCTCCGAACTGCCGCTCGCGCAGCGTGCGCCTCTTCCAAGTCTGAAGGCTCGAGGCGACGTGCGGGAGGAGGCGGAGGCTGTAATAGGGCGGCATGACGGGCACGCCGATCATGTCGCCGAACGTGATGAGCATGAAGAGCGATTCCATGGAGGCGCGGATCTCGAGCGCCTGCTGCGCGTGCTCGTAGCCGAACATTCCGTACAGGAATTCCCGGATCGCTTTCGCCCGGCCGCCGCGTGTTTCCACCACGAACGACGCTAGCACGTTCGAAGCGCTCTGCTATCGTCTCCGCCCAGCGAGGCGATCGCCGGGAGGCCTGACCTGCAAACGACGCTCATGTTCGTGGTCGCGATCGTCATGGTGTGGTTCGCGGCAGGCAGCATCTGGAACGTCCGAAAGGGGAAGTCCTTCCTCCGCTGGATGCAGGGAGGGCTTCATCTCCTCTGCGAACGGACGACGGTCCGCTGGCTCGGGACGACGGCGGTCGAGCTGGTTCTCTCGAAGCCGAAGCCTCCCTTCGAGGAGGCGACGCTCGTGATCTTCCTCGAGCCGCGGGACGTCCCGTGGCTCTGGGGGTTTTCGAGGAGCCGGGGGCGCAGGGACGCGCTCATCCTCCGCGCGCGGCTCCGCCGCGCGCCGCACGCCGATCTGGAGGCGTTGGACCGCTCGAGCTTCGCGGGGCGCGATGCCCTGCGCCGCATGGCCTCCGAGCGCTGGTCCGTCCACGAGCCCGAGGCCGCGGGCGCGCTGCCCGTCTTCTACAAGGCGGAGGGCACGCTTCCGCTCGCCGACGATCTCCTCGAGCTCGCCCGCGCCGGGGGCATGACGGTCCGGCGCCTCTCGGTCCGCCGGGCCGAACCCCACCTGCAGCTGCACATCGACTTGCCCGCCGAGTCCGCGCCCGCCGCGGAGTTCTTCGCGGCGGTGCGGACGATCGGCGAGCGCGCGCTCCGGAGCTAGATGTTCACGATGGCCGGCTTCGGAGCCGCCGGTGTCGCGCTGTATTTCTGGTAGGCCTTCAGGCCGTCCCATCCGATGAAAAGCGCGGCGATGATCAGAAGGGCCGCGAGCACGATCATTGCCCATGCACCGGCCACCGGCAGCCCGCTCATTGCGGGGTTCGAGGCGATCGTCACGTAGAGGTTCCGTGCCGTGACGGCCGTGGCGAAGAGCGTCGTGACGTACATGAAGAGCATCGGGTAGAGGGCGTAGCTCGGGTTCCGTTTCTCCGACTTGAGCCAGACCGTGACCACCAGCAGCGAAAGGGCCGCCATCAGCTGGTTCGACGCGCCGAACATCTGCCACAGGTAGACCCACGTGCCCGTCATGACGAGCGCGAGCGTCAGCAGCATGGAAATGATGCTCGAGACGTGCATGTTGCGCACCAGCGGAATCGCCTCACCCGCCCACTCGGTGAGCGTCACGCGCATGACGCGGAAGACGAGCTGTGTCACCGTCAGGACGATGACGACGAACGCGCCGAACCCGAGCGCCGTGCCGAAGACTTCGGGGATCCCCTTGAAGGTGCCGGCGTAGATCAGCTTGCCGACGCCCGCTGCGAACCGGCCGCCACCGCCCCCGACGCCCGCGATGGAGACGGCCACCAACGAAAGAAGGGCGAGCGTGTACTCGCCGAACATCGAGCCGCCGCCGACCGGAAGGCCGTCGGTCTCATACTCGAGCTGCCGCGCCGTCCCGACCGAGCCGACGAGCGCATGCCAGCCGGAGATCGCGCCGCAGGCGATCGTGACGAAGAGCATCGGCCAGAGCGGCTGCCACGCCGTGAACGGCTTGGTCGGGGCCGCGAAGCCGAGATCCTTCACCGCCGTCAGCGCGAAGGCACCGATGGCCTTGCCGGCCGCGTCCGTCACGCCGGTGAGCGGGGCGACGACCGCGCCGATGGCCGAGAGGACGATCGTGATGAGCATGACCCAGAAGCCGATGTAGTTGACCGGCTGGGCGAACCGCCAGATGGGCATGTTCGCGCCGCAGTAAGAGAAGGCGAAGAGGAAGACCATCCAGAGGAGGTAGTTCGGAAGCGTCCGGATCTGCTGCGTGGCCGAGTCGTAGGCCGCGGTGGTCGGGCGCTTGCCGTCCGGCCCCGGAAGCGGAATGCGCGGGTCGGCGTACGTGGGGTCTTCGAGGGAGAGGATCGGCCGCTTGTCATTGAGGTTGTCGACGGCCGCGTTCAGCGAGATGACCGCCGCGCCGACCGGCCCCTGCACGAGCGCTCCCTTCTGGTTCTTCGTCTGGCCCCACGACCCGAGCGCCATGGCCCCGAGAGTGACGGCCACGACGATCACGGTGACGAGGATCAGATTCATCTTCCAGCGGTACATCATCTGGCCCGCCAGAAGGCCCATGAGCGCCAGCATGATGATGCCGAAGGGCACGTCGGGGCGGGCGGAGAGAATCGCCGCGAGGATTCCGACGAACGCCCCGGCGAGGAGCATCAGGTAGAAGAAGATGAAGATGAAGAGAATCGTCCGCGTCCGGGGCGCGATCAGCTTGTGCGAGATGGCGCTCAGGCTGTTTCCGTCGTTCCTCACCGAGACCATGATCGCGGAGTAATCGCTGACCCATCCGATGAAGCTGACCCCGATGACGAGCCACAGAAGACACGGGAACCAGCCCCAGATGTTCGCCGCCGTGATGGGGCCGACAATCGGTCCGGCCGCGGCGATCGACTTGAAGTGGTAGCCGTAGAGGACGTTTTTCGACGTGGGCATGAAGTCCACGCCGTCCATGTACATCGTGGCCGGCGTCGCTCGTTTCGCGTCGGCCTGGATGACGTCCCGGTCGATGCGCCGGGCGTAGAAGTTGTAGGCCAAGTAGATGACGACCGTCGCGATCACGACGATCCACAGCGTGTTCATCAGTGGGCTCCTTTCCTGGGCAACGTACCCGTCGGGACCACGAACCTGAATCTTATCAAGCATAGGACGCGGCCCGAGTGACGCTGCGATGCAAATGCATCAATCGTTGCTCAGGAGCAAGCCAACACAGGGCAGGAGGGGGCCGCGCCGGCGGCCCCGCCCGGGCTCAGACCGGGACGGGGATCAGTCCGCCGGGCGCGGGAGCGGCGTCCTCGTCTGCGCGCGCCGTGACGGTGGCGGGCGCGGTCGGCTTCGGCGGCTCGGGCTTCACGGGCGGCCTTTTCGCGACCTCGTGCCCGGTGACGCGCTTGATGATCGCGTAGATCTCCTCGCCGTCGAGGGACTCCTTCTCGAGCAGCACCTTCGCGATCTCTTCGAGCGCGGCGCGGTACTCGACGATGATCTTCTTCCCGCGAGCGTACGAGGCGGTCACGATGCGGTTGACCTCGTCGTCGATCTTCCGCGCGGTGTCCTCGGAGTAGTCGGGCTGCCGCGAGAAGTCGCGGCCGAGGAAGACCTCTCCCTCGGGCCGGCCGAAGGACATTGGGCCCATCTCGCTCATACCCCACTCACACACCATGCGCCGCGCCATCTCGGTGGCCTTCTCGAAGTCATTCGAGGCGCCGGTCGTGATGCGTCCGATGCAGACTTCCTCGGCGAGGCGGCCGCCCATCATGACGGCGAGCTCGGCCTCGATGTACTCCTTCGAGTACGTGTACTTGTCCTCGAGCGGGAGCTGCTGCGTGAGGCCGAGCGCGCGGCCGCGCGGGATGATCGTGACCTTGTGGAGCGGATCCGTGTGCTCCTCGAAGGAGGCAATCAGCGCATGGCCGCCCTCGTGATACGCGGTGACGCGCTTCTCCTCGTCCGACATGACCATGGACTTCCGCTCGGCGCCCATGAGGACCTTGTCCTTGGCGTAGTTGAAGTCGACCATGTCGACCTTCTTCTTGTCGACGCGCGCGGCCGCGAGCGCCGCCTCGTTCACGAGGTTCGCGAGGTCGGCCCCGGCGAAACCGGGCGTGCCGCGCGCGACGACCGAAAGGTCGACGTCGTCGGACATCGGGATCGTGCGTGTGTGGACCTTGAGGATGCCTTCGCGGCCTTTCACGTCCGGACGGTCGACGACGACGCGGCGGTCGAAGCGGCCAGGCCGAAGCAGTGCGGGGTCGAGAACATCGGGACGATTCGTGGCAGCCACGAGGATGACGCCGTCGTTCCCCTCGAAGCCGTCCATCTCGACGAGGAGCGCGTTCAGCGTCTGCTCCCTTTCGTCGTGCCCGCCGCCCAGGCCCGCACCGCGGTGGCGTCCGACGGCGTCGATCTCGTCGATGAAGATGATGCACGGGGCGTTTTTCTTGCCCTGCTCGAAGAGGTCGCGCACGCGCGAAGCGCCGACGCCCACGAACATCTCGACGAAGTCGGAGCCGGAGATCGAGAAAAACGGCACGTTCGCCTCGCCCGCGACGGCCCGCGCGAGGAGCGTCTTGCCCGTGCCCGGAGGGCCCATCATGATGACGCCCTTCGGGATCTTGCCGCCCAGCTTCTGGAACTTCGCCGGCTCCTTGAGGAAGTCGATGATCTCGGAGAGCTCTTCCTTGGCCTCTTCGCAGCCCGCGACGTCCTTGAACGTGGCCTTCTTCTGATTGGGCGTCAGGAGCTTCGCGCGCGATTTTCCAAACTGCATCGCGCGGTTCCCGCCCGACTGCATCTGCCGCATGATGAAAATCCAGAGGCCGATGAGGAACAGGATGGGCGCCCACTGGAGCAGGATGACGAGGAATCCGCCCTGGCCGGGCTCCTCGGCCGTGATCTTCACGTTCGCCTTCATGAGGTCGGACGTCAGTTCGTTGTAGGCGGGCGCGTACGTGCGGACGCCCGGCTCGCGGCCCTCGGGGGAGCCCTTCTTGTAGCCCCGGATTTCTTGTCCGCGGATCGTGACGCGGTCGAGGTC
>Ga0097691_1001779_pt1 | contig 15293 bp, 9 predicted proteins | sample NGESurdeep072012_8_FD_72858 | JGI IMG/M metagenome (GOLD analysis project Ga0097691, IMG submission 72858) | Arctic peat soil microbial communities from Barrow, Alaska - NGEE Surface sample 210-1 deep-072012 | ecosystem: Environmental > Terrestrial > Soil > Wetlands > Peat ... | reverse complement strand
GAAAGGCCCCCTGATTGTCTGAGCTCAGAAAAGAAGCTTGCCCATTCCGATCAAATAGTATTCGGCAACGCCGAGCATCACGAGCGCGAAGCCACGCTTCACCCACACCATCCAAACGCCGGCCCTCGGGAGACGTGCCGCGGCGCCGCTGAAAAGCCCCACCAGTACCAGCAGCGCGCACATGCCGAGCGAGAAGGTAAAGAGGTACACAAACCCGAGCCCGGCGCGTTTCGTGGTGGTGACCCAGGTCAGCACCGCCGCCATCACGGGCGCCGAGCATGGGGCGGCGACGAGTCCCGAAACCACTCCCATTACGAACGCGCCGGAGAAACGTCCAGCGGTACCTGCGGAATGCGCACGCTGGAGAATGGATGCGGGTACCGTGAGCGGAAGGACGTCGAGCAGCACCAGCGCAGAGATGACGAGCAGATTCGCCATCGCGAAGTAAAGCCACGGGTTGGTGCTGATGGAGCCGAACAACGTGCCGGTTATGCCGGCAATCACGCCCAGTATCGAATAGGTCAGCGCAAGACCGAGGACGTAGGTCAGCGTCAGCAGGGCCACCCTCGATTTGCTGGGCGCGACTTCACCCACCGACTGGCCGCCGACGATCGCGGCCGTGATGGGGATCATCGGGTAGATGCACGGCGTGAAGCTGGTGAGCACTCCCGCAATGAACAAAAGGGGAAGCGCGACCATGGGACTACTCGAGAGCTGGGCCGAGATGCCAGTGAAATCCATTGGACAGTAAGGTAGCTAGGCACTCACGAGGAGGTGGGTCGCTCCCTTCCCAAGGTGTAGATTTCCGGCCTATGAGGAACCTGGTTACCGCTACTTCGTCCAACAGGCAATGACAGCAGTCAATACAAGGTCTGCCACTGCTCGCAGAAGCAGCGAGCATCTCGAGGAATACACACCATCGTATCGCGCCGCCGGAATCGCTGCACTCGCGGTGTTCCTGCTTTACTTCTTCACCATCGCGCCGTCCACCGCGATGTGGGACACCGGCGAGTACATGGCGGCGGCCAAGGTCCTGGGGCTACCGCACCCTCCGGGAAACCCGCTCTTCGTTCTGATTGCCCATGTGTTCGGGCTGATGCCGCTGCCCGGCAGTTACGCACAGCACATCAATACGATGGCGGCAATCTGCAGCGCTCTCTCGGCCGGCTTCTGGTTTCTCGTCACCGAGCGTGTGCTGGCCGGCTGGCTGGGCAAGGGATGGCAGCGGATTACCGGGGCCGCATTGGCCACGCTGATCGGTGCCACCGCCTACACAGTATGGAACCAGAGCGTGGTCAACGAAAAAGTGTACACAGTCTCGCTTCTGTTCTTTACGATCGTTTCGTGGCTGATGATTTCCTGGACGGACGACCCGGACAGCCCGGCGGCCGATCGCAAGCTCATACTCGTCGCATACCTCCTCGGCCTGGGCTACGCCAACCATCCGGCGGGATTCCTTGCCGGGCCGGCAGTGGTCGTCGCCGTTCTGATCCGGCGATGGCAGACATTCCTGCGGTGGAAGCTGCTCCTCGTCGGGCTGGCGGTGCTGCTCCTCGGCCTGACTCCATTCATCTACGAGCCGATTCGCGCAGCGCATTTTCCGACGATGAATGAGGGTGAGCCGACAGCGTGCACAACGAAGCTCGAAGCGTCGTGCACCTTCACCAGCGTCACCAAGCAGCGACTGATGGACAACATCAATCGCGAGCAGTACGGGCAGAAGCTCGAGCGGGGTGCGCCATACGTCGCGCAGATCCAGATGTGGTGGCTCTACTTCGAGTGGCAGTGGCTGCGCGACCCGCACAACGAGCGGCCGGCGCTGCAGGCGCTCCTCGCGGTGATCTTCCTCGTCCTCGGGTTGATAGGAGGGTACGTCCACTGGACGTACGAGAGGCGAACGTTCTGGTACTTCGGGCCGCTCATGTTCACACTGACGCTGGTCCTGATCTACTACATGAACTTCAAGTACGGATGGTCTCAGTCACCCGAGCTCGGCGAGAATGTCCAGCGGGAGGTTCGCGACCGGGATTACTTCTACATCTGGAGCTACTCGGCGTGGGGAGTGTGGGCAGCGCTGGGCCTTGTGTACGTCTGGCAGTCCGTTGCGCAGATTCTCGACAGAGAGCCCTCCGACAAGCCGGACCGGGTTGGGTTTGCCAGCCGCCGCGCGTGGCTGCTCGCTACTCCGCTGCTGCTGATCGCGTGCATCCCCGTTGCCGCCAACTGGCGGGCCGCCTCGCATCGGGGCGAGACTTTCACCGCCGACTGGGGATACGACCTGCTGAATTCTGTAGAGCCGTATGGCATCCTTATCACAAACGGCGACAACGACACCTTCCCTCTCTGGTACGCACAGGAGGTGGAGGGCGTGAGGCAGGATGTGCTCGTGCTCGTTACGTCGTACCTGAATACCGACTGGTTCGTACGCCAGGTAATCCGCCGGCCCGTACGACCGTACGATGCGGCCAGGGGCCCCGCGATCTATCGGGACCGGAGCTGGCCGATTCCCAAGGGATCGCCGCTCAACATGTCGTTCGCCGAGGCCGACTCAATTCCACCGTACTACGAGATCAGGGAAGCACAGCGGTTCGCGCAGCGCAATCTCATCGCCACCATTCAGCCGGGCTACCTGACGCGGGATCAGATCGTGACGCTGCGACTGATCAAGGATGCCTATCCCGATCGTCCCATCTACTTCTCCACCGGCGGTTACGGGCGTACGCTCGGACTCGGCAACTACACGCTGCGTCAGGGCCTGGCAGAGAAGCTCGTTGAGAACCCGATTGTCCCCGGCAAGGACACCGTTCGCGTCGCTGATGGTTTTCTGGATGTGGCGCGCACCGACGCGTTATGGTCTCAGGTCTACAGAGCACCGGCGGCGCTCATCAGGCGAGGCGATTGGATTGACCGTCCGTCATTCGGAATTCCCTATACGTATGCGGTTACCGGCATGGTGCTCGCCGACGCGCTCAAGGCGCAGGGGAAAACCGCCGACGCGGACAAAGTCGTGAACAGGGTGATCGAGATAGCCAGGGCTGCGCGCCTGACGGACGTGCTCGCAAACGTCAGCGGGGCGGCGGGCGGCGGCTAACGCCTCGAAAGAATCTCCTCGAACAGGGCCAGCGCGCGCGGGTCATTGCTCCCTAGACACGCTAAGCCCCGATTTGGTTCTGTCGAGGGGTGTGCGCTTCGTCTGGGTTCGTGGTATCCGCGGGGGTCGCTCCGCGCCCCCTACCTGCCACGAGCCCGGTCGAAACGCCCGCCCCCTCAATCGATCGAATCAGTTGGCTCCGTGGGACGGGGGCTCGTCTTCGCTTTTCGGTTACGCCGCGCCGCGGGCGGGTGTCTCGCGCGTATTTCCCGCGCGATGTGACTGCGGGCGCGTATCTGGCTTATTTCGGGTTTGCGTTGTGGCTAAAGGGAGGGTTTCGTGAGTGGCTGTGGCGGAGGCGTTGCGCGAGCTCCGAGGAGACCGGCGGCGTTCGAAGCCGCGGCTCCCGGAGGGAGCCGCAGCGGAGAGCCGGGCTCCGTAGAGTGCGCGTGCTCGCCGAAGACGCAGTCACTCACGAAGCCCGACCCCGAGGCACCACTCAGAATTCGAGATGATTCCAGTTAGCGATTGCATTGAGAGCGAGCGCGAACGAGCCCTGCGATTCCCAACGCCACAGCGGACGAATGCCGAAGAGGAGAACGTGGCCCTTGCCCACGGGAGCATCCACAACCGCGGCCTTGCCGGCCATCTCATCGCCGCCGGCCAGCAGGCCGGAAACGAGCAGCGAGTCCGCCTTGTCATGGAACTTGAGAATCACCTTCGCCCGCATCTTTTCCCGGGCCACGTCGATTGCCGGATCGACGTCCTCGGTCGTGTTCGTCGTGTCCCTCGCGGTCACGGCGAGCAAGGGCTGCTGGCTGAAATACACCGGGAATGATCCGCTCTCGTATCCGTAAAGCACGGGGCTGGCGGTCGACACGGGCTGCACGCGGAAAATTCCGCCGCGGGCGTTGAGTCGCGTCGTCGCCACGATGTTCACGCTGCTGTTGAAGCCCATCTCCACCGGCAGGCGGCTCGTATTGCCGGTGGTGAGCAGCAGTCCTCCACGCTCGATGAACCGGCGGAGAGCGGCGAGTCCGTCGAGCCCCATGCCCGGCCTGATGTCATCGGTTTCATCCCACTTTCCGAGATTGGGAGTTGTGGCCGTCTTCTTCCAGGGAATTGCCGGACCAATCATCGGCCGTCCGTTGACAAGGTTGATCGCCGGCGCACCAACGTTCGGATAGACGACAACGTCAACCTTGTCGAGATATCCCGGACGCTTGAGCCCCTGCTCCGATATGTAGGTGTAGGGAATGCCCATCTGATCGAACGCGTATCTGACCCACCCCTCGTTCTGCGTCTCGATCCACGAATGAAGCAGCGCTATGCGTGGGACGGTAATCGCGTGACGGCGAACCGAAACCGGCGCGGCAGAAGCCACAGCATTCAATCCCAGGCCGGCGATCGCTTCCTGCGCCTGCGCTGCTGGATTTTCGACGATGAACGTTCCGGCCGGATAGCTCGCGCCATCGGCGCTGAAACCCGTTTCTGCAACGCTCACCTTCCCCGCGCCTACCCTCCATGGAAGTGCGGCCGAGCGCCAGTCGCCAAGATGTCGTACGAGCAGTGTCGGGCCACTTCCACTGGGTGTTCCCTTCACCTTTGCATCTTCCGCGAGGAGCTGCATTGGCCGCGTGAGAATCGTCGAGTCAGCGACTTTGATCGTCTCGACATGTCGAAGCGCGTCGAGTGTCCATCCGGTGTCGTCGTACGGCGGCGGATCGTCGGCCTTGAACTTCTGGATCGCCAGCAGCGTACGCGCGGTGGCGGCGTAGGGCTGATCGAGCCGAACAATCCAGTCGCCTGCGTGAACCATTACCGGAGCCGCAACCTTCGCCGTTTGCGCCGCCGAATCTGCCGCGCGTGCCCGTGTTGGAGGCTGTGCGCTCTTCAGCGTGAAGTCGCTCGTCGCAATGTGAATCTCGGTGCCCTGCGCACGGAACAGATTCACGAGATCCGCCGCTTCGGCCGCGTGACGCTGGCCACGGGGAATTACAAACGCGTATGGCGCCGAATTGCGCCCGCGGTCGATCATACGCTCAGCCTTGGCGACGTAGTTGGTGAGGAACGTCTCCCGATGGTCGGCAACGTATCTGAGAGCGATGAGAGAACCCGATTCCTGATAGTTGATGTTGTTGCGAATGCACCAGCGGACGCCGTTCACCGGAGGGTTTGGACGATCCCACCGGCGCGAGGTGTCGGCGGCAGGGAGCTTTACCGTGCGGCAGCCTGCGCCGGACGACGTGTACGTCTCGTAGAAGCGACCGATTGAGTTGTGAAGGTTCGCTATCGACAGCAGCGTGTAGTTGGGCGCCCATCCGTCATAAAAGCCGTGAGTCCAGATGCCGGGCAGTCCACGCCGGGTGAGCTCGGTGATCTCCTGATAGGCAAGCGTATGCCATTCGTCGACGACGATCGGGTCGTACTCGTCGTTGTACGGCCCGGTACCAGTACTCGTGTACAGGAACGGCACTGACTCATGGAGGTCGTGGACCACCACCGGCTTCCAGTGGAGAAATCCGGCCATGAAATTCTGCGTCAGCTTCTGCGACAGCACCATTCCATCGCGGTTGTTGTCGTGTGCGGTGTACTTGCCCCAGTAGATGAGCGGCACGCCGCCGGCGCCGAGCTTTAGCTCACGGGCTTCCTTGTCGGCATCCACCATTCGATCGCGCCCGTCAACTTCTGTCACGGGCGTGATCATCGTGATGACATTGGACCGGATAATCCGCGAGTTCTCCGACTCGTCCACCGCAAGGCGATAAGCAAGCTCCATCAACATTTCGGGGCTGCCCGTTTCCGGTGAGTGAATGGATCCGCTCAGCCAGTAGATAGGTTTGGCCTCGTGGATGAGCTTCGCCCGATCGGCCGCGCCCAAGCCCCGCGGATCGGCGAGCCGCGCGAGCTGCGTCCGGTAGCTCTCGAGGTTGCCGATGGTTGCCTCGTCCGCAATCACGAGCGCGATCATCTCGCGCCCTTCATCGCTCATTCCGAGAGAAAAAAGCTTCGTGCGCGGGGAGGCGGCCGCTAGCGCGCGGAAATAGCGATTGAGGTCGGCGACGTACGACAGCCGCCCGAGAGTTCCGGGAACGTAACCCAGCACCTTGAGTGGAGTCGGAACAGTTGCCGATGCCGGCATCGTCTCCACCAGCTCCGTGTTGAACTTCCAGATGCGATCCGTGGGCGTGAGCTCGCGAATCCGGGCAGTGTAGGCGCTGTCGACCGCCTGCTGAGCAGCCGCTGCCAACGGCGCAATTGTCAGAGCCAGCGCGACGAGAGATGATCGGAGCGGCTTCATTAACGGATGGACCGAAGGGTGGATGGATTCTGGATCATGTTATTGCGGGAACAACCGGTCGACGGGCGCGCATGATGAAGAACACGACGGTCGAGCCCGCGATCATTGCCGCGAGCGAGAGAGCCTCCGTCAGAGTGGAGCTGCTCATCATCCAGACGATGATGGCCGAAGCGACCACCGGCACCAGCGGGCCGCCGGGAATCGTGAACGGCTCGGCGCCGTCCGCGCGAACGTTCCGGCGCTGGAGGCGAATGGCGGCAAGGCAGCAGCTCAGGTACACCAGCAGCGTCATCAGAACGGCGAGCACGGCGAGAGTCGCAAAAGTGCCGGTGATGGCCAGCGTCGCGCAGAAAACCGCGTGCACAATGATAGCCACATGCGGTGTGCGATAACGCGTGTGCACGGCGGCGGTGACTGCCGGCAGCAGAGAATCACGGCCGAGCGCAAAGAGCATTCGGGGCGCGGCCAGTACGTCGCCGGCAACGTAACCGAGCGTGGAGATGGCGGCTCCGGTGAGCACGAGCAGCTCACCTCCTCGGCCGAGAACCACCTTGGCGGCGGCGGCGAGCGGTGCCTTGGTGTTTGTCGCCAGGTCAGCTCCGAGTATTCCCTGTGTCACCACCTGGATCGCGATGTAGAGGAGCGCCACGATGAGAAGGGCGAGGAAGACGGACTTCGGAACAGTGCGCGCGGGATTCGAAACTTCGCCGCTCGGAATCAGCGCCGACTCCACGCCCATGAACGCGAAGATGAGAATGACGGTCGTGCGCGCGGTGTCCGTTGCGCTCGGCATGCCCGGCCAGACAAGGTTGGACGTTTTGATTGCGAACAGGCCGGCGACCACGAGAATGAGAACGGGTGCGAGCTTCCCCACCGTGACTGTCTGAACGACACCGCTGCCGATTTTCACGCCGCGGATGTTGATTGCCGCAAGTGTTCCGTAGAGGAGAACCATGATCGCGTCGCGCCCGACCGGGCTCCCCAGCGCCGGCGAAAGCTGAGCGAGTGAGTCGGCAAACACATTCGCCACCGACGCGCTGGCGAGAATCGTCGACAGCCAGAGGCTGACGGCGACGAGAAAGCCGACGTACGGCCAGAACGCCTCTTCCGCGTAGGCGTAGGCGCCCCCGGACATCGACACTCTGCTGCCGGCGGCGGCAAAGCAAAGGACGATCAGACCCATCGCAACAACGCAGACCAGGTACACCACGGGTGCGGCAGCACCGACCTTCGCCGCGACCAGCGCCGGCAGAACGAAGATTCCCGCGCCAACAGTGTAGTTGATTATTCCCGCGGTGAGACCGCGCACCCCGAGCGCCCGAACCAAGCCTTCTTCTTTCACTTCGTCTCCTGCTTGACGGTCAGCCTGGCGTTGGCATCGGCCTGAACGCGAAGTCGGATCGCCTGGCGTTGCGCACGCACGGCTAAGCCGCGCACTGTCTTCACTTCCGACGTGAGCTTTACTCCGGGAGCGAGATCCCGGTTGAGACCCTTGGACAGCTGGTCGCGGCCTTTCTCCACGATGTCGCCCACCGACCAGCTCGCGTGCTGGCGGAAATAATCGCGGACGTCGTCGTGCTTGATCCACTCGAAGCCGCTCACCAGCAGGTTGGCGGTGCCGGTGTCGTAGTCGAGATCGGGGACGAACAACTCGTTGGTCGCCGGATTGTACTTCGGGGTTCCGACAAAGTAGATGCGGCCGGACGACGTACCGCGGAACTCGAGCTCGAGCGCCAGCTTTCCACCGCCCACGCCAAAGAGTCGAACGTGCCTGACGACGAGCGTCTGGCCCTTGCCCTCGACGATCTTGCCGACGAGCTGCTGCTCGAGCAGTCGCGTCGCCAGTGCGTAGTCGAGTATTCCTTCGAGAAGGATGTGAAGCCCGTTCCCAACCGCCGCGGGATAGAGTGGCGGGAGGGGCGTCTGCGTAACCGGCGGCTCCCGTCCCGTGACGACGCGAGGTGACGCGGAGAACCCGAGAGCCGTGACGAGCGTTTTCCTGACGCCAACTGCCTCTCCCATTCTCACCGCGCTCGGATTGATCTCGAGCCACACGCTGTCGGTGAGCGGAATGGGCCGCTGGAGCAGATGCCACCAGTCCTCGAACCGCGTGCGGATATCGAGCGACGCAATTTTCTGGTCAATCATCGACCGCTTGCCGTTCAGAATGTTGCGTGTGGCGTCGACGACCCGGTCGGTGACATTGATGTTGAAGACCGTCACCCGGCACTGGTCCTTGTTGTCCGAGGAGTACGCTTCAATCCGTCCGATGCGCGTGTTTCCCTGAAGGCGCCATTCCGGCGTGATGCGGAGCGCGTCCGTGATCTCGATGCGGAGCCGCGGGCGCTCGCCGCCGATGCCGCACGAGCCGCTGACTTCGGGAACGACCGGCGCCTTGTACCATCCCTTGCCCGCGTAGTTGAGAACTGCCGTGATGTGTGCGACTTGTCCGTCGAGCGACACGCGGAACGGGTCCCGCGTGGCCTCGAACGCCACGTGCATCCTCGGCTGTCCGGGAACGTCGTGTCGCTCGGAGATGTTTCCAAATTTCTTCGGCACCGCCTTCTCCAAGGCTTGAACGACAGGTGAGAGGTCGTAAGTCAGCGGAATGTCGAGCGTCGACGATGGCAGCGCCGGAAGGGTGTCGGTGTCGGCCGTGACCGCTGGCGGTGGGGCGTTGATGTCCAGTTTTGCGGCACAACCGGATGCGATCGCCGCGACGATCGACAACGCGCAGCCCCCAGCGACTCTCTGCTGAAACGCAATGAGGCGGCGGGCCGTACTTGTTTTCCATACGGCCGTTGCTTGCAGCCGGGGGTGCGTTTGTGTTGGCAGATCAGTGCGTTGTTGAAGGCGCCTGAACCTGCCGCGGCACGCGGGGATAATCAATACCGCACAGCGAGTGACTCGCTATCTTTGCTGCACGACCAATTCACTGGAGCGTTCAATGTTCGGCCTCCTGCTCATCGCGATCGTCGTAGTACTGGTGTTCTTTGCGATTGGTTCATACAACCGCCTGGTTTCGCTCAAGAATCAGGTACAAAACGCCTGGAAGCAGATCGACGTGCAGCTCAAGCGCCGCCACGATCTGATACCGAACCTCATCAACACCGTCCGCGGTGCGATGAACTTCGAGAAGGGAACACTCGAGGCCGTAGTCACCGCCCGCAACAGCGCCATCGCCGCGGCGAGCACCGGCAGCGTGCCGGCCACCGCTGCTGCGGAAACTCAGCTCACTGGCGCACTCAGTAGACTTCTCGCCGTGGTTGAAGCGTACCCTGACCTCAAGGCGACGGGCAACGTGGCCCAGCTCCAGGAGGAGCTTACCGCCACCGAGAACAAGATCGGTTTCGCCCGCCAGCTCTACAACGACACGGCGACGCAGTACAACACCGCGCAGCAGACATTTCCGACGATGCTCTTCGCGGGAATAGCCGGCGCGGCGCAGGTGCCGCTGTGGGAGATCACCGAGGAGACAGAGCGGGCAGTTCCCCAGGTCGATCTGTCGCTCGGACCGCCTGCGAAATGAGGAGCCGATAGAGACCCCCGCCGTCAGCGAAGTGCCCGATGGCCAGTGACGCGGGAAACAGCAATCTTTTCGCCCAGCAGGAGGCGAACAGAAAGGCCAGCCGCCGCCTGGTCGCCGGGTTCATAATCTTCATTGCGTGGCTCGGATTCGGCGGCGACATCATCTGGTATCTCTGGTCGTCGAGCAACGCGTCGGCGAGAGCGAGCGAGGGTCTTCCCTACGCGGGCATTCACATCATCCCCGGCCTTGGCATGACGCTTCTGCTCATCGCAGGGGTCATGGCCTGGTGGGGATATCGTTTTGGCGCCACGTCTCTCGTGCACGCCACCGGGGCCACCGAGATCATCGAGCCGTCTACCGACGCTGAGCGGAGACTCGTGAATGTCGTCGATGAGATGACGATTGCCGCGGGCGTCGCTCGTCCGCGAATCTGGCTCATCCCCGACCGCGCGCCCAACGCGTTCGCCACTGGAGTCCACCTGGGCGACGCGCACATTGCCGTGACACAGGGGCTGCTCGATAGCTGTACGCGTGAGGAGCTGCAAGCGGTGGTCGCCCACGAGATGGGCCACGTTGCCAATCTCGACGTTCGCCTGATGACGCTTCTCACTGCGCTCATCGGGGTTGTGGCCCTGGTTCACAATGCGGCTTTTCGATGGATGCGATTCGGCGGAGGCCCGCGCATCGGCGGGCGATTCCGCTCCCGCGACAACAAGGGCGCGGGTATTCTGGTCGTCGTGCTGCTCGTCGTGTGGCTCGTCAGCTGGGTCATCGCGCCGCTGGTGACGCGTTACATGGCGACGAAGGTCGGACGGTCGCGGGAGTTTCTCGCCGACGCGATGAGCGCGCAGTTCACACGCAATCCAGGCGCGCTGGCAGACGCGCTCGAGAAGATCGGCAGCTCGACGGACAAGCCCGTCGCCATCGCGCGAAGCTCGGCGCAGCTTTGCATCGTGGATCCCTTCCACTCCGTCTGGGGCGATCGCGAAGGACGTTTCGCCGATCTGATGGCGACGCACCCGCCATTACGGGAGCGCGTGGCCCGGCTCAGGGCGATGGCCTATCAGGCAGATGCCGGCTCGCAGATCGGAGTGCCTGCAACCGCCCCGGTGCTGACGCCGGCGCAGTCCTGATCGGGTTTCAGGGTACCGTCTCGATTTTCCAAAGGCCGTTCAGCATGTCGGAAGCGTATATCTTCGCCCCAACCGACTGTACGCCCCAGACATACACTGGAAATCCAACGTCGGCGAGCCCGCGCCCGAGCTCGCGTGACATCTTGCCGAGATCACAGCGACCGTCGGAGCTCTTCATCGTCGCATCGCAGCCCCCGAGATCGCCGCGGACGTCGAGCGCGGTGACGCCGGCGTTGTAGAACGCCGCGAAAAGAATTCCGCGCGCTTCGTCCATCGAGAAGTTGTGCGTTCCCGCGCCCGGAATGTCGAAGAATGCGACTTCGCGCGGAGCGGTCAGATCGGAAACATCCACGACATGAATGTCGCCGATTGCAGAAGAGCCAATCGAGCCGGAGCCTTCCTCTCCAACGAACGCATACCGCTTGTTGCCGGACGCGTCGTGATACCACCAGATGTTGTGAACCTTGCCACCGACCGTTCTCGCGCTTCCCAGCAACACCGGGTTGGCAACGCTGCCGCCCTTTCCTCCGCCTCCGATGTCGAATATCGAGATGCCGTCGTTCCAGAGAGCGGTCATCAGAATGCCCTCGCGAACGTAAACGTCGTGGACGTATGGATTGCCCATTGTCCGCACGAAGACTTGTGTTGGCGAGGCCGGGTTGGACAGGTCCACGATCACGAGCTTTGCCGCCTGGCCACCGCCGGGATCGATTGAAAGGAATGCGTACAGCTTCCCATTCACGCGCTGGACTTCCGCGGTGTGAACGCCCGGGGTTGTGTCGCCGTTGCTGAACCGCGAGATGAGCTGAGGTTTCAGGGGATTCGCGAGATCGTAAATTACAATCGACCCCGGCGTGAACTCGGTTGCGACGACGAGCAGCTTGCCGTCGTCGGATACCTGGATGTCGCCAAGCGTCGTCGCGTCAGCAACGAGGATCGAATCGACGAGCACAGGCGCGGGTCCGGCTACGTTCCAGATATTGACCGCATTACCGCGAGTGACTCCATTCGCCGTGGATCGCGTTCCCCAGGTGGTCGTGTAACCTACGTCGCCGCGAATCCACAGCTCGGCGGTGTAGCGATCCGGCACCGCCCCCTGTCCGTCCACATGAAGGGCAGGTGCAGACGGGGGCGGCGGTGACGGCGGGGCGACAACGGGATCGCTGGCGTTGCAACCGCCCGCTGCCGAAAGCAGGGCGAGCAGGACAACGGGAGCATGCCGGCGATAGCCCAGACTCATCGGGAATCCAACTCGGTCAATGACTCCCTTCGGACACCGCGCTCATGGGAACGGTTCCCGGCATTGCCATGCCCGTCATGTTTCTCGCTGCGGCGCCATATCCTCCGGTGCGCTTGTGAATCATTCCGATGGTGTACGCGACGCCGACAGAGAAGCTCCACATTCTATCCGATCCATAAAATGCGCGCGGGTCGAATCCTGACGGCGTGGCAAGTGCCGTCGCGTGCTGCCTCGCAACTTCGATGAAAGGCGTCAGCGTGCCGAATCTCGACTCGTGGGCGATGGCGCTCAGCCGCGCCGTAGCAATGTCCCATCGCGTGCGGCCGAGGATACTGAAATCCGGAGGGGGCCGCGGAGTGCGGAACGGATTTGCGAGACGCTCCTCCTCCGGCCGTTCCGTTCGCTCGAGTCGCGCGGCAAAGGCGACTCCCATGTGCCGCACTTCCCCTTCGGCAAGCATCGAGGAATAGGAGAACACGCGCGATCCCGCGTCATAATCGGAGCTTCGTCCCCACTCCACGAGCAGATACTGCTGCCACTCCACGAGCTTTCCGCTTGGCGCGCTATCGTTCGAATCCATGTCGCTGCCAGCGCTCATCGACATTCCCGGCATTCCGGGCATTGGCGGCATCACGCCAGCCGGGACGCTTTCGTATCGAAGCGAGACACTGAGTTTTCGCTGATCGAGCCCGCCACCACGCGGCACCTCCGGCGATTTGACCCGAGCGGTGCTCGCCTGCATCTCGAGTTCCGGCGTCGGCAGGAGAGTCGCGCGGCCGGCCCACGAATCCCACAGGCGGTTTCGGTTCGGGAGGTCCGACGGAGACTCCGGCTCGTCGCCATTGAATCGTGCTGCCTCGACCAGAACGGGTCCGCGTCTCACTGCCGCCGTGGCAAGAAGCCGCTCGACGATCTGGGAGATATGATGATTGATCGGATACTTCTCGAAGGGACGCACCATCGGGTCGTCGCTGCCGTAAGGCACGAACCCCTTCCCGAATGCGAGGGAATAAGCGGTTTCGCTTTCGGTGCCGGACACGCTTGCCACAAGCTCGTGCAGGTACGTGTGCGGGTGCCGGCGGTCGATATATCCTTCGCCCGACATCCCAGCGTCCAGCTCGCCCCGCTCGAGCGTGATTCCCTCGAAGTCCAGCATTGCCTCGACGGCAATTCTTCCGCCCGCCGTGGTCAGCGATCCCATCACCATCGGCTGCGTTAGATAGCCTTCCGTGAGGGCGCGATTGGCGTGAGCGGGCGACGCACGCGTCACGACGCCGATCGCCTGTGCGCCGAGCGTCCACTGCAGACTCGAATCCGGCTTCGCACCTCCCATCGGCCGCTGCGTTGGCTCCTGCGCGCGGGCAGCAGAAGCAATCACCCCCGCGACGCAAATCGCGGCCAGTGCGCCGCGCGGCATTACAATCGCGTGCTCGGCGCTCGAACGGCTTGCGCGAGCTCTTCGCGCGGCGAGACCTCCTCCGGCGTCAGGTCCTCGCCCGGATTGATGAATCGATCGTGCTCGAGTCCGTATTGACGGTCGTACAGCTGGCGGTAGCGGCCGCGGAGGGCAATCAGCTCGGCGTGCGTGCCACGCTCGACGATTTCTCCACCCTCGAGGACGAGAATCTGGTCGGCGCTTTCGATGGTCGAGAGGCGGTGGGCGATGACGAATGTCGTTCGCCCGCTCCGCAGCGAACGAAGTCCGTCGCGAATCATTGCCTCGCTCTCGCTGTCGAGGCTGGATGTCGCCTCGTCGAGCAACAGAATCCGCGGATCGGCAAGGATTGCCCTGGCGATCGCGACTCGCTGGCGCTGTCCCCCGGACAGCTTCACTCCCCGCTCACCGACTATCGTCTCGTACTTGTCGTCGAAGCGGTCGATGAACTCGTCGCAGTGGGCGATCCGGCTCACTTCCCTCACCTCTTCGTCGGTCGCATCCGGACGCGCGAACGCGATGTTCTCGCGAATCGTTCCGTCGAACAGAAAGTTGTCCTGCATCACAACGCCGAGCTGCGATCGGAAATCGCGCAGGCGCACCGACGCCAGATCCCGGCCATCCACCAGAATCGTGCCGCTGTCGGGGCGATTGAATGCCATCACCAGCCCGAGAAGCGTGCTCTTGCCCGATCCGCTCGAGCCAACGAGAGCCGTTGTCGAACCCTCCGCTGCACGGAATGAGACATCGCGCAGGACCGGCACGCCGGGCGTGTACGAAAATGTCACGTGATCGAACTCCACCGCCCCTTCCACTTCCGCCAGCGGCGCGCGCTCAGCGTCGTCCTGATCCTCGGTGCGCATCTCACGAATCTCACGAATGCGGTCGAGACCGGCGAATGCCTCGGTTATCTGCGTGCCGATGGAAGCGATCTGAACCAGCGGAGCAGCCACCATGCCGATGAAGAGCATGTACATCAGAAATCCACCGGGCGTCATCGCGCCGGCAAGAATCGAATGTCCGCCGACGATGATCATGATCACGCCGATGGCGCCCACGACGAGTGTCGCGCCCGCGCCGACGATCGAGCTGCCGGTGATGGTTCGCGCGACGTTGTCGAACAACCGTTCGATTCCTTCGGCAAAGACCCGCTCTTCGCGCGCTTCCGTGACGTAGACCTTCACTATCCTCACACCGCCGAGAGTCTCGGCGAGACGACCGGTGACTTCGGCGTTGATGCGTCCGCGATCGCGGAAGAGCGGACGCAAGCGCGCGAACGCGACGGCCATCATCGCTCCGAAGGCGAGGAGCACGAAGATCGTGATCGCCGTCAGTCTCCAGTTCAGATAGAAGAGAACGCCGAGGCCGACGACTGCAGTGAGGATTCCCCCGACCAGCTGAATCAGTCCGGTTCCGACAAGATTCCGGACACCTTCCGCATCGGTCATGATGCGTGAGATCAGCACGCCTGTTTTGGTGGAATCGAAATAAGAAACGGGCAGGTGAAGGACGTGCGACTGGACATCCTCTCGCATGTCGGAAATCGCGCGTTGGAGATCGGAAG
>Ga0097691_1001774_pt1 | contig 15308 bp, 10 predicted proteins | sample NGESurdeep072012_8_FD_72858 | JGI IMG/M metagenome (GOLD analysis project Ga0097691, IMG submission 72858) | Arctic peat soil microbial communities from Barrow, Alaska - NGEE Surface sample 210-1 deep-072012 | ecosystem: Environmental > Terrestrial > Soil > Wetlands > Peat ... | reverse complement strand
GACACCACGCCGGCGCCGGCGTCCGTCTCTGGTTTGCCGCCGATCGAGAATTTCGACGGCTTGCCGGTCGGCTTTGCGCGGCTGACCGGCGCCACCAATCCCGGGACCGGCCTGCCCGAACCCGACAGGATCGGGCTGACCTGCGCGGCCTGTCACACCGGAAGCATTCGCTACAAAGGCGTCAGTGTGCGCTTCGACGGCGGCCCGGCCATGGTGGACCTGCGAAAGCTCGAAAGCGCGACCGGCCTGTCCATTGTCTACACATTGAAAGTGCTGGGCCGCTTCGAACGCTTCGCGACGCGTGTGCTCGGCCCCGGCGCAAGCCCGGCCGAAAAGAGCCAGCTCAAAAAAGATCTGTCGGCTGTTGGCGACTACCTGCTCAGCCAGAAAAAAATCTTCGACAAAACGATCGCCGCCAAGGGCCAGAACGATACCGAGGAAGGGTCCGGGCGGCTCGACGCACTCAACCGGATCGGCAATCAGGTTTTCTACACCGATCTGGCATTGGGTGGCCTCTCAGGACTTGAAAAGACCCTGCATGCCAACGATGCGCCCGTCAGTTTCCCGCCGATCTGGACCGTGCCATGGTTCCTGTGGGCGCAATACGACGCCTCGATCGAACAGCCCTTGATCCGCAACGCCGGAGAGGCGCTCGGGGTTGCCGCCCTGGTGAATCTTTCGCCCGACTCTCCTCAGGGCACCCTTTTCCGCTCCTCGGTCGCCATCGATAATCTCGGTCGCATCGAAGAGATGCTGCGCGGTCCTGAACCTTCCAGCCGAACGCCAAAGGGCTTCGGCGGACTGATGTCGCCGAAATGGCCATCGGAAGTCTTCTCCGGCGATCTGGCGTGGGGACTGAATCCGGCCCGCATATCCCGGGGTCGCGCGATTTACGCCGAGATCTGCGTCGAGTGCCATCTTGGACCGGTCGATGACCCCTTGTTCGATACGCAATTCCCGGAAAAGAGCTTTTGGTCCTCGCATCACTGGAAGAACCCCGAAGGTCCGAACGCGGTGCTGACGCCGGTCCAGAAGGGCGTCGCCGGCATGGGCACGGACCCGGCGCAGGCCAATGTTCTGGCGTTGCGCAAAGTCGACGTTCCGGGCTTCCTCGGCCTGCAGGCCACGCGCGACCTCGGAACGAAGTGGAATTGTCCTGATATTCGCGACTCCGCCTCGACGGAAATGCCGTACTCGCTCGCCTTGATGATGGTCGTGGACCGTGTCAGCACGAAATGGATAGAGGATCACCCGGCCGCGGACACCAAGGCGCTCTGGGGCCCGCGACAGAACTGTCCCAATCCGGTGTCGGAGCCGCACTATCGCGCACGCCCGCTGAACGGCGTCTGGGCGACCGCTCCCTACCTTCACAACGGTTCGGTTCCCTCGCTCTATTGGATGCTCAAGCCGGCGGCCGAGCGTCCCAAACAATTCTGCATGGGCTCCCGCGACTTCGATCCGCAGCAGGTCGGATTTCGCGTGGTCGCCGGCGAAGCGTCGACCTGCAAAAAGGGCGAAACCCTGTTCTCGGCGACGGCGCCCGACGGATCGGCGATCCACGGCAACAGCGTTCTCGGCCACTCGCTCGAGGGAACGCCGGGACCAGGTAAACCAGGCGTCATTGGCCGCATGCTGAGCGAGGAAGAGCGGTACGATCTGATTGAATATTTGAAGACGCTGTAGTCGCTTCGGGGACAATGACTGGCGGCTCCACTTGCTCATGGATCTTTATGAGCACGTGCCTTCTTCACTTGAACAACGGCGTGCCCGGCACGAAGGCATCGAACGCCGCCCAGAATTGCGCGCGGTAGCGGTCCTGCTCCTGCAGGATTTCATGTTTCGAGCCGGCGATGACCAGATGCGAGCCGGCGCGCAGATGATAGGCGAACTCCTCGATCGCCGGTGTCGAGACGACGGTGTCGTTGCTGGCGGCCAGCATCAGGATCGGCTGGCGAATTTGCGAAGGATAGTCCGATGCGCGGAAGCCGCGCATCGCCCTGATCGCGGTATCGGCCCAGGCTACCGTCGGCGACCCGATGCCCAGCGTCGGGTCCTCCTCGAGGATCGCGGCGTTGCGGGCATAGCGCACGGGATCGCTGGTGAACGGATTGTTGACGAACGACTCCGTGCCACTCAACGTGTCGTTGCCGCCGGGAATGTAGCGGCCGCCCTGCCCGGCGAGACGCAGCAGGCGCAGCAACGCGCGGGCCGGAAACGAAGTGGCGTGTCCGGGAAGATCGATCATCGGCGCCGACAGCACCATGCGGTCGAACCAGCGCTTGCCGGCATGCGCGACGCGCAGCATCACCGCGCCGCCCATCGAATGGGCCAGCGCGAAATACGGCGGCGGACAATCCGGCAGCACGACCTGCTGCACGAAGGTTTCGACGTCTACTTCGAAATCGGAGAAGTCGCGGACATAGCCCTTGCGCGGATCGCGCAGCCGCCGCGACGAATGGCCTTGCCCGCGCCAGTCGATCATCGCCACCGCGAAACCGCGCTCGCGCAGGTCGCGCACCGTTTCGAAATATTTTTCGATCTGCTCGCTGCGGCCGGTGAAGACGCAGACGGTGCCCTTGCGGTTGGCCGGCGGCGCCCAGCGCGCGAAGCGCAGTTCCGCACCGTCCGGCGTCTTGATGGTGCCGGTGACGACGTCCTCCGGAACGGGATTGGCGGGAATCGACACAAGCGTCATGTCCGGGACCGGATAGGTGAAAAGTGCTGAAAATCAAGGGCGTGAGCGTCAAAAAGGGACATCGTTCCCGCCCTCTTGAACGCGCTTCTGCCCCTCCCATATCACCTTCGTGCAGGCCGCTACCAGCGTTTCGGGAAACCGAACCGCAAGGCTGCATTTAAGACGAAAGCCCGGCCCGATGGCGGGCGGGTTCATTTAAAAGTCGCTCAATGGAGGACTATTCTATGCGTACTTTCGATCTCACCCCGTTTTATCGTTCCACCGTCGGCTTCGACCGCTTCTTCTCCCAGCTCGGCCAGGCGCCCAGCGACGGCGCTCCCGGTTATCCGCCCTACAATATCGAGCGCACCGGCGAGAACACCTACCGCATCAGTGTCGCGGTCTCCGGCTTCTCGCAGGGCGAGCTCTCCATCGTCGCGAAGGAAAACACGCTGACGATCAAGGGCGAAAAGACCGCCAATGAAAACGGCAAGGAAAAGTCCGAGCTGTTGTATCGCGGCATCGCGGCGCGCGCCTTCGAGCGGGCGTTCCAGCTTGCCGATTTCGTGGTCGTGAAAAGCGCCTCGCTCGAGAACGGCCTGCTCCACGTCGATCTGGTCCGCGAGATTCCCGAGGCCAAGAAGCCCCGCAGCATTCCGATCACGACCACCAGCGCGGCTGCTCCGCAGGTCGTCGACGGCTCGGCCGAGAAAGCCGCCGCCTAACGCGGTTCTTTCGCTGAATACGAAAGCGCCCCGGGAAACCGGGGCGTTTTTATTGCTGATATTATTATTGTCGTCCCCGCGAAAACAGCAGATCGTCGTCCCCGCGTCCGCCTCGCGTTCGCCGGGACGACTCGTGGAGATGCGGCACCTTAATCCAGCCCCTGCACCTTCGGCATCTCCTGCGTCGGCTGAATCTGCGGTGGCTTCGCCTCGACAGGCGCGGGTGCAGCGACTTGCGGAGGCGCATCAGCCGGCTTCACCTGCACCGCCGCGGACTGCTGCGCCGGCGGTGGAACAGGCTTGGCTGCCAGCGGCTTTACTTCGCCGGCGTGCGGCGGCGGCGCTTTCGGCAGCGGCACCGAAGGCGTGCGGCTTGCCACTCTCGGCACCGAGGCCGGCGGCCGCGGCACGCCTCTGATCGTGCTGATCGGCGGCAGCGGCCCAACCGGGCCATAGGTTACCGTCAGAGCGTCGCTTAAATTGTCGCCCATCCGGTACGCCGGCATGAAGCGGATGATGCGGCCGGTGCGGGCGTCGATCACCAGCCGCCCGTCATCGCCGCCGCGGTCGATCACGGAAATCGTGTAGACGAGGCCGCGCTGCTGCGGAATTCCGAGCGGCGAAAACCCACTCTCGCGGACGATCGTGTAGACTTCCGACGCCGGCAGCAGCGTCGGCCCGTAGCGCGGCCCTGCGGCTTCCGGCGGCATCCCCGCATAGGGACCGTCGACGTCAGACACGACCGCGTACGATGGTCTGCCGATTTCGTAAGGCGCCAAAACCTGCGCATTTGCGGCCGCGGCGGTGAAAACCAGCCCGGCCGACATGACCCATCCCGTGAACAGCTTCATCGCCCATCGCTCCTGTAACGCCCCCGCGCCCAGAGCGTTTTCGCTCTTTTGTCGCGGCAGCAACCTCGTCGCTGAATCCGGCGGTCCTTTGGCCGGATCGCGGCGCGTTTGCCTCAAATCCGGGGCGCCGCGACCGCGGTCGTCGACGGGAGGGCCGCGCCATGCGACCGGCGACTTCCACGCGCTTGTGTGATAGAAAAAAATTTGGCATGGTCGGAGTTAGGACAGCATCACTGTCTCAATTACGGTGACAAACCGGCACAGGGATTGCAGCTAAAGTCGGGTGCTCCGGCACCAGGAAGTAAAAGGCAAGGCCGTTCGTTGGGGACGCTGAACGCCCAGGCCTGAATTTATGAAATTGCGGCTCGCGGAGGACGAGCGGTGGCCCGGTGGGTGCCGCGTACGCCCAAGGTGCGCCGACGACGACGGTGAGGCCCTTAGCCTTATTGAGAGGACTGAGATGAGCGGGTCGGAGTTCGAGCGCGAAAACATCGTGACGGATGCGCTGTCGGCAGCCCCGGCCTCGAAACCGGCGGAGCCTGCACGCGAGCACAGCTGGCGTCCGCCCGCCGAAGGCCTCTACGATCCCTCGCTGGAGAAGGATTCCTGCGGCGTCGGCTTCATCGCCAATATCAAGGGCAAGAAGTCGCATCAGATCGTCTCCGACGCGCTCAACATTCTCTGCAATCTCGAGCATCGCGGCGCGGTCGGCGCCGATCCACGCGCCGGCGACGGCGCCGGCATTCTGGTGCAGATTCCGCACGCTTTCTTCGAGCGCAAGGCCGCGGAGATTGGCTTCCTGTTACCGAAGCCGGGCGACTACGCGGTCGGCGCGCTGTTCATGCCGCGGGAGACGGCATGGCGCAAAGTCATCAAGAGCATCATCGCCGACCAGATCAGGGAAGAAGGGCTGATGCTGCTGGGCTGGCGCGACGTGCCGGTCGACAATTCCTCGCTCGGCGAAACCGTCAAGCCGACCGAGCCCGCCCATATGCAGGTGTTCATCGGCCGCGGCGCGCATATCAGGAACGACGACGAATTCGAGCGCCGGCTTTATATCCTTCGCAAGTCGATTTCGCAGGCGATCTACCAGCGCCGCGACCGCGGCCTCGCCGGCTATTATCCGGTGTCGCTGTCGTGCCGCACCATCGTTTACAAGGGCATGTTCCTCGCCGACCAACTCGGCAAGTACTATCCCGATCTGAGCGAAGCCGATTTCGCAAGCGCGCTGGCGCTGGTTCATCAGCGTTTTTCGACCAATACCTTCCCGACCTGGTCGCTGGCGCATCCGTACCGGATGATCGCGCATAACGGCGAGATCAATACGCTGCGCGGCAACGTCAACTGGATGGCGGCGCGGCAGGCCTCGGTGCATTCGGAACTGTACGGCAAGGACATCAGCCGGCTGTGGCCGATCTCCTACGAAAGCCAGTCCGACACCGCCTGTTTCGACAACGGCCTCGAATTCCTGGTGCAGGGCGGCTACTCGCTGCCGCACGCCGTCATGATGATGATTCCGGAAGCCTGGGCCGGCAACCCGCTGATGGATGAGCAGCGCCGCGCGTTCTACGAATATCACGCCGCGATCATGGAGCCGTGGGACGGCCCCGCCGCGATCGCCTTCACCGACGGCCGCCAGATCGGCGCGACGCTCGATCGCAACGGGCTGCGTCCGGCGCGCTATCTCGTCACCAGCGACGACCGCATCGTGATGGCGTCCGAAATGGGCGTGCTAAAGATTCCCGAGGAAGACATCATCACCAAGTGGCGGCTGCAGCCCGGCAAGATGCTGCTGGTTGACCTCGAACAGGGCCGGCTCATTCCCGACGACGAGATCAAGGCGTCGCTGGCGCGCAGCCATCCCTACCGCGAGTGGCTCGATCGCACCCAGATCGTGCTGGAGGAATTGCCGGACGCCCCGACCAAGGGCATGCGCTCCAATTTGCCGCTGCTCGATCGCCAGCAGACGTTCGGTTATACCCAGGAAGACATCAACATCCTGATGACGCCGATGGCGTCGACGGGCGAAGAGGCCAACGGCTCGATGGGCAACGACACGCCGATCTCGGCGCTGTCGGACAAGCCGAAGCCGCTGTTCACCTATTTCAAGCAAAATTTCGCGCAGGTCACCAACCCGCCGATCGATCCGATCCGCGAAGAACTGGTGATGAGTCTGGTTTCGATCATCGGGCCGCGGCCGAACCTGTTCGACCTGCAGGGCATGGCCGGCACCAAGCGCCTCGAAGTGCGCCAGCCGATCCTCACCGATGTCGACCTGGAAAAAATCCGCTCTATCACGGATGTCGCGGATTCGCATTTCAAGTCGCGCACCCTCGACACCACCTTCCATGCCGGCTTAGGCGCGGCGGGTCTTGAACAGGTTCTCGACGAACTCTGCGCGCGGGCCGAAGCCGCGGTCCGCGATGGCGACAACATCATCATCCTGTCCGACCGCATGGCGGGCTCGGACCGGATTCCGATTCCCTCGCTGCTGGCCTGCGCCGCCGTGCATCATCATCTGATCCGCACCGGCCTGCGCACCTCGGTCGGGCTTGTCGTCGAATCCGGCGAGCCGCGCGAAGTGCATCACTTCGCCTGCCTTGCCGGCTACGGCGCGGAGGCGATCAACCCCTATCTCGCGTTCGAAACCATCGTCGCGATGAAGGATCGGCTGCCGGCGGCGCTGGACGATTACGAGATCGTCAAGCGCTACATCAAGTCGATCGGCAAGGGTCTTTTGAAGGTGATGTCGAAGATGGGCATCTCGACCTATCAGTCCTATTGCGGCGCGCAGATCTTCGACGCCGTCGGATTGAAGGCGGATTTCGTCGCGAAATATTTCGTCGGTACCCATACCCGCATCGAAGGCGTCGGGCTCGCCGAGATCGCCGAGGAAACCGCGCGCCGTCACGCCGACGCGTTCGGCGATGCGCCGGTCTACAAGACCGCGCTCGACGTCGGCGGCGAATATGCCTACCGCACCCGCGGCGAGGATCACGCCTGGACTGCCGAGTCGGTCTCCACGCTGCAGCATGCGGTGCGCGGCAACTCGCTTGAGCGCTACAAGGCGTTCGCGAAAATCCTCAACGAGCAGTCGGAGCGGCTGCTGACCCTGCGCGGCCTGTTCAGGATCAAGACCGCCGAGGACGAGAAGCGCAAGCCAGTGCCGCTCGACCAGGTCGAACCGGCCAGGGACATCGTCAAGCGCTTCGCCACCGGCGCGATGTCGTTCGGCTCGATCTCGCGCGAGGCCCACACCACGCTTGCGATCGCCATGAACCGGATCGGCGGCAAGTCCAACACCGGCGAAGGCGGCGAGGAGAGCGATCGCTTCAAGCCGATGCCGAACGGCGATTCGATGCGCTCGGCGATCAAGCAGGTCGCCTCCGGCCGCTTCGGCGTCACCACCGAATATCTTGTCAACGCCGACATGATGCAGATCAAGATGGCGCAGGGCGCCAAGCCCGGCGAAGGCGGACAACTGCCCGGCCACAAGGTCGACGCTGTTATCGCGCGGGTGCGACATTCGACGCCGGGCGTCGGCCTGATCTCGCCGCCGCCGCACCACGACATCTATTCGATCGAGGATCTGGCGCAGCTGATCTACGACCTCAAAAACGTCAATCCGGACGGCCAGGTGTCGGTGAAGCTGGTCTCCGAAATCGGCGTCGGCACGGTGGCCGCCGGCGTCGCCAAGGCGCGCGCCGACCACGTCACCATCGCCGGTTTTGAGGGCGGCACCGGCGCGTCTCCCCTCACCTCGATCAAGCACGCCGGCAGCCCATGGGAAATCGGTCTCGCCGAAACCCACCAGACCCTGGTGCGCGAGCGGCTGCGCAGCCGCATCGTGGTGCAGGTCGACGGCGGCTTCCGCACCGGGCGCGACGTGGTGATCGGCGCGCTGCTCGGCGCCGACGAATTCGGCTTCGCCACCGCGCCGCTGATTGCGGCCGGCTGCATCATGATGCGCAAGTGCCATCTCAACACTTGTCCCGTAGGTGTCGCGACCCAGGATCCGGTGCTGCGCAAGCGCTTCACCGGCCAGCCCGAGCACGTCATCAACTATTTCTTCTTCGTCGCCGAGGAAGTCCGCGAGATCATGGCCGCGCTTGGCTACCGCAGCTTCAACGAGATGGTGGGCCAGACCCAGATGCTCGACCAGAACGCGCTGGTCGCGCACTGGAAGGCCAAGGGCCTCGATTTCTCAAAACTGTTCTTCAAGCAAAACGAAGCCCCCGGTCAGAAGATTTTCCATGCCGAAGGACAGAACCATCATCTGGAAAACGTGCTCGACCGTAAATTGATTGCGCAGGCGCAGCCGGCGATCGACCGCGGCGCGCCAGTCAAAATCGAAATGGAGATCAACAACACCGATCGCAGCGCCGGCGCGATGCTGTCCGGGACCATCGCCAGGCTTTACGGCCACACCGGCCTGCCTGAAGACACGATCCATGTCAGCTTCAAGGGTACCGCCGGTCAAGCGTTCGGCGCGTGGCTGGTGCGCGGCATCACCTTCGACCTCGAAGGCGAAGGCAACGACTACGTCGGCAAGGGTCTCTCCGGCGGCCGCATCATCGTGCGGCCTCCCCGGAATTCCGGCATCGTGCCGGAGGAATCCATCATCGTCGGCAACACCGTGATGTACGGCGCGATCGAGGGCGAATGCTATTTCCGCGGCATCGCCGGCGAACGCTTCGCGGTGCGCAATTCGGGCGCGATCGCCGTGATCGAAGGCGCCGGCGATCATTGCTGCGAATACATGACCGGCGGCGTTGTCGTGGTACTCGGCAAGACCGGGCGCAATTTCGCGGCCGGCATGTCGGGCGGCGTCGCCTATGTGCTCGACGAGGACGGCAGCTTTCCGAAGCTGTGCAATCTGGCGATGGTCGAGCTGGAGCCGCTGCTCTCGGAAGAGATGGTCAACGCCAACGCGTTCCATCACGCCGGCGACCTCGAGGCGCACGGCAAGGTTGACGTGTTCGCCAACCTGACCGGCTTCGATGTCGAGCGTTTGCACATCCTGATTTCGCAGCACGCGAAGCTGACAGGTTCGGCGCGCGCCGCGGCAATTCTCGCGGACTGGAAGACCTGGCTGCCGAAATTCCGCAAGGTGATGCCGGTGGAGTACCGCCGCGCGCTGAACGAAATGAAATCGCGCGAGCCAGCCGAACCCAAGATCGCGATCGGCGCGTGAACATGATCCGGAAAAGTGGGCACCGGTTTTCCGGTCGGCCATGCTCAAACAAAGTTAAGATGAGGCACTATCGCGGCTCAATCTGCGATAAAGGTCCGGGGTTACAGCGAGTTGATTCAGGTTTCGAGGCGTCAGGTTTAATGGGCAAGATTACAGGCTTTCTGGAGATCGACCGTCACGATCGCAAATACGCGCCGGTCGCCGAGCGCGTGAAGAGCTATCGGGAATTTGTCGTTCCGCTGAGCGAAAAAGACACGCGCGATCAGGCCGCGCGCTGTATGGATTGCGGCATTCCGTATTGTCACGGCACCGGCTCGGTGGCGCCGGGCACGCCGGGCTGCCCGGTGAACAACCAGATTCCGGATTTCAACGATCTGGTCTATGCCGGCAACTGGGAAGAAGCCTCGCGCAACCTGCATTCGACCAACAATTTTCCGGAATTCACTGGCCGCATCTGTCCCGCGCCGTGCGAGGCGTCGTGCACGCTGAACATCGACGACAATCCCGTCACCATCAAAACCATCGAATGCGCGATCGTCGATCGCGCCTGGGACAATGGCTGGGTGAAGCCGGAATTGCCGTCGCGCAAGACCGGCAAGAGGATTGCCGTGATCGGCTCCGGCCCGGCGGGCATGGCTTGCGCGCAGCAGCTCGCGCGCGCCGGCCACGACGTGCATCTCTATGAGAAATTCGCCAAGGCCGGTGGCCTGCTGCGTTACGGCATTCCCGATTTCAAGATGGAAAAGCACGTCATCGATCGCCGCGTGACACAGATGGAAGCCGAGGGCATGACGTTCCACTACGGCGCGCAGGTCGGCGGCAAGTCGCCGGGCGCCATCGATCCGCAGGAGCTTCTGAAAAGCCACGACGCTGTGGCGCTGACCGGCGGCGCCGAAGCCGCGCGCGATCTGCCGATTCCGGGCCGCGAATTCTCCGGCATTCATTACGCGATGGATTTTCTGCCGCAGCAGAATCGCCGCGTCAGCCATGAGCCGCTCGGCAGCGGCGCGGAGATTCTCGCCGGCGGCAAGCATGTGGTGGTGATCGGCGGCGGCGACACCGGCTCCGACTGCATCGGCACCTCGTTTCGTCAGGGCGGGTTGTCGGTCACGCAGCTTGAAATCATGCCGGCGCCGCCGGAGCATGAGAACAAGGGGCTGACCTGGCCGAACTGGCCGCTGAAGATGCGGACGTCATCGAGCCAGGCGGAAGGCGCGCAGCGTGAATTCGCCGTGCTGACGCAGAAATTCTCCGGCGAGAACGGCAAGGTTACCAAGCTGCATTGCGTCCAGGTCGATGACAAATTCCAGCCGGTTCCCGGCAGCGAGTTCGAACTCGATGCCGGCCTCGTGCTGCTCGCGATGGGCTTCGTGCATCCGGTGCATGAAGGTCTGCTGAAGACCCTCGGCGTCGATCTCGATCAGCGTGGCAATGTGCGCGCCAACACCCACGACTATCAGACCTCGCTGCCGAAGGTGTTCACCGCCGGCGACATGCGCCGTGGCCAGTCGCTGGTGGTATGGGCGATCCGCGAAGGCCGGCTGTGCGCCCGCGCGATCGATCAGTTCCTGATGGGATCGACTACGCTGCCGCAGTGAGGCATACTCGTCGTCCCCGCGAAAGCGGGCACCCATAGCCACCGCATTTGCGAGTTGGAGCAACTCCCCGCGCACCTCTCAGGCGCAAGGGGGTTATGGGTCCCGGCTCGCACTCGCACCCAGCCAAGTTTACGCTGGCTGCGTAAACTTGCCAGCGATACTCGCTTGGCCGGGACGACATCGAAATTGACTTGCCCTTTTTCGGAAGATTACTCCGCAGCGACCTGCGCGACGGTCGGAGCCTCGCCCGCAACCGTCGTACGCCGCATATCATAGACTGAGTTGAAAAGCAGCAACGCCGCTTCTCTCGCCGCTTCAACGGACACAGCCCATGCGCTAGACTTCGACCTGTTGCGCTATAGTTCACAAAGATGGAGGAGCCAGTGCGTATCGATCGATGCAACAACATCGGGGATTTCCGCTCGATGGCACGGCGGAGACTGCCGGGGCCCATCTTCCATTACATCGACGGCGCGGCGGACGATGAAGTCACGTATCGGAGAAATACCGAAGCCTACGAGCGGTGCGATCTGGTGCCCAACGTTCTCGCGGGTGTCGAAAGCATCGACATGTCGATAACCGTCATGGGGCAGAAAATAGACATGCCCCTGTTCTGCGCACCGACGGCGCTTCAGCGGCTGTTCCATCATGACGGTGAAAGGGCGGTCGCCAAGGCTGCCGAGAAGTTCGGCACCATGTTCGGCATTTCGTCCTTGGGGACGATAAGTATCGAGGAGATCGGCTCTACGATCAGCACGCCGAAACTCTTCCAATTGTACTTCCACAAGGACAGAGGCCTGACCAACAGCATGATCGAGCGGTGCATCGCCGCAAATTTCGACGTGCTGGCGCTGACCGTCGATACGATCACGGGCGGAAACCGGGAACGCGACTTGCGGACCGGCTTCACCTCGCCCCCGCGCTTGACGCCCAAAAGCCTCCTCAGCTTCACCATGCACCCGAGGTGGGCGGCCAACTATTTCATGCACGAGAAGTTCGAGCTGCCCCAACTGAAGGACTACGTGAAAGAGGGTTCGAATATCTCGGTATCTGTCGGCGACTATTTCAGCACGATGCTCGACCAATCAATGAACTGGCAAGACGCCGCGGATGTCCGCAAGAAATGGGGCAAGCAGTTCTGTCTCAAGGGCATCATGAGCATTGAGGACGCAAAGCGTGCCGTGGACATCGGCGCGACCGCCATCATGGTGTCCAATCATGGCGGGCGTCAGCTCGACGGGTCGAGGAGCCCGTTTGACCAGCTCGCCGAGATCGTCGATGCTGTCGGCGACAGAATAGATGTGATTTGCGACGGCGGCATCACCCGTGGCACCCACGTCTTGAAGGCCCTTTCCGTGGGCGCGAAGGCGTGTTCGGGAGGGAGACTTTATCTATATGCTCTAGCGGCCGCGGGTCAGGCCGGCGTTGAAAGGGCGCTTGAAAATCTCCGAGCCGAAATCGAACGCGACATGAAGCTGATGGGCTGCCGGTCCGTCGACCAGCTAAGCCGTGACAACTTGAGGTTCAGATGAGCGACGGCGAGCCTTTCAATCACTTTCATGATATTCGTGACTGAGGTGTAGTGCATTCCCATGCCGCCACGCCGATCGGGATGCACCACTGCCTGAAACATCGACCCGAAGATATCCGGGTTAATTTCAGCCCAATTGAGCTGGCTGCCGCACTCTCGAAATTCGTTAATCCCTCGGATGCGGCCCGGAGGGATCTCACTTCGAAGGATTAGAAGTCGGAGGCTTCTGCAGGTTATTCGTTGTCGGCTTCGTAGGGGATTGGCCAGTTAAATTTGTTGTAGTGGGCTCTTTAGGTGCCTGTTGCTGCAACCCGGTCGATGTCGGCTCAGGAGGTCGCGTCTGTTGGAGCCCATTGGTTGTTTTCTGATCTTCCGCGCGCACCGGTAGCGACGTGCCGGCGAAAACAGCGATCGCAATGGCATTGTCACGTTAACGGGATTTGCTTCCAAACTCCGCCAGTTTCGTTCCATGGCGCTGTTGCATTTTCAATCACTTAGCAGGGGCTCCGTCAAAACCCGAAAACGCCTTTACTGCGCTAACGTGACAATGCCAGCTGCAGCGTGTGCTTTCATTCTATGGAAGCCAGCGTCCGCATCTGGTGCTCGTTGCTTCGTAAAGAAGGCAATCGAGATCCGAGGCATCGAGCAAGTCCGGGACTTTGATTTTCCTCAGCCATTGACCGCGTTGGTAGGCGAGGCCTTGAACGAGAGCATCCACCTGATCGTCGTGACGAGCGCCGGGGAAATCGAGAAGTTCTCGGATGAAGATCTCGCGCCATTCCGCGCGCTCGTGAATGAATATTGAGCCTCCTTCAAAGAGGTCGCTCTGGGCGATAACCCGGGAACGTTTCTCTTTGTCAGGTGTGACTGTGACGACGTTGACGTTATTATTTTTCAATGCCTGGATCAGCCCTTTGCTTTTGGCAGAGTCCTCGATTAGGAGCGCCCCCGATAGCGTCTGCACATATCGAGGATTTTTTCTATTAATTACGGAAAAGGAAAACGGCCTCTGAGGGCCGCGTTGCGGGCCATGATCAAGCCCTCCAACTAGCATTACAGTTGCTTTGTTGCTTTGAAGTGCGCGCGCTGAGCGGCAGCTTGGTGAGCTCTACGCCAGAGTGCTCACTTCATGGGCGATCGAGGCCGCCAGTTCGCCCAAGGTTGTTACGCGCACGACATGCGCCAGGTTCGCTTGCGCGTCGCGCAACGCCCCCTCGACATGCTTGCGCTCCGTTAGATCCAACACGAAGGCGACGCCTTCATCTCGGTTCCACTCGAAAATCGCGCGGGCGACCAGCACCGGCACGCGGCTGCCGTCTTTGCGAAAGTACTCTTTCTCACGCGGTTGGACGGTTCCCGTCGCCTGCAGCTCTGCGAAGGCCTGGTCGTCGACATCGCGCCATTCGGCCGGCGTCAGCTCCGTCCATCGCAGCGAGGCGAGATCTTCCCGGGCATATCCGACAATATCGAGAAAGGCCTGGTTGGTTTCGATAATCCGGCCCTGAAAATCCCAGATTACGATCCCGATGATGTTGGCGTCGACCAGACGGCGGATCCTAGCCTCCCGTTCCCGGAGATCGTTGTACAGGCGCGCGTTCTCCAGCGAGATCGCCGCTTGCGATGCCAACAATTCTAGCACCGAGATCCGAGAGGGCGTGAACACGTGCGATGCCAGGTTGTTCTCGAGATAGAGCACCCCGATCAGCTTGGCCTGCTTCACCAGGGCCACGCAGAGGACCGACCTGGCGTGCTTCTGGCAGATGTACTCATCAGCCGAGAACGGATTCTGCGCCAAGGCGTCATCGCCGGCGATGATCAGAAGTGGACCGTCTAAAGTTTCGATCGCCTCTAATTGCTGAGAATTAGCCTGCATCCTGACGGTTTACCTCGCGCTTGCGCAGCCCTGTCGATGTGAAAATATACGTACATCAAAGCGAGCCGTAAGCCTAGTCGCCCGATTCATTCAGATTGATGGGTAAAGGTGCTTTAGTTTGATACGGGCATTTTGGGTTGAGAATTGCCAGTTTGCCTTGCTGTGGTTGGCATTGCGGTCGAGCTCCCAAGCAGCGATTTCCTCGATGAGGCTCTCTTTGTTGGGAATCCGGCGGTCGAGGCACTGGGACGAAAGCACGCCGAGTTCGGACTCCGCCAGATCAAGCCAACTACCGTGCTTTGGAGTGTAGTGCCATTCGAAGCGCTCGACCAGCCGCCTGGCTTCAACGGCGGGAAAAGCTTCGTAGAGTGACGACTTGCTGTGGATGTTGAGATTGTCCTGGACCAGAACAATGTTCTTGGCGTTGGCGAAGTGGCGATCGGCCAATTCTTTCAAGACGTGAGCGTAGTCCACGGCAGTATGGCGATCGGTGACTTTGACATGGCGCCAGCCTTCGAGCGGTGCAAACATCATGAAGAGGTTGGCGGTGCCGTTGCGCTCGTACTCGTAATCACAACGGGCCGGGCGTCCCGGCTTCATCGGGATCGGTACCCGCGTCTCAGCGAGGAACTGCTTGGAAGTCTCGTCCAGGCACACCAGCGGGTAATCGGGATCGTGTGGCCGCGTGTAGACGGCCAGCACATCTTCCATGGCGGCTACGAACGCGCTATTGGCCTTCGGCGGGATGACCCAGCACTGTCGGCGATGGGGCTGGAGAATGTTTTTTTTAGCGCCCGCCCGATCGTCGAGTCGCTAGCGCGATCGACAATTTGGAGTTCCACGACCTTTTTCTCCAACAGCC
>Ga0097691_1001773_pt1 | contig 15313 bp, 16 predicted proteins | sample NGESurdeep072012_8_FD_72858 | JGI IMG/M metagenome (GOLD analysis project Ga0097691, IMG submission 72858) | Arctic peat soil microbial communities from Barrow, Alaska - NGEE Surface sample 210-1 deep-072012 | ecosystem: Environmental > Terrestrial > Soil > Wetlands > Peat ... | reverse complement strand
CCCCCGAAAGCCGACATTCATCGTGAGGTTCGGCATGTCCGTTTGGTGCCATTACCGGAAGTCGGACGCCCTCAACGCAACATGGCGTCTTGCAAAAATCAGGCGCGCAAATTGGGCACGCCATTCACGCCGGTCTGGAAAACGCGCAGAAACATTAGAGCCAGGTGCGCCGCTGCTGAAAAAGCGATGACGGGGTGTTGATGCGGGCGTGATCTCGGCGCGAGGTGCGATCATGAGGGGCCGACCTGTGTCAACGGATCGGATCGGCTTACATAGATCATGCTTGAGGGGCGGAGCCCGGAGAGAGTGGCCCCGGGGCTCCTGACATAAACCGTAACAACGCCACCCTTGGGACCGCCGCTCGGTAGATGCTCTTATAAAACATAGTTCGCGGTTTGCAGACCGCATTGATCTTAAGCAATGTTGCATCACCTCGCCCCAGCTTCCGAGCATGGTGCTGCTTACGACTGCCTGTTGATCCCGTCCTTGGTGATCCTAAGAACGAAGCCGTCCTCATGGCCGAGAATATTTACGGTGAAATCGAACGCCGGAAGCCATTCGGCGATGGTTCCAGTGTAGTTGACGCCTTCCGGCGATGGCACTCGTTCGGATAGGATCAGATACATGACGCAAAATTTTTCAAGCGCACCATCATCATCATCGCGAAGAACTTTGTGGCTAAGAAGGGCGGCCATCGCGTTCGAAATCAACTGGTCGACGCTAGTTGCGGTCTCGTTAGCGTAGCCTTGGACAGCGGCGAATAATTCCGCAGTCGAAGTAGCTGACGTTTCCTCGTATTTGCACAATGGCGAACCGTTCAGACTCACGGCCATCGTCGGCATAGCGGTTGTCCTCTTGCTTTCGCCCAGTGCGGAAATTTTCCAGTACGTTGCGGTTTGATCAGTCTCCGCTACGAGGCGGATTCTGAACAAGGGCTTTTTGGACTCGTCCAGAAGTTCCATTTGCCATTCAGCGTTTTGTTTGAGACTGCGGGAAATCCCGTCTTCTCCGCATCACGGATTCGGCATTAAACTCGGTTTTCTCAGGTTCATTGGGTCCGCATTTTTAGAATTACGGATACAATCAAATACTTAGCCATTTCTGGCGGTTTGCAAAGTTCCATTCGCTTGGAATTTCCGCGTAGAGTGTTGCGAGCGGGTGACACTATTTTAAAGTGAAATTTAGTAAACTTAGGCAAGATCTCAATTTGGGACTGTGCTGGGAGGAATTCGATGAAGAAGTTTTGGTTAGGCGCAACCGCCCTTGTCGCCATTAGCATTGCTGCTCCTGCGTCCGCCGCAGACCTTGGCCGTCCCTACACCAAAGCGGCCCCGATGATGGCTGCAATGTATGACTGGAGCGGCTTCTACATCGGTGCCAACGGCGGTTGGGGATCGAGCCACGATAGCCGCACGAACATCACAACGAGCACGTTTTTGGGATCCTACGATGCGACTGGAGCCGTTGCCGGTGGTCAAATCGGTTACCGCTGGCAGACCGGTGCATGGGTATTCGGGTTGGAAGCTCAGGGTGATTGGGCTGACCTGCACGGCACCACCCAAAATCTCGGCAACGTAACCAACCACCTCCGCTCGACTCTGGATGCATTCGGTTTGTTCACTGGTCAAGTCGGCTATGCTTGGAACAACGCCCTCCTTTACGTAAAGGGCGGTGCTGCGGTTACCGACAGGCGGTATGAATTTATTGCTAATGCGACTGGCGCACTTGATGCGTCGCAAGGTTATGAGACTCGCTGGAGTCCGACCGTGGGGGTTGGTTTGGAGTACGGCTTTGCTCCGAATTGGTCGGCTGCGGTTGAGTATGACCATATCTTCGAAGGTCATCATGATATGACGTTTATCACTCCAGCTGGGCTTCTTGCTGGACGTGGGTCGACCTACAATTCGGGCGGCGATACCGACTTGGTTACGGCCCGCATCAACTACCGCTTTGGCGGCCCGGCCATCGCGAGGTACTGATCCTTCAACAATCTACGGAGAAAAGGCCGACTGAAAAGTCGGCCTTTTTTGTTGAGCAAGACATGCCCAAAAAACCAGTTAGAGCGACGATCGGACCGCACTCCGATCATAAGGATGTTGCGGCATATAGCCATCGTCCCGCGCATGGTCTGAAATGGGTCAAATCACGTCACTTTGGCCGTGTGCCGGTCATTTCCGGTTTGCACCCAACTCCGGACATGTCGCTGCACCGCAATAGCTGACGCTTTGTGCCAATCGCGTCCTTCGCTGCGATGCAAAACAGTAGCGGTCTATTTTGCCGTCTCGCACGAACCACTCTATGGCATTCGATGCCGGGAGCGCGCACCTTAATCCCCTTCCACGAATGTGCGAACATGATGTAGTCTGATCGTAGAGCTGCCAGTGGGACGTTAGGCATTAGGATATCGACAAATATGGGGGAGGACCGCATGGCACGAATACCCGAATCTTTGGCAGGGGTCATTGCCGCAATCGTCATCGCGTTGGCAGGAACTCAGGCCAAAGCGCAGAACGTTGCCAAGATCGAGATTCAGGCGATCCAAACCCTTACCCTCAAGACCGCGCAAATCCTAACCGGCGACACAAGGGGCGCGCCGGCAATGGTCGCGGGGGAGTTGCGCATTCCAAAGCCCGGCTCGGACAGGCTGCCGGCGGTTATCCTGATCCACGGCTCCGGCGGGGTCGGCGGCAATGTCGACACCTGGGCTAAGGAAATCAATTCGCTCGGGGTCGCGGCCTTCATCCTGGATACATTTACCGGACGCGGCATCGTCAATACGCTCAGCGACCAGTCGCAGCTCGATTCGTTGGCAATGACGATCGACGCCTACCGCGCGCTGGCGTTGCTCGCGCAGCATCCGCGGATTGATCCTGAACGCATCGCCGTGATGGGTTTCTCGAAGGGCGCGGTCCCAGCGGTCTATTCGAGCAACGAGCGCTTCCGCAAGCTCTACGATCCGGCCAAGGTCGGGTTTGCGGCCCATATCGGGCTCTATACGCCCTGCAACATTCAATTTCGCGACGACGACAAGGTCACCAACGCGCCGATCCGGCTCTTCCACGGAATTTCCGACGATTATGTCTCGATCGCTCCTTGCCGCGACTATGTCGAGCGGCTCAAACGCGCCAGTGCAAATGTAACGTTGACGGAATACCCCGACGCCTATCACGCCTACGACGCGACGGCATACCCGACGCCGGTCGTGTTTCCACAAGCGCAAACGACACGCAACTGTTCGCTTCGCGAGGGCGACAACGGTCAAGTGCTCAATTCTAAGACGGGTGCTGTATTCACGCTGGAAGACCCATGCGTTGAGCGCGGCCCGCATGTTGGGTTCAATCAAGCGGCGTATCAGGCGACCGTTAAGGCGGTGCGAGAATTCCTGTCGGCGACCTTTAAACTGAGCAGCTAACGCGCGTCGTTTTTCGCTGATGACCAGAGTCCGTTGTGGGTCAAACGCTACAGGTCGTTTGCCGCTGGGCCGGACGCGAAGTCCGCTTTGGCCCGAAAACCGACCTGATTCCAATGCCTAATCCGGTGGCACATGCTTCTCGCCTCTGTAACCGAGCCGAGGAGTATGGCCATGCAGGATCAAGTGAATGCGACCCCCGCGCCCAAGCGAGTGCCGTGGAACAAGGGAAAGCTGACCGGGGCAAAGCCGCCCCTGCGACCCAAGCACGTCTGGTCGATTCGGACGAAGCTCCAGATCGAAGGCCGCGCTCGCGACCTCGCCATGTTCAATCTGGCGATCGACAGCAAGCTTCGTGGCTGTGATGTCGTCGCCATCCGAGTCGAGGATGTCGCCGCCGGCGGGTACACGGCGGATCGCGCAACGGTCCGGCAAAAGAAAACCGGGCGGCCAGTCAGATTTGAATTGAGCGAGCAGACCCGCCAGGCGGTCGATGACTATCTTAAGGCCGCCAACAAAAGGCCCGGTGAGTTCTTGTTCACGGGCCGTCGTGGTCCCAACCGCAACATGACAACGCGCCAATATGCGCGGCTCGTATCGGAGTGGATAGGCAGCGTTGGACTGGACCCGAGGCTGTTTGGCACGCATTCGTTGCGACGCACAAAAGCTACCCTGATCTATCGACGGACAGGAAATCTCAGAGCCGTTCAGCTCTTGCTTGGTCATACCAAGATCGAAAGCACGGTCCGGTATCTCGGCATTGAGGTCGATGACGCCTTGGCAATAGCGGAACAAGTTGATGTCTGAAATACCCGGGCAGAGCGGACATGCTCTGCCCGTCCCTATATCACCGGGTCACGTCCCACGTCCCATCTGGAGGTAATCGGTCGGCAATATTGACCGGCAACCACGCAGGAACTTTCTCCTCTGGGTGCCAGCACGGGAGTGATAACCGAGAGCTGCTTACCTAACACGATCAAAAGCTGAATTTTCGCGTTTCAGCAATCGTACAGACGCACGCCGACAACGGAATGACCCTGAATTTTGTCCAGTATCTGTACCGTAGCGCGTTCGAATGCAGCTTCACGCAACTTCGAAGGAAGGTTTCCAGTATTTTGTTCCTGAATGCGACGCCCCGCGATCAGCGAACTGATGCCAACTATTCCCGCCTTGCTCGCTTTCATGTCGGCGCTATCAGCTTGCAACGCCAGTTTCGCGGGAGTTAGGTCGAGCAGGGCGAGTGTGCCATCGGGCAGCACCTCTTGAACCGAGAACGCTGAGTTTTTTGTCCAGCCAACAATTGTGTCCCCTTCAACAACTGCAGAGAGGTATGCGGAAATCACCGCACCGCCCGGTGAACAACGATCTTTGGCTCCAAGCGCTTTATTCACGCTTATGGGCATCCAGCGGTTACCTCGCAGCAACAAGTGGCAACCAGCAATGCGCCGGCCCTGACTGGTCATGAGATCCTCGCACTGAGTTTCGACGTGGGTTTGTTCGAGCCGGCGGGCCACACTGTTCGCGCAGCGTGATTGGAAACCTAGCACGAAAGTTATTTCCCGTTGACACCCGGACGGTTGCGGCGCTGGCGGCCGTGGGGCAACTTTCAAGGGTTGCGTGAATGCCGACTTGCGTACTGGGTCAATCTCGACCGAATTGGCCGTCCGCGCCATGTCCGGTTTACCGCCGTTAGCGACCGAACTGCGGACATCGCTGGAGGTCCGGTTCGTGCCATGAACAGACATGCCCTTTTATTCGATCACCTCGTCGGCGAGCGACAGAAACGTGCCCAGGCTTTTAGCGGTCTTGAGGTTGATCACCAAAGTAAACTTGCTCGCCTGCTCAATCGGCAGATCCCCGGGTCTGGAACCACTGAGGATTTTCGCGACTAAGGTGCCCGCGTGGCGAAAGCCGTCCGGTATGTCACTTGAATCCGCGACCGCGGCCGGAATCTCAAGCGTGCGAGCTCTCGGGTGTAATCGAGCTGCCGGCGAGCCACGATGCCCCCTGTCGATATAAGGCTTCGACAGCCGCGCCCTTGAGCCCTGGCATATCAGGCTTAACCGTGTAGCCGATGCGGGTCTGCATATAGGCGAGGTGGCGATAGCCCTCGGGAAACCTGTTCAGCAAGCCGGAATCGAGCTTTAGGAGCGCACCCGGTTCGACCGGATCAAGCCTGTCCTTTTCGTATATCGGCTGACGAAGGACGAGCCCCCAGCGATCCGAACGTCTTTCAAAAAAGTCATAGAACCGGCCGGTGCAGACAACATCGCAGAGCACCCCCTCGACATGACCCCGCTGCGAAATCGTCATCTTGGTTTGGGCGACTGCCCGTTCGCCAACAATGTCGATCGAAGTGCCGCCTAGAAAGTGAAGGATGCTCACGCCCCGCGCCCAGCCCTCCTTGTTGGCCTCGATGAACTGGTCGCCGGTTCCCTGAAACCACGTCGCCATCATCCGGCCGTCGCTATGCCAAACTCCTCGGAATCGTTCCCAATCCCCGGAATCACGCCAGAGCACCCAATTCTCGATCAACTCGCGTATCAGCAGATGGTCCAACATTCCGAGATCCCTTCGTCAGCTTGTCCAAACTCAAAAACTTGTCGATGAAGCGCCCGCGATACTCTGGGGGAGGCTGTTGAGGTCTCGCCCGCGCGACGGCTCTGAGCTTGGCTATCGCGAGTCTGCACGAACCGCATACTTGCCCGGTGAAGGACCGCTATGGGTCATTCGCTACTGAAATAGGTTGTCCGCGCTACGTCCGTTTTCCTCCTGATAGCGACCGAAGAACGGATATTCGATGGCGTTCACAGGATTCACGGATCGGTCGTTCAGGGTTTCAAAGACGAAACGTAAGCCGCGAGTGAGATCATGTCGTCATGCGATAGTTTTTCAACGATCGGCGACATAAGGGCGCCTGCGCTTCCCTCCCGCAAGTGTTGCTGGAAGTCATACATCTGACGCACGATATAGCTCGGCAAACGTCCGGCGATGCCGGGAATTGAACCCACACCTTTAAGCTCCGGGCCGTGGCAAGTCGCGCAAGGTGTTGTTGTGCCCGATCCCCCGTATTTGGCCAAAGCTTCGCCCCTTGCGATACTTCCATTCGGCACGTACGCCACGAACTGCGAACGCGGATCGCGATGTTCGAATTGCTCTACATCCACCGGGACCTCGACGATACGCTCGCCTATGGGCTCCGTGCCCCCATTTCTCGCGATCATGTAGAACACGCGGGCAATCTGCGTCGCCGGGACAGTATCGGTCTCGACGACCTTGATAATTGACTTCGGCTTGAGCGAGGAAAAATATGCCGCCGCGGCCTGCACTTCTCCATCGGTGGCGGCTTTGGCTATCGCGGTCATCAGCAGAACCGGACTTCGCTGCGGACCTGAAAATTTTCGGGCTCCGCTTTTGTAGTCGGCCATCTGCTGAACGATATAGGAGGCAGGAAGACCGGCCAGACTCGCGTTCTCCGGACCGCCAGTCCCCTCAGTACGATGACATGAGCCGCAGGCCCGCACATCGGGCTGTCTGCCGTGCGCGACGACGTCGGGCATGGGAGGATGATCGTCAGGATGCCAGTCCGGCGCGAAGAAAAGATCGCGCTCCTGCGTGATCGTGAATGTGATCGCGCTATCGGGAACGCGCCTCGGAATACCGTCGTCTGGCGGGGCTTTAAATTCCGGAGCCCAGGGATAGGCCCATGCTGGAAATGAATCGGGCATCAACGCCGATGACGAGGAACCTGAACCGGAAGTCTGCGCGATCGCGGCATCGCAGACGACAACCCCAAAAAACGCCAGCGCGCTTACAGCGAGCTCTAGCGGCCTTCTCATGACGCGCCCCCATTGCGAGGCCAGGCGTGCTATCACGCCTCTTCCGCAGCCTCATTATCAAGTCTAGGTTCAACGTCGGCCGTAGCGCAATGTCCATGTCACTTTGGTTCTACACGATTGGCTTCTGATTTGGTCGGGACGTGCGAAGTGTCTTCGCGTTTAAGTTAGGTGATGTCCGTAGCACTTCCGCTTATCCCCCGAGAGCGGCGGTATAGCGGACGTCGCGGGACTTCGCATTTGTCCCGGCGCGCAGCGGCATCCCCGGCGTCGATCATCGACGTCAGGACGGACCCGGACCGGCTCAGCTGATCGGTTTATTGAAGGTTCCGACAGATTCTAAAGACGTGCTGAATTGCTCTTCATCAGTCGATCAGGATAAAGGTCACCTTGAGGTCGACGCGATACTCAGCAATCTTTCCGTTCTTCACGATGACCTTCTGTTCCTTGACCCACGCACCCTCGACATTCTTGAGTGTGGTGACGGCGCGAGCGACGCCCTTCTCGATCGCATCCTCGAAGCTCTTGTTTGAACTGGAGATGATCTCCGTAACCCTGGCTACCGACATTGACGCCTCCTTGGTGAAAGGAACATGTTGTCGTGTGGGGACGGTTTTCCTGTTGGCCTGCGCTGGCGTTGAGATAGATCAACTTCACGCCAATTTTTTCGGCCGCAGTACGCTGAGGATCAGTGTCCGTTAATGGGATGGTCCGGCCGTGCTCCCGCCCCAACAGCAAGCGATGCTTGTGCGGGGCACCAAAGACAAGGAGCACGTCATGGCAGAAGCTCTCAAGAATTCAATCGCCTTTGTCGGCATCGATATCGGCAAGAACTCGTTCCACGTCGTCGGTCTCGATGACCGGGGTGCCATCGTGCTGCGGCAGAAGTGGTCACGTGGCCAGGTGCAGGCACGGTTCGCGAATATGCCGCCTTGTCTGATCGGGATGGAGGCCTGCGTCGGCGCGCACCATCTCAGTCGCGGGCTCCAGAAGCTTGGTCACGATGCCCGGTTGATGCCTGCACGGTACGTTCGCCCCTACTGGGCTTAATTGCCAACGAGTTCGCCCGGAGAATACACGACCTTGGGTAAGCTGGCGGAGGGAGAGGAACTGGGATCGAACCTTCTCCACGTAGCCAAGCGCGTGCTCCGAGGCTTTCTAGCGGGCGTAGTACCTGTCGTGCTTGCGGAACTATAGCCGCGGGTCCCCATAGGCGGCGATTTGCCAATTGTGGCAGCCGCAGCCGTTCATTGCTCGTTCAATTCGACTTCTGCTTCACATAACGGCCGGGCGCGGGCTCGATCGGCGGATATTGTGCGCTTCCCGGCTGCGTCGGCGCCGGAATGGTTCCGGTCGAATGACGCTTCCTCCACGCATCCCAGTCGGGCCACCAGCTCCCCGGCTTCTCCTGCGCGGCTTCAAACCAGCCCTGCGGGTCGAGCTCGAGGTCGCTGTTGAGCCAATGGCTGCGTTTGTTGCGCGCTGGCGGATTGATGACGCCGGCGACGTGTCCGCTCGCGGCGAGGACAAACCGCGCCTTTCCGCCGATCAGGTCCTTCGAACGAAACGCTGACTTCCAGGGCACGATATGGTCCTCACGCGATGCGAGAAGATAGACTGGCACATTGATCTTCGAGAGATCGACCGGCACTCCGCATTGCGTGGTCTTGCCGGGATCCTTGATGTTGTTTTCGAGGTAGGTATTGCGCGTGTACCAGCAGTACATCGGCCCGGGCAGGCTCACGCAATCCGAATCCCAAAACAGCAAGTCGAATGCGTCGGGCGTCGCGCCTTTGAGATAGTTGTCGACGACATAGCGCCAGATCAGGTCGTTGGCACGCAACGTGCCAAAGGTAAACGCCAATTCCTTACCGGGCAAGATACCGCTCTTCCCGATCGTCGCTTCTCGCAGGGCGACGGAGGCGGCGTCGATCAGGAGACCGATTTCACCGGTATCGGAAAAATCGAGCATAGTCGTCAGCAGCGTCATCGTGGAAAGCTTGTCCTCTTGTTTTGCGGCAAGAACCGCAGCCGCGCAGCTCAGGATCGTGCCGCCGACGCAGAACCCGAGCGCGTGGACGCGTTCGGCTCCGGTAATGTCCCGAACCACATCGACGGCCCGGAGCGGTCCCATTTCAAGATAGTTGTCCCACGTCAGGTGCCCGATTTCGGGGACCGCGCTCCGCCACGAAATCAGAAACACCTGTTGGCCTTGAGCGACAGCATATTCCACCAGAGAATTGCCCGCGCCGAGGTCGAGCAGATAATACTTGTTGATGCATGGCGGCACGATCAGCAGCGGCGTCTTCTCGACCTCGCTGGTTTGCGGCGTGTACTGGATCAACTGGATCAGTTCGTTTTCGAACACTACAGTGCCAGGCGTAATCGCGAGGTTGCGTCCAACCTCAAAAGCCGATTCATCGACGCGCGTGATGCGACCCTTTTGAAGATCGTCGATCAGGTTGCGAATGCCGTCCGTCAGGCTCGCGGACCGCGTTTCGATCGCCTTGCGGATAACTTCCGGATTGGTCGCGGGAAAATTCGACGGACTCATCGCATCGATGTACTGGCGGACATAAAACCGAAGCTGCAATTTGGTCTTGTCATCGACCTGTGCCCTATCGACGAAGTCATGCAACTGCCTCGAGCCCAATAAATAGGACTGCTTGATTAGGTCATAGTAAGGCATCTCGTGCCATGCTTCGTCCTTGAAGCGCTTATCTCCTCGCGCCAGCACGGCGTTCGAATGCGCACCACCGGCAAATGTCTGTAGAAAAGCGGTGTTCCAGAACTGCCAGAGATGTTTAAATAAGTCACGCTGCAGATCAGCGACCAATCCGATTGGAGATAAGGGGCCTAACGAGTTCGCTTCCTTGGCGCGCACACCCGCAACCGACGCGAGAGCATCGTCGAATTGCTTCATGGCATCCTGCCCTGCCCGCATCAGGCTTTCGAGATATTCCAGGGCGTGAGCAGATGGTGGCGTGATGGTCATGGCGTCCTCCGTGACAAAAATTAACCCATACTACTGCAACGCTACGTCACAGCTCATCCGACCGCCGAATGGAATGCGCGACAACTGACCGAAGCTTGCGGCTGGGAGGGCGCGCCAAAGTATCTCGTCCGCGATCGGGATCGAGCCTATGGCGAAGTCATTAGCCGACGCGTTCAGTCTATGGGCATTCGAGATCGGCCAACGGCGCCGCAATCCCCATGGCAGAATGGGCATAGTCAACGGCTGATCGGCTCGATCCGGCGCGAATGTCTTGATCATGTCGTTGTATTTGGCGAGCGGCATCTGAGACACCTACTCCTTTCATCCATGCACTATTACAATGGATTATAATGGCGCTCGTACACATCTGTCTCTGGGCAAGGACGCTCCCGTGCGACGTGCCATTCAGGCCGTCGGACGCATTCTACCGCTGTCAATTCTCGGTGGATTGCACCATCACTATGTTCGGATCAGATTTCCGACGGGGACATCCATCGGCTGACGATCATCCACGCGAAGACGAGGTGTTCCGCTCCCTGCATACGGAAGCGCCGACCCGGCACACAACTCATCTACGTACAGGCGAAATTAGAATGACATCTCCTCCAGCGCCAGCGTCGAGCCAGCGCCAGCCGTGATTTCGTCCCGTGCTCCGGTGGCCTCCGGCAGCACGTGCTCGGCGTAGAAGCGCGCGGTGGCGATCTTGGCGTGCAGAAAGGCGGTGTTCTCCTCGCCGGCCGACAGCAGATTGCGAGCGATCCGCGCGGCGTGCGCCATCTGCCATCCGCCCACGACAATACCGGTAAGCTTTAAATATGGAACCGCCCCGGCAGCAGCTTCACGCGGGTTGCTCTCGTAGCGCGCCAGCAGCCAAGCGGTAGCCTCCTCGAACGCGCCGAGCGCCGCCCTAAACGCAGACGCAATCGCTGACAGGTCCGCGTCGTTGGTGAGTGCCAGCGCGTCCAACTCCGCGGTCATATCCCGGATCAGCGCTCCCGCATTCAGCCCCTTGTCACGGACCAGCTTGCGACCGAGCAGGTCGTTGGCCTGAATGCCGGTGGTGCCCTCGTAAATGGTGGTGATACGGGCATCCCGTAGATACTGCGCGGCGCCGGTCTCCTCTACATAACCCATTCCGCCATGCACCTGAATCCCGGTAGAGGCGATCAAGATTGAGCTTTCGGTGCACCAGCCCTTCACCACCGGGGTCAACAGCTCGACCCGGCCCTGGTTGTGCGCCCGCACCCCGGGGTCCGGATGATGCCGGGCGCGGTCCATGCAGGCGGCTGTGCAGTAGGCGAGCGCGCGCATCGCCTCGGTGCGCGCACGCATATCCATCAGCATCCGGCGCACGTCGGGATGGTGGATGATCGGGTCGCGTTCGGCGCCGCCGATCGGCTTGCCCTGCACCCGGCCGCGGGCATATGCGACGGCGTGCTGGTAGGCCGCCTCGGACACCGCCACGCCTTCGAGCCCCACATTCAGCCGGGCATGGTTCATCATCGTGAACATGTATTCGAGGCCGCGGTTCGGCTCACCCACCAAGTAGGCAACCGCCCCTTCCTTGTCGCCGTATGACATCACGGCCGTGGGCGAGCCATGGATGCCGAGCTTGTGTTCGATGGAGGCGCAAACAAGGTCGTTGCGCGCGCCGAGGCTGCCATCTGGATTGACCAGGAATTTCGGCGCGATGAATAGCGAAATCCCGCGCGTGCCCTGGGGCGCGTCGGGCAATCGGGCGAGGACGAGATGGATGACGTTCTCCGCGACGTCGTGCTCGCCCCAGGTGATGAATATCTTCGATCCAGACAGGCGATAGTGGTCGCCGTCCGGCTCTGCCCGCGTGCGCACTGCAGAGAGGTCGGAGCCTGCCTGCGGCTCGGTCAGGTTCATGGTTCCAGTCCATTCGCCAGCGACCATTTTCGGCAGGAAGCGCTGCTTAAGCGTGGCAGACGCATGATTCGCGAGCGCCTCAACGGCCCCCATGGTCAGCATCTGGCATAACGAGAAGGCCAGATTAGCGGATTTCCACATCTCGGCCACCGCGCTCGACACCAGCGCCGGCATTCCCTGGCCGCCGATTTCGGGGCCGGCCGGCATCGAGTGCCAGCCGCCTTCGATAAACTGTTGATAGGCCGCGGGGAAGCCGTCCGGCGTAGTGACCTTCCCATCGAACCAGCGGCAACCTTGGCGGTCCCCGGTTGAGTTCAACGGCGCCAACACTTCGCCCGCAAAACGACCCGCCTCGATCAGGATGGCCTCGACTAGGTCCGGATCGGCGTCCTCGAAGCCGGGCAAAGTGGCGATCTCCGGCAACCCGGCCAAATGGTTGAGCACGAACCGCATGTCGTCCAGGGGGGCTGCATAGGTCATGACCCCAGCCCCTTTGCGACTTCGCGCAACATGAACTTCTGGATCTTGCCGGTCGCATTCTTCGGAATCGGGCCGAACACCACACGCTTTGGCACCTTGTAGCCGGCCATCTGCTCGCGGCAGAATTGGCGGATCTCTGCCTCGGTTGCTGTTGCGTTTGGCCGAAGCTCAATGAAAGCGCACGGCACCTCGCCCCATTTTGGGTCGGGCTTGGCCACCACCGCGGCCGAGTCCACCGCGGGGTGGCGGTGCAGAATGTCCTCGACTTCGATGGAGGAGATGTTCTCGCCACCGGAAATGATCACGTCCTTCGAGCGGTCCTTGATGCGGACGTACCCATCCGGCTCGATCACCGCGAGGTCCCCTGTGTGGAACCAGCCCCCGGCGAAAGCCTCCTCCGTGGCGGAGGGGTTCTTCAGGTAGCCCTTCATCGTGATGTTGCCGCGGAACATGATCTCGCCGACAGTCTCCCCATCTGGCGGCACCCGCTTCATCGTGTCCGGGTCGAGGACCGCCATCGCCTCCTGCGCCGGACCGGCAACGCCCTGGCGCGCGTTCAGCCGGGCGCGCTCGGCCAGCGGCAAGGACGCCCATTCCTCGTGTTTCGCGCACACCGACGCCGGGCCATAGGTTTCGGTCAGGCCATACACGTGGGTGATGTCGAAGCCGATGCGCTCCATGCCCTCGATGACGGAAGCCGGGGGAGCGGAGCCCGCTATGAAGCCGTTGACCTTGCGGCCGAAACCGCCGCCCGTTTCGCCTGCAGCATTGATCAACATGTTGTAGACGATCGGGGCGCCGCACATGTGGGTGACGCCATCTTCGCGGATTGCCTGGAAGACCAGCTTCGCGTCAACCCGCCGGATACAGACATTCGTCCCGGCGATGGCCGCCATGGTCCAGGGAAAGCACCAACCATTGCAGTGGAACATGGGCAGCGTCCAAAGATAGACCGCATGTGCCGGCATGGCCCAGGATACGATGTTCGACAAAGCGTTCAGGTATGCTCCGCGGTGATGCGTGACCACGCCCTTGGGGTTGCCCGTGGTGCCAGAGGTATAGTTCAGCGCGATGGCCTGCCACTCGTCTTCCGGCAGGGACCAGGCGAAATCGGGATCGCCTTCCTCCAGGAACGCTTCGTAGTCCTTCTCTCCGAGCAGGGTGCCGCCTGCGTACAGCTTATCATCGATGTCGATCACCAGCGGCCGGCGTTCCATCAGCTGCAACGCGCGCTGTATGGTTCCGCTGAACTCGCGGTCGGTGATCAGCACCTTCGCTTCGCCATGCGCGAGCTGGAACGCGATCGCTTCGGCGTCGAGCCGGATGTTCAGCGTGTTCAGCACCGCGCCAATCATCGGGACACCGAAATGGGCCTCGTAAATGGCGGGAACGTTGGGCGCCATCACCGCGACGGTATCGTCGGGACCTATCCCACGCTTGTGCAAAGCCGATGCGAGGCGGCGGCAGCGTGCGTAGGTCTCCGACCAGGTCCTATGTTGCTCGCCGTGGATCAGGGCGATCCGGTTGGGATAGGTCTCGGCGGCCTTGGATAAGAAGCTCAGCGGCGAGAGCGAGGCGTAGTTCGCCTTGGTCTTGCCCAGGCCAGCACTGTACGGGCCGACCTTCTTGACAATGGCTTGCGACATAGCCGTTTTACTCCCGTCAGTTTCAGCGACGGATGGCCGTCTGCCGAGCGCTCAACTGCCGTTCCAGGCGAAACGGTTCAACCGGGATTTCCCCGGTGAGAGATCTGGACGGTCGCTCCGAGAGGCACTCCACGCCCATTTGGTCTGCTCCACAAGGAAAATGCCTCTGAGTGGCAACTGAAGCTAGTTGATCTGCTCCGCCCAGGAGCAAAATTGTCGGACTTCGACCCCGCTGCTCTGCGTCAGGAACGCGGTTGTTCCGCTACAGGGAGGACCGCGCTGCTCTCGGTTGCTCAGCATCTGACAGCGGCCTTTAGGCGCTAATCGTCGCCAAAGCCGCGCCGGAATCCAGAGTCTGTTCGCGCTGCCTGGGCTGGTAAAACAGCATCATTCCTCCGGACCGGCGAACAAGAGAAAAGCAGCAAACAGACTAAGCAGCAGTCCCTTGTTCACATATGGCGTCATCCTCGCCCCTAAGGGCGAGAGCGCCACGGCTGCAATTAGAATCGGCAAGCCGAGCCGCCAATGATCTGCCATAGGAGCCTCCGTGATCGAGGTTCGCAAAGTACTTTTGTGTTCCTTGGGGGCTTGGAAACCCAAGGCGCGTCGACGACTCGCGATGCCCAGGTATCACCCTTGCTCGTTTGGAGGCATAGCTCGGAGCCAGAGTTCAGCTTGTGTCAAAGCAAAACGGTTGGAGTAATGGAAGTGAAGCATCAGCGTCGTTTTGGGACGGAAGTCGAAGCAGCAGCAACAGAGGCGGCGCAGATCAAGACATTGATCGACAGTCTTAGTCGCTGTGTGCAGTTGCTTGATTGCGACATCGAGACTGAAGAGGAGCGCACGAGGTGTCGGGACTGTCGCGACCCGGTCTATTTAATTTTGGCGCGAAGCCTGACCGCTCGGCGCGATAATCTGGCTGCGACCATTGCTGCGTTGCAAGAGCGCCCTCCGTGCCAATGAAGGTGAGACATCGGAGTCCCGAAAGTTTAGCCTCACATGGGCGTAGGACAACCATCACGTGGTCATGCAAAACAAAGAAGTTAAAACGGAC
>Ga0097691_1001771_pt1 | contig 15325 bp, 7 predicted proteins | sample NGESurdeep072012_8_FD_72858 | JGI IMG/M metagenome (GOLD analysis project Ga0097691, IMG submission 72858) | Arctic peat soil microbial communities from Barrow, Alaska - NGEE Surface sample 210-1 deep-072012 | ecosystem: Environmental > Terrestrial > Soil > Wetlands > Peat ... | reverse complement strand
CAAGTAACACTCATCGAATGAAAAAGGCCGGTCCGCGGACCGGCCTTTTTCTTGTCCGCAACCGCTCAATAAAAATCCGAACAACTCAGGAAGAAGCCGCAGTTGCGGCAGATGAGCTTGCACTTCTGGTCTTCCAAGGGGGACGAGCAGGTGGGACAGGTGCGCATGACTTCGGCGCCGGTACTGGAAGCAGGTTCTTCCTTTGGTGAGCCAATGCTCGCGGTAACACCCGCATCCACGCGTTCTGAGTCGCTCACAACAGGACAATGCCCGACAACGCGGTGGATTACAAGCGGGGATTTCACCTGGAGCAGTCGCCGGTCGCCAGTCATCAGTGCTAACCTTCTGCGATTCCGGAGAAGCTCATGCGAAACGTTAGTCGTATCGTCGCTATCTTCCTGATGAGTCTGGCTGCGGTCGCGCAGGGGCCGGCGCCAAAGCCCGCTTCGGCACAGGCGGCGGTACCTCCGCATCAATCGCTGAAGGCCGACGAAGTTTTGAACAGTATTCCGTTCCGGCTGATTGGGCCGGCGAGTCCCGCTGGACGCGTGTGGCACATCACCGGAGTTCCGCAACAGCCAAAGATTTTCTACCTGTGCACAGCCGACGGCGGCGTCTGGAAGAGCACGAACTTCGGCGCCACCGTAGAGCCGATCTTCAACGACCAGCCGGCGGCGTCGTGCGGGCCGATCGCGGTGGCGCCGAGCGATCCGAACGTGGTGTGGGTGGGCACGGGCGAGCCCGCATCCACGCGCGCGAATTCCATCGGGCGCGGCGTCTTCAAGTCCACCGATGCGGGCAAGACATGGCAGCACATAGGGCTCGATGACACCGAAGAGACTACCGCGATCGTGATCGACCCGCGCAATCCGCAGACGGTGTACGTGGCGGCGCTGGGGCATTTGTGGGGACCGAACGCCGAGCGCGGCATTTTCAAAACGACCGATGGCGGCAAAACGTGGACGAATGCGCTCGTCGTGGACGACCGGACCGGCTTCAGCGACCTGGTGATGGACCCGAAGAATCCCGATACGCTTTACGCGGCAGCGTGGCAGCGGATGCGTTGGGGCGACGGCGACATGACCGAATCCGGGCCGGGCAGCGGAATCTACAAGACCACGGACGCGGGCGCGCATTGGAAGCGTTTGAGCGAAGGACTGCCCGAGCAGGGCACGATGGCGAAGATCACGCTCGCGGTAGCGCCGAATAATACGCAGATTGTCTATGCAGCGATTCTCACCGGGGAGCCGGGCGGGAGCATCGGCGGCGCGGGCGGAAGCCGCACGGCGATGACGGGCGGCGTGTTTCGTACCGACGACGGCGGCGGGCACTGGACGCGCGTCAACCCGATGATGACCAACTACTACTACGACCGGATTGTCGCCGATCCCAAGGACGACAACAGCGTCTGGATGCCGGTCTTTGAACTGATGCGCTCCGACGACGGCGGCAAAACATGGGCGAAACACAACATGAAGCACGTGCACGACGATCTGCACGCGCTGTGGATCGATCCGCACGATCCCAGCAACATGGCGCTGGGCGGCGATGGCGGGCTCAACGTGTCGCTCGATGGCGGCACGACGTGGATTCAGAGCGTGCTGCCGATCGCGCAGTTCTACGAAGTGGACGTGGACAACCAGGAGCCGTATTGGGTGTACGGCGGCATGCAGGACACGGGCCATTGGGCGGGGCCGTCGCGGACCTACGACAACGAAGGCATCACCAATTACGACTGGATCAAGCTGCGCTTCAACGGCGACGGCATGGCAGTGCATCCGGACCCGCGCGATCCGAACGTCATCTACATGGTCAACGAGTTTGGGAACTTCTCGCGGATTGATTTGCATTTGTGGACTCGCACCGAGCTGCAGCCGAAGGAGTCGGACAATCCGGAGTGGGCGAAGCTGCACCAGTTCCGCTGGGACTGGACGCCGCCGATGATTCTCTCGCCGGAGAATCCTGATGTCGCGTACTTCGGCGCGAATTACGTCTTCCGTTGCCAGATGTCGCAGGGCCAGGCGAAGCCCGGATACGTGGAGCACAAGTGCGACGCGATCTCGCCCGACCTCACTCGCCAGCAGGAGCGCGAGAAACTCAGCGGAGCGAAAGACAGCTACCACTCCTATGGCGCGCTGTTCTCGCTGGCACAGTCGCCGAGAGACCCCAATGTACTGTGGGTCGGATCGGACGACGGCTGGATTCACGTAACCAAAGACGGGGGCAAGAGCTGGACGCGAGTGGACCAGAACATCTGCGCCGTGCAGTCGCCCAAGGACAAGATGTGCCCGGTGGAGTGGGCAGTGGTATCGCGCATCGAGCCGTCAAACGCCGCGCTCGGCGTGGCTTACGTGGCGCTCGACCGGCACACTCTCGACGACAAGCGGCCGTACGTTTTCGCAACTGCCGATTATGGGCAGACCTGGATAAACATCACCGGAAATCTTCCGGAGTTCGGCCCGGCGTACATCATTCGTGAAGACCCGCACGAACCGGCACTGCTGTTCGTGGGCACTGAATTCGGGTTGTACGTGTCGTTCATGGGCGGAAGTAGCTGGACGCGGTGGGCATCAAACCTGCCCATGAGCGCGGTGCGGAGCATGGTGATCCAGCCGCGCGACAGGGAACTGGTAGTCGGGACGTTTGGCCGGGCGATTTGGATAGCCGACATCGCAGCCCTGGAGCAGATGGGCGAAGCGAACGGGAAGTCTGCTTACCTGTTCCAGCCCAAGGATGCCGTTGCCCACAACATTCGCTACACGTACGGCGCGACGATCGAGGAACTCAACGGCGACCTGTTCTTTCGCGCCGAAAATCCGCCGTACGGCACGACGATTTATTACACCTTGCGCGAACCAATCCCCGGCGGCGTGCTGATTAACATCTCGAACCCCAGGAACAAAGTAATCCGGCGCATCCAGGCGCCGGGCACGCCGGGCCTGCACGCGATCCAATGGGACCTGGAATCGGATGCGGCGAAGGCAGCAAAACCGGTGGTCGATCCGGTCACGGGTGATCCGCTGGAGACGTTGTCGGCGCAGCAGGCAAAGCGGCGCGTCGAGCCGGGCAAGTACCTGGTCACGCTGTACGCCGGTGCGGGCATCCTGACGCGCACGCTGGAAGTGAAGCCGGAGAATCCGTCGGGTGTAAAATTCGTACTTCCACGAAAGTAAAAATTTGTGAACAGAAGGCGGGTAGTTTCCGTCTTCTATGGCGTGCAGGAACGCGGCCTTTCGGCAATAGGAATGCTTCGGTTGCGGTCGTTCCTTGATGGCGGCCCAGCAAGGCGGCTGAGTTTGTCATGAAAATGGTATTGATCCTCTTAAATCAGATAGTTTCAGGTTTGTCACTGACGATAGTGGTGTGGATAATTGATACTCCGTGAAGCAGTAATTTTCCCGCTTACCGAATTGGAATTGGAGCGTCTATCCGGGTGCTCGGGTGTAGCGGGTACGCGTGCCGTTTTTTGGGCGCCTGTTTGGTGTGAGTTGGTGTCTGTACGAGCTGGCGTCCTTCCACCGGCCGTTAGCTTCAGCGGTGATTCGTCGCGTGAGAGTATCGCGTAAGAGTGTGGGAGATCGCCTCGGAGAGACAGTGTCCTTTTCCCGTCCGCAAATCGTGCAAAGCGCAGTAGCGGAACTACCGGTGAGTGCGCCGCCGCCGTTGCCGTCGCACCCGGTGGCTGTGCCCGAAGTTCCGAAGCCGCCGAAATCGAAAAAGAAATGGTGGGTCGCAACCGCCGTGGTGGTCGTCATAGTTGCCGCGTGGGGAGTGACGCACTCGCTTCGCGCTCGCTCAACTACCAACACCTCCCAAACGGTGCGGACCGCGACCGTAACACGCGGTGAATTCGTACGTTCGCTGCGCGTGACCGGAACCACCGAGGCGACGCAGTCCTACATTGTCGCCGCGCCCACGATGACCGGAGGTGGCCTGGGGTCGCTGATCATCACCCACATGGCAAAAGCGGGCGCGCGCGTGAAGAAGGGCGACCTGCTGGTGGAATTCGACCGGCAGAACCAGATCAAGAACGCGCTGGACAAAGAGGCCGAGTACAACGACCTGGTAGAGCAGATCAAGAAGAAGCAGGCGGAGCAGGCGATTTTGCGCTCCAAGGACGAAAGCGAACTGCACCAGGCGGACGACGCGGCGAAGTCCGCCGAACTGGAGACGCGGCGCAACGAAGTCGTTTCCAAGATCGACGCGGAAAAGAACCTCACCAACCTGGAAGAAGGCAAGGCCCGGCTGAAGCAGTTGCAGGAAACTTTTCAGTTGAAACGGCAGGCAAGCGCGGCCGAAATCAAGGTGCTCGAAATCCAGCGTGACCGGGCGCGGGGAGCGATGGAGCACTCCAAGAGCAACGCCGACAAGATGGCCATCAAGGCGCCGCTGGATGGCGTCGTGGTTTTGAACAGCATCTGGAAGGGCAACCAGATGGGCGAAATCCAGGAAGGCGACGAAGTCCGTCCGGGCGTTCCCTTTATGCAAGTGATGAGCCCGGAGTCGATGCAGGTGCGCGCCCGCATCAACCAGGCGGACGTGCCGTGGCTCGACATCGGCCTGCCGGTGAAGATCCACCTCGACGCGTATCCCGGGCTGCTCCTGAACGGCAAGCTGCAACGCCTGGCGGCGATTGGCCTGACCAGCGGCATGTCGAACAAGGTGCGCACATTTACCGGGCTGTTCGAGATTCAAGGATCGGACCCGAGGCTGATGCCGGACCTGTCGGCCAGTATCGACATCGTGTTGGAGCGGGTGGGGGACTCGCTCATCGTTCCGCGTGATGCGCTGTATACGGACGCGGGCAGCGCGTACGCGTGGGTCAGGCACGGGCAGAGCTTTGAACGCGAAGCGGTGAAGCTGGGGCCGATTGCCGACGACGAAGCGGTGGTGACCAGCGGCCTGAATGCCGGAGACGTGGTGCTGCGCAATCCGCGGAAGTCGCAGCCGGTGGCAGGGAAGTGAGCGCATGATCCGATTTGCCAATTTCGTAAAGCTGCACCGCTGGATCGTGGCGACCGTGGTCATTCTGTTGATCGCGGGCACGACCGGCATCGTGCGCCTGGTGCGCGCGGAGAGCAAGCTGCCGACGGTCGAGGTCAAGCGCGGCGAATTCACCGAAAACCTGCCCATCCGCGGCGAAGTGAAAGCGCAGAAATCCATCGTGCTTACCGCGCCTTCCGGCACCGGACAGATGCAGATCCTCAAGCTGGCCAAGACGGGGGACGCGGTGAAGGAAGGGGACGTCGTCGTCCAGATCGATATCACCCAGCTCCAGAACCAGCTCGACACGCGCGCGTCGGAGCTGAAGCAGTCGGAGCGCGAGATCGACGGCGCCGCGGCGCAGGCGAAGATGACGGAAGAGCAGGACGCAACCGACCTGGCCAAGGCGAAGTTCGACGTGCAGCGCGCCAAGCTGGACGCCGGCAAGCAGGAAATCCTGTCGCAGATCGACGGCGAAAAGGCGAAGCTGGTGCTCTCCGACGCGGAGCAATCGCAGCGCGAAGCCGAGCAGAAGCAGAAGTCGAACAAGACCGGGAACGCGGCCGCCATTGCGAGCAAGCGGCTGAAACAGCAGAAGGCGCTCTTCGACGTCAACCAGGCCAAGAGCAATATCGAGCGCATGACGCTGAAGGCGCCGGTCAGCGGAATCGCGACCGTGCTGACGCATTGGATGGGCCCCGGACAGCAAGTGGAGTGGCGCGAGGGCGACAGCGTGTGGCCGGGCGCGGGCGTGATGGAACTGCCGGACATGACAACCATCCAGATCGCCGCGCGCGTGGACGAGATCGACCGCGGGCGGCTGCAGGTCGGGCAGCGCGCGCGCGTGCACGTGGACGCGGTGCCGGACACGGAGTTTGTCGGGGTGATTTCGGAGATCAGTCCGCTGGCCAAATCCGATTTTTCCGGATGGCCGATCGTGCGCAACTTCGACGTCCGCATGAAGCTGGACAACAACGACCAGCGCCTGAAACCGGGAATGAGCGCGAGCCTGCGCATCGCCGTCGACAACATCAAGGATGCCATCATCATTCCCGCCGAAGCGTCGTTCCAGAAGTCGGGACGCAACGTCGTGTACGTGGCCCGCAGCGGCGGCAGGTTCGAAGAGCGCACCATCGAGATCCTGAAGCGCAATGGCGGCACGCTCGCCGTCGCCAGCGGAGTAAAGCCGGGGGAACGCCTGTTTACGAAGGACCCGACGTTGCAGCCCGAGGAAAAGAAATGAAGTCGAAAAAGCTGGTTCGCAACATCGCGATAGCGGTGGTTGTGCTGGTGGCGCTCGGCTTCGGCGTGCGCGCGGCGATGAGCCAGTTCCGTCCCTCGGAGAAACAGCTACCCACGGCGCGCGTGAAGCGGGGCACGCTCGAGATCAAGGTGTATTCCACCGGCGAACTGCGGCCGACAAAAAGTATCTCGCTGATGGCGCCTCCGCTGGCCGGCGGCGGCGCTCTGCAGATCGTGACCCTGCTCAAGACCGGCACGCGCGTGAACCCGGGCGAGGTGGTGATCGAATTCGATCCCAGCGAGCAGGAGTACAAGCTGGAGCAGGCGCGGTCGGAAGTGGCCGAGGCAGAGCAGCAAATCGCGAAGTCGAAGGCCGATGCGGCGGTCAGTACGGCGCAGGACAAAGTCTCAATGCTGAAGGCTCGTTTCGATGTGCGGCGCGCCGAGCTGGACGTCAGCCGCAACGAGTTGCTTTCGTCAATCGATGCGCAGAAGAACGTGCTGGCGCTCGATGAATCCAGGCGTCGGCTGGCGCAGCTGGAGCAGGACGTGAAGTCACGCGTGGCTTCCAACGCGGCTTCCCTGGCGGTCATGGAGGAGAAGCGGAACAAGTCGCGGCTCTCGATGCAGCAGGCGCAGCAGGCGATCGACAGCATGCGGGTGAAAGCCACGATTGGCGGCGTGGTCTCGGTCAAGGACAACATGGACGCCATGGGCGGCATGATGTTCACCGGCATGGTCCTGCCGGAATACCGCGAAGGCGACGTGGTGCGCTCGGGGCGGACCGTCGCCGAAGTGCTCGAGACGGCGGACATGGAGATCAAGGCGAAAGTCACGGAGAACGACCGCGCCAACGTGAATCCCGGGCAGGCGGTGGAAGTTCGCATCGACGCCTACCCGGGGCTGGTGCTGCCGGGCAAGGTGAAGTCGGTGGCCGGGCTGGCCACGAGCAACTGGTGGAGCGCCGACGGCACGCGCAAGTTCGACGCCTCCTTCCAGATCGAGAAGCCGGACCAGCGCCTGCGTTCCGGGCAGACGGCACAGATCACGATCGCGGGACAGGAGATCAAGGACGCGCTCTTCCTGCCGCGGCAGGTGTTGTTCGACAAGGAAGGCAAGCCCGTTTTGTACGTCAAGAATGGCGACAAGTTCGAGGAGCGCGAAGTCAAGGTGACCCACCGGACGGAGAGCCAGATCACCATCGAGGGCCTGAAGGAAGGCGACGAAGTCGCGCTGGTGAATCCGGAGAAGGCGACATCGTCTCCCAAGCCGGGCGCCGCGCAGCCCTCGCTCGGAGGCTCCCGGTGAGCACCTCGGCGATCACACAAAAGTTTTTCAATCCGGAAGCGTGGTCGCAATACCTGCCCGACCTGATCCTGGGATTCCAAAACCTCCTCCAGCACAAGATGCGCTCGCTGCTCACCATGCTGGGGATGATCTTCGGCGTGGCGGCGGTGGTATCGATGATGTCCATCGGCGCCGGGGCGCGCCAGCAGGTGATGGCGTTCATCGAGCAACTTGGCGTGCGCAACATCCTGATCGAGGCGCGCGAATCGGTCTCCTGGGACGATCTGCAGAAAGTGCGAAAACTCTCGCCCGGCCTGAGTTTCCAGGATTACCGCGTGATCAACGCGAACGTTACGGGGATTGTCGAGTCGACGCCGCGCAAGCGCTTCGTGCCCTCGAAGATGATTCCCAAGCCGCAGCGTGATATGCCGACGGTGTACGGCGTGCAGCCGAACTACTTGCGCATTGCCGGGCTCGGCGTGGTTTCCGGACGGTTCTTCGACCAGGACGAAACGAACCGCTCCGCACCCGTGACGGTCCTCGGCCAGGCGGCGCTCCAGAACCTGTTCGGGTACGAAGATCCGATTGGCAAGTTCGTCAAGGTGAACGAGCAATGGTTCCGCGTTATCGGAGTCGTTGGGCCGATGCTGAGCGCGTCCACGCCGATCGAGGGCGTGCCGACACAGGACCTCAACAACCTGATCTACGTTCCGCTCTATGCCGCCGTGAACCGGCTGGAAGACGTGCGCAGCGACATGAAGGACGAGATCGACGGCATTTACCTGCAACTCAAGACGGCGGACGATACCACGGAGACGTCGGAGGTGGTGCGCAGCATTTTGAACGCGTCGCACCGCGAGGCCGGCGACTTCCAGGTGATCGTGCCGGCCGAGTTGCTGGCCGAGCAGCGGCGCACGCAGCGCATCTTTGACATCGTCATGGTGGCGATCGCTTCAATTTCGCTGCTGGTGGGCGGTATTGGGATCATGAACATCATGCTGGCCAGCATCCTGGAGCGCACGCGCGAAATCGGCGTCCGGCGCGCCATTGGAGCGCGCCAGAGGGACATCGTTCGGCAGTTCCTGGTGGAGGCGGTGCTGATCTCGTTCTCCGGCGGACTGATCGGGATCGTGGTCGGGTTCGTGCTGTCGCGGGCGATCGCCATGCTGGCGGGATGGTCCACCATCATGACCTTCAGCTCGATCGCGCTGGCATTCGTATTTTCCGTTTCCGTCGGATTGCTCTTCGGCATCTACCCGGCCCGGAAGGCGGCGCGGCTGGATCCGGTGGAAGCGATCCGGTACGAGTAGCGCGAATCCAGCCCGCTTGCGGGCGGAAGATTGTAGCCCCGGGCGTGAGAGTCTGTGTGAGAACCGGTTTTCGCGGGTGACAGTGGTCCGAGAGCAGTGATTCTGTAGCCGCGGAGCGGCAGAATTCGTTAGCCCACCGCGGCAGCGGTGGGTGAAGTGGAACAGGATCGTCGAGCGCCAGCGGCGCGACACAGCTCTCACACGGACTCGTGAGCCTGGGGTAGGTGAGCAATCTGAATCTGAGCCCGCTTCAGCGGGCGGCAGAAACTAGGAACGAATATGCTTCGTAGGTCCTTTTTCGTCCTGTTACTGGTGTCGGCAGTTTCTTCGGCGCAGACGTTCCCCCAGCCGTCGTATTTCCAGAAGTTTTTCGTCAAGCCGAACCGCACCATCCAGATCGCGCCTCCGCCGACCATGGAACAGTTTGTCGTAAACGGCAAGCTGCGGCTGTCGCTGGCGGACGCGATCCAATTGACGCTCGACAACAACACCGACATCAAGCTGAACCAGCTTCAGCTCGACACGGCGAAGTTCAGCTTGCGCCGGACCTACGGTCCGTTCGACCCGGTGCTGACGTCCACGTTCTCGCCATCGCGTTCGACCTCGCCAACCACCTCCACGCTGCAGGGCGCGAGCACGCTGAGCAGTCTGTCGCAGAGCTTTTCGTCGCACTATGCGCAATTGTTCCAGAGCGGAACGCAATACGACGTGAGCTGGAACGCGAACCGCAATGCGACCAACAGCAGCTTTGCGACCTTGAACCCGAGCATCGCATCGGCGCTGAGCGTGTCGCTGGCGCAGAACCTGCTGCGCAACCGCGGTTTTTTCGCCAACCGCGCGCCCATCCTGATCGCACAGCGCAACTTGAAGCAGACGCGCGCGAACTTTGAGACGTCGGTCAACGACTCGATCCTGCTCGCGGTGAACCAGTATTGGGACGTGGTGCAGGCGCGCGAGAGCCTGAAAGTGACGCAGGACGCGCTCGACATGGCGGAGGCGACGTACAAGCAGAACAAGCGCGCTCTCGAGCTGGGCGCGCTGCCGCCGCTGGATATTTACCGCTCGGAGTCGCAGGTGGCGCAACGGAAACTGCAATTGATCCAGTCGCAGTATTCGCTGCGGCAATTGGAGGATGAGTTCCGGCGCACCATCGGCGCCGATCTGGATGCGCGGCTGTCGGTGCTTGACCTGGAGCTGACCGAGTCTGCTGCCCCGAGTGGCGAGATGGCTCTGGTGGACGTTGTCGCGGCGCTGCAACTGGCGCTGCAGTCGCGCACGGAACTGGAGGCCCTCCGCCAGCAGGAAGCCAACGACGACACCAACATCCAGCTTGCGCACAACAACCTGCAACCGGACCTGTCGATCAGCTCGTTCTACTCCATGAACGGCGTGGGCGGAAACCTGATCAGCAGTGCGACGGGGACGCCGGTGGTGATCTCCAGCGGCGGATTGGGCGACGCGCTCGACCAGTTGGGATCGAGGAATTTCCCGGGCTACGGTATGACGCTGAGCCTGCGCTTGCCGTTGCGCAACCGCAGCGCCGAAGCCGACATGGGCAATGCGCTGGTGAACAAGCGCCGCAGCATGTACCAGCTTCGGCAGCGCGAGCAGGCCATCATGCTGGAAGTGAAACACGCGGTGGACCAATTGGAAGGAGCGAAGCTGTCCGTCGCCGCGGCGAAGCTGGCGCGTGACCTGTCGGAGAAGAACCTGCAAGCCGAGCAGCGCAAGTACGAACTGGGCGCGCAGACGATTTTCTTCGTGCTCGACGCGCAAACGCAGCTCTCCGGCGCCGAACAGAGCCTCCTCCAGGCACAGATCAGCTACCAGCGCGCGCTGTCGCAAGTGGACCGCACGACGGGACAGCTACTGTCCAAGAACCACATCCAGTTGGCGCCGTAAACAATGAAGAATGAAGAATTCAGAATGAAGAATTAGACAAGAAACGCCGATTCCCATCCATTCTTCATTCTTAATTCTTCATTTTCTTCCTACTGTCCCGCCGCCGCCTTCTCGCCGGCCGGCTGGTATCCCGCCTGCTGGATGGCGTTGAACAGCATCTTGAACGTTCCTTCGGTCTGGGCGCGATGTTGCACGCCGAAGCCAAACATGATGATCTGTCCCTTGCCGATGCTGAATTCCACCGCTGCGGCCTGCCGTGTCAACGCTTCTCCGCCGCGCAGGTAGCCGGAGAGAAGGATGTCTTCCACGTCGGTGGGATAGCTGGCCAGGATGGAGCGCTTCATGTCCGGCGAGGGATTGGCCGTCCGGTAGGCAATCGGCTCGCTCACGAAGGCCGCGACCTGCTCCGGCAGACCGTAAGAGATCGGGCTGGTGGTGTCGAGGTTCATGCGCAGGATGGAGCCGGGCACGCTCAGCTCGGAGCTGGGGCGTGCCAGCGAGTTGATCACCGGAACATTGAATTCATCGGCCACTAGGTCGCCCGCCGAGGAGAAGGTGATCAGCGTTCCGCCCTTCTCGACGAACTCCTTGAGCGCCTTCACGCCTTCCTTGCCGATGCCGCCCTGGTATTCCGGCGGAAGCTCCTCGAAGTACTTCATGCCGCCATCGCGCGGGTGCGGCTTGCCGTCCACGATGACGTCCTTGTTCACGTCGGGCAGGATGATGACGTCGAAGGCGGCGTTGAGATTGCCGGCCTTCACCGCCTTGTTATCGACGTTCTTCATGTTGAAGGCGTACTGCTCGAGCAGCCAGCGCGTCCAGCCCTCATCCATCGAGGCCAGCCACGGCTTGTAGAGGGCCACGCGCGCTTCCCGCATCTGCGACGCTGCAACCTTCGGGCGCTGCGGCAGCGTTTCCAGTTTCACGTGGTACTTCTGCGCCAGCGCGGCGAGGCCATCCTGCTTGTCCACCAGGAAAGTGCCGGCGGGGTAGTTGACGTCGCCATTGTCGAAGCGCTCGCGGGCGATGGAGACCGCGCCCTTGTTGTGCAGGAGTTCGTTGACCAGCTTCACCGAGTTGTTCTCGGTATGGGTGAGCGCGTATACGGGGCCGTTGCCGATGACCTCGCCCTTGGGCCAGTCGTTTTCGTCGAGCGGACGCATGCCGGACGTCTGCGTGACTTTCACCTTGTCCACCTTCACGCCCATCAGCAGCGGCAGCGACCAGGCGGTGACGTCGTACGGGCGCAGCGGCGGTTGTCCCTGGGCGACGCGCACCTGCGGGTAACGCTGGGTGCCGAGCATTTCGTTGGCGAACTTGCCGTAGGGTTGCGCGGTGGGGACGAGGAAGTCCTTGCCGTCGCCGGAGACCATCACCTGCACGCCGTGGTCGCGCATCAGGTAGGCGAGGCGCGCGGTAGTGCCGGAGTCGGACTGGTCGCGCGAAATGCGCCAGTACTCGTTCACGTTGCCGGCGTTCACCTGGTTCATCGCCATCTCGGCGGTGCCGTGCAGGAAGTCGTCCTTGTGGTAGGCGGCGACTTCGAGGATGGCGTTGGAAGCGATGAACTCGTAGTCCATGATGTCGCGCAGGCGCCACGTGCCGCCCGGCCATGGGTTGGGGAAGTTCGCGGTCTTCTGGTAATCGATCAGTCCCTTGCCGCCGCCGGAGAGTTCGTTAGCCGGAAGCGTAATCGGAGTCGCGAGCCGGGCCGAGGCCGCTTCCGTCAGCAGGCCGAAGATGTTCTTGAACTGCGGCGTGCCCTCGGTCGCGCCGGGCCAATACTGGTCGTATACATAAGCGGAGACGACGCCTGCCTTGCCCTTTTCTTCCAGCCGCCACGCCATGGTGGTGCCAATGACGTTGATGCCGCGCCACATCAGCGGATCGACGGAGGAGGCAATCGGATCGGTGTAGGGCGGGACAAACAGGCGCGGGCCGGTGGTGCCCATCTGGTGTTCGTCGAGCCAGATCTGCGGGAACCACTCGTGGTAGGCGACGCGGGTCATCGCCTGGGTTTCTTTCTGCGTCAGCATGTACCAGTCGCGATTGTTGTCGTGGCCGACGTACGGGTGATACAGCCAGGGCATGCGCGAGCCTTCCCACTGCGTGCCCAGGTTCTTGCGGTACCACTCGGTCTCCATGATCTCGCCGTCGGGGTTGAGCGACGGCACCAGCAGCAGGATGACCTTGTCGAGGCGGGCCTTGATTTCAGGATCTTCGCTGGTAATGAGCGAGTGCGCCCATTCCATTGACATCTGCGACGAGGCGATCTCGGTGGAGTGGATGTTGCACGTCACCAGCAGGATGGTGCGGCCCTCCTTCACCAGGGCGTCGATCTGCTGCGCCGTCTGGCCTCGCGGGTCGGCCAGCTTGTGCGCAATCTCTTGGTAACGCTTCTTGTTCTTCAGGTTCTCCGGGCTGGAGATGATGGCCATGATGAAGTCGTTGCCATTGGTGGTCTTGCCCATGACCTCGACTTCGATCTTGTTCGACTTGGCAGCCAGTTCCTTGAAGTACGAGGTGATCTGGCGGTAGTCGGCCAGCTTGCGGTCGGCGCCGACTTCAAACCCGAGGAACTGGGACGGCGTCGGAACCGTGGACGCAGGCGGCGCCGCCATCAGCGGGAGCGCCAGGCAGAATGAAAGCAGGGCCGCGACGCAGATGCGCGAGAGCTTCATGGGAATCCTCTTGAGCGACGGAATCAATTGAGTTCGAGCGAGCGGGAGATTCTATACCGACAGGGGTCGGGTGTCAGGTATCGGCAACCTCATTGGTTGCCCCACCCTTCCGCCCGGAGCGGGGTCCCCAGCGCGCGCCTGTTTTGCGCGTGCTGGGGTGCTTGGGCGGAGGGTGGGGTTTTCTCTGAGGAATGCAAGAAAGTTCAGTAGCCGGGTGCCCCACCTTTCTAACCAACCCAAATGTGGGTGCCCCACCCTACGCGTTTTTCGTAGGGTGGGAATTCGAGATGTTCGAGTTGTAGCGAAGCGAGGTTTCCTCTACGTCCTCTGCGCTGAGTATTCTTATCCGTGTTCATCTGCGTTAATCAGCGGCTGATCTTGCTTTTCCTTATCACGCTCCGACGTGCCCCGCATCACATACAACTCTCTTTCCACCCGATATTCTGGTTTCGCACGCTAGCGTGCGGGGAGTTGTGTGTTCAACGTCCCTATTAGCTCTTTGATAAACTTTTCCTCTCAAACGGCGGCCCTTAGGACTTTCCCTGGGATTTCTCCATTTTCCGGCCTTTTTTGTGGGACGTCTGGGAAAACCGGGGGTGGGTGCTTCTCCCAAGTAACCGTAAGTTACTTGGACTCATCTCATTGATTCCATTAGAAACGAGGGGGAGGGGGTCCCCAACCTGGGGATTACCCAAGAGTAAACAAGGGCCCGGAGCCCGGAGCCCGAAGCCCGAAGCCTACTCGTACCGGAGCGCTTCCACCGGGTCGAGCTTGGCGGCCCGGAGGGCTGGGACCATGCCGCTGATAGTGCCGACAATCAGTAGTACCGCCGTCGAGAGCAGCACGGTCATGCCCGAAATGTGCAGACGAATGTCGCCTTGTCCGGTGGTGTCTTCGAACAAGGGACCAAGTATCGGCAGCGTCGGCGTGACCCATGCGACCAGGTAGGCAACGCCAATGCCGACGACTCCGCCCACCAGCATCATGAGCATGGCCTCGGCGAGGAATTGCACGCGGATGTGGAACTTGCGGGCGCCCAGGGCCCGGCGCAGCCCGATTTCGCGGATACGTTCATCCACGGACACCAGCATGATGTTCATCACGCCGACGCCGCCGATGCCCAGCGTCAGGCCGCCAATGAACATCAGCAAAACCTGGAGGCCGATGGTGATGCCGTCGATGATGGGGCGGAAATCCTCGCGGCCGAACATCATGATCGCCTTTTTATCGGTAGGCGAAAAACGCTGGCGCTCGGCGACCGTGGCCAGCACCTGCGCCTCGGCTTTCTTGGTGAACTCGGGCGCGACCGGCTCGAACACCATCACGCTGGCATAGCGCGTGTTCCAGAGATCGCCGGCGGAGGTGTAAGGAATGAAGATGGAGTGATCGTCGCTGGTGAAGTAGTTGCTCATCTGCATCTTCTTCGCCATCAGGCCGATCACGGTAAAGCGCACGCCGTCGACTTGAATTTCTTCGCCCACGGCCGGACGTCCGGCAAAGAGCTTGTCGGCCACCCATTGTCCGAGGAAGGCGACGCGGCGGCGGTCGGCGAAGTCAACCGCGTTGATCCAGCGGCCGTCGCTCGCGACCTCGTTGCGCATCTCGCCATATTCCGGGCAAACGCCGCGAATCGCCGTGCTTACCATGCGGTCGGCGTAAGTGATCGGCCGGAAGCGCACGGTCTCCAGGCAAGCGTGCTTTACCAGCGTGGCATTCGACTTCACCAGGTCGAGGTCTTCCTGCTCGAAGCGGACGACCTTGCCGGCGCGCTGGCCGCCGGGCTGTTCGCTGGTCTGTCCCGGCCAGCAGACGACCGCGCTCTTGCCGAACGCTTCGAAGGCATGCACCAGGACGCCGCGAAAGCCGCTGCCGTAGGCGATGAGCAGGGTGACGGCAACGATGCCCCATACGATGCCGAGC
>Ga0097691_1001770_pt1 | contig 15333 bp, 16 predicted proteins | sample NGESurdeep072012_8_FD_72858 | JGI IMG/M metagenome (GOLD analysis project Ga0097691, IMG submission 72858) | Arctic peat soil microbial communities from Barrow, Alaska - NGEE Surface sample 210-1 deep-072012 | ecosystem: Environmental > Terrestrial > Soil > Wetlands > Peat ... | reverse complement strand
TCCGCAAGTGCGAACTCGATGTGAACGGGCTCAACTACGCCGGCGCGAAGAAACGTGACCAGTGATCCCAGGCCACGCGCCAGGGCGTTAGACGCCGAGATGCCGTCCGGTTGACCATCGAGGACCGGTACAACCGCCGTCGCCGGCACGCCTCGATCGGTCAGATCACCCCCGTGGCCTTCGAACAGCAATACTCACGCCAGATCGCGGACTCACAAAGAGCCGCATAACCCGTGTCCACGAAACCGGGGCAGGGCCACGGCACCAGTAAGCCGATGGATGGGGACCGCCTCAGGCCAGTCGTAGGGGGTGAGCAACGCCCTAAGCTCCTGAGTGCACATCCCCGCAGTGCCCAGGTCTTCCATGCTGCGGGGCGCTTTCGTCGACACGCGGTTGCGGGTGTTGTAGTCCTAGGGCCTCGTCCAATTCCGCCTCAGTCAGCGGGCGTGGCAAGAGGGACACAGCGACAATCACGTGGCCCAGGAGCTCTATCTCGGCCTGGAGGCTTTCGTCAGTGAGTGTCAACTCGCAACGCTTGGTCATACGTCCGCCTAGCAGTGGATGGTGCGCGGCAAGTCGACTGGTGTTTCGACGAGCCCAATCCTGAAAGTGCTCCTGTGAGTCATCACGTGAAGTGGCATGGTGAATCGTTGTCCCGCTGCGACATCGCCCCTCGCCTCACGTGCCTATGCACTTGCCCTCGGGAGGGGTGAGTGCCGGCCCGCAGCGACCGCGGGCCTGCATCCACCACAGTCATCGGGTTGGTGCGAACGGTGGGCGGTGGGGACTGCCTACAAGCGCCTGGCGCGTCGGAGGACCGTGTGGCGGCCGCGATTGGCGTGTTGGTCGGTTTGGCCCGCCTAGGGCCCACGTTTCGAAGACTTGGAGCCCCATCACCAATCCGATCGCGAGAAGGGGGCTGGTCATGGCCAAGAGCATCATCAGGCACCGGTCCCCATCTGCGCTTCAAGCCCGGCGCGGCGCGGCGCCTGCGGAAGCGATCGCGACGACCCGCGCAACCTTGGCCCCGTGTCAATGGTGAACGCAGGTACGCTCACGGTCAGGCCCAGCAGGTTGACGTCGACGGGTCCGATCACAGCGGTTACCCCGCGCAGGCCACAGACAATCTCAACAGGAGCGGTCTTGCGGCGGCTGCCCCATCCGATGGTGGTGCCGTCGGCATCGAGGAGCTGACCGGCGAACACGCCTGCGGCGCAGAGCCGGTCGGACACCATGACGAACCGGTCGAGGCGCAGGCAACCGGTCATCGTCCCGACCCTTCCGCTGGGAGAAGCGAAGGTGCCGTGGATCCGGGACTCGCGGTTCGGGGGCAGTAATGGGGCTGGCCTTCGACGTTGTGGAAATGGGATAACGGGCATCGTCTCTCCTCGGGCGTGTCGGTGCTTGCTTCCTGTCTACAGATGAAGACCCCTTCGGGCGGGTTGGATGACGCGGCCCGGGCGTACTGTTTTTCTGTGAGCGCTCCCCAGCCCGCTGACGTCGCCCCTCAGCCCGAAGCCCCAGCGGACGTGGCGGCACTGATCCCCATGCTGCGCCGGATCGTCGGATCCCGGGTCGGCGGTCACCCGGCAGCGGACGACCTCGTCCAGGAAACGCTCGTACGTGTGCTTGCCGCGTCCGCGAGGATCGAGCCCGGCATGCTTGAGCCCTACGCCATCGTCACTGCACGGAACGTGATCGCGTCCATGTGGCGGGACGACGACCTCCACAAGCGCAACCAGCACCGGATCGTGGACCTGCGGCCTCCGGCAGCGCCGGACGAGCAGTTCTTGGCGAGGGAAGAGCAGTCCGCCGTCGCGCAGGCCCTTGCCCGGCTGTCCGAACGTGAGCAGGAGGCACTGCTGGCCCACGAGGTGTCCGGTCAGGACACCCTGTCGCTGGCGTCGCAGTCGGGGTCGACGGCCGGGGCGGTGGCGGCCCAGCTGAACCGCACGCGTGCCCGCCTGCGGGTCGAGTATCTCCTTGTCCTGGAGCAGACCGAGCCACCATCAGACCGGTGCCGTCCTGTCCTGCTCGCCCTGTCTAGCGGCGACCGCCGCCGTCAGCGAGAGGTTGACGCGGCTCGGCACATGCTCGAGTGCGAGCTGTGCGCGCGACTGAGTCAGCCGCTGATGGACCGCGGGCAACAACGCGACGACGAGGTGCGCATAGCGATCCGCACCGATGCCGACATCGTCGCCGCACGCCAGGCCGCGCGGCAGCTGGCTGCGCGACTGGGGTTCTCCCGCACCGACCTGACAATCCTCGCGACCGCGGTGTCGGAGGTGGCCCGCAACATCGTGCGGTTCGCCGGAGCCGGCGAGGTCGTCGTCGAGCTGATTGATGGGCCTCGGCAAGGCGTGCAGATAGTCGCTCGCGACGCCGGGCCCGGTATCCTCGACGTCGACCTGGCGCTCACCGACGGCTACAGCACATATGACGGGCTGGGGCTGGGGCTGCCCGGGGCCCGGCGGCTTATGGATGAGTTTGCCGTCGCGTCCGAACCAGGCCGTGGCACGACCGTGACCATGACCAAGTGGCGTCAGGAAGGATGAGCATGCACATGGACGAAAGCGAGGTCCACGTCATGAGAGACGTGCCCGACCCCAGTCGACAGGACAAGGACCAGCTGCTTCCCCAGCTGGTCGCTCACCTGCGCGAGCACCGCACGAAGTTGCGCCAGGAGTGGGCCAGCCGCATCCAGGACACCCACCTGTTGGAGGCCATGACCCCGCAGGAGATGGCAGCTGAGGCCACCTCGGTCTACGACAACTACGTTGAGGTGCTGGAGACCGGCAGCGTCGAGGCGCTGCAGCACTACGCGCGGGACCTGTCCGAGCGCATCATCCCTCGCGGCGTCGAGACCCACGAAGTCATCGGCATCGTGCTCCTGCTGCGTGACGTCCTCGCCCGGTCGCTGTTCGAGAAGTACCAGCGCGACTTCGCACTGCTCAACCGGGTGCTGGACGCCTATGAGCCAGCCGCCAACCGCATCGCGAACACCGTCGCCGTCAGCTTCGTCGACGAGCGTGAGCGGGTGATCAGACAGCAGCAGGACGCCATCCGCGAGCTGTCGACCCCCGTGCTGCCAGTGCGGGAGCGGCTGCTGATCCTGCCCATCATCGGCGTCCTGGACAGCGAGCGAGCCCGCCAGCTCACCGAGCAGCTCCTGTCCGGCATCCGCACCCACCGCGCGAAAGTCGTGGTCATCGACATCACCGGAGCACCAGACGTCGACACGACCGTCGCCAACCACCTGGTACAGACCGTCGACGCCTCCCGCCTGATGGGCGCCAGCGTCATCATCACCGGACTGTCCCCGAAGATCGCCCAGACGCTGGTCACCATCGGGGTCGACCTGAGCAAGATGAACACCATCGGAGACCTCCAGGGCGGCCTAGAGGAAGCCGAGCGCCTGCTCGGATACACGGTCACCCGAGAGGCAGGTGCAACAAGCTCGTGACATCGGGAGCGGCACTCGTCTCCATCCTGCGGCAGGGCTCCTACCTGGTCGCGTCCGTGCACACCGCCCTGGATGACTCCGAGATGATCCGGTTCCAGAACGATTTAATCGCGCAGATTGGCAAGCACCGCTCACGCGGCGTGATCATCGACGTGGCCGCCCTGGACGTCCTGGACTCGTTCGGGTCGAAGACCCTGCGCAACATCGCTGAGATGGCGCGACTGCGAGGGGCGGTCACGGTGATCGTCGGCATCCAGCCGGACGTGGCGTTCGCGATGGTGCAGTTGGGCATGGGCACAGGGAACGTCCCGACAGCCCTCGACCTCGAGGAGGGACTGGTGTTCCTCAACAGCCGAGTTGGCCACACCGAGTCGGCGGCGGCGCTTCAACGGGACCCGTACTCGTGACTGAGCTGGTCGCGCTGACCCGCGACTACCGGGCGGCCTTCCTGAGGTACCTGCCACGACGGGAGGAGTCGGCACTGACCAGCGGGTATGAGCTCGGTCGAGCCGCCGTCACGGCAGGGGTCAGCATCCTCGACCTGGCTCGGATCCATCATGAGATCCTGCTGGACGTGCTCAGGGACACCCGCCCAGAGGAGATCACCGATCTGGCGGCTGCGGCCTCCGAATTCTTCCTCGAGGTCCTGGCCACCTACGACATGACCCAGCGGGGCTTGCTCGAAAGAGGTTGATGCACCGCAGAGGTGTCGGCGTCCTTATGGGGTCACCGCACACAAGCATGCGGTTTCGATCGATCAGGCCCGGCATGAAACCTCTCGCGTGTGCGCATCCTCGCCTCACCACCCCCAGTCTCAAGCACCCTGGCTCCCGTTCCAGATGAGGAACCCTTGCGGTTCGTCCCGGGACAAGCGGTCTTCAGGCGGAACGTGGACGGACGTTTCCACGTATGCCACCTGCAGTATTCACCGGGACAGGGGCGTCAAACGGAGAGAGTGCCCGTGTCACATCCTTGGTACTGGGACACTCGGCTAGCTCGCGGCGATCCTCGGCCAGGCAGCTCCGGCCAGCGCGCGGTTCTCAGCGCGCGAACCGAGAGAACCGGGCCACACACGGGCCACAAGACCAGGCCGGCAGGGGTCACCAGAGGCTAGCTGAGGCCGCCAATATCCTTGCAGGACACCTAAACACGGGGGATAAGAACTCTTCCCAAGCTGACAGTGCGGGTTCGATTCCCGTCACCCGCTCCACGCGCGAAAAGCGTTGCAGCAGAACCATATTCGAGGATTTCCGTCCTGTTTCAGAGTCGCGTTTCGGTCCATGCCCGGGCCACTTTGGGCCACACTTATCCACACCTCGTCACCAAACCTTCAGCCTCAGCGGACGCTCAGCTTGTTCCGTCATGTTCTCCGGCCGTCTTTTCTCCGGTTCTTCCAACCTCACCCAAGGGATGTCCCCGCCACAACTAAGAGCTCGATGTGAACGGACTCACCTACGACGGTGCGAAGAAACTCGACCTGTGATCCCAGGCCACGCACGAGGGCGTTAGACGCCGCGACGCCCGCCCGGTTGACCATCCGTTTGCGGCGAAGACTAAGACCCCTCGCGGGCGGTTCGGAGTGGCCGCCGCGCCCGCTGGCCGCCCGGTCACCGCTTCAGGGCGGCTCGTGCCGTCAGGTCCAGAACGCATCGACCTCGGATTGCTTGGCATGGGTAGCCCAGACCTCCTGTATTCGACCTCGGCCCACGAGAACTACGTCGTAGCTCGTCGAGTCCAGCGTCAGGCCGTTGTGCTCACCCGTTGCACGATGGACGGCGACGACATACTTCTCGCTGGCGGCGATGTCTACGAGCTCGGTGCGAAGCGTGCCGTGCGACAACGGTCCCAGGAGTGCGAGAAACTCATCTCGGATCTCTGGCCAGCCCACCCGGACTCCGGAGTAGATGTTGCTACCCGGCTCATGCCACACAGCATCGCGGGCGAAGCACTGTTCCAGCTCTTCCATGTCACCCGCGGCCAACGCGGCGTATGCGCGGCGAACGACTTCGACATCTGGTGTCGAGATCCCGGTCATACCGCTTCCAATCCTCCGCAGTCCCAGCCCTGTCGCAGCTGCTGACGCGAGCATTTGTCCTTGCACCGACGACGCCAAAGCGGTTCTCCGCAGTACAGCCAACCCAATCAGTCATTGCTCAGTCTGCCCAGGCGCTGTGAGGGTCCGGGACCCCAAAAACGCGTACCCCGATCTAGGACCTGTATGGCACGCGAGCGAGGCCTGCCATCGAATTCCCTTAGTGCCATCGGTGTGGTCCGTCACGATCTGCGCGATGGCTGTCACGGCCTTCACATCCCCGGTCGTCGCCGCATCCCATTGGGTCAGTTGCAGGACTGCCACCGCAAGGGTGCTGGATGCCTAACCAGGGCAGCCCGGGCCCCGGCCTGTGTCGTTCAATACGAGGATCTCTTTTGTCGGCCCGTAACCCCTACGGCCCTGGAGAGCAGGCGGGCGCGGGCCTTTCGGCGTTTGAGGGTGCGCCGCTCGTCGTCGGACAGTCCGCCCCAGACTCCCGCCTCCTGACCGCACTCGATGGCCCATTTCAGACAGGTGTCAACGACCTCGCAGCGAAGGCAGACGGCCTTTGCGTTCTCGATCTGGCGAAACGCAGGGCCGGTGTTCCCGATCGGGAAGAACAGCTCCGGGTCCTCGTTCAGGCAGGCAGCGCGTTTGCGCCACGTCATCAATCTCAGTCTCCTTGAATCGAGTCCCGGGCCAGTCTTGCGTGCTGTTTGAGAATCAAAGAGCTGGCCTACTTCCTTTGGACGCCCGATCCATTGGTCTGCTCCTTTCAGGATGCTGATTGCACACCCGCGACAACAGGGACCTTCGGCCCGCCTTCAGATCAGGTTGGCAAGGCAGAGATGGGCGCGCAGATTTCCAGACCACGATCCAAGAAGCCTGATCCAAGATGACGTGGCGAAACCGCGCGACGTGCCTGGGCGAGGACCCCGAGCTGTTCTTCCCGATCGGCAACACTGGACCTGCGCTTGTCCAGATCGAAGAGGCAAAGGCCATCTGCCGCCGCTGCGAGGTCGTTGACACCTGTCTGAGATGGGCCATGGAGTCCGGTGCGGACACGGGGGTCTGGCCGGCCCGACGCAAGCGCCCCCGGCCACCGGCGACGGCCAAGGCCGCTCCTCTCACAACGCGCCTCTCCCAGGGGTCGCAACAGGATCGGCATTAGACTCCGAGTCGGTGATGACGAGCTCCCTTATGTGGGTTGGTGTGCTCCTTTGGCCCGGTGGTCCTTGCCGAGGTACTCCCGCACCCAATTCGCACTGACGCTGGCATTGGAGTTGGCCCAGCGCGCCAACTCCTCGACGTTCATGTCCAGCCGAGGCAAGATCAGGTAGGGCAGGTCGTCCTTAGGCTCTTCCGGGCAGCAGTGGTCCCGGTACCAAACCACGGCCAGCGCCAGGCTCTCCTCGCCGATGAAGGACGTCTCCTCCTTGCAGTCATGGCAGCCCACTGCCCAGCGCTTGGGTGAGGACTTTTCTCTCGGTTGCAGCCATCTCTTTGGCATCAGCGCCCCCCATGGGCTACGGCGGCCATGATGATGGCCTCCTTGGGGCCGGGTGAGAAGACTTCTCCTACGTGCAGCGGAGGTCGAACTTATCGATCGCAGATTTGAGTTCGCCCTCGTCCACTTGCGAGTTGCCGTTGAGGTCATTGAAGGTGAAGTGGAACACGGCGTGAACGGAGAGTTTTCCGACCGGCGTCCCATCGGCTGCGTAGATGGTTCGAAAGTCCTGGGTGACGAGATTTAGGACCGAGTGAGACGGGCTCGCCACGAACACGACCAGGTCACGGTTGATCCCACTCTGCACGTATCGACCGTCCGGGAATTCGATGCGGTAGTCGTACTCGTTGACAAAGCGAATGGTGAAGACGTCCGATACGGTCTGCACCGACTGGCTGGTGGATGTCTCAGTGATGGTTACTTGCCCGATCAGATCCTGGGGAAGGCAGAACTCTAGCGGGGCGGTGAAAGTCTCGGTGTGGCTGGACGACTCACGGTTGACGATGGCCGCCCCGGCATTCGCCGGCGTGGCCGGGCCTAGCACCAGTGCGGTCAGGGCGACAGCGGCGAACATCGACTGAATTCTGTGTTCGTTCATAAATCTCCTCCAACTCGCGACATCAAGAGTCGTGCTGGTGGCGGGCGCATGTCAAGAGTTTGGTGTGCCTAACCTAAGGAGCCTTTCGTCAGGGCTTGATTGGGTCATGAAGATCTCGTTGTCCGCCAGAGCTGTGACGATCGCGGCGCGCAACCCGAAGGCTCGTCGAAGGCCGCGGGCGACGTGGTACTCCCCGCCACCGGAACGCTCGGCTTTCGCCTGCCCTCACCGCCACCACCGTCGCTCGCTCAGCGGATGACAGTGAAGGACGCCGTATGGGTCGTCGGGTCGAGACCAGCTGTATAGGCCAGCGAGTGCTTCCCCACGGCCATGCCGCTCGACTTGATGTTGTATTGATAGCTGGAGCTGGAGCTGGAGACCTGAATTTCTGGCCGGGCCGACTGTTGCCAGGTGCAGGGGCCACGGTCGTCCCATCGACGCCGACGGCGTGAACAGTCATAGTCGACGAGGACAGATTCTTGCCGGGCCTAACGCCATGTCTGGCCCACGTCCGGCCCCTCCACCGCAGCCATGATCCCGGGCGCGATGAACCGGCGCGGGCGACGGCCGAGGTCGATCTCCTTAAGCATCCCCAGTGCGACCAGCCGCTCGACATGTTGGGTGGCCGCCCGGTGAGTCACCCCCAGGAGTTCCTTCGCGCGGGGGATGGTCATGACCGGCACATCGAATAGAGCGTCCACGAGCTTCGCCGGCAAGGCAGAGGACTTGACAGTGGCCACCTCCTCGCGCATCTGCGAGCGCAGCGCGTGCAACTGCCGTGCCCGCGCGAGGGCATCGCGTGCCTGCCGCTCCACCGCAGTCAGAAAGAAATCGAACCATCCGGCCCAGTCGCCGTCGGTCGACACGCGGAGCAAACCTTCGTAGTACTGGTCTCGTCGAGGCTCGATGTAGGCAGAGAGGTCGAGCAGCGGCGCCGGGAGCAGACCCCACTCGATCAAGAGGAGCACCACCAGCAGCCGTCCCACGCGGCCGTTCCCGTCGATGAAGGGGTGGATGGCTTCGAACTGGTAGTGAACCGCGGCGATGGCCAGCAATGGTGGCAGATCGCTCTCGGCGTGCAAGAACCTCTCGAGCCCGTCGAGACACTCCCAGAGTCGCTCGGGAGGCGGCGGGACATACGTCGCATTGTCGATCACCGCGCCGGGTGGGCCGATCCAGTTCTGGCTGGTTCGGAACTCACCGGGTGTGGCGTATCCGCCACGGACACCGGTCAGCAGAATGCCATGAGCCTCCCGCAGCAGACTCAGACTGAGGGGCAGTCGTCGGTCTGGCGCCAGCACATGATCGATGGCGCGGACGTAGTTGAAGACCTCGCGGACGTCGTTGTGCTGGTCGTCCTGCGGTTGGTCGATCTCGAACAGGACAAGGTCGGACAGGGACGCCCGGGTGCCTTCGATCCGGCTTGACAGGACGGCTTCTCGCCGCAGGAGCACTCGGGAAAGGAGATGTGGGTTCGGCAGCTCGCGGCCGGCACCGGCGAGCTCGCCGATCGCCCTGTCAGCTGCGGACAGCTGACGCATGAGAGCGGCACTCAGGGGCAGCGCCGGAGGCAATGTGGGCGGGACGAAGGCGCGGTATCCGCGTTCGGCGCGCACAACATGGTCCCGCTGCCCCATGGCGAAGTCCTCGACCAGCATTGCTACATACCTCCCATCCACCGATTATAGTGCTACTGATCTGCGATTTTAGTATCACTTCGACCGGCAAGTGCTACCTGGGTATCACAAACATGAATGGTTCGCGCGCGACCTCGCTCGGACCGGTCAATGTGGCGGGCCGCCCTGCGATCAGAGGCTCACGGAGCCACGGCATGCCTACGCGGGTCTCGCCTGACCACGTTGACCCCCAAAGACTTTCTTCGCATTGGCTCACATCGTGAGATTCTTTGTCTCGCTATTCAACACGACAAAGGCCCCAACCGGCGTTTCCGCTGGTCAGGGCCTGGTCGTCTGTCTCAACACAGAGCGCGCCCGAAGGGATTCGAACCCCCAACCTTCTGATCCGTAGTCAGATGCTCTATCCGTTGAGCTACGGGCGCGGGTGTCGCGTCCGGGATCGCCGGGCGCAACGTCGCGAAAGACTACCGGTTGTCCGGCCTCGGACGGAAATCCGCACCCGCCCTGGACACGCCTACAAAGACGGACCCTCGGCGCGCAACCGCTCCACCTCGGACATGGCTTCGCGAAGTCCGCTGAGCCACTCGTCGCTGTGTTCACCGACCAGGCGCACGCACCAGGCCAGCGCCTCCGAACGGGACCGCGCCACGCCGGCGTCGACGAGCGTGTCGAGCACCTGACGCTCACTTTGGCGCAGCCGGGTCATCGCCGGGACGGACAGGTGGGTGAACAGTCGGTTGTTCTCGCCGATCCTCGCACCCCAGGCAACGCTGCGGCCATACTTGGCCTGCGCCTCGTCCGCGATCTTCATCCGCTGCTCGCGGGTGTCCTCGCGCCAGCGCGTGATTCGCCCCTCCGCCGCCGCGGTCTCGCCGCTCTCGGGCGAAGGCAGCTCGCCGATCACCGTGATCTCGTCGCGGTCGACCGTGACACGAAGGTCGCCGGTGAACCACTCGTCAGGAACTCGCCCGGCGAACCAGGCCGCGGCGTCGCTGGCGTCGGGAAGGTCACCCTGTTGCCAGCCACCCGGCCGCCCGAATGGTCCACCCCGGCGGGGCCCACCGCCCCATCGACGCCCGCGCGGGCCAGAGAAGGTGTCGTGTTCGTGCGTCATGACTGTCTCCTTAACAGATTACAACTACACATCGATTACATCATTACAATGCAACAAACGCGGGCAGTCAAGGCCATATTCCGCCCGATTCACCAGTGGTGGGATCGCAGGCATTCCCTCGGGCTCACCCGAGGCCGTACCGTGACGGAACACAACAAGCGCGTCCAGCAAGGCGGCCACCCGATAGTCGGGGACCGCTATGACCACAACCGGCGGCAGGTAGCCCCAAGGGGCTCTGCGCGAAAGGGATGGCCCAATCTCATGACAACCACGGCAGAATCTCAGATCCAGAGCGACGGCTCCACCAGCCACGGCCGCCTTGCCGCCTGGGTGTCGGAGGTCGCAGCGCTGACGACACCGGACCGCATCTCATGGGTCACCGGCTCCGACGAGGAGTGGAAGACGCTGACCGACGGGCTCGTCGCAGCCGGCACGTTCACCCGCCTCAACGAGGACATCAAGCCCAACTCCTTCCATTGCGCCTCCAACCCCTCGGACGTCGCGCGCGTCGAGGATCGCACCTTCATCTGCTCGGTCGACGAGAAGGACGCCGGCCCCACCAACAACTGGATGGCCCCGGCCGAGATGAAGACGGTGATGAGGCACCTCTACCGGGGTTCGATGGCCGGACGCATGATGTACGTCATCCCCTTCGTCATGGGACGCCTCAATGCCGAGGACCCCAAGTTCGGCGTCGAGATCACAGACTCGGCGTACGTTGCGGTATCCATGCGCGTCATGGCTCTGTGCGGCACCGTCGTGCTGAAGAAGATCGAGGAGCTCGACGCCGACTTCGTCCCGGCGCTCCACTCGCTCGGCGCGCCACTCGCGGCCGGGGAGAAGGACGTCCCTTGGCCCTGCAACGACACCAAGTACATCGTGCAGTTCCCCGAGGAGCGGATGATCTGGTCCTATGGATCGGGCTATGGGGGCAACGCCCTGCTCGGCAAGAAGTGCTACAGCCTGCGTATCGCGTCCGTGATCGCCCGCGACGAGGGCTGGCTGGCCGAGCACATGCTGATCCTCAAGCTCACCTCCCCTTTGGAGGAGACCCACTACGTGGTCGCTGCCTTCCCCAGCGCCTGCGGCAAGACCAACATGGCCATGCTGTCGCCGACCATCCCCGGCTGGAAGGTCCAGACGCTCGGTGACGACATCGCCTGGATGAGGTTCGGAAAGGACGGTCGCCTCTATGCCGTCAACCCCGAGTTCGGCTTCTTCGGCGTGGCCCCCGGCACCAACGAGAAGACGAACCCCAACGCGATGCGCACCATCGAGAAGGGCAACTCGGTCTTCACCAACGTCGCCCTGACCGACAACGGCGATGTCTGGTGGGAGGGGCTGGAGAACATGCCCGCCCACGCCACCGACTGGAAGGGCAACGACTGGACGCCTCAGGACGCCAAGAACGGGGTCCTGTCCAGCCACCCGAACTCCCGCTACTGCACGCCGATCGAGCAATGCCCCATCCTGGCGCCGGAGTACAACGACCCGCAGGGCGTGCCGATCTCGGCGATCCTCTTCGGCGGTCGGCGCAACACGACGATCCCCCTGGTCACCGAGTCCCGCGACTGGATCCACGGCACATTCATGGGTGCGACGCTCTCCTCGGAGACGACCGCCGCATCGACCGGTGAGGTAGGCGTCGTCCGGCGCGACCCGATGGCGATGCTGCCGTTCCTCGGGTACGACGCCGGCGACTACTTCAACCACTGGATCAAGATCGGCAAAGGAGCTGACGCCACCAAGCTGCCTAAGATCTTCTACGTCAACTGGTTCCGCCGCGACCACGACGGTTCCTTCCTGTGGCCCGGCTTCGGCGAGAACGGCCGCGTGCTCAAGTGGGTCGTCGAGCGCATCGAGGGCCGCGCCACGGCCCACGAGACCCCGATCGGCTATGTGCCCACCACGGAGTCTCTCGACACCGACGGCCTGGACATGACCCCGGAGCAGATCAGGGCGGCGCTGCACGTCTCCCCGCAGGAGTGGGAGACCGAGGTTACCCAGATCCAGGCATGGTTCCACAAGTTCGGCGACACCTTGCCAACGACGCTCCTGACCGAGCTCGACGGACTCAAGGCCCGTCTGGGCCTGACATGACACTCTGACCCATCCGTGAAGTCGCAAAGACCTACTGAATCGGCCCCAGTTCGGTAGGTCTTTGCGACTTCACCAAGCGGAGTGGGCCGGTCTGTCGGTCGCCGGGCCTGTTGCCGGGCCTGTTGCCGGGCCTGTTGCCGGGCCTGTTGCCGGGCCTGTTGCCGGGAACGGTATGCCGCGCGGATCAGATGGCGGGGTATCGCCTGAGCTCGCGACGGGCCAGTGCCATCGTGTGGACCTCGTCCGGGCCGTCGGCCAGGTGGAGCATCCGGGCCTGGGCATAGAGCTCGGGCAACAGGGTGTCCTGGCTGACGCCCATACCGCCGTGCGCCTGCATGGAACGGTCGATGACCCACGTGGCCATCTCGGGCACCGCAACCTTGATGGCCGAGATCTCCACGGCCGCGCCGCGGTTGCCGACCGTGTCCATCAACCACGCGGTCTTGAGGACCAGGAGGCGCGCCTGCTCGATCCGGATCCGGCTCTGCGCAATCCATTCCTGCACCACACCCTGAGCGGCCAGGGGCTTGCCGAACGCCACGCGTTTCTGGACCCGCGTGCACATCAGGTCGTAGGCGCGCTCAGCCATACCGATCAGACGCATGCAGTGGTGGATCCGGCCGGGGCCCAGGCGCGCCTGACCGATGGCGAACCCGCCGTTCCACTCGCCCAGGAGGTGGTCGCGCGGCAGTCGCACCGCGTCATACAGGATCTCGCCGTGACCACCATGCGGGCCATCGGGGTAACCAAGGACATGGGTGGATCGCTGAACGCGAACGCCCGGCGTGTCCATCGGGACGACCACCATCGAGTGACGCCGGTGCTTCTCGCCGTCCGGGGATGACAGGCCCATCACCACAGCCACCTTGCACTCCGGCGCCATGGCTCCGCTGGACCACCACTTCCGCCCTGTCACGACCAGCTCGCCGGAGCTCTCGTCGAGCTCGATGCGGGTGGCGATGTTGTTGGCATCCGAGGAGGCGACGTCGGGCTCGGTCATGGAGTATGCCGAGCGAATAGTGCCTTCCAGCAGGGGTTTCAGCCACCGCTCCTGAAGTGCCGGGCTGGCGAAGTGCGCGAAGACCTCCATGTTGCCGGTGTCCGGAGCGTTGCAGTTGCACGCCTCCGCGGCAATGTGGCTGCGGCCCATGATCTCCGCGAGCGGCGCGTACTCCAGGTTGGTCAGGCCCGGACCCCAATCGGGATGCGGGTGGAAGAGATTCCACAGCCCGCGCTCGCGGGCCTCGACCTTGAGCTCCTCGATGATCGGCGGCTGGTAGTGCGGGTTGCCCGACTCAAGCATCTGCTGGTCGTAGATCGCCTCGGCGGGGTAGATGTGCGAATCCATGAACTCGAGCAGATCCGTCTGGTACTTCTTGGTGCGATCTGAGAACTCAAACAGGGACATGCGAACTCCTGACGGGTAGTGGAGGAAAACTCGGTGGACGCTTGTCGAGGTGGCTGGCCACGCCCTCGACGGCATCGGCCCCTTGGAAGGCCTCGAGCATCAGTTGGCCGGCCCGGGTGGCAGCATCGGCGTAACACGCGTCCGCGTCGCGCTGCATCTGCCTCTTGATGGTCGCCATGGATTGCGGGGAGCAGTGGCCCGCAGAGTCGTTCGCGTAGTCGAGCACCCGGGCGAGCAGCTGCTCCTGGGGGACCAGGTGGTCCACCAAACCGATGCGAAAGGCCTCCTCTGCATCGACCATGCGCGCCGAGAGCAGCAGGTCCACGGCTCGGCTGTGGCCAACAACTCGGGGCAACATCCAGGAGATGCCGTATTCGGCGATCAGTCCGCGCCGCGCGAAGGCAGTCGTGAATCGTGCTGCCTCGCCGGCAAATCGGACATCACAGTAGAGCGCTTCGACCATGCCCAACCCCGCTGCCACGCCGTTGATCGCCGCGATGATCGGCTTGCGAACGGTCAGCGGGAAGTCCCGCGGGCGCGACCGGACCAGGTCCTTGGCCGTTACGTCGGAGACCTGCATCAGGTCGCTCAGGTCCGCGCCGGAACAAAATCCGCGACCGGCGCCGGTGATCACGATGACACGCACCTCTGGATCGTTGTCGCCATCCTCGAGCAGGTCGAAATACCGGTCCTCGAGCTCGTTGCTCCAGGCGTTGAGCTTGCCCGGCCGATTGAAGGTCAGGACCAGCACCGCTCCGGGCCGTTCAGCCAGCACCAGGTCCGGGCCGGTGCTGGTATCGGTCATCGAGACCCCTCCGGCAGCGCGGCCTGACAGCGTCGCATGCCGCGCAGCCACCGGTCGTAGTCCGCGCACTTCCTTACCGGCTTCACAGCGATTGACTTCCTTCGTGAGCTCGAGCTGACCTGACCCAGGACTCTTCAGACATGTATAGTTGAAGTCGGCGTCAGATTCAAGTCACGGTGGCACGGAACTGCGCCTCCGGTCCACCTACGATTCCCGATCGGCCAGAGCCGGCGGACTTCAGTGGACGTCAGCGGCGATCAGGGAACCGCAGGGCGTTGGCCCAGAGTCGAGTGACGGTGAACACGAGGTCCTCGACGTCCAGTGGCCGCTCCCGGTCTGCACCCTCGCCGAGCGTGAAGACGCTGTAGGCGAGCCTGCTCACCATGCTCGACAGCGCCCGCGATGCCATCATCGAGTCGACTTCGGGATCTGCGATCCCTCGCGCCTGCAGATCGGCGATACCACGGGCATTGCGCCGGATGAACGCGTCGGCGCGCCGAGTGCGGAACTTGCGGAACTCGGGGTCGACGTGGGCGACCTGCTCGAGCAGTCCCATCAGCTTCGCGTTCCGCTTGTACGCCTCCAGGTAGGCCCTGTTGCTGGCCTCCAGCACCGCATACGGATCGTCGGCGCCGAGCACCCTGTCCATGCCGGGGTGCATCATGTCCT
>Ga0097691_1001767_pt1 | contig 15364 bp, 14 predicted proteins | sample NGESurdeep072012_8_FD_72858 | JGI IMG/M metagenome (GOLD analysis project Ga0097691, IMG submission 72858) | Arctic peat soil microbial communities from Barrow, Alaska - NGEE Surface sample 210-1 deep-072012 | ecosystem: Environmental > Terrestrial > Soil > Wetlands > Peat ... | reverse complement strand
GAACGACAATACCGCGTCGACGACCGCGCAGCAAGAGCTGGCCGGCAACAGTGGCGTAACGTCTCTTGTGGGAAAGCCCGAAACGAGCTGCCGTTCAACTTCACGTTCAAGAGTCTTGACGTCATCCCGGCGATCGCAGAGGGACCTTCCGGTCCGCTGACCCGCCCTACCAACCCCTAGCTTTGCTAGGGCACGCGTTCGAGGTAGGGGATCGACAGGTCGTGAAGGGGAGCGGGGCGACCCGACGATCGGGCCGTGCCGGGAACCGCGCATCGACGCGCTGGGGAAGCAGACAACTCTGCCGATCGACGGGACTGCCGCTCCGACGGCCTTTGGCCAAGTTCGTCGAAGTCGATCGAGGCGTGGCCCAAGTGTCGCTCGCGGGCGTGTCGGCCCGCCGCGGCTCGGTTGACTGGGACATCTGGGCCACCTGTCTAGGGTGGCTCACGGCCAAGTCTGCGATTGCGATGGTAACGGAGTAACTCCGGGTGGCCGGTCGGTGCGGTTCTTCGGGGCTGCGGTCGAAAGGCCGGTGGCCATCGAGAGCACCAAGGGCGGACGAGAGCAGCGCCTCGTGCGAGGTGCCGTCCTTCAGGCGCCCTCGTACTCGAAGCCGATCTTGAGGTCGACGCGGTACTCGACGATCTCCCCGTTTTCGACTCCGGCGGTCGATTTGACGACCTCGATCGTCCGGATGTTCCGGACGGTCCGGGATGCGGTCGCGACGGCCTGCCGCGCGGCGTCGCTCCATGACTTCGGGCTCGTCCCGACCATCTCCCGGATGATGATCACGCCCATCTCGTGCCCTCCCTGCCCCCATGCTCGTCGGTCCGCGGAGCTCCGCGACCGTCCCGGAAGTCTAGGCGAGCGAGAGGCGCCGGCGCGCGCCCCGCACTACGGCGCGGCGCCTGCGTAACGTTCGCCGGCGTAGCTTACGAAGCGCGTCTGGCTCTTCTTGAACCAGAGGTTCACCTCGCCGGTCGGACCGTTTCGGTGCTTGGCCAACCGGAGCTTGACGACCTCGCCGTCGGCGTCCGCATCCTCGCCGCGATCCTTCTCGCGCCAGAGGAAGACCACGAGGTCGGCGTCCTGCTCGATAGCGCCGGATTCGCGGAGGTCCGAGAGACGCGGCTCCTTCGACTCGCGCATCTCGGGCTGCCGCGAGAGCTGCGAGACCGCGATGACCGGGACGCGAAGCTCGCGGGCAAGCGCCTTCAGCCCGCGGCTGATCTCGGACACTTCCTGGACGCGGTTCGCGTCGCGCGACGTGGATGACGCCTGCATGAGCTGGAGGTAGTCGACGATCACGAGGTCGAGGCCGACCTCCGCCTGGAGCCGGCGAGCCTTCGTCCGGAGCTCCATCGTGCTGATGTTCGGCGTGTCGTCGATGTAGATCGGCGCTTCGGAGAGGCCGGTCATCGCCTTCGAGACGCCCACGAAGTCCATCTCGTCCAGGAAGCCGCTTCGAAGGCGCTGGCTGTCGATGTTCCCGACCGAGCTGAGGAGCCTGAGAACGAGCTGCTCCTTGCTCATTTCCAGGCTGAAGATCCCGACGCTCTTGCGCGGGGTGTTGCTGATCGCCGCGAACTCCGCGATGTTGAGCGCGATGCTGGTCTTGCCGACAGAGGGGCGAGCCGCGATCACGACGAGGTCCGACGGCTGGAGGCCGGTTGTCAGCGTGTCGAGGTCCGCGAAACCGGTCCGGACGCCGCTGATCTCGCCGCGATGCGTGTGCAGGTAGTCCAGCCGGTCGAACGCTTCATGGAGGAGTGTCCGCAGCGGGCTGAAGCCGGCCGCCACGCGACGCCCGGAGACCGCGAAGAGCTCCGATTCCGCGCGGTCGATCGCCTCCTGGACCTCGGCGCCATCCTCGTAACCGATTCCCGCGATCTTGCCGGCGGCCGCGATCAGGTTGCGGAGGACCGCCTTGCGTTCGACGATCCGCGCGTACTGGGCGGCGAAGACGGCCGTGGGCGTCTGCTCCGAGAGCGACGAGAGGTACGCTCGGCCGCCGATCTGCTCAAGGTCCCCGGCCCGCTCCAGCGCCTCGGCGACCGTGATGATGTCGATCGGCTCGCGACGCTCCCAGAGCTCGAGCATCGCGGCGAAGATGCGCCCGTGCGCCTGCCGGTAGAAGTCGTCGGCCCGGACGATGTCGGCGACCTCGATGATCGCGTCGCGGTCGATGAGGAGCGCACCCAGGACGGATTGCTCGGCTTCGATGCTCTGGGGCGGAAGGCGGTCGAGGGACACGCGGACTCCGGACGCTGTGGGGTAGAAACCTGCCAATCGTGGCGGCGGGCCGCCGTGGCCGCCACCGGGATGTCCACGAACTCGCGGCGATATCCCCAGTGGGGCCGAAGTGTTTGGCGGGAAGCGTGGAAAGCCTGTGGAGAGTCCCGGCCGGCGCGGCCGTTCCGGTCAGCCGGGCCGTTACCGTGAGCCGGACGGAACCGCTCAGTCGAGGCGGCGGATCACCCCGATGAGCTTGCCCTGGATCCGCACGGCCTCGTAGTACTGCGGCGGATAGGCGGGGTTTGCCGGCTGGAGCCGAACGCGACCGTCCTCCTTGAAGAACCGCTTGAGCGTGACGGCGTTCTCCTCGACCTGGGCGACGACGATGTCTCCGTTCCGGGCCGTCTGCTGGGGGCGGATCACGACGTAGTCGCCGTCCGCGATCAGCGCCTCGATCATGGAGTCCCCGCGGACGCGCAGCAGGTAGGCGTCCCCTGACGGGGCGAGCATCTCGGGCACGGCCTGGTAATCGCCGACCACCTGGTAGGCCTCGATCGGACCGCCGGCGGCGATCTCACCGATCACCGGCAGCATGTGCGCCTCGCGGGCCGCGGACTGGGGGGTCAGCTCGCTCGAGAGCCCGAGCGCGATGGCCGCCTTCGGCGTGAAGCGGAGCATCCGGCTCTGGGCCGCGCCGCGCTCCAGGAACCCATCTTCTTCGAGTGCCTTGAGGTGGTGATGGACGGCGGAGGTGGAGGCGAGGCCCACGGCGCGAGCAATCTCGCGGACGGACGGTGGAACGCCGTTCGCCCGGAGCATCGCCGCGATGTAGTCCAGGATCTTCCGCTTCCGTTCCGCGTCGTGCTTCGTCACGCCAGCTCCTTTCGGGCCTTCCGGCGCATCGTACCGAACGCCCGTTCGATTGTCAAGGGGATGCAGACGCATATGCGTGCGCATCCCAGGGTCTGTGCCGGCCGCCGCCCGCCTCGCGCCCGGCCCCGCGGCCCGCTCCGCCCGGCCCGGCGGCACGCTCCGCCCAGCGCGATACCCCCGCGCCCGGGGACCGAGCGCCTGCAGGGTCCGCGTTATCGGCTGGGCCGATCATCCGGAGCCGTGGCGCGCTCGGAAACGCGGCCAACCTCGGGCAGATTCAACCGGTCGATGCAACAGCCTCGGCGAGCGCCTCCGATGGTGTCATCCAGCCGAGGGTCTGTCGAGGGCGTCCGTTGAGCTCGGCGGCGATGGCGTCGAGGTCCGCCTGGGTCAGGCCCGAGAGGTCGGCACCCTTGGGCAGGTATTGGCGGAGCAGGCCGTTGGTGTTCTCGTTGGTGCCCCGCTGCCACGGGCTGTGCGGGTCGCAGAAGTAGACGGCGACGCCGGTCTCGACCGTGAAGGCGAGGTGCTCGGCCATCTCCTTGCCACGGTCCCAGGTGAGCGAGCGACGGAGCTGCCCGGGCAGGGTCGCGATCCGCTCGGCGAGGGCATCCCGGACCGCGGGGGCGGAACGACCGGCGGGCAGGGCCGCAAGGAGGAGATAGCGGGTCCGGCGCTCGACGAGGGTGGCGACCGCCGAGCGGCCGCGGGCTCCGACGAGGAGATCGCCTTCCCAGTGCCCGGGGACCGCCCGGTCCTCGACCTCGGCCGGCCGCTCGCTGATGAGGACCATGCCGGGGATCCTGCCGGCGCCGGTCGGCGAGCCGTGCACCCGGCGGCGCGCCCGCCCGCTGCGCAGGCAGGCGGCGAGCTCCCGGCGCAGGGCGCCGCGGGCCTGGATGAACAGCGCCTGGTAGATCGTCTCGTGGGCCACCCGCATCTCCGGGTCGTCAGGATGCTCCATCCGCAGGCGCTGCGCGATCTGCTGCGGGGACCAGCGCAGGCCGAGGAGTCGCTCGACCTCGGCCCGCAGGCGCGGGCTCCGGGCGAGCCTGACGACCTTCGGGCGGCGGGCCCGGTCGGTCGCCGCGGCGGTGGCCCGCCAGGCCCGGTACCCGGGGCGGCCTCCGTTGCGGGCCACCTCGCGCGACACGGTCGAGGGTGCCCGGCCAAGACGGGCGGCGATCCGGCGCAGGGGCTCGCCCGCGCGCAGGCCACGGCTGATCTCCTCCCGCTCGGACGCCCGGAGGCGCAGGGGCGAGCGGGCCCGGGGCGGCCCGACGAACCTCCGCGGCACGATGCCGCCCGCTCGCCACACCACCTCCTCCACCGTCCGCATCGAGCAGTCCACGGCCGCGGCGATCTCCCGGGTGGGCTCGCCGGCCGCCACCCGCCGCCAGATCTCAGCCAGCTCCTTCTCCCGCAGCCACCTCCGCCTGCCCTGTCTCCGCCGCATCTGCTGTCACCTCCGCCATCGGGTCCCGATCCCGCTCGCGGAGATGTTGCGATGTTCGGTTGAATCTGCCTCGCGATTCGCCGCGTTTCCGAGCACGCCACGGCTCCGGATGATCGGCTCAGCCGATAACCGAAGCCCAGCCGATAACCGAAGCCCAGCCGATGACCCGTAAACCCGGACCCTGCGGGCCCTCGTTCCCCGGGTTCGATTCCGGATTCCGGCCGACCGGCACGTCGCCGAAGGGCCAAGGTTGCGAGGTGTTGACGCCGGGCTCCGTCAGATGATACTTACCGTTTATGGAGATGAACCCACGCGCTCTCGATGTCCTCGGCGACCCGACCCGCCGCGCGATCGTAGACCGGCTCCGGCGCGGGCCGTCCCCGGTCGGCCTGCTCGCGGAGGGCATGCCGGTCAGCCGCCCTGCCGTCTCCCAGCACCTGACCGTGCTCAAGACCGCGGGCCTCGTCAGCGAGCACCGCGAGGGCACGCGTCGGATCTACCGGCTGGAGCCGGCCGGGATCGAGGAGTTGCGGCGCTGGGTCGAGGCCCTCGCGGTCGACGCGTGGGCCGGCAGCGATCGCGCGATGCCCGTCGAGGTTCCCGCGTCCGACGCGGTCGAGGCCTCCGGCCGCGATGCCGCGACAAAGGCGGGCCGATCGGCCGCCAAGGATGCCAGCGGCAAGAAGAAGCACGGGAAGAAGCGGGCCGGCAAGAAGTAGGCATCGCCCACGGGAGCGATCCGGCGGCGGCCCGCGAACGGGCGGTCAGGCGGGCGCCAGCTCGCGGACGATCCAGGCCGCCAGCGTCCGGGCGCAGGCCACCACCTCGGCCAGCGCGACATGCTCGTCCGCGGCGTGAGCGACCCGGACGTCGCCCGGCCCGAACAGGACGCACGGCGTGCCGCCCTCGTTGATCAGCAGCCGCATGTCCGATCCATACGGAACGCCCACGAGCGACGGCCGGCGGCCCAGCACGGCCCCGGCCGTCGCCGCGAGGCTCACCGGGAGCGGGTGGTCCGCGGGCACCTCGCACGAGGAGAAGCGCCCGCCCCAGACATCGAGCATGGCCGGATGGTCGCGGAGCCACGGATCGGCAGCACAGGCCGCGTCGATCACCGCGCGCAGCTCCACCTCAGCCGCGGCCGCCGTCTGGCCCGCCCGGACGCCGTAGCGGCCCTCGGCAACGAGCCGGTCGGGGAGGCTCGACGGCCAGTCGCCGCCGCGGACGGTCCCGATGATCGTGGCATACGGGAGCCCCAGCGCTCGCATCTCGGGGCGCATCTCGGCCGCGTTGCGAGCGGCCTCGTCGGCGCGCAACGCGGCGTGCAGCAGCTCGAGATTGTCGAGCGCGGAGACGCCTTCGCGGCGTGTTGACGCGTGGGCGGCGCGACCCGGGACCGTGAGGCGAAACGTGATCGCGCCGGCGGCCACGGTGACGATCTCCAGCCGGGTGGGTTCCGGGATCACGGCCGCGTCGCCGACATACCCGGCGCGGATCGCCGCGAACGTGCCCGCGCCGCCATCCTCCTCGGACGGGACGCCGACCAGGACCACCTCGCCGGCGAGCCCGGATGGCCCCACCGCGTTCGACACGGCGCGGATCGCGGCGAGCGCCGCCACGAGGCCGCCCTTCATGTCGCAGGCGCCGCGACCGAACACGCGTCCGGCCCGGATGTCGGGCCCGAATGCAGGCGTCGTCCAGGTCGTCGGGTCTCCGGGTGGCACGACGTCCGTGTGCGCCACGAGGAGGAGCCGCCTCCCCGGCCGCGAGCCCCGGAGCGTCCCGGCCACGAGCGGCAACGTCGTCCGCGGCACCTCCATCCCCGGGAATGATGGATCCGCCGCGAGCGTGGCCGGGTCGGCGTACCAGGCGCGCACGTCGAGGCCGGTGGTGTAGAGGCTGCGCGCGAGATGGTCGCGGGCCGCGGTCTCGCTGCCCGTTACGGACGGGATCGCGCAGAGTGCGAGGAGGTCGTCGGCGACGGTTGCCGGATCCACGGCGTAGGCCGCCGCGCGTTCGACCGGACCCAGGCGGGTCGAGCCGGGGCTGCGATCTTCGGCCATCCGGCGGCCGCTCACGCGTGCCGGAGGATCGGCCGGGTCAGGCAGGTCGGGCCGCCGGAGCCGTTGATGCCGATCTCCTGGGCGAGGTAGGCGTGGACTTCGCAGCCGGCGGCCTCGAGAGCGCGCCGCGTGGCCGGGTTGCCGTCGGCCACGACGCAGACGCCCGGTCGGACCGCGAGGACGTTGCAGCCGAGCGTGGGGAACTCCTCGTCCGGGACGCTGATCAGCCGGATCCCGAGGTCGCCGAGCAGCTCCCAGAGCCCCACGGGCAGGAGTGGCAGGTAGACGACCGCGAGATCGTCTGCGACGGGCGAGACCACGGACAGGAGATGGACCAGCTCCGCCGGACCCCGCCAGAACGGGACGTCGAAGAGACGGACGTCGCCGCCGACGATTCCGGCGAGCTGGCGCGCTCCGGCGTCGTTGGAGCGGAGCGTTCGCCCGATGCAGAACAGGTCGGGCCGCAGCCAGAACGTGTCGCCGCCGTCGACTGTTCCGGGCGCGCCGATCCGGCCGAGCGTCGGGATGCCGCGGGCGCCCATCCAGTGCTCCAGCTCGCCCTCTTCTCCACGCCGGGTCGGTTTGCCGGAGCGGAGCGGGATCGTGCCCCGATCGGTGACCAGGAGCGGGTCGTATGCATAGGTCAGATCCGGGTGCGGGCCTTCCGACCCCAGCTCGTGGACGACGACACCCAACCGCCGAAGCAGGGCCGTGAACGCGTCGTGCTCCCGCTGGGCCCGATCGAGGTCCACGGGGCGGAGAAACCCGTGCGCCGGGTCGTCGAACGCCCGACCGAACGCGCCCCCCGGGCGCTGGACGAGGACGTCGAGCAGCAGCGTCGTCATCGACCGGGCGCCATACGCGGCGAACGGGACGGGCGCGTCGGGCTGGCCGGACATGGCTGGCAAGAATAGCGCCCGGATCGGCGCCTCGGCGGGACCTCCGTCGCCGACGGGCCGGATCGCCACCCCGGGGGTACACTCTCAGCCCGGCCAGGCATGGCACCGGTGCGGTTCAGGAGAGGAACGGATGACGAAACACTCCAAGCGGGAGCGCGAGCGGCGCGTCGAGGAGGGCGAGCGGGTTCGCCAGATCGAGGCGGCGTGGATCGGCAGCCTCCCGCCGGCCGTCGCCAAGGCCTTCACGACGAGCGTCGAGGCGGCGCGCGCCCGAGGCCCGGAACCTCGCCGGCCTGACATGGCGCCGGGGACCCTCCCGCGCCCGCCCCGCCCTGGCCATGAGCCGAAGATCAAGGAGCGGGAGCCCGCCCGAGGTCGTCGCGACCGATAACCGGGATCCTCGCGGGCACGGGCCTCCGGCTCGCGAACTGACGGCGCCCGTATCGCGCGCGACCGTCGTACGCGTCCGCCTCCCCGGTCGCGTCCGCCTCAGCCGGTGACGCGCTCCACCAGTCGGCCGACCTGGTAGCCGACCGCGGCCGCTTCCCGGGCAAGACGACCGGCCAGCTCGTCGGCGGCGATCACCCGCGCCGCGGCCGCGTCCCCGGCAGTGGCCGCGTCGGCGGCGCCGTCCACGGCGGCCACGACGACGATCCAGCGGAGCGCTCGCTCGAGCGACTCGCGGTTCACGTACGCGATCCCGTCGTGGCGGTTGACGCCAAGCCAGCGGCCGAGATCGTCATCCGCGAACCAGGCCCGGACCAGCCGGCCCGCCCGCTCCGCCGCCGGCGCGGCGAGCGCTGCGTCCCCGGGCCGCGCGAGCAGGTGCCGGACGGCCTCCACGGTCCACCAGGCGGCACCTTCGTCGAGGCCGCGCCACCGGTACGCATCTGCCATCACGCGGCCGAGACTTGCCCGGTCGAACCAGCCGCGCGCGCGACGCGCCGCGGCGTCGGGCTCCACGACGCTGGCGAGCGTCTCGGCGACGAGCCAGCCGAGGAGCGCGCCCCAGGCGGCGGTGTCCGGTGGCAGGGCCGCGGCCACGTTCGCGCGGGCATGAGCCAGCGATGCCGCGTCGGCGGGTCCATCGGCCGTGCCGGCGGGCGGGCGACCGAACGCCGGATCCGTGGCGAGCAGGAGCGCGCTCCCGAGTCGAGCCTCGAAGCGCGCCGCGAGCGCGTCGATCGACGCGTCGTCGACGGCAGCACCCGTCACGGCGCGAGCGCCGCGGAGCGCATCCGCGCAGCGAGCGGCGGCGGACGCCGCGACCACGCGGAGGTCGGGGAGGGCGGGGAGGGCGGGGAGGTCGGCCGCAGGCTCTTTGGGGGCCGGAGCCGGACGACGATCGGTCACCTCCGCGGCTGCCGACCCGGCCGACCCGGTAGGCGAGGCGGGCGTGGCCGACTCCATGGGCGAGACGGGCTTCACGTCCGGGACTGCCGAAATCCTGTCGGGACCTGGGGTTGCCGCGACATCTGCAGCGGCGGCGCGGGCGCGCCCGGCCAGCGTCGCCCCTACCGCGTCCACGAGGTCGCGCAGCTGGCCCTCGTTCATCACGATCGCGACCGCGTCGTGGAGCGGGCGGAGGCGCCGCTCCACGAGCGCTGACTCGACGCTCGGGACGCCGGCGCCACCGAGCTCGGCGGCAAGCGCCCGGTACTCGGCCGCGGCATCGCCGGCGACCTCACGCCAGCCCAGGTAGACATGCGTGGCGTACGCGTCGAGCACGACCCGGAACCCGTGCGTGCGCAGGTCCGAGATCTCCCGGACGTACTCCTGCCCGGCCAGGACGTCGCGGTACACGGCCACTGCTCCCGGGGCATCAGTCAGCCCGAGACCTTCCGCGAGCGTGGATCGGACGAGGCGCTTCTCGCCGTCGGGGCCCTTCTCCGCGAACGCGACGCTGTGGCGGATGCGGCCGTGCATGGACCCGAACCGGTTGTGGTACACGATGAGCGCCCGGTCGTCGCCGCTCCGGTTCGAGTAGGCGAAGACGTCCTCGTTGACGTGGCCACCATCGTCGACCACGTCGTAGAGACGGAAGTCGCGAACCTCGGCGAAGAGTCGGCGGCGGTGGAGGAGCGGGAAGATCTGCCACTCGTGGCGTGCCACCAGCCCCTCGTTCGGGCGTTCGTCCCAGTAGGCGCGCCGGAACTCCATCCCGTACTTCTCGGCGAAACCCTCCACCTGGCCGTGCCCGAACATTGGCAGGCCGGGCATCGTGGACATCACGGTGGCGATCCCGAAGTACTTGTCGCCGGTCCCGAACTGCTCCACCGCGGTCTTCTCGTCCGGGTTGTTCATGAAGTTGACGTACCGCTTGAGGATCTCCGGGTCGAACTCCAGCGTGTTCTTGATGACGAGGCGATAGTCCGCGTTCTTCTCATCCCGGAGCATGTTCATGAAGGCGCTGTTATAGACGCGGTGCATGCCGAGCGTCCGGACGAAGTAGCCCTCCATGAGCCAGAACGCCTCCGCCAGGAGGAGCGTGTCCGGGACCTCCGCCGCGACGCGGTCCACGACCTCGCGCCAGAACTCGACCGGCATCGCGGCGTCGAACGCCTCCTTCGGCATGGCCGATTCGGCCCGCGACGGGATCGCGCCGCCCTGGCCGGGCTCGGGGTACCAGAGCCGCTCGATGTGCTTCTTGGCGAGCGTCATCGCGGCGTCGAAGCGGATGATCGGGAAGCGTCGGGCGACGGCGAGGATCGTCTGGATGACCGCCTCGCGGACGTCGGGGCGCAGGTAGTCGAGCTGGGCGGTGTCGTTCCACGGCATGCTGGTCCCGTCGTTGCCGTGATAGATGTAGCGAACCTGGCCGGACCCCCGGTCCTCGCGCTTGAAGACGACCGCCGCGTCCGTGGCGTCCCAGTAGTGGTCCTCCAGGTAGAGGCCGGTCCGCGGATCGTCGGAGAGGTCGGGGCCGCTGAAGCTGTAGGCCGGATACGGTGCGTCGGGGCGCGAGAGGAACCAGTCCGGATGCTCCATCACCCAGCGCGAGTCGATCCCCATGTGGTTCGGGACCATGTCCGAGGCGAGGCGGATCCCGCGCGCCCAGGCGCGGTCCCGGAGGTTCGCGTAGGCGCCCTCGCCGCCGAGGTCCTCGGCGATCGCGTAATCGCGGAGCGAGTAGGCAGATGCGACGGCGTCGGGGTTCCCGCGGAGCTGCTTGATCCGCTGGGAGGCCGCGCTCCGTTCCCAGAGCCCGATCAGCCAGAGCCCGCCGAAGCCCCAGCGGGCTAGCTTGTCCAGCTCCTCGTCCGGGATCTCGTCCAGGCGCCGGATCGGCCGCCCGTAGGACTTCGAGAGTTGGTCCAGCCAGACGTAGGTGCTCTTGGCAATGAGGACCGCGCGCGGCATCCATGCCTTGTCCTCGGAGAAGCGCTCGGGTTCCACGTCCAGCTCCCCGAAGTCCGGTGGTTCGACGGCGCCGCCCCCGCCCGGGCCGCCATGGAAGCGCAGCCAGAGAGCACGCTCGTCCTCTGCGGCGATGTCGATGCCGGTCACGACCCGATCCAGCAACGCTCCGAAGCGGTCCCCGAGCGCCGCGGCGAGGAACGCCCCCCAGTGGGTCCGGATCCACCGAAGCTGGCCGCCCAGGCTGGTCGGCTCGGCCACGGCCGGCGCCCGCAGCATCGTCACCAGGTCCTGGCTGTCGGGCCCGAACGGCTTTCGCGCGGCGAAGAAGCGGCCGAGCTCCGCGATGACGGCCCGGTAGCGCGTTGCGGCTGACAGGTCGGCGTCGTCGAACAGCTCGCGGAACGGATCGGCCGCCGGATTCGCGTTGGCGAGCCAGCAGTTGGCGAGCTCTTCGAGGGCGATCTCCCGGTTGGGCGTTCCGTCCGTCTCGCCCGCGAGGTAGTCGGCGGCCGTCAGCTCCCCGCGGTGGACAGCGAGCGGCGGGAAGCCCGCGGTGAACCGGGCGAGCGTCGCGTCGACTGCGTCCGCGCCCACGAGCTCATCGAGGTGGTCGAGGGCGTCGTCGATCGCCTCCGGGTCCTCCTGCTCGCGGTAGAGCCCCACGACCGCGTGCAGGATCTCGTCGACCAGGCCGAGGGCATTGAGCTCGCCCGGGCTGACCGTCGCGTCTGCCATGCCGTCGGCGCGACGGCGGGCCGTCATCTCCACGGCCAGGCCGCGGACGGCGCGAAGGTTCGCGAGGATCACGTTTCCAGAGAGCTCGAAGAGCGTCTCGTTCAGGTGGTAGCGGGCACGTGCGTCCACGGAGACGTGGAATTCGCGGCGGCTCACGGGGTCACCAGGATGCCGTACAGGCGGATCTCGCTGATCGCAGCCTGGGTGGTGGGGCTGCCGACGGCTGCGGCATCGGGCGCGCCAGCCTCCCCGGCCGCGTTCGGCGCACCGCACTTCGCGCAGATCATCCCGCTCGCGTTCGCCTCCATCTGCCCATGATCGCACGCAGCGTAGCCCACTCGGCGGGCCATGGCGCGGCTCGCCGGGGCCCGCTCATCGGCGCAGGAGGCGTCCGACCGCCGCGTCAGCCGGGGTGCGAGTGGAGCGCGCGCAGGCGTCCGCGCAACGCGTCGTCGACGGCATCGAGGTGGGGGTCCTCGATGAACCGCTCGGGATGATGGCCGATCCGGACGAACTCCCGTTCGAGGGCCGTGCGCTCGTCCGCGAGGCCCGCGATCACGACAGGCGCGCGGTCGCCAACCGCGTGGAGGATCCGGACCAGGTAGGGCGCCGGACTTCGCCCGCGCGACCGACGCGGGACGGAGACGATCTCCGTGCGGCCCCCCGCGCGATCCCGGGCCACGCGCGCATTGGTACGCCCGAGGTGCACGACGGCGCCGCCCGATAGGTGATGCGGGAGCGTGGCGATGGTCCCGGTCATCGCACCCGGGCTGGTCGTCCGCTCCCCGGGGGCGGGCGGGTGTTCCTTGACGGGCGGGTGTGCGGGCACGGGTGAGCTCGCGGGCGCAGCGAGAACCGGCGACCCGGGGTGGGTTGATCGTCCGTGCACGAGGGCACCTCCAGCGCCCCCGACGGTACGGCCCCCGAACGTCGCGCGAGACGGCCGTTCGGATCGGAACGGGCCGCCGAACGGCACCCGCCACGTGCGGAACCGTTCCGGGCGCGCTACCGTCCGGGTGCCATGGGCATCCGCTCGCGACCCGTCGCCCTCGCCAGGTGGTTAGCCGTGCCCGGGCTCCTGTTGACCGTGCTCGGGCTCCTGCTCGTCGCCTGCAGCGCCCCCGGCGGCGCGGGCTCCGCGGCGCCAACCGCCTCGTCGGCGTCGACGCCCACGCCGATCCGGAGCTTCATCGCCGCCGCGGACGCGGCCGCCATCGTCCTCGCGCAGGACCCGCGCTTCTCCGGAATCGGTGCGCGCGACCCACGCATGGTGGGCCAGGGATCGTGGTATGCGGTGACGCCCGACACCGCGGGCTGGCGCGTCACGATCCAGGTGGGCTGGGGCGACTGTCCCGCCGGTTGCATCAACCGGCACACCTGGGTGTACGTGGTCGGTTTCGATGGCGCTGTCTCGAAGATCGGCGAGACCGGCGACGAGCCGCCCGCCGCGAGCGGGCCCCCGGCCAGCGAACCCGCCGCAGGCTCGCAGCCGCCCCCGACCGCGGGAGGCCCTGGTGCTCCGCCCGTCCCGATCCCATCCGGCGGTGGGCCGTGGCTGGTCGGCGTGGCGACCGCCGGTCCCGTCTGCCCGGTGGAGCGCATCCCACCCGACCCCGCCTGCGCCCCGCGCCCCGTCGTCGGTGCGACGATCGTGGTCCTCGACACTGGCGGCCGAGAAGTCGCCAGGGTGACGACCGGCGCCGGCGGCACGTACCTTGTGGCGGTCCCCGCGGGGAGCATGCGGGTCGAGGCGGCACCCGTTGGCGGGCTGATGGGGACGCCCGCGCCCATCGACGCGGTTGTGCCCGCGGGCCCGGGCGCCTGGCTCCGGGTCGACCTGACGTACGACACCGGGATCCGCTAGCCGGAGCGTGTTCTCGACGCTGCCTCAGCCGTCCGGCCTGGTCCGCGGGCCCCCGAGCGGTCGGGCTGCGCCGTTCCTGCTACCTTGCCGGGCATGAACGGTCGCGCGTGACACACCGTTCGGTTCGTCTCGTCGATCGTGCTGACACCGTGACGCGGATGAGCGGCATCACCGCCGCAGAGGGCCGTCGGAGGGTTGCGGGCATCCGCGCGACGCTCGTGATCATGTTCGCGGTCGCGCTGGCGGTGGCCGCGTGCGGCACCCCCGACAAGACGGCCGCGGGCGTCGTGATCGCGCTGGATTCCTCGGGCGGGCAGGTGACCAGCTTCACGTTGCGGACCACCGACGGCCAGGTCATGCCATTCACCATCGGGGCGCTGGAGACGGACGGCGCCGCCTTCCCCGCCTCGCACCTGGCCGTGCATGCGGCGACGCTCCAGCCGATCGCCGTCGCCTACCGCGAGGAGGGTGGCCGGAACGTCGTCTACCGCCTGGTTGACGCGCCGTAGTTCCAGCCAGGTTGGGGCGGCCGAGCGCACGAGCGGGACGCGCGGCGGCGCGCCTGGCCGGGCTGATCGAGGCAGCGGGGCTCGCGTTGCTCGCGCTCCGGGCCCGGGCGATCCGCGACCGCGCACGGTGCCCCGATGGTTCCGGGCGAGACTGCGGCTGCTCGGCCCGATCGTCGTCGGCTGGATCGTGCGCCCAGGGGATCGTCGGTGCCGGCACCCTACCCGGCGCGCTTGGTGGCGCGCCCGCTGCGTCCGGCTATGCGGACTTTGTCTGGCTGGAGCTGATCGTGACCGCCGGCGGGGGCGGCCGGATACACTGCCCGGATGCCACTCATCGCCACCGAGAGCCTGACCAAGCGCTACCCGGGACCGGGTGGTGGCGTCCTCGCGCTCGACGCGCTGAGCGTGGAGATCGAGCCGGGGATCGTGGGCCTGGTCGGGGCAAACGGAGCCGGCAAGAGCACGTTCCTGCGGATCCTTCTTGGGTTGCTGGCGCCGACGAGTGGACGGGCATCGGTCCTGGACCTGGACACCGCGTCGCACGGTGCCCGCATCCGCGAGCGGGTGGGGTACATGCCTGAGCACGACGTCCTCCCGCCAGACCTGACCGCCACCGACCTCGTGGCGCACCTCGCGGAGATAAGCGGCCTGCCCAGAACTGCAGCCCGCGAGCGGACGGCTGACGTCCTGCGCCACGTCGGCCTCTTCGAGGAGCGCTATCGACCGATCGGCGGCTACTCCACCGGCATGCGGCAGCGCGTGAAGCTGGCCCAGGCGCTCGTCCACGATCCGCGGCTCCTCCTCCTCGACGAGCCGACCAACGGCCTGGACCCCGCCGGGCGTGACGAGATGCTGGACCTGATCCGCCGCACGGGCACCGAGTTCGGGATTGCCGTCCTCGTCTGCTCGCACCTGCTGGGCGAGATCGAGCGCGTCTGCGACCACGTCGTGGCGATCGACGGCGGACGTCTCCTGCGCTCAGCCTCGCTGGCCAGCTTCACCGGCCGGACCGGGACGCTGATCGTGGAGGTCGATGACGGGGCGGATGACCTGGCGGCCGATCTCGTCGCGGCCGGCTTCCGCGCCCGCGTGGACGGCCCGCGCCGTGTGCTGGTCGCGGCCCAGGACGAGCGACCGTACGACCTGATCCGGGACGCAGCCGCGACCCGCGGCCTGGCGCTGATCCGCATCGAACCGGCCCGGCACCGGGTCGAGGACCTCTTCCGCGACGACGTCGACGAGGAGGGCGCGCGTGGCACTGCCGCCTGACCTCGTCGCGGGCAGCGCGACCGGCTCCATCTTCGACCTGGGCTACCGGGGATACGACGGGCCGCGCCTGGGTCGCCGGCACGCGATCTCTACGCTCTTCG
>Ga0097691_1001766_pt1 | contig 15367 bp, 10 predicted proteins | sample NGESurdeep072012_8_FD_72858 | JGI IMG/M metagenome (GOLD analysis project Ga0097691, IMG submission 72858) | Arctic peat soil microbial communities from Barrow, Alaska - NGEE Surface sample 210-1 deep-072012 | ecosystem: Environmental > Terrestrial > Soil > Wetlands > Peat ... | reverse complement strand
GGACGCCCTGTTCGAGGCGATCGTGCGCTTCGTCAGCGCCGATATTCCGGCATCGGACGCTGGGGGACGATGACCAAGCGGCGTGAACTCCCTGAAAATGCTGGGCTTTCCTCATGTTTTTGGCTTTTGCCCATGTCATGGATCGTCTCCGCTCGTAAGTGTTTGTCTTGGCCGGTTGATATCGTAAATGCGCTGCTCTCTGAATTCGTATCCTTAATTAAGAAACCAATACCCGGATTTCGCTGGAGCTGACTCGTGTCGAATCGTTCGCTCATGTCGTGTGCGGTCGTCTGTCTCGGCCTCCCCCTGCTGTCGGCCTGCAATCGCACGGCGGCCGCGCCGGCGCGTGGCGGCCGCGGAGGCGGCGGCGGCGCGGTCCCGGTCATTACCGCTCAGGCTTCTCAGAAAGATGTGCCGGTCGACATCGACGGCATCGGCAACGTCGAGGCGTATTCGACGATCAGCGTCCGCTCCCAGGTCACCGGCACGTTGACCGACGTGTTCTTCCACGAGGGCGACTTCGTGAAGAAGGGCGACCACCTGTTCACGATTGACCCGCGGCCGTTCGAGGCCGCGCTCGGACAGGCCCAGGCCAATCTCGCCCGCGACGTCGCGCTGCTCGCCCAGGCCGAGGCGCAGTTGGCCCGCGACGCCGCCAACGCCGAGTACTCGCAACTTTCGGCCGAGCGCACCTCGCAGCTCGCCGAGCGCGGCATTCTCTCGAAGGATCAGGCCGAGCAGGTGCGCGCCGGCGCCGACGCCACCGCGGCACTGGTGAACGCCGACAAAGCGGCGGTCGAGAGCGCGCGGGCCCAGCTCGTGGCGCAGCAGTCGGCGGTCGAGACGACCAAGGTCCAGCTCACCTACACGATCATCCGGTCGCCTATCGACGGCCGCACCGGCAATCTCACCGTCAAGCAGGGCAACCTGGTGACCGCCAACTCGGCGGAGCTCATCACGATCGCGCAAGTGCAACCGATGTATGTCACCTTCTCGGTGCCCGCCATGCACTTGCCGACCATCAAGCGGCACATGGCCGAGGGCAAGCTGCTGGTCGTCGCGACGCCGCAGGACGCCGATGCGCAGCCGGCGAGCGGCGAGCTGACGTTTGTCGACAACGCCGTCGATCCGTCGACCGACTCGATCAAACTGAAAGCCACGTTCCAGAATCTCGATCGGCGCCTGTGGCCGGGGCAGTTCGCGCGCGTCAGGCTGCGGCTCACGACGATCAAGGGCGCGACCGTCGTCCCGCAGCAGGCCGTGCAGACCGGCCAGGACGGCCAGTTCGTCTTCGTCGTCAAGGCGGACTCCACGGCCGATTTCCGCCCCGTGACCATCGGGCAGCGCGTGAACGACGATGTCGTGATCGAGAAGGGGCTGAAGCCGGGCGAGACAGTCGTCACCGAAGGCCAGCTCCGGCTCGAACAGGGCACGAAGGTTCAGAAGAGCGACGCCGACGGCAACACGGCCGGCCGCGCCGGCGGCCGTGGCCGCGGCGGACGCGGTCCTTCGACCCCTCGAGAACCTCAGGGTCGCCAGGGCCGGTAGTGAACATCTCCGAGATTTTCATCAGGCGTCCGATCGCCACCAGCCTCCTGATGGCGGCCATCGCGCTCTTCGGCATCGTGTCGTACCGCGGCCTGGCGGTCGCCGACCTGCCGACGGTGGATTATCCGACGGTGAATGTCGGCGCGAACCTGCCTGGCGGCGATCCGGTCACGATGGCGGCGACGGTGGCGAGCCCGCTCGAGCGGCAGTTCACCACGATCGCCGGCGTCGACGAGATGACGTCGTCGAGCGGGGCGGGCAACAGCAACATCACGATGACGTTCGATCTCGATCGGAACATCGACAGCGCGGTGGTCGATGTGCAGACGGCGATCGCGGCGGCCCTGCCGCTCCTGCCGTCCACGCTGACCTCGCCGCCCTCGTTCCGCAAACAGAACCCGGCCGACCAGCCGATTCTGACGCTCAACCTGACGTCGAACACCATGGAGATGTCGGCGGTCGACGACTACGCGGAGAACATTCTCGCGCCGCGCATCTCGATGGTCGACGGCGTCTCGCAAGTCAACGTGCAGGGCGCCCAGAAATATGCGGTCCGCGTGCAGCTCGATCCGAACAAGCTGCAGGCGCAGAGTATCGGGCTGAACGAGGTTGATCAGGCCCTTCAGAATTGGAACGTCAATCAGCCGACCGGGCAGTTGTTCGGATCGCGGTCCACGTACACGATCAACACCAACGGCCTGCTCCGGAGCCCGAACGGGCTGCTCCGGAGTGCCGAGGCGTTCCGGCCGATCGTGTTGACCTACAGGCAGGGCCGTCCGGTCCGGCTCGATCAGGTCGCCAACGTGCTCGATAGCATCGAAACGGTGACGCAGGCCGCGTGGCTCTACACCAAGAGCGGCCGCCAGCGCGCGATCACGCTGCAGGTCCAGAAGCAGCCCGGCACCAACGTGATTCAGGTGTCCGACGCGGTGCGCGCGGTTCTGCCCGGCCTTGTGGCGCAATTGCCGCCCGCCGTCCACATGAGCGTCCGCCTGGACCGCTCGAAGACGATCCGCGCCGCGTTCCGCGACATCTCGATCACGATGGTCATCACGCTCGTGCTGGTCGTGGGCGTCATCTTCCTCGTCCTGCACAACGGCCGGGCGACGCTCATCCCCGCCCTGGCGCTGCCCTTCTCGATCCTGGGCACGTTCGCCATGATGAAGCTGATGAACTACAGCCTCGACAATCTGTCGATGATGGCGCTCATCCTCTCCATCGGCTTCGTCGTCGACGACGCCATCGTCATGCTCGAGAACATCGTGCGCCACATCGAGGCGGGCGAGTCTCCGCTCGAAGCCTCGCTCAACGGCTCGAAGGAGATTGGCTTCACCATCCTCACGATGACGACCTCGCTCGCCGCCGTGTTCATTCCGATTCTGTTCATGGCCGGTATTCTGGGCCGGTTGTTCCGCGAGTTCGCGGTCACCATCACGACCGCGATTCTCATCTCCGGCGTCGTCTCCGTCACGCTGACCCCGATGCTCTGCAGCCGCTTCCTGAAAGTGGTGCACAGCAAGAAAGGGTTTGCCGGGCTCATGGATCGCTCGTTCGAGACGCTGCGCAACGGCTACGCCTGGAGCCTCGGCCTGGTGCTCCGCCACCGCGTGGTGATGATGGCGGTGTTTGTCGGCGTGCTGTGGGCGACGGTGCACATGTTCGGCGTCGTGCCGAAAGGCTTCATCCCCGAGTCGGACAACGACACGCTCAACGTCAACCTGCGGGCGGCGCAGGGCACCTCGTTCTACGACATGGTCAAGTACGTGGAGCGCGTCGCGGACGTCGTCAACAAGAATCCAAACGTCGACGCCATGATGGTCAACACAGGCGGCGGCTTCGGCGGGATGAACAACGGACGGATGAACATCCAACTGACGCCGCGCGCCACCCGCGCGCTCACGGCGTCGCAGATCGCCCAGCAATTGCGGGGGCCGCTCGGGCGCTATCCCGGCTTCCGTTCGTTCGTCAACGTGCCGGCGGCACTGCAGATCGGCGGCTTTCAGGGCAACAGCAACTACAACCTGATGGTCGAGAGCCTGAACACCGACGAGTTGTACACGTGGGCACCGCGGCTCGAGCAGGCCGTCTCCGAGCTCCCCGAAGTTCAGGAGGTGTCGACCAATCTCGAGTCGACGAGCCCGCGCATCGATCTCGTGATCGACCGCGACAAGGCGGCGGCCGTCGGCCTCAACGCGACCACCATTGCCAATGCGCTGAGCACCGGCCTCGGTCCGAGGTGGTCCTCGACCATCTACGGCCAGCGAAGCCAATACAAGATCCTGCTCGAGCTCGACCCGAAGTATCAGGAGCACGCCGACGCGCTCAAGCGGCTCAGCTTCAAGACGCCCAGCGGCAATCTCGTACCGCTCGAATCGGTCGTGCGGTTCAAGGAAACCGTCGGTCCGCAGTCGGTGAACCACGTCGGGCAGCTACCGGCCGTGTCGGTGTCGTTCAGCCTCCGGCCCGGTGTGTCGCTCGGCGCGGCGGTCGACCACGTCAATCAGGTGGCGAACCGGCTGCTGCCGCCGACGGTCACGACGAGTTTTCAGGGGACGGCCAAGGTCTTTCAGGCGTCGATGAACAACCTGGGGCTGCTGCTCTTCATCGCCATCGGCGTGGTGTACATCGTGCTCGGCATGCTGTACGAAAGCTACGTCCACCCGCTCACGATTCTGTCCGGCCTGCCGTCGGCCGGGCTCGGCGCGCTCGTCACGTTGTGGCTGTTCGGCAACGAGCTGAACATCTACTCGTTTGTCGGCCTCATCATGTTGATCGGCATCGTCAAGAAGAACGCGATCATGCAGATCGACTTCGCGCTCGACCAGGAACGCCAGCACGGCAAGACGCCGGCCGAGGCGATTTACGAGGGCTGCATCATCCGCTTCCGCCCGATCATGATGACGACGATGGCGGCGCTGTTTGGTGCGCTGCCGATCGCGCTCGGCTTCGGGGCCGGCGGCGAGGCGCGGCGGCCGCTCGGCCTGGCCGTGGTCGGCGGCCTCATGGTCTCGCAGCTCATCACGCTGTATCTCACGCCCGTGGTCTACACCTACATGGCGCAGGTGCTCAAGACGCGCAGGATTCCCAACGTCACGACGAGGCCCGTGACAGCCTAGTCACGAGCCACCAGCTACCAGTCATGAATATTTCCGAAGGATTCATCAAACGGCCGATTGCGACGAGCCTGCTCATGGCCGCGATCGCGCTGTTCGGTGCGGTGGCGTATCGCTCGCTGCCGGTCAGCGACCTGCCGAACGTCGACTTTCCGACGCTGCTCGTGACGGCGAGCCTGCCCGGGGCCAGTCCCGAAACGATGGGCGCGTCGGTCGCGACGCCGCTCGAGAACCAGTTCTCGACCATCGCGGGGCTCGAGTCGATGACGTCGGTCAACTCGCTCGGGTCGACGCAGATCACGCTCGAGTTCGATTTGAATCGCAGCCTCGACGGCGCGGCGGTGGACGTGCAGGGCGCCATCACGCAGGCGAGCCGCGTGCTGCCGCAGGGCATGCCGACGCCGCCGACCTTCACGAAGGTGAATCCGGCGGATCAGCCGATTCTTTACCTCGTCATCACGTCGAAGACGCTGCCGCCATGGACGCTCGACGAGTACGCGGAGACGCGCATCGCGCAGCGCATCTCGCAGGTGAGCGGCGTCGCGCAGGTGCAGGTGTTCGGCAGCCAGAAGTTCGCCGTGCACGCGCAGGTCGACCCCCACGCCCTCGCCGCGCGCCAGATCGGGATCAACGAGGTCGAAGCGGCGCTGCGTGCGTGGAACGTCAACGTGCCGGCCGGCAACATCATCGGCCCGCACACGGCCTACACGCTGCAGGCGACCGGCCAGCTCATGAACGCCGACGAGTTCAAGAGCATCATCGTGACGTACCGGAACGGCACGCCGGTCCGCCTCGGTTCGCTCGGCGCCGTCATCGACGGCGCGGAGGATCCGCATACGGCGTCGTGGTACTACACGCGCGACGACCAGCAGCCCGCCATCACGCTCGGGATCCAGCGGCAGCCGGGCACCAACACCATCGCGGTCGCCGACGCGGTCAAGAACCTCATGCCGCAGTTCCAGGCGGAGCTGCCGACCAGCGTCCACATGAACGTGCTCTACGATCGCTCCGACACGATCCGCGAGTCGTACCGCGACGTGCAGTTCACGATGGCCCTGACGCTCGGCCTCGTCATCATGGTCATCTTCGTGTTCCTGCGCAACGTCTGGGCGACCGTGATCCCGAGCCTCGCGCTGCCCTTCTCGATCATCGGCACCTTCGCCGTCATGTACATGCTGAACTACAGCCTCGACAACCTGTCGATGATGGCCCTGATCCTCTCGGTCGGCTTCGTCGTCGACGACGCGATCGTGATGCTCGAGAACATCTACCGCCATGTCGAGATGGGCGAGGATCCCCTCGAGGCGTCGCTCGTCGGATCGCGCGAAATCGGGTTCACGATTGTCTCGATGACCTTGTCGCTCGCCGCCGTGTTCATCCCGGTGCTCTTCATGGGCGGCGTGCTCGGACGGCTGTTCCGCGAGTTCTCCGTGACGATCTGCGTCGCGATTCTCATCTCCGGCGTCGTCTCGGTGACGCTGACGCCGATGCTGTGCAGCCGCTTCCTGAAGAAGCCGAGCCACCCCCACAGAAAGCCCGGCGACGCGGATGCCGACGCCGCCCATGGTTCGAACCGGTTCTACGCGGCGACCGAGCGCGCCTTCCAGGCCATGCTGCACGGCTACGAGCGCACGCTCCAGGTTGTGCTCCGGCACCGTGGCGCGACGATGGCCTCCGCCGCCGTCGTGCTCGCGCTGACGATCGTGCTCTTCATCCTGGTGCCGAAGGGGTTCATCCCGGATCAGGACACCAACCAGATCCAGATCACGACCGAGGCGGCGCAGGGCACGGCCTACGACAAGCTGGTCGAGTATCAGGGACAGGTCGCCGACATCATCCGGCAGGATCCCAATGTCGTCGGGCTCGTCTCGACGATCGGCGGGAGCGCCGCCAACACGCTGGGCGGGCCGAACCTCGGCCAGATCGTGGTGACGCTCAAGCCGCGGTCCGATCGCCGGCAGCTCGTCGGCGACATCATCGAGAATCTGCGGCCCCAGCTCGACGGCGTCGCCGGCATGCAGGTCTTCATGCAGAATCCGCCGACGATTCGCATCGGCGGCCAGGTCAGCAAGAGCCTCTATCAGTACTCGATGCAGTCGCCCGATAAAGGGCAGTTGTACGCCGCCGCGCGGCAGCTCCACAAACGGCTCGCGGACATTCCGGGCATCCAGGATCTGACGAGCGATCTCGAAATCACGAGCCCGCAAATCAATGTGGAGATCGATCGCGACAAGGCCGCGTCGATGGGCGTCACGGCGAGCCAGGTCGAGAACGCGTTCTACGACGCGTACGGGCCGCGGTGGGTCTCCACCATTTACGCGCCGGTCAACGAATACAAAGTGCTGCTCGAGCTCGAGCCGAAGTTCCAGAAGGACCCGAGCGCGCTCTCGATGCTCTATTTCAAAGGCAACGGACCAGTCGTGCCACTCGACACGCTCGCGACCGCCAGGCAGCAGATCGGACCCCAGACCGTGAACCACTACGGGCAGCTCACCTCCGTGACGCTGTCGTTCGGCTTGAAGCAGGGCGCGTCGCTCGGCGGCGTCCTCACCCAGGTGGGCGATGTGGCGGACAGCACGCTGCCTGAAGGCGTCAGCGGCCAGTTTCAGGGCGCGGCCAAGGCGTTCGAAGGCGCGCTGTCCAACCTGGCCGTCCTGCTCGTCATCGCGGTGCTCGTGGTGTACATCGTGCTGGGCATCCTGTACGAGAGCTACATCCATCCGCTCACGATTCTCTCGGGCCTGCCGTCGGCGGCCTTCGGCGCGCTCGTCACGCTGATCCTCTTCCGGATGGATCTGAACATCTACGCGTTTGTCGGGATGATCATGCTGATCGGCATCGTGGAGAAGAACGCGATCATGCAGATCGACTTCGCGCTCGAAGCCGAGCGCGGCGGGATGACGCCTGAGCAGGCCATCTATCAAGGCTGCCTGATCCGGTTCCGCCCGATCATGATGACGACGATGGCCGCGATGCTCGGCGCCGTGCCGATTGCGGTGGGTTACGGCGCCGGCGGCGAAGCGCGGCAGCCGCTGGGGCTGGTGGTGGTCGGCGGTCTCTTGTTCTCGCAGTTGGTGACGCTGTATCTGACGCCGGTGTTCTACACCTACATGGCGCAGCTGCAGACATCGCTCAGACATCGCGCGGCTGCCGGCTCGCAGCCCGCCGCGGTCCCCGGCAGCTAGATCAATTCCTCGTCGTCGCCCCAGGGCGAAGGCTGGGGGCCTGGCGTAATGCCGGCGATGTCGGGATCTTCGCCGCCCGAACGCGGCGGCGTATTCGCGCGCTGCTGCTTCAGGCTGGCGCGCCGCTCGTCCTTGTGCTTGCGCTTTTCCTGACGCGCGCGTTCCTTCGCGCGTTTCTCCAGTGTAGGTTTGGTGCGGTTTGCCATCTACGGCTCCTGTCGCTGCTGCAAAAGCACTAACGTGGCGGTTTGTTTACCACCGCGGCTCGCGCCGATTGCGCCCGCCGGCGCCGCCGCCGCCGCCGAATCCGCCTTCGCGCTTCACCTGCGGCCGCGCCTCGTTGACCGTCAGGTTGCGGCCCTGGAACGGCTGCTGATCGAGCTTGGCAATCGCGGCCTGCCCGCCCGCCGCGTCGACCATCTTGACGAATCCGAACCCGCGCGGACGGCCGGTGGCCTGGTCGCGCATGATCTGCACCGTCTCGACAGCACCGGCCTCGGCGAAGAGATCCTGAATGTCTTGTTCGGTGGCGGTAAAGGGAAGATTGCCGACGTAAAGCTTCATCTGACGCTCCTTCGGTTATCGAGTCTGACAGGCCCACGGACCCTGGCGTAGCTGGAGCGCTGATGCTCGAGCAGCGTTCAGAAGAGCGACTGAGGTGGGAAGCTCGTTCTAATACCGGTCGCGAAGCAGGCGGCAACAGCGAACTCGCGAATTTGAGTATATCACGCAGCTCAGGCGGGTCCCGCTTTGAACAGGCCGCGCGTCAGGCACTGCGTCAAGCTAGGCTGATGAGAGAACATCTGGCCATCGTCCTGGCTGTCGTGACGCTCGTGGCGCCGGCCCAACGGCACCGGCCGCCGGTGAGACCCAAGCCCACGCCGTCGCCGGCTCCCCTGCCGTGCGGCGATCCGATCTCCTTTCAGGTGCTCCTCGATCGCGCCGGAATTTCGCCGGGCGAAATCGACGGCGCCTTTGGCGCGAACGCCGCGCACGCGCTCGCCGCGGCGCAGGCCGCGAAGCAGCTGCCGGCGACAGGACAGCCCGATTGCGACACGTGGCACGCGCTCGGCGGCGACGCCTCCGGTCCGCTGATCGCGGGATACACGATCACGGAAGACGATGTGAAGGGGCCGTTCGAGAAGGAGATTCCGCACGACCTCGACAAGCAGGCGGCGCTGCCGGCGATGTCGTATCGCTCGCCGATCGAGAAGCTGGGCGAGCGCTTCCACGTCGCGCCGGCCACGCTCGAACGGATGAATCCCGGCGCGACGTTCGCGGCGGGCGCGGAGATCAAGGTGCCTGGCGTGACGCCGTTCGATCCCGACGCCAAGCCCGCGGCCGACGCCGAGGCGGCCGACGTCACGGTCCAGGTCACCAGGAGCGAATCGTCGGTGCGCGCGACACGCGCCGACGGCACACTCGTCTTCTACGCGCCGGCCTCGAGCGGGAGCGTGCACGATCCGCTGCCGATCGGCGACTGGAAGGTCACGGCGGTCAACTGGCATCCGGCCTTTCACTACAACCCGGATCTCTTCTGGGACGCGAAAGCGACGAGCGAGAAAGCGACGATCAAGCCCGGACCGAACAATCCGGTCGGCGTCGTCTGGATCGCGCTCAACCTCGAACACTACGGCTTGCACGGCACGCCGGAACCGGCCAACATCGGCCACACCGAATCGCACGGCTGCGTGCGCCTCACCAACTGGGATGCCGTGCACCTGGCGGCGCTCGTGAAGCCGGGAACGGTCATACTCTTCCGATGACCGCCAAGACGCTGCGGCGCGCCGCCGTCATTCCCGCGCTCGTCGTCAGCTTCGGCGCCGGCGTGGCGACCGGCTGGATCCTGCGCGAAAAAGGGCCGCCGCTGCCGGCGGGCTCGAACCTCGTCGGGCTCAAGCTGGACGCGGAAGCGCCGGCCGAGGATCCCCGTATGTCGGAGCGGCCCGTGCCGACGACGGAAGGGCCGATGATCTCGGCCGGTCCGCCGCCGGAAGCGGCTGCGGCGCTCGCGGCGTTGCAGCAGCGCGATCTTCGCATGCCGATCGACGGCGTGAATGTGGAGAGCCTGAAGGGATCCTTCGACGAGCACCGTAGCGGCGCCGGCGGACACGTGCACGACGCCGCGGACATCCTCGCGCCGCGCAACACGCCGATTCACGCCGTGGAGAACGGCACGATTGCGAAGCTCTTCGTCAGCCAGGCGGGCGGCAACACCATCTATCAGTTCGATCCGACCGGGCAGTTCTGCTATTACTACGCCCATCTCGAGCGCTACGCGGACGGCGTGCACGAGGGACAGGCGGTCGCGCGCGGTGACGTGATCGGCTACGTCGGCACGTCAGGCAACGCGCCGCCCCTGGTGCCGCACGTGCACTTCGCGGTCTACGAGCTGGGGCCGGAGCGGCGCTGGTGGCAGGGACGCGCGATCGATCCGTATCTCGTCTTTCACCACTAATCGCTCGCCCCGCGCCCACTCGGCTGCGGCGGCGGCAAGGCCTTCCGCGGCAGCTTCTCGTCGCGCATCGCCGCGTTGTAGGCGAAGACGGCGATGACGGTCGCCTGCTGCACCATGTCGTCGCGCTGCACGCGATCGTAGACGTCCATGTTCGAATGGTGCGTCCGCGCGTTGTACTCCAGACGGTCCACCATGAACTGGAAGCCCGGGAGCCCGACGTTGTCGAAGGAGACGTGATCGGTCGACACGACGCTGCGCGGCCCGAGTGTCGTGACGCCGAGATCGCGCAGCGGCGCGATCCACGCCTCGAAGATCGGGCGGACCGCCATGTTCCCCTGCAGCCAGACGCCGCGCACGCGGCCGCTGCCGTTGTCGGAGTTGAAGTACGCCGCCAGCTTCGCGTGCTCCGGCGTCAGCTGCATCGTCTGCGGGTCGCCGAAATGCTCCCGCACGTACGCCCGAGACCCGAGCAGCCCCTGCTCCTCACCGCCCCACAGCGCGATCCGAATCGTCCGGCGCGGCTTGACGCCGACCGCCTTGAGAATGCGCATCGCCTCCATCATCGCCGCGCTGCCGGCGCCGTTGTCGGTCGCGCCGGTGGCGTAGGGATGCGAGTCGAAGTGCGCGCCGAGCATCACCACTTCCGACGCGAGATCGCCGCCCGCGATCTCCGCGATCGTGTTGAAGCCGTTCTTGTCCGTCTCGTCGTAGAACCTGGTCTCGACGTCGAGCTCGACCTTCACCGGCAGGCCTTTGTCGAGGACGCGGACCATCCGGTTGTAATGCTCCACCGCGAGCGTCACGCTGGGCACGGCCGTGCCGGCGGTCGCACCGCGCGCGCCGGCGCCGGTCGGGAAGATCGTGCCGCCATCGGTGTGCTGCTGCTGCCACGACAGATCGCTGCCGCCGGCCGCCATGTCGCCGTCGCTGCCGCGATCGAACAGCGCGACGACGCCTTCGGCGACGTAGAAGTCCTGGAGCTTCTGCCGGAACGCCAACGCCTTCAGCGCATCGCCGACATCGCGGCCGCCGCCGCGCCCGCCTGGCGCCGCGGGAATCGGCGTCGTCCCGGCTTCGGCGAGATCCGCGTCCGTCATCTTGAGAATGATCGGACCCTCGAGCATCCGCACCGCCCGCACCGGCTGCACGAGCACGATCTTGCCGGCGAGCGTGCCGTGGTACTTCGCGAAGTCGGCTTCCGACGCGATCTGCACGCGGACGACGTCCGCGGTGACGTCGCCTTTGGTGCCCGACGACCACTCGTGCGGATAGCCGATGAGCGGCTGCACTTGCGGCTCGACGAGATTCGCGCTGAAGCGCACGAGCGACCAGCCTTTGCCGAACGCCCACTTCTCCTGGTGCGCGCTGGTCAGGCCCCACTCGGCGAATTTCTTCATCGCCCACTCGCTCGCCTGCTGAATCGCGGGCGAACCGGTGAGGCGCGGCCCGTAGACATCGCTCAGCCAGGAGATGTGATCCATCACTTGCGAGCGGTTCAGCCCTTCGTCGCGGATGCGCCCGAGAGTCGCATAGTCGAGCTTCTCGGCTTGCGCGGAGAGCAGAGCCGCCGCCGTCGCGGCGAAGGCGAGGATAAACATACTGCGTTTCATGGGGGAAAGCTTACACGAACCTCGCGCACCTGACATCGAAATGTCTCACCGACGGAACCCGAACAACGCTATATTCCCAGTCGCGGACGACCCGGTCTGTCCGCGGGGAGAAGACGCAATGATACGCAGACGGTTTTATCTGTTGGGAGCGATCGCGCTGGTCGCCGCGCTCGGCGGCCTTCAGCTCGGAGCTGCCGGCGAAAAGATCAATTACGACGACATCAACAAAATCAAAGCCGAGGGGATGCAGCGATCGCAGGTCATGGACACGATGAGCTACCTGACCGACGTGTATGGGCCGCGGCTCACCGGCTCTCCCAACATCGAAAAGGCGGGCCAGTGGGCCGTCTCCAGGATGAAGGAATGGGGCCTGACCAACGTGTCGATGGAACCGTGGGCCAATCGGAGAGGATTCGATCGCGGCTGGTCGAACGACAAGTTTTATGTCGCCGCCGTCGCACCGCAGTCGTTCCCCATCGTCGGCACACCCACGGCGTGGACGCCCGGCACCAACGGGCTGGTCCGCGGCGAAGCGGTCGTGTTCACGGCGTCCAACGAAGAGGAGCTGGCCGCGTACAAGGGCACACTCAAGGGCAAGTGGGTGCTGATGGGCGCAGCGCCCGACGTGGCGGCGTGGTGGACGGCGCCCGCGCATCGCTACACGGCTGAAGAGCTCGACGCGATGGAACTGGCGACGCCGCCGGCGCCGGAGTTCGGCCTCACGCCGCCCGGCGGCCGCGGCGGACGCGGCGGTCAGCCGAACACCTTCCCGCAGGTCCGTAGCGACTTCATCAAGGCCGAGGGCGCGCTCGGCGTCTTCTCGACCGCCCCTCGCGGCCACGGCGTCTACACGATCGGCGGCGCCCGCGCGAACACCGATCCGGCGACGATCCTGCCGCAGATCACGATCACGGCGGAACACTACGGCCGCATCGCGCGCATGATCGCGCGCAACGTGCCGGTGACGATCGAGGCCGACATCAAGAACACCTATTACGACAACCCGCCGATGTTCAACGTCGTCGGCGAGATCGCCGGCACCGACAAGGCCGACGAGATCGTGATGCTCGGCGGCCACTTCGACTCCTGGCACGCCGCGACCGGCGCGACCGACAACGGCGCCGGCGCCGGCGCGATGATGGAAGCGATGCGCATCCTGAAGGCGAGCGGCGTCAAGCTGCGGCGCACCGTGCGCATCGGGTTGTGGCCCGGCGAGGAGCAGGGCTTGAACGGATCGGCCGAGTACGTCGCGATGCACTACGGCGTCTGCCCGCCCCCTCCGCCTCCACCGCCCGGAGCGGCGCCGGCCGCGGGACGAGGCGGCGGCGGCCGTGGATGCGCGGCGGCGCTGCAGCTCAAGCCGGAGCACGCGAAGTTCGCCGGCTACTTCAACATCGACAACGGCACGGGCGCGTTGCGCGGCGTCTATCTACAACAGAACGACGCCGCTGCGCCGATCTTCCGTGAGTGGATGGAGCCGTTCCGCAGCATGGGCATGACGACGCTGACGGTGCGGAATACGGGCGGGACCGACCATCTGTCGTTCGACGCCGTCGGTCTGCCAGGCTGGCAGTTCATCCAGGATCCGGTCGAGTACGACACGATGACGCACCACACGAACCTGGACAGCTACGAGCGGCTGCAGCCGAATGACATGATGAAGAACTCGGTCATCGCCGCGTCATTTGCCTATTTGGCCGCGAACCGCGACGACAAGATGCCGCGCAAACCGATGCCGGTTCCCGATGCCGGTGGACGCGGGCGCGGCGGGCAGTAGACGGCGAGATTGCAGATTTCAGATTGAAGACAGATTGAAGAACTGACGACGGTCAACGCAGAAACCGCTGAATACGCAGAGCGACCTTACTCTGAGTGTTCTGCGAGTTCCGCGTTGATCGTCGTGGACTCCTACCAGAGGCCGACTTTCCCGCTCACCGACGCAATCAGCTTCGCCGGATCGAAGCCAATCCCCATCCTGAACACCGTCTCGACGTTGCGGATGTCGGCGATCGTCTTCGACGGATCGCCGTTGACGACGACGAGATCGGCCTGTTTGCCGGCGGCGATCGTGCCGACGCGCGCATCGCGGCCGAGATACTTCGCGCCGTTCAACGTGCTGATGCTGATCGCTTCGAGCGGTGTGAAGCCTTCCTCGACGAGCAGCTCGACCTGCCGCTGGTTCGAGTAGCCGGGAATCACGCCGCCTGACCCGGTGGGATCGGTGCCGGCGATGAGCATCCCGCCGGCCTTTGCGAACGCGCGCTCGAGCGCCATGCCTTTGGGAAGCAGCGTCTTGTACAGCGACTGCTGGTTCTGCTCGACGCGCGCGTGAGACTGCTCGAACTGCGCCTTCAGCTCCGGCAGCAGCACGTCGATGCCAGGCGGCATCGGCCGGCCAGGCGTGAACGTCTCGAACACGGTCATCGTCGACGTGAGCGCGACGTGCTTGTCGACGAGCTTTTGCACGAGCGCCTTGAACGGTGCGCCGTTTTCGTCGAGCTCGGCGATCGTCCGCTGCCCGACCGCCTGCCCCGGGCAGACGTCCGGCTGCTTGTCGGCGACGAAGTCGGTCGCCGCCATGAAGCCGTGCTCCAGATTGTCGATGCCGAGATCGGCCGCTTCGGCCAGCGTCACCGAGCAGAGGTGCCCTGTGACTTTCAGCCCGCGTTTGTGCGCGTCCTCGATGGCTGCGCCAAGCTCGGCGCGCGTGATCTGCATGTAGGCCTTGAACGAGGTGGCGCCCATGTCCGCCCAATACGCCACCTGACGCCGCGCATCATCGGCATCGTTGAGCGCGTGCATCTGAAGCTGGTTGTTCGGGCCGTTCAGATACGGCGCCGTGGCGTCCATCGCCGGGCCGGCCTGCTGGCCGGCGTCGATCTGCTGCTTCAGGTTGATGTCCATCAACCCGTTCGTGTTGCCCGCGGTGCGCATGGTCGTGACGCCGCCGGCGAGATAGAGCCGCACGAAGCTGACACCGAGCTGGCCGTACACGTTCGGGCCGGTCGGGTAATAGGTGTGCTCGTGGACCATGACGAGGCCGGGGATGACGCTCTTGCCGGTCAGATCGATGACGGTCGCGCCGTCGGGCGCCTTCACGCGGGCGGCATCGCCGATCTCCGCGATGTTGGCGTCGCGGATGACGATCGTCTGCCGCTCGCGCGCCGGCGCGCCGGTGCCGTCGATGACGCGCACGTTGGTCAAGGCCACGACCGGCGCATCGACCTTGACGAAGTTCTTCACGGGATTGCTGAGCGTCGGACGCTGCGCGGCTACAACCGCGGACGCCGCCAGCGCGCACGCGGCGGCCGACGCTGCAAGGTGTCGTGTCATCGCTTCGATTCGTCCTCTCTGCTAAAACGCAGGTCCCACACGCGGTCCTGCGCGATCGCGTGACGGGTGACGATTCGCGTCACCGGTGTTCGTCGTCCGGCTCCGCGAGTGCGACCGAAC
>Ga0097691_1001765_pt1 | contig 15373 bp, 16 predicted proteins | sample NGESurdeep072012_8_FD_72858 | JGI IMG/M metagenome (GOLD analysis project Ga0097691, IMG submission 72858) | Arctic peat soil microbial communities from Barrow, Alaska - NGEE Surface sample 210-1 deep-072012 | ecosystem: Environmental > Terrestrial > Soil > Wetlands > Peat ... | reverse complement strand
CTGGCAGCGTTGGATCACCGGGTGGTCGAATACCTTCATGATGCCGGCGTGTAGCGCCTTGCCACCGTCGATGCCGACCAGGATCGGACGAGTCGTGTCCAGTCCCCGGCCCCGTAGGTCGGTGAGCAGTTCGGTGACCACGGTGGTGTTCTCGGTGCTGCCTTCGACCAGTCCGAGCGGGTGCTTGGTGCCGTCGATGCCGATCCCCAGAGCCACAACGCACAGGTGCGCGCCGAAGTGGACGCCGTCGATCATCAACGCCACCAGGTCCAGGTTCCCCAGCGGTGCGGCGAGCAGCTCGGCCAGGGCGGTCTCGGTCATCGCCACGAAACGCCGTGAGACCGCCGACTTGCTCGTGGCCGAAGCGGCACGCTCGACGTTCTCACCGACCGGTTCGAGTCCGACCGTGTAACGACGGCTCGACAGGCCGCCGAGCATCTTGCCCATCGCCATCCGGCCCAGGATCTCGCTGCGGCTGAACAGTTCGTAGGCCGGCACGGGCACCTCACCGCCGCCGGCCGCACGCATCCGCGGCCGATCGACGCCGACCCGACGCCCGCCCAAGGTGACAGACCCGCGCTCACGCCCGTGGCGCACCGCGGTCCGCCCGGGGTCGTGTTTGCCGCGAGGCCCGCACACCGCGGCCACGTCGGCCTCCATCAGGGCGGCCATCACCTGCAGGCCGGCGCCGACCGCGAGGGCGAGTAGGCCCTCGTGCATGTCCTCGGCGATCTCACCCATCGCAATGGTCACTTCATCGGGCACGGCGAGCCCCGGTCCGGAACTCGTCTTTGGCGTGTTCTTCTGGTACTTGTTGGTCACGGTGGTCCCCTTCTTGGTGGTGTCTTGGCGGATGCCCAACACCTACCCCACGGGCGGTGTCAGGCGGGGGACCGCCACTCAAATTCCACGAGACCCGGGACAACCTCCCTCAGGCGCCCGCTGATCGGAAGAGCGGCCTTCGGCACCCTGCTGGCCTCAGCCATCTTCTTTGTCTTCACAGCGACGAAGCAGAGCAGCCCGGTCTACGTCCACGCACCGTGGGTCAACGACCCGTATGACACCGTGTTCTCGTTCACGATGTTCTTCGTCCCCCTCCTCGCGGCAACCGTTTGGGTTCAAGTTTCACTGTGTCGGAAGTCAGAGCCACTGCCGACTGGTCGGGTCGTCACGATCCTTCGTGGATGTCGAATCGCCCTCGCAGCCATGGCGATCGAGCTGTTGTCGGCCTGGGTGTCGGTTGCCCTAGGAGCGAACCGATCGGAGTGGACGGCTTCGACGGCGGTCCTTATCACTCTCCTTATCCTTTGCAGCGTCGTGACGGGCAAGGTCATCGTCGACGTTGTTCGAACTCCCCATCTACCAAGTCCAGACCGTGTGGAGGTACAAGAGTCAGACTGGCTCGCAGATTTGGTCAGCGTTGCTCAGCGGGAGAGCCATTGGCTTGGCCCACTGCGTCATCCCGGACTCAGCGTGCTGGACTGGACAGATCGGACCGTGCTAACCAAGGTCCGCCGTCACCCGGTGGGGGCGTCTGCCGCGACCAGTGCAGCTTTTGCCGTCACGGTATTTGGCTGGCGGGCGATTCGTGAGGGGTACCTCTTATCTGTGACCAGCCTGGAAATGGGTCTTGGGTTCTGCGGCATGTTCGCCTTCCTGGTGCTCGCGGGTGCCTATCTCGGTATCGTCCGGAGCTCGACCAGGTTGTACGGCGTGCAGCGGCGAGCACTCGATGCGGGCGTTGCCGCCTCCATCGTTGCGATAGCAACGCTCGCCTTCAGGGACACGCTGTGGTGGATCGTCGGCAGCACTGCGACCACTGCTGGACCAGCGCAGTTCGCTGTGCTGGTCGGCAGCACCACACTTCTCGCCCTTGTGGTGGTCTTCACACTGGAGACCTTGCGACGGTCACACTCCCGGCCTGCTTCCTGATTGCAGCCCGCCATCGGCCGCCAACCAGAAACGTGGGAAGACAGCGTCCCGTAGCCGATCCCGTTGCGGAACGACGGAAACCATGTTTGTGCCTGTTCGGAACGGCCTCCGCGCGTGCCCGCAGGCCGTTCCGCTATCGAGACGGCGGAAGGCGACAAGCAACTACCGGATCTGCTTGTTATGCCGATGTGCGGACGTGCCATCCTTCCGCCATGACGTTCGACGAGCTGCTTGGCGTTTCCGCGACCTTGACGGTCATCGGTGGCCTGGCGGTCGCATTTGAGCTGAGTCCCCTGGCTCGCACGAGGTTTGCCAAGAACTGGATATACGGAGCGATGGGGAGGGCATCTAGCAGGCGCTTGTCCGTGTGTGTCTTTTGTCTTGGCATCGCTCTCTTGGTCGTCACTGGCGTTTGGGGTCTTTTGCGCTAGCACCCTCGGCTGCCAGCGCCACCGCCGGCAACTACCGAATCTGCCGCATTTCGCGCGGTGTCACCTGCACCTCACCTGTTGCCGCGTGCATGGTGACGTGGCCGCGTGCCTTGTAACGGAGCCGTCCCGGTGGCCGATCAAGACGGGCGTCACGAGCCTGCGTCTCGTTCTCGTATGGAGGTCGCCGCGACATGAAACCGACCCTCTCATGAAGCGGCTCGGCCCGCCGCCTCACTTGAGCGTCCGCTAGTGCCGCTGACGGGACGCCCGATCGAGCCGATGTGGGTTTGTCGATCGCCAACTCGGTGGAGGACAGACAGTGCAACCGGATTCGGTCCCACGCACGGTTGAGGGCTCATTCAAGGACGCGGCGACTCGCGGAGGGCTCACAGCGAGACATTGCTTCAGTGCCGCCTTCTGCGTGTCGACGACTTGGCGGGAGTACCTCGAGCAACCTGGGCTGCAATGGAGCCGAGCAGCAGGGCATCCCACGTGACGGCGGGGGCGTCTGTGCTGCCCTCGAGAGTCGAGACGAAGACGGATCTTCAGGCCGGTTGAGACCTTCCGCCCTCGGAGGCCCTGCGCTACCTTCTTTTGAAGGCTACGGCTGGGCTCCCGCTCCGTCAGGCACCCTGCTGGGTACGTCGAGTTGATGATTCTTACCGAGGAGTCCACATGGTCAAGGTTGTCCGTGTCCTAGGACCCCGTGTCGGTAACCCGTAAAGGCTTGCCGCTACGGGAGAATGGGGTATGTCGAAGCCGCAAGACGCCCAGCAATTCGTGTTGATGGTCGTGAAGCCGGGCGCTGCTGGCCCGGGACAGGCGAAAGTGCCTGTGGATAAGACGTTTCGGCGTTATGACCAGGATCAGCCGATGCTGTTGGCTCCTGATCTTCGGGACTGGTTGGCGGCCGATCATCCGGCGCGTTGGGTTGATGATCTGGTCGAGCACGGGCTGGACCTGTCCGGGATTTACGCCGACTACACCGAGGTGCGGGGTGCTCCGCCGTATGAGCCGCGGCTGATGTTGAAGATTCTGATCTATGGCTACTCCCATGGGATCACGTCCTCGCGGGCGTTAGAGCGGCGCTGCCAGGATGACATCGCGTTCCGGTTCCTGACCGCGCAGGCGGCCCCGGACTTCGTGGCGATCAGCCGGTTCCGGACCCGGCACGGGGCTGCACTGAAGGCGTTGTTCACCCAGTCGTTGAGCTTGTGTGCAGCGGCTGGTCTGGTGTCGTTGGGTCGGGTCGCCCTGGATGGGACGAAGGTGCGGGCGGCGGCGAGCCGGCATCGGGCGATGAGCTACGACCGGATGGTGCGAGCCGAGTCCGAGCTGGCCGGCGAGGTCGATGCGTTGCTGGCCGAGGCGGAGCGGTTGGACGCGGCTGAGGACGCCGCTTACGGTCAGGACCGGCGCGGTGATGAGCTACCGGTTGAGCTGACCCGGCGGGAGGGCCGGCTGGCCGCGATCCGCACGGCGAAGGCTGCCCTGGAGGCCGAGCACGCCGCGAAGGCCCGCGCGCAGGCTGAACACGACGCAGCCGAACAGGGGCAGGGCCCGGACCAGGTCACGCAGGCTGGTGACGCCGCCGAGGCCGCCGCGGTCGTCCCGGATCGGGCGCAACGCTCGTTCACCGACCCGGACGCCCGGATCATGAAGACTTCGGACGGGTCGTTCCACTACTGCTTCAACGGTCAGGCGGTCGTGGACGAGAAGAGCCAGGTCGTGCTCGCCGCGTCGCTGCGGCAGTCCCCGGCGGACTGCCCGGCACTGCCGGACATACTCACCGAGCTGGCCGAATCGCTGACCGCGGCCGGGATCGACGGCACACCCCGCACGCTGCTGGCCGATGCCGGGTACTTCTCCGCGGACAACGTCGAGGCGGTCACCGATGCGGGGATCGACCCGCTGCTGGCGACCGGCCGGCTCAAGCACGGTGAGCAGCCGCAACCTGTCCCGCGTGGGCGGATTCCGGCGGGCCTGACACCCAAACAGCTGATGAGCCGCAAGCTACGGACCAAGAAGGGCAAGGCCGCCTACGCCCGGCGCAAGGCGATCGTGGAACCGGTCTTCGGTCAGATCAACGTCGCACAAGGCGGCCACCAGCTAAGGCTCCGCGGCCAGGGCAAAGCCGACTTCGAGTGGACGTTCCACCTGGCCTGCCACAACTTCCGCAAACTCGCAGGGTCCGGATGGACAACCACCCAGCTGGCCACCACCTGAAGGCGAGGGGGACACCCCTGCGGCTCAGCGAGAGTCGGCACCGTCGGTCACCTGCGGTGATCTCGATGCCCACCCACCACAATTCCGCCAGGCCTCTCACACACCCTCGAACGGCCACAGGCTCCGTCTTGGGCGCCGGCTGCCCCAGCAACCGTTTCGGACTCAGGGTCCTAGTCCTTCCGCTGGCCATACTGCTTTCGCTCTTGTTGTCACCCGCAGCCAATGCAGCGACATCGCTCCCGAACAGCATGGCTGCTCTGGGTGACTCGATCACCCGGGCCGCCGACGTGTGCTGTTGGTATGGCGACCACTCCGCCGACTCGTGGTCAACCGGCAACAGCCCCTACGACGGGGTGTACAGCCAATACGAGAGGCTCGTCGCGCTGCATCCCGTCATCACCAATCATGAGTCCAACGACGCAGTGAGTGGCGCCAAGGCGAGCGGGCTCTCGACGCAGGTGTCGGCGGCGCTGGCGCAAAAACCTGCCTATGTGACACTCCTGATCGGGGCCAACGACCTGTGTACCTCGTCCACGAGCACGATGACGTCGACAGGGAACTTCACCACCCAAGTCGGTGCCTCGCTCGCTGCGCTGCATCAGGGCCTGCCAGAGGCCAAGATCTTCGTGAGCAGCATCCCGAACATCTACCGGCTGTGGTCGGTCCTGCACGGGAATTGGGTGGCGCGATATGTGTGGTCCACGGCGGGCATCTGCCAGTCGATGCTGGCGTCCGCCAACACCGAGACAGCCCGTCAGCAGGTGGTTGCGCGCGAGGCGGCGTTCAATCAGATCCTGTCTCAGACCTGTGCGCTGTACTCGCAATGCCGGTGGGATGCATACGCGACGTACAACCACGCGTTCTCCGCAAGCCAGATCAGCACGCTGGACTACTTCCACCCCAGTCTGAGTGGACAGGCCGCGCTGGCGCAGGTGACCTGGAATGCCTCGTGGTGGAGCGGCGTCTGACCTAGCGGTACTGGCGTCACCCCGCTTGGCTTCGACGTCACTGGATAGCGGTCACGACGGCAAGGACAACGCTCGATTCGAGCTGAGGAGCTCAGCGGCTACTTGAGCACCCACGACGCGATACCGCCGCCAGACGTCACCTGGTCCGCGTGAGCGCGCACCACATGCAGCGACGCCTGCGTGCCTCGTCTGAGCGGCGGTTCACAGGTCGACGCTGAACCGTCTGGTCGGCTTCGGCACGGCGTCACGGCGTGGCGGCGCCGATGCGGGACGGGGTTGCCGTCCTCGGCGAGCTCGCCGCTGGGACGGACGCGTAGGCGCTCGAAGAGGGACACCGAACGCCCCAGACTCGTCATGTGAATGCACTCACATCAGCGTAAGTCGTTTTGTGTCAAGCCTTTGGTCCGGTGCCTCGCCTGTCGTCTGTCCCTGCATAGCCGTAATGGGGGTGGGCCCAACAGCGTGTAATCGGGTTGATCAGACGACGGGCGGGGCTGCCCATGATGTGAGGCAAGGTAACCGTGGTTCCTCGATGCCGCGTGGGGCTCGCCCCGGCCGCCAGCTTGAAGCTGCCGCTCAGGCAGCTGGTTCGATCACCTCGCATCTACCGCCGGCGGCGATCGCCGCATCCCATCTCTGACCTGTGGACACAACCGCGTACAGCTGGCGCAGTATCGCAGCAGCTAGGGCTGCGTGGGCTTGCCCACGATTGAGCTTGTTCTCAGTGCGGGTGGTCAGGTGGGTGAACTTCGCGGCATAGACAGGGTTGGCCTTTTGGGCTCCCCAGACCGCCCGCCAGGCGGCCCGGCGAAGTCCGGGTCTACCTTGCCCGGTCAGCCTGGTCCGGCCGGTGTAGGTTCCGCTGCTCTTCTCCCGTGGCGCCAGGCCCGAGTGTTTAACCACAGCGCGGGCGCTGGCGAAGCGGGTCAGGTCGCCGGTCTCGGCCAAGATAGTGGCAGCACCCAGAGCGGATAAGCCAACGATTGAGCAGACCAGCTCGGTCAGCTGTAGCTCGTCGAGGACCTCGACCATGCGGGCCTCGGTCTCGGTCTGGCGTCGCCCGGTGTCACGGAAGTCATCCAGCAGGAACTGGACCCGCTCCAGCGCGCCGGGGCGGTGAGTGGTCACTCCCCGGGGGTCGGTGGCGGCTGCGAAGAGTAGCCGTACGATCCGAAGACACGGCTTTTTCCCTTGTCGGGCAACGATTTCTCGTCGCACCGCGGCTTCGAACCGGGCCGGGCCCAGGCGTCGCAGGCGGGTCGGGTCCCCACCGGTCCGGCCAAGGATGACGCTCATCCCTGCTAACCAGGTCCGCGAACGAAACGGGTGCTTTGCCGTGTCCAACGATGCCGGCCACACGCACTCGAGCAGGTCACGCACCTGCTGGACCTGGCTGACCGTCTCAGCGAGCAGCCGTTCGCGGCGGGCCCCCAGGTGCCGCAACCGTCCCCACCTCTCATCCAGGGGTTCGGGGACGTAGCAGCGTAGCTGCGCGGTCAGCCTCGCGATCAGCACAGCGTCTTTCTCATCGGTCTTGTCGAAGGTCAGGTCCTCGCTGCGCCGCGCCCACGAAGTCAGCAGGGTCTGCACACACACGAACGCCATCCCGCGGTCGGCTGCCAGCTGACCGAGCACCCGCCAACGGTGCCCGGTCGGCTCACACGCCACCGTCACCCCGGCGAAGCCAGCCTTACTCGCGTGCTGGCCCGCCCAGTCCAACGCCAACCCAAGATCCCACGCCCGACAGCGGAACGTCCGCCGAGCAAGGACCTTCGAATCATGGTCGGTCACTACCACCATCTGCTTGCTATCGGCCAGATCGATCCCCACGATCGCGTGCGTCACCGGCACCAGCTCGCGAAGCCGATTCAGTCTTGCGTTCCTATTGCGGTCACCCCGGGAGACTCCATTACCGTTGCTCATTGAACGTCCTCCTCTGCGAATTGGGACACCAAGCCCGTCAAGCGCATCAGGGGGACGTTCCTACGTCGCGCACCGACACGCAGAATGTCTTTCTATGCCGCAACGCGTGCGTCTTACCGCCGCGAAAGGGGTAGAAGGCGCTGTTTGTGTTTGTCCGTTCTATGCCGCATTTCGCGCGGTCGTCACGAAGGACCGCTGGCGGCCAAGTGTTCGTAACGGGATCCCGATCCGGGGCACGTTCGCGAACCGGTCGGTCCCGGCCATCGCATCGGCGCTGACCCGGGTGATGATAGACCCGACAGTGCGCCAGGCGACTCGCATCAGCTCGCGCACAGCGGTCTTGGAACAGCACACCGTCAACTGGGCCACGGTGTCATCGAAGGCGTACGTGTGCCCGGCCCCATGGCGAGCCCAGCGCCTAATACGCCTTTCCCTGGGCTGACATCACCCACTCCGTCCTCAGCTCTCTCGTTCCGCACCTTTGACAGCCCAGAACCTCAGCGGGGACGGCGTGTTACTTCTCAGGGCACGCTGAAAGCACCCACGGATCAGTCGCAGGACGATGAGACGCAGGTTATCGGGCCCGCAACCTGCTGCGGCAAGTTCGGCGTCGAGTTTGTCACGCTTGCGGATAGAAGATTGGTCACAACAAAACCCCTTGGTTGTTTTTCGTATGCCTGCCAATCACCCCGGCGATGACCCCAAATAAAGGTGGAATGAAACCCCCACCCACCAGGAGCATGAGGATTGACAGCAATATCAGGGTCAGACCGCCGTTCTTTCGCTGGACGAACATAGCCGCCCATGCCACAACTACCAGGGAAACGAGGATGGCAAATATGCCGGTGATGAGGAAGTTTTGGATGAGCGTCATGGCTGGCCAACCTGTCCATTGGGAAGTTGGCAGATTTGAAAATGATGTCCCCGAAATGGCGTCAAATAGTATCCCGTTGAACGCTCTACCACGCTGGAGGATTTCGTAATATCCGTGTTCCACGCCGATAAACCCGGCAACTACGCCAATTATTGAAGCTGCTACCCTCGAAGTTCGAGCTGCCTGATTACTATGACGCAGCCTAAGCCAGACTCTCTCCAGAATATTGGCGGCTATGAGTATGATGACAATGAATATGAGAGCCACTTCTAATTCTTTCTGTAACACACTATCTGCGTAGAGATGGGGAGTATTCTCTGTAAGCCATGCTGTTGGTGCTAACGGTGTTGCACATGACCTGCGCGACGTGCGCTTCCAGAGTACGACAGCCCTCTGCGCGTCAGGTTGAAGCGCTTGTTAGCACCTCGGGACCGCTGGAATCAGCCGAATCACCGGCCCGGTATCGGCAGCTCGCTCAACGGGAACGGTTTGCCGTGCCCTGGGTAGACGGTCTCGACGCCGAGGCCGCTCAGTTTGCGGATGCTCTCGTGCGCTTGGGCCAAGTCGTCTATGTAGTAGTGGAGTGAGGGTCTCATCACGTTCACGAGCAGGTCCCCACAGAACAGGTCCCCATCGCCCGCAAGGATACCGATTGATCCGCTCGAGTGACCCGGAAGATGTACGACCCGCGCGTCGAGCCCATAGGCCGAGAGGTCCTGCCCGTCCTCCAGGAGTACGTCCGGCTCGAAGGTTTCGAAGTCCGCGCCCGATCTGGTGATCTTGTACAGCAGCCCAAAAGCCCATGTCAGGAACCGGAACGCGAGAGTGTGCCTGTCGGGCTTGTCCTTCCGGCCGGCATCCATGTCTCCGCTCCGGACTATCTCGGCATCCTGGCGATGGATCGCAATGGGGGCATGGTGAGTACTGCGAAGATGTGCACAGCTGCCCGCATGATCGACATCGCCGTGGGTCAGGACGATGAGGCGCAGGTTATCGGGCCCGCAACCTGCTGCAGCAAGTTCGGCGTCGAGCTTGTCCCGCTTGCGCGGGAAGCTCGTGTCGATGAGGACGAAGCCGCCCTCAACATCAATGAGATAGCAGTTCACGCCGAAGTCGATCCTGCGGATTCTGCCGACCATGCTGTCCTCCCCCCGGCCTCGGCGTGACGCACGAGTCGCCGATCGTTGATGGTACTAACGGCCCGCGTTTCAGCCGCCGCCACCCACCCGAACGCCAACCGTCAAGAACCATGGCGACGCCGCGTGCGCTCAGCCGCATTGCCAGCGGGTTGGCCAGGTGCCGGGTGAAGGCTGGTGGCTTCAGGTATGCCATGGCGATCCTTTCGATGGATGAGTCGGTTCACCGAGGATGCCACCGGCGCTGGTGGCACTTCAAGGTCATGTGGAGACTTTGAACGTCTCCCTTGCCAGCAGCGTGTCGGCGAATCAGCGCATCGTGCGGATGACCTCGGGGGTCGTGCGCGACATCGAGTGGCGGATGGTGGCCAGCGCCCACAACGCGACCATCGCCCCCGTCAACGTCGCCAGCGCGGCGTCACCGCCACTGGCAAACGCGACGATCCCCGCGACGAGCATGACACCACCCAGGACCGAGGCGAGTACGACGTAGTAAAGCGGCGGACGCGTTCTGCCGCCGACGCCATACACGGCCTCCATGTGTGACTTGGCCGTGTAACACCCCCCAATTCCCAACCCGAAGATGGCCACGGTCAGCGCCCGGGACCCTGACAGTCCCGAAACCGTCGCGCCACCGGCCCACAGCAGGTACAGCACGGCGGCGACACCAACGAAGAGCGTCGCCAACCCGTCCTTCCAGGTCAGGCTCATGTTGACTTCCTTCCGCTACCCGCCCAGCCGGTCACGGCTCACGAGCGGCCATTGGCATCGTCTCGTGCACACAGGTGACCGGCAAAGTGACAAAGGTCCCGCCCTTTGCGGGCCAACTGACCGACCTGTCCGGTCAGAGTGAGAGCCTGGGCGACGCGCTCGGTAATCCCCTCGGTCGCACCGTGTTTGCTGGCACGCGCAACGAGAACCAACATCCCCATCGCCTCCTGTGCCAGCGTGGTTCCTCTGGACAGGGGCATCACAGGGTCGAAGGTCCCGCCCCGGAGCCGCGCTTTGTTCTGCAGTCCACGCTTGCCCGCCTTGGTTGGGCCGCCGCCTTCGTTGCATCCGCTCAAGCATGAGAGTGAGTTCCGATAGCGGAACATTGCCCGGACAGCAGACAGACCCGCGCAGGGCAGGGATGCTGGGGTGGTGCACTTACTGCCACGTGGGGCCACGATCGTGCTGCTGCTGGCCGTCGCGGGCTGCGCCGGATCCCCTCCCGCCGAGGTCCCACATGGGCGAAACATAGCGCCCACATCGGCAGCTCCGACAGCTGTCCCGACCACTGCACCGCCGCCAAGCCTTCGGCCGAGCTGTGGCCTCGGGCGCGTCGCCGGCACGGTAGTTCTCGCACTGCCAGGCGGACGTCGGGCACTGCTGGCTGCCCCGGCCGGCGACGACGGTCACCACCGGCTACCCCTGGTGATCGGGCTGCCCGGATACGGCCGGACATCGGAGGAGCTGGCTGCCCAGAGCCGGATCCCGGCCCAGGCCATGGCGGTCGGGATGCTTGCGGTGCTGCCACAGGGTGCCGGCCCCGCCAAGTCCTGGAACCTCTCCGATACCACCGGCAATGACGATGTGGCGCTCCTGTCCGCACTGGTGACACAACTGGCTGCCACCGAATGCGCCGATCCTGACCGAGTCGTGATCACCGGGATAAGCGACGGTGGTGACATGGCCGTCTTCGCCGCCTGCGCCCTGCCGGGCAGGTTCCGGGCGGTGGTCACGGTAGCGGCGTCGATCGAACCGCGGGTGGGCTGCCACCGGATCCGGATCGTCGCCATCCATGGCGACGCCGACCCAGTGGATCCCTACCGTGGGAAACCAGGGCCACCGGGTTACCTTGCGACCCCACCGGCCGCCACGGCCATCGCGGCCTGGGCTGCCCTCGACGGCTGCCCGACGGCCGCCACCACCAGGGTTGCCCCGCACATTGCCCTCACCACGTACCCCTGCGGCGCCCAGCTCGTCACCGTCAATGGCGGCGGTCACACCTGGCCCGGGGGCGCGCCGGTCAACCCCACGCTCGGAGTCACCACCAGCGAGTACGACGCCACGGCGACGATCCTTGCGCTGGTCTGATTGACCCTTGCCGCGCCCTTGGCCTCACCGCATAGGGATCGTCCTACGGACGCCGTGCTTGGCTCAGATGCGTCCGGTCATGGTTCGGGTATCAGCGACATCGCATGGGACGCCCTGCGATCAGTCCCAGTCGCGGGCGGGGAGCGACAGCGTGCCCTCTGCGATCAGGACCACGGCCCTCAGTGCAGACACGCCGCTGATGCAGCGGCCGCCGTTGACCACCGGCGAGGCACGCGCGTTGTTGTCGATCAAGGAACGGCGCACCGCCTGACAAACGTGCTTGCTCGGGGTTGCATTTTGCTAACTAGAGCAAGCATAATGGAGGTATGCCGAAGTTCACTCCGATCTCCGTTCACGACCTTGGCGAGTACCTGCGAGAGCAGCGCCAATCGGCGCAGCTCTCACTGCGGCAGCTGTCCGAGGTCGCGGGGATCAGCAACCCCTACATCTCCCAGATCGAGCGCGGCCTGAAGAAACCGAGCGCCGAGATCCTGCAGGCCCTTGCCAAGGCCCTGCGCATCTCGGCCGAGTCCCTCTACGTCCGCGCCGGCATCCTCGATGAGCGCACCGACGATGCCGGCGCCCGCCCCGTTGACGTCACCGACGCCGTCCTGGCTGACCCCAAGCTGAACGACCGGCAGCGCGCCGTCCTGCTGGACGTCTACGAGTCCTTCGTGGGTGAGCAGGCAGCCGGCAGGGCTTCGGCGTCGAAGCCCGCGAAGCCTCGCCGCGCCTCAGGTCCAGCACAGGAGCGCACCTCAGCACAGAAACCAGTCCGAGCACCAAAGCCGGGAACACCGGCCCACCCGGAAATCACCCACAAGGAGAAGAAGTCATGACCCTCGCCAAGGACATCCGCAAGACCGTCACCGACACCACCCCCGTCTACGCCGCCGTCGGCGTCACCGACCTGGCCATCGAGAGGTTGCGCGAAGCCCGAGCTCGCGCTGCTGCCTCTGGCCTGGATCTCAGCGTCAGCGCTATGCAGGACCGGGCCGTCAAGCGCATCGAGAAGGTCAGCGAGCAGGCCCTGCACATTCCTGTGCAGGTCCGCGACCAGACCGTTGAGGCGGCCGACAAGGCTCAGCACACCTACACCGAGCTCGCCATGCGCGGTGAGAAACTGGTCAAGCGCCTCCGCAACCAGAAGTCCACCCAGGACCTGCTCGCCCAGGCAGACAACACCGTCTCCCTCGGCAAGGGTGCCGTCACGACCGTCCGCAAGGCGGCCACCGAGACCCAGCGCGCAGCCAAGGCCACGCTGACCACCAGTCGCCACGAGGCCGAGGCCGTCCGGGACGCCGTCGTCTCGTCGATCCACCGTGAGGCTGACACCACCACCAAGGTCGTCAAGAAGTCCGCCGCGGCCACCCGCACCTCGGCCAAGCGCACGGCCACGACCGCCAAGAAGAGCACCGCGGCTGCGGAGCGCGTCACCAAGTCCACGGCCACCAGCGCCGCCAGGACCGCGAGCGCCGCTGCCGAGGCCACCAAGGTCGCCACCCCCAAGATCGGCGACTGACCACCCCAGCAAAGACAGCGTGGCCGGCGTCGTTCACTCGATGTCGGCCACGCTGTCTTTTGCGGAGCGACGCATCACACCCGGGGCCACGAGCAAAGCCGCCCGCCGGATGTACCCCGAGCGGGGCCAAAGAGCGAGCTCCCGGGGCCATGCCGTACCCATCAACAGCGCTGCCTGTGTCGATGTTGGCTCTGACGAGCTCCACTCCTGCGCAAGGGTCAGCTCAGCACCTGGGAAATCATCAAACCGACGCTAAGGGTGCCCAGCCGTCTATCGCCCATCGGCCATGTACCGGTCGCACCTTATTAGTTGACCCAGCGTCCTGACTGCGGAACCTTCGCGTTTCGTTTCTCGGGGGAGTGGTCTCCGAATTGGCCTCGGCAGAGCCGGTTCGCCGTATACCCTGCCCGCAGCGTTCACCGGGACCGGGGCGTCAAACGGGATGTTGTCCGTCCCAGATACGCCCGGCTCAACTTTGGGTCAACACTTTGTTTGTACCTACGGACTACGGTGTCGGGCAGTTGGGCCAGAGCGGCTCGGTAGCAGGGACCAGGGCAGTGCTGGGCAGCTGTTCTGTGCCGTAGCGGATAGGACCTGGGCAGACCTCATCGCCTTTCGCCGCCGAAACGCGTGAAGGCGACGCCGGTCCGTTGTCAACCTGTTGCATGTGTCGGGGTTTTAAACTGCGGAACCGCCAAGTGCGCCACACTCCGAAACCGCGTTTCCCCTGCTCAGAGAGGTATCTTGACGTCAAGAGAAGTGTCCGGAGGGGGACTTGCCCACCAGGGACACACACCTTCGACATCTGGCTCCCGGCCTAGCCGGGGTGTCTACAGGGCTCTGAGCAGCGCAAACGTCCGAAGCGGGCAATGGACAGACCACTCGTGGATGGCAGTGGGGGAGGGGTGCTGCCTATCCGCGCCAGCCGGGACGCCGTCGGTCGTAGTCTGATCCTCATGGGAGGCCCAAGGCTTGGGACGTACGCTATTCTGTACGTACCTGAGGAGGTGGGACATGAGGACCATGACGTATTCCGAGTCGCGCGCGAAGTACGCAGAGACCCTCAACGCCGTCGTTGATGACCGCGAAGAGGTGGTGATCACTCGGGCCGGGCATGAGCCAGTTGTGATCGTCTCCCTTGAGGACTACCAGTCGTTGAAGGAGACCGCGCACCTGTTGCGGAGTCCTGAGAATGCCCGTCGGCTTCTTGAATCGATTGCCCGGCTCGAGGGTGGCGCGGGGGTCGAGCGGGACCTCGCTGAATGAAACTCGTGTGGGACGAGAGCGCCTGGGACGACTACGTGTGGTGGCAGACCCAGGACCGCAAGGTCCTCAAGCGGATCAACACGCTGATCAGGGATGTCGAGCGGAACGGCAATGAGGGGATCGGCAAACCCGAACCACTCAAGCACGGGTTTCACGGCTACTGGTCGCGGCGCATTACCGATGAGCACCGGCTCGTCTACAAGCTCAGCGAGAACGAGATTCGAATAGCCGCCTGCCGCTACCACTACGTCGGTTGAGCCCCCTGATCGTCCCGAAGGATGATCCTCGGGCGTTCCGGAGTTTCTCTCCGACATTGGCGCCCTCCAATCGCGCGAAGGCTGGCTGAGACCATGAGGAGTTCGCGGACGTCCCATTCGAGCACTGCGGGCTGACGCGAGAGCTCGCCCCCGCCGATGTCGCGACGTTCGTGCAGCACGGGCGGGCAACGGCAGGGCATGTGGGTGGGGCTGCTCTAGGCCCTTGGGCTGTCCCGAAACCGGATCGTCCTACGGACACCGAGACTGGGCTCAGATGGGTCCGGTCGTGGTCTCAGGGACATCGCTGGGACGCCTTGCGATCAGTGGCAGTCGCGGGCGGGTAGCGACAGCGTGCCCTCTGCGATCAGGACCAGGGCCCATCAGTGCAGACACGCCGCTGAAACAGCGGCCGCCGTTGACCCGCCTGACAAACATGCTTGCTAGGGTTGCTTTTTGCTAACTAGAGCAAGCATAATGGAGGTATGCCGACGTTCACTCCGATCTCCGTGCACGACCTAGGCGAGTACCTGAAAGAGCAGCGCCAATCGGCCCAGCTCTCGTTGCGGCAGCTGTCCGAGGTCGCGGGGATCAGCAACCCCTACATCTCCCAGATCGAGCGCGGACTGAAGAAACCGAGCGCCGAGATCCTGCAGGCCCTGGCCAAGGCCCTGCGCATCTCGGCCGAGTCCCTCTACGTCCGCGCCGGCATCCTCGAGGAAGGCACACACGACGGCGGCGCCCGCCCCGCTGACGTCACCG
>Ga0097691_1001764_pt1 | contig 15375 bp, 20 predicted proteins | sample NGESurdeep072012_8_FD_72858 | JGI IMG/M metagenome (GOLD analysis project Ga0097691, IMG submission 72858) | Arctic peat soil microbial communities from Barrow, Alaska - NGEE Surface sample 210-1 deep-072012 | ecosystem: Environmental > Terrestrial > Soil > Wetlands > Peat ... | reverse complement strand
ACCGGTTCATGCCTAGCCTCAGCCGGGAGCTCCTCGACGGCGGGCGCATCGTCGCCGTCCGGCATGGACGCGGACCTATCTGCGGGGAGCGCTCACCGGCCGGTCAGAGGCGGGGGTCGGCGGCACGCGCGTCGACGCGAGCGACAACCAGTCGAAGACACGGAGGACACGCCGATGAAGAGATCACACACCTGGGCAACATGCGCTTGCGTACGAAGCTCGGCGATCACATGCTGACGATCGACGTACCGCCGGAGATGGTGGGTCGAAACCGAGGGCCCACGCCACCAGTGGCTTCCTCGTACTCGGCACCCGACGGCGCCGACAGAGGCAAGGAGGGACGGTGATGATCGCGCAACTGGTCGATGATCTGGAATCCACGGCCCGCGCCCTCGTCGTGCCGGGCAAGGGGATCCTTGCCGCCGATGAGTCGGAGCCGACGATCGAGAAGCGCTTCCGCTTGATCGGCGTCGAGTCGACCGAGGCGAGCCGTCGGGCATACCGGAACCTGCTGTTCACGACGCCTGGCGTCGAGGCGTTCATCAGCGGGGTAATCCTGTTCGACGAGACGATCCGCCAGTGCACGGACGGTGGGACCCCGTCGCCGGAGCTCCTGGCGAGCCGGGGGATCATCCCCGGGATCAAGGTGGATCGGGGCGCGAAGCCGCTCGCCGGCGCTGCCGGCGAGAAGATCACCGAAGGGCTCGACGGCCTGCGCGAGCGACTCGCCGAGTACCGCGGGCTCGGCGCCAGGTTCACGAAGTGGCGGGCGGTCATCGGGATCGGCCCTGCGACCCCGTCCGATTACGCCATCCGGGCGAACGCCCAGGCCCTGGCGCGGTTCGCCGCGCTCTCGCAGGAGGCAGGCCTCGTCCCGATCGTCGAGCCCGAGGTGCTGATGGACGGCGGGCACACCATCGAGCGTAGCTTCGAGGTCACCTCGCGGACCCTCCACGCCGTGTTCGCCGAGCTCCATGAGCACCGGGTGCTGCTCGAGGGCATACTGCTGAAACCGAACATGGTCCTGTCGGGCTATGAGTGCCCGGAGCAGGCGACCCACGACGAGGTCGCCCAATGGACGATCCGCTGCTTGCGGCGCCATGTCCCGGCCGCCGTGCCCGGGATCGTCTTTCTGTCCGGTGGCCAATCGGACGAGGACGCGACGGCGAACCTCACCGCGTTGAACGCTCGTAGGCGGCAGCCGTGGGAGTTGTCGTTCTCCTTCGGGCGCGCCCTCCAGGCAGCCGCGCTCAAAGCGTGGGCGGGGTCCCCGGCGAACGTCGCCGAGGCCCAGTCGGCCCTCCGCCACCGGGCCGAGATGAACGGCGCTGCGCGGTCGGGCTCGTATTCCCGCGACATGGAATGCTCGTCAGCGTAGCGGCGGCGAGGTCATGCCGGGCAGGTCCACCGCCGGCGCTCCAGCCGGGTGATCCCCATCTCCCGGGCTCGACCCGCGCTACTCGAAGCTGGGACCCAAGGAGCAGCCCCGCGGAATCGCTCGAGGACACCGTCGCCCGGGTCGCGCCCTACTCGGCCGGCCGGGACGGCCCGGCCGACTGCTCGACGACCGACCGGCGGGCGCCGGCCAGCAGCGCGACGACCTCGTCGTCGGTCGTCTGGCGGAAGTCGTCGTAGAACAGGCCGATCGCGACGAGCGACTCGGGCGCCAGCAGCGCAACCACCTCGTCCGCGATCGCCCCCATCTCGGCGATCGTCGCCGGCGACGCCACCGGGACCGCCAGGGCGATCCGGCGTGCGCCCTGGTGGCGGAGCGCCGCGATGGCCGCGCGTGCCGTATAGCCGGTCGCTAACCCGTCGTCGACGACGATGACCACGCGCCCGGCCAGGAGCAGCGCCGGCTCGGATCCCCGGTAGAGCCGGGCGCGTCGCTCGATCTCGGCCTGCTCCCGCTCGATGATCGGCTCGAGCTCGGCCGCCTCGATGCCGAGGTCGTGGATCAGTCGTTCGTGGAGCACGCGGATCCCGCCCTCGGCGAGGGCGCCGACGCCGAGCTCCGGGTGCCACGGACAGCCGATCTTCCGCACGATCAGCACGTCCAGCGGTGCGCGCAGGCGGCGCGCGACCTCTGCTGCGACCGGGACGCCGCCGCGCGGCAGGGCGATGACGATCGGGTCGAGCGACGCGTACGAGGCGAGGCGTTCGGCAAGCCGACGGCCGGCCTCAGTCCGGTCTGTGAACGTGGTTTCGAACGTCCTCATCGATCCACCGGTCCAGCGAACGGCCACGTCCGGATGCGCTCGTCCGGTGACACCCAGGACCCGTCCGCGAGGGGCCGCCAGTCGTCGCCCGGCTCGACATGGTCGGAGCCTTCCCAGCCCGTGTCGGTCAACACCATGGTCGTGCCGGCGGCCTCCGCCTCGAGTTCGTCCTCATCGCGTTCGTCGTCGTAGTGCACGTTCATTTCGGACCTCACTGCGGTTCGGTGGGAGTCAGCCGGCGTCGGGTTCCGTGGTGGCTCGCGAGGCCGGCTTCTCGACGACCCGGCGCGGCAGCGGGACGGCGGCCCTGGACGCCCGCCTGGCCACCGGCGTCGTCCAGCGGTACCGGCCGACCGTCCGGCGACGTGGCGAGGCGCCGAGCAGATCCCGCAGCCGTGCCACGAGCTGGCGTTTCGTGAGGCGGCTGGCGGGCTCGCACGTGATCGTCCGGGCCCGTCCCATGCGATCGTCGTGGTCGCGGAGCGAACGCTCGAGGTGCTCCCGGACCGTGCCGGGGCCCAGGATGATCAGGCGCTCATCCTCGCCCACGAGGTCGGCGACCTGGTCGATGAAGTGTTCCAGGTGCTCGAGGCGATGCGGGCTCGCCGGCCGTCTGCTTCGGCCCGCCGCCTCCGTGGCGGATCCCCGGATCGTGACGGACGTGCCCGGTCGACCGGTGGTGCGCGGGCACCTCCGATTCGACCCGACCGACCGACGCCCGATCGTCGCGCCACCGAACGAGGAAGGCCTCGCGCGCGTCGATCCAGACGAGGCACGCCCGGGTGACCGAGCCGGGCCCGTCATCGTGGCCGGGCGGCGCGTCAAGGACGTGTGGAGCATTCACGACGCGGCGAGTGTCCATGGGTGACCTCCATGCCATCGTTGGTGACCTCAGCCTCGTCACGGCGGGCCGATCTGCGCATCGGCCGTTCGTCGCCGCGATCAGTGCCGAACGTCCTGAACAAGGCATGGATGCGAGGCGCTTCGGAGCTTGGGTCCCTTCGGCTCCGAAACGACGGGCCGCTCGGCTCTGGCGCACGCTCGCCGCGGTCGCAGACTGGGGGGTGGCAACGGCCCGCCCATGCTTCCGTCCGCGTGACGGCACGCCGACCGCGGCCAAAGCAGGAGGTGTCGCCATGACGGTTGTACGTCGTTCACCTTTCAGCGAGTTCATCCCGCTCCGTGAGGCCGTGGACCGAATGTTCGACGAGAACATGCTCCGGCCGCTCCGCATCGCCAAGGGCAAGCACGAGGCGGTTCCAGCGCTCGACCTCTACACGACGCCGGAGGCGGTCATTGCCGAGGTCGCCCTGCCCGGGGTCGATCCCGAGAAGGTCGATATCACCATCGCCGACGACGTCGTGACGGTGACCGGATCGTTCAAGGAGGAGGACAAGGAGACGACCGAGGCCGGCTTCGTTCACAAGGAGCTGGACCGGGGTGTCTTCAGCCGTGTGTTCTCGCTGCCCACTGCGGTCGACACCGAGGCTGCCAAGGCGATGTTCAAGGAAGGAATCCTGACGCTCACCCTGCCGAAGACCGTGCAGGTCAAGCCGAAGCACGTCAAGGTCGAGGTGTCCTGACCTCGATGACCGACGCCGTTTGTGCAGCCGCGACCCTTGGAGCGGCCGGACGATCCGGCCCAACGGTTGGATCGGCCTTCGTGGCCACGGGCCGTGGGGTGTGGCCACGGGCCGTGGGGTAGGGCACGCGGTTCGAGGAGAACCTTCGTGTCCAGCCCTGCGGCAGCGCGGTCTATCGAGCGGCCGCTTCCGCCGCGGCTCACCCGCTCGGCGGCCCTTGCGCGGCCCACCCGCAGCGACCGCGGCGCGGCTCGATCCGATGGGAGGCAACCCATGAGCGTATCGACGACGGCGGGCGATGCCGAGATCAAGATCCAGGCCGGTGGCGCGCGCCTCGGTGGCCATCTACTCGTTCCCGCCGGCGCCGGCGGCATCGTGGTGTTCGTCCACGGCAGCGGCAGCAGCCGGCACAGCCCTCGCAACCGCTTCGTGGCGCGGGCCCTCCGCGAGGCTGGCCTCGGCACGCTCCTGTTTGATCTGCTGACGCCCGACGAAGAACTCGATCGTGCGAACGTATTTGACATCCGGCTGCTGGCCGGGCGTCTCGCCGAGGTGACCCGCTGGCTGCGCGGCACGGAGGAGGCGCGGCATGCCGGGTTCGGCTTCTTCGGTGCCAGCACCGGGGCGGCGGCCGCGCTCTGGACGGCTGCCGATGTCGACGCCGATGTCGACGCGATCGTCTCGCGGGGTGGGCGGCCGGACCTCGCGATGCCGCGCCTCGCCGAGGTCCGTGCGCCGACGCTCTTGATCATCGGCAGCCGCGACGACACCGTGCTCGAGCTCAATCGCGCCGCGCAGGCCCGCCTTCGGTGCGAGAACGAACTCGCCATCGTCGAGGGCGCGACCCACCTGTTCGAGGAACCCGGCGCCCTCGAAGCGGTGGCGGATCTGGCTCGCGCGTGGTTTCTGGAGCATCTGCTCGCGAGAGGGCGACAACATCCGCAAGTCGACCCGGTCGTTGCGAGCGGCCTCGACCAAGCGCGGCCCTCGCGGCGGCCGCAAGGAGGACTGAGCCATGGCTGAACGACGGCAAAAGCCGGCTGGCACGCCTGGTACTGGCACGTCGCCGAGTATCGGTGACCCGCACGCGGGTCGCGAGGCCCGTGATCCGGACAGCTTCATCGGACGGAAGCCCGAGCGCGTCGCGGAGACCATCCCTGGCGGGCTCGGGCGCAAGGACGAGCGTGCCTCGGCCGTGGCGACCCAATCGGGTCCGCCGACGGGAGAGGAGACCCCGGAGGGCCACCGCGAAGGCCAGCCCGCGACCGACGACACCGTGCGCGAGGCGGGTCAGAACCGCTGAACTCCGCGGCGAGCCGCCGCGATCCTGGGGACGACGCTCGCGCTACGGGGACGACGCCCGCGCTACACGTCCTCGAAGTCGAGTTCGTCCACGAATCACCAGATCCACGACTCTCCCGGTTCGAAGGAGCGGATGACCGGATGGCCGGTCTGGTGGAAATGGGCCGGGGCGTGGCGATTCGGGCTCTCGTCGCAGCAACCGACATGCCCGCAGGTGGAGGCGCTTGCGCGCATCTTTGACCTGCGGGCGGCCCCGCCCGCGCCGATGTCACCGCCGTGGCTCCCGGACTCACAGGAGCGACACCGCCAGATCGACTGGCGAGCCATCGAGCGCGACCTGCGGGCAACGCTCGCCCACGAGGTGCCCCCGGCCCTCAACGCGGTTCTGCACAAGCTGGGCGTCGACGACGGGACCGCGAAGCGGCGCATGCCTGACCTCTGCGGGTCGCTACTCTGTCCGCGACCGCCATACCGCATGGCGGGCGACGGAGCTCGAAGACGTGCAGCTCTGCCGTGAAGCCGAGGTTCGGCGGGTCATCGCCGAGATCGATGCCACGGGCCGCTAGCCGGGTCGGCACCAGGTCCAGAAGCGACTGCCGCCGGGGATCTACATGCGGGACGGTGCGCCTGGCGATGCTCTGGCGGGCCGAGGTGATCGCTCTGGGCTGGCCCGAAGGCCGCTACCTGAAGCACAGGCGGGCAGGCGTCCGGAGGGTCGCGTAGCAGCCGAGGTCAGTCGCCGCGCTGGTCGACGTCGGGCTTCTCGATCTCGGGGTGCTGGCGGAGCGGATCGAGACGCTGCCGCGCCACCGCGTGCTACCGGCGCACCTCGCCGGTGCGCGGGCCTGGGTTACGGGCCCGGCAGGCCGCGGTCGCGGCTCGCCCGGCCCCCCGGCCCTACTTCACCAGACGGTAGATGACTGAGCTGGTAACGAACTCGTCGCCGAGGTACTCGATCGAGAGCTGTTCGGGCTCGACGCCGAGCTCGGCCGCGAGGTCGAGGAGGACGCTCTCGGCCTGGTCACGGGTCGGCGTACCGATCCAGGCGGTGACGTGGCCGTACGTCCGGAGGTGCCTGGCGTAGGCACCGAGGTAGCTCGAGACGAGACGGACGGTCAGGGGTTCGGGCATGGTCATGGGGACGGACTCTGGAGTTCAGGACGATCGATCCGGCGGCGCCGGATTGATGTGACTTTCGGCGCGCGTCGTCCGCGGTCGAGGACAGGCGGGTTGGCCGGATCCGGCGTCGCCTCAGGCGGGCGTCTCGAGCGGAAGGCCCGCCGCGACGGCGGGTTCGCCCGGAAACGCCGCCGCGCTGGGGATCGACTCCGGAGAGCGGATCGCCGGCCGCAGCAGGCCGATCACGAACGGTCACCCCTACGACGCTCGGCCAAGGGGTTCAGTTCCGCAGTGGCCAAGAGGAGGCTCAGCCAGCAGAGCAGGCTCACCTGACGCCGCAGGAAAAGATGGCGGACCTATCAGACCGTCTCTTCGCCCGCGCCCTCTGCCTCGCCGCTCGGGGCGGTCGTCATCGTCTTGCTCAGGTGGCTCGCCTCGATGATCGTCGTCCGGCCGTCGCGCTCCTTCCAGCGAGTCTGGATCAGGACCTCATCGGTCTCGCCGACGAGCCGAAGGACAACGGTGTAGCCGGAGCCGCCGCCGCGGTCGATCGAGTCGACGGTCGCCTCGTTCGAGGGGAGCGGCAGGAGGGCCAGCACCTCTCCGAGATTCTGTCGAAGTTCCTTGCTGAAGTCCTCGGTCACCCGCTCGATGTCCCCGGCGACGAGGGCAGCACAGAGAGCCTCGGCGCGCTCACGAACGTCCTGTTCGTCCATCGATTGGCCCTCTGAAAAGCGCGGATCAAGCGCAGGTGCGATCTCCCTGGGGCCACTCTACCCCGAGTTGACGGGACGTGTTTCGAGCGGTCAGGCGTCGAGTCTTGACCTGGTAACGGACGTCGTCCTCGCCGATCGCGTCGTAGCCGATCGAGGAGGACGCGACCAGCGTCAGGCCCGAAGGCTCGTGCGGTCAGGTACTCGCTGTTGTCCGCCACGGGATTGTTCGTGCTCCGCACGACTCCCTGGCTCAGCAGCTCGTCGACGATCCGCGCATGGTGCTCAGCCCTGGCATCGATCCCGATCGCCCCGACTGGTACGGCAATGGCCTCAGGTTTCCTGGTCGCCGGCCCCCTGCACGGTGTGGTGGCCCAGTCGGAGAGTGGCCTCGTGTAGTGCACGTAGGAACGTGTCCATTGCGCGCAGTAGTCCAGGCACCAAGCTGCGCGAAGGGAAGACGGGCTGCTCGGGCGGGACCGTTCTCTGATTGAGCATGCCGATCAGGGGTGACACATGCACTATCTGATGGCGGTAGGTGAGGCTTCGTTGGACGGCCGACAGAGTGGCAGGCTGCAGTCCCAGATCAGCAGAGAAGCGGAGGCCGTAGGCTGCCCCGAACGCGCGTTTGCACTGCTCGTAGTTCCCGAAATCAACGCGAGCGACGCTTAGCGCTTCATCAACGGTCGAAGTTTGGGCCGCTGGATGTTCGCGTTGGGCGGCCGACAGGAAGCGCCGCAGTAATGCCCGCACGTCGGCGGGGCGTCCCTCTTCAGGGAGTTCCCTGAAGCGTCGCTCGGTGTAGACCTCGAAACCCGTGGCCATCATCACGATAGCGAGATTCGCCTGGACGACCTCTCCCAGGAAGCCTTCCGTCGGCGTGGCCTGCATGTGAATGTTGATTGCCCGGTGGGTGGATTCCCACGCTTCAAGTGCGGACTCGCGCAGCTGAAGGCGACCGTCGGCGAACATTTGATACCCGAAGACCTCGACCTCCGGACTGCCGATCCTGAAGATCGTCTCGTCTTTGACCCGGACTTGGTATGTGGCCTTCGTTCCGGTCGCGCTCAGGGGCGGTGAGCCCAGAAATCCGGCGTACAGGGTCGTCTCGTCCTTGGTCCACGTAAGGGCTACCAGGAACGGAAGGTCGTGGACCAGCGGAGGTAGCGAAAGACTGGCGATGCGGGTGCCTGTGCCAGGGCTGGCATGGGTGAATTGAAGTACGCGGTCAGGGTCTCGGGAGACTTCGAGAAGCGTCTGGCCTGTCGGAATCTGGATGACGATGAACTCACCGGGCTGTGAGTACAGGCTCGCTACGGACGCAGGGGCGAGGTTAAAGAGAAATGTGCCCTCCGGTAGCAGCGCGGTCGCTTGTATCTCACGAGCCTGTGTCGCGGAGGCACCTGGGACGAAGACGACATCCTTAGCCTGAGACACGTCGAGTACTTCCGAGCGGGGTTGAGGCGCGGGGCGTTGCGGCAATCATCTGTTTGGCACAGGCACCGAGCGAAGCGATGGTCCCACGAGCGGTGCCTGCAGAAGCGTACGCCGCGCTTCGGTGGAGTGCCGTCGCGGGAACCGTCACGAGGTGGTCATGGTGTGGGCGCCAAAGAGCGGCGCAGCCGGGGACCGCGAGACCCGGAGCCGGAAGGGCCAATCCCGTACGAATGCCGGTTGTCCGAGGCTTCGCAGCTGGACATCGTCGTGTTGATGAGGATCCGCAGCCACGACGGCTCCTTTGACGATTCGCCCCGGCCGGCGCACCGTAATCGCCTGATGGATCCCGTCCTGCTCCACGAGCTGCACGCGGCGATCGAAGAGATCGGTCACCATCGCTTCGCCCCTGCGGTGACGGTCGCCCAGGCGAAGCACCAGGCCCGCGGTGCCCTGATCGCCTTCGGACAGCAGCCGCTCCCTATGACGGTCCGTGAGGCAACGTCGGTCCTCGGTCACCGCCTTGACGAGATCGACGCGGACCAACCAGCGCTCGCCTGGGAACCCCTCCTCCGCGCCCTCCAGGTCCTCGAGCGCGAAATCGCCGGTGGGGGCGGGAGCTGATCCGCACGATCCCGGCATCGTGTTGCTATTCCTGCCGACCAGAGTGAATGTCATGAAGGCGGGCCTCCATGGTGACAACGTTGGGTTGTTCAGCATCCAACACCAGGAGGCCCAGGAGATGTTGTACGCCGGATTGGACCTGTCGCGCCAGCGCCTCGACGTGCACGTTCTCGATGAGGACGGTCGCACCGTCGAGGTGACCGCCGTCCGCCCTGATGCCGACGCGCTCCGAACGCTCGCCCGCTATGTCCTGCGCCACGGCCAGGAGGTGACGGCGACGATCGAGTCGATGACGGGTGCCCGTTTCGTCCACGACCAGCTCGAGCTCGCCGGTTGGGATGTCGAGATCGCCGACGCCCAGAAGGTCAAAGGGCTGGCGCCGCTCGCCGCCAAGACCGACAAGATCGATGCCTGGGTCCTCGCCGAGCTCGGGCGGCGTGACCTCGTGCCGGCCATCTGGCTGCCCGATCCAGCCGTCCGAGCCGAACGTGAACGGGCCCGCTTCCGGCTCTATCTCGTCCGCCACCGGACGGCCCTGAAGAACCGGATCCACGCGACGCTCATGACGTTCGGCCACCCGGTGCCGGTGTCCGATCTGTTCGGTGCCACTGGCCGCGACCTGCTCGCGGGACTGGCCATCCCGGAGCCGTGGGCCGGAACTCTGGCGACGAGCCTGGCCATGGTCGACGAGCTCGAGGTGCGTATCGACGCCTGTGAACGGGACCTCCGGACCCTGGGCGCCGAGCATCGGTACGTCCGCCTCCTCTGCACCGTGCCCGGCATCAGCTGGGTCCTGGCCTCCACAATCGCCTCGGAGATCGGCGACATCGACCGCTTCGGCTCGCCCAAGAAGCTGGCCGGGTACACCGGCCTGTGCCCGTTCGTCCGTCAGTCGGGCAACCGCGACGTTCGCGGGCCGCTCGCTAAGAACGGCCCGAAGTACCTGCGCTGGGCGCTCATCGAGGCGGCTACGAACGCCTGCCGCGACGCTCGATACCGCGAGCGGTACGAGCGGACGAAGCAGCGCCTGGGCCGCCAGCGGGGAGCCAAGGTCGCGCGCGTTGAGCTCGCGCGGACCCTCACCGAGACGATCTGGCACATGCTCACCAAGAACGAACCCTTCGCTCCGGCAGGTCCCCACATGCATCTGGCCGCATGACGGCCCTCGAGTGAATTGGACCGCCGGACGCAGCCTCCCACCCGACCATGTCCTTCCGCAGAGAAGGCCATAGAGAGCTGAGCGCTGCTCCAACCCCATCCTGGAGGAGGTGATCGTTTCGGAATCGATGCTTGACTCGGGCCCGCCTTCATAGAGATGTATGTGTGGCATTCAGTTGCTGGGAGTAGGCCACCATGCATCAATCGGACCTCGGGTTTCGAAGAGCACCGCATCCCCGCGCGGGCCCGATCATCCGCCCCGGGGGCACCGTGGCCACCCCCTCGTTCCTCGCCCGCACGCGCTCGGCGCTCAGCGAGCGGCTGCACGGCACGCTCGATCCGTTTGCCACGAGCACGCCGGCAGCCAGCGAGGACGTGAAGCTCGGCGCCTTCCTCGAGGCATGGCTGACCGACGTGGTGCGCCTTTCCGTGCGGCCCCGGACGTACGCCTCGTACCGGTACGTCGTGCGCCTCCACCTGGCACCCGGCCTTGGTGACATCCCGCTCATCGCGCTCTCCCCCGCCGACGTGCAGGCGTTCCTCAACGCCAAGTCGGCGTCCGGCCTCTCCCCGCGCACGGTGGCATACCTGCGGGGTGTGCTCCGCGGGGCCCTGGGCCACGCCGAGCGGATGGACCTCGTGAACCGGAACGTGGCCCGCCTCGCCCGGCCACCGCGCATCCCGCGCCGCCCGGTCTCACCGCTCTCGGTCGAGCAGGCCCGCACGTTCCTGGTCGCCATCCGGGGCGACCGGCTCGAGGCCCTCTATCTCGTGGCCCTGGGCTGCGGCCTGCGGCAGGGCGAGATCCTGGGCCTGCGCTGGCCCGACGTCGACCTCGAGGCAGGTACCCTCACGGTGCGCCATGCCCTCGCGAGGATCGAGGGGGAGCTCGTGCTCGTCGAGCCCAAGTCGGCCACCAGCCGGCGAGTCGTGCCGCTGCCGGCGTTCGTGCGCGACGCCCTGATCGCCCATCGGGTTCGCCAGGCCCAGGAGCACCTCCCATTGCGCCCGGAACCCGGGGACGTCTTCGCGGAGCTCGTCTTCACCACCACCCTCGGCACGCCGCTCGACGGGATCAGCGTGACCCGGCGCTTCCAGCGCATCCTCGTCGCGGCGGGTCTCCCCCGGCAGCGCTTCCACGACCTGCGGCATGCCTGCGCCTCGCTCCTCCTCGCCCAGGGCGTGCCCGCCCGGGTGGTGATGGAGACGCTCGGGCACAGCGAGATCAGCCTGACCCTCAACACGTACTCCCACGTCCTACCGTCGCTCGGTCGGGAGGCCGCCCTCCGCATGGACGAGGTGCTGTCGGGGGCGTGATCGCGGGGCCGGATCAGCGGGGCGACGCGGGTGGACGGGGGTCAACCGTCGTCACCCCGATCCCAACCGGGAACCGAGACCTCGCGGCCCAGATCCAGGCCGTCCGGGATCCCGCCCTCCTCCCTGTCATGAACGGGGGTACCCGGCGTTCGCCCCTGCCGCGCGGACGGTGGTCGTGGGCGCAGCGTCTTGCGGCGCGCTCGGCCTGACCAGGCTGCCCGCGCCCGGGGCCGACCCTCCGGGCTCCGCCAACGTGAAGCGGGCGGGGGTGCAGCTGACCCCTCCTGCTCGGGACGCGGCAGGGGCTCCTCGCTCGCGGGATGGCGGGCCCTCCAGCGCCGCGCATCGAGGATGCGCAGGCCACGCTCGGGCTCGCCGAGCCACTCGAAGGCGTCGACCTTGGCGTCGTCGACAAGCTCGACCGCCCGCGCCGCGACCCGCTCGGCCACCGAGTCGTCCGGCAGCTGCCAGCCGACCGTGACCCGCGCCGCCCGGGCGACGAGGTGCGGGGGCAGCGTGGCGAGCTGGTCGCGCAGCGGCGCGATCGTGGCGCGCAGCTCTTCCCAGGCGCCGGCCTCGTCGGGGAAGAGGACGGACCGCGCGTGGAAGTAGGAGCCCTCCAGGCGTTCCCGCGCCCCCTCCTCGACGGCCACGCGCTCGAGGAGGTCCGTGAGCATGTCCTTCCAGTAGCGCCACCGGAGCCCGAGCAGGTCGTCCGCGGGGTCCCGATCGCCGGGCTCCGACTCCCATGAGTCCGGGTCCAGCTCGAGCAAGTTGCCGATGAACCCGAGATGGGCGGCCTCGACCTTCCAGGGGCCCGCAACCGCGATCGCCGCGGTGTTGAGCCCGAGCGCGAGATGGAACAGGAAGAGGAGGTCGCCTCTGGCCTGCCGGACGGCATACGCGATCTCCCCGGGGGTCTGGCCCACCCGGTTCTGGCGCACCGTGTCGTCCATCGCCGCGCGCATCACCTCGAACGGTGGGCGCCAGCCGGGGGTGCCGCTGACCGCGTCGGTGTACGCGTCATCGGTGGGGTGCCCCTGGACGGTGGCGATCCAGCGGAGCACCACACCCTGCGGCGAGAGCGATCGGTCGAACTCGGTCAGGCGCTGCGTCGCGCGCATCTTAGGTGTCCCCCAGCAGGCTCTTGGTGGACTCGCGGTCATAGATCAGGCTCGAGGCGGGATGTCCGCCGGGGCGCGTGCCGGCTTCCGCCATGCGAAGCATCACCTTGATGGCCGCCACGTCGGCCGCGAGCGCCCCGACCTCGAGGAGCTTGATGGCCAACCCGGCCACGGTGGTCAGGGTCCGCAGCTGGGGCGGATCGTGGGCCAGGCCGAGGTTCACCACGATCGTCAGGAGCCGGTAGATGCCGTCCACGGTGGTGAGGTCCTCGAGGTCATAGGCGATCCCGACGATGGCCTCCTTGTGGCGGCGACGGCCGCCCTCCACGCGGGCCTTGGCCACCAGGGCGGCCCGGACCGGGTCCCGGTCGTGGTAGGCGCAGCGGTCGCTGCCACGGAGCGGGGCGGCCCGACAGGCTGCGCCGGTCGGCGTCATGCCGGTGCAGCGGCGGCGCGCCGACGATTCGATCGGGGACGTCGGCTCAGTCATCGGAGCGCACCGCGATCTGCCCGCTGAAGGCCTCAAAGCGGGCCAGGGCGACGTCGCAGTAGAGCGGGTCGAGTTCGAGGGCGAGGGCGACCCGGCCGGTGCGCTGAGCCGCGATGATCGTGGAGCCCGACCCGGCGAACAGGTCGAGCACCCGCTCGCCGGGCCGGCTGCTGTGCTCGATCGCGCGCTCCAGGAGCGCGAGCGGCTTCTGGGTGGGATGGAGGGGCGAGTCGTCGGGCCGCGGGATCGTCCACACGTCGGACTCGTCGCGGGCCCCGCACCAGAAGTGCGGCGCCCCCTCGCGCCAGCCGAACCAGATCGGCTCGTAGGCGCGCTGGTAGGGGGCACGCCCGAGGGTGAACGTCCCCTTGGCCCAGATGAGCGTGTCGCTCCAGTGCCCGCCCGCCTCGGCGAGCACGCGGCACAGGAGCGCGAGCTCCTTCGAGCTCATGCACACGTACAGGGCGCCGTCCACCGCCGCGAGCAGGTTCGTCGCCCAGGCGCGCACGAACGCCTCGAAGGCGGCCGGGTCGAGCGCGTCGTTGGCGATCGGGCGCCGGCGCCTCGCGGCCGGGCCCTGCCCGCCGCCATAGGCGACGTTGTAGGGGGGATCGGTGAGCCCCAGGTGCGCCCGCTCGCCGCCGAGCAGGCGCTCGACGTCGGCGGCCTTCGTGGCATCCCCGCAGAGCAGGCGATGTTCGCCGAGGGCCCAGAGCTCCCCGGGCTTCGCCCGGCTCGTCCCCCGCGCGGCGTCGAGGGCCGCCTCGAGATCGAACGATTCCGGGCGCTCGCGCTGCTCGCGGGCCTCGCGCCGATGAGGGTCGGCGCCGGCGAGGTGCCGGATTCGCGCGATCAGCTGGCGGTTGGTCCTGGGCGCCGACGCCTCGCTCGTCACGATCCGCTGATGGAGGTGATGGCGGTCAATAGCCAGGACCCGGCGTTCGAGACGTTCACGGGTCGTGCCGGGCCCCAGGATCAGCAGGTCGTCCTCCGCCGGCAGGTGGGCGGCCACCTCGTCGACGAATTGGTTGAGATGCTCCTCGCGTCGGGGCTCACCAGCGGTCTGCGGGCCGCCACCGCCGTGCCGGAGGGTCGCATCGTGACGGACATGGCCGGTTGACTTGCGATGGTCGGGTACGTCGGACACGAGTCTCTCGACCTGGGCCCGGTCCTCGAGCCAGCTCACGACGATCGCCTCGCGAGCGTCAATCCAGACCAGCGTGCGGGTAACCGTTGGCTGCGGGTGCAACATCGGATCCTCCTGGCGCTCGGCCGAAACTCCCCGAATCTTCGCCAGTCAAGGTTCCACCCCGGCAGGCCTGCCCGCATCAGCCATCGGCACCACCGACGGGGGGCCGAACGGCCCCAACACGTCCGGGAATCGAAGATCAGGACGATCGGCTCTGGCGGGCAGCCCGTGCGGCGAGGATGCTAGTGCGGGAGGGTTGCATGAGGGCCCGGCCCTCGGGCACCGCGATCCCCGCCACGAGGAGGTCCTGCAATGACGCTGATTCGTCGACCGCCGCCGTTCACCGAGGTGGTTTCCCTGCGCGAGGCAATGGAACGGTTCTTTGACGACCGGTTCATGCCCCCGATCTGGCCGACCACCGGCGAGCGGACAACCGTCCCTGCCCTCGACCTGTTCACGACGCCCGAGGCGGTCGTAGCCAAGTTGGCCCTGCCCGGCGTCAAGCCCGCTGATGTCGACATCTCGATCGTCGACGACTACGTCACGATCAAGGGCTCGTACAAGGAGGAGAAGGAGTCGACCACGGGTGGCTATGTCCAGAAGGAGCTGAGCCACGGCATGTTCGAGCGCAGCTTCTCGACCCCGACCACGATCAAGCCGGAAGTGGCCGAGGCGGTGTTCAAGGACGGGCTGCTCACCCTGACCCTGCCGAAGAGCGAGGCGGCCAAGCCGCAGCACGTCAAGGTGATTGCCGGCTGACACCATCCCCCGTCCCGGGCGGACCTGACCTTGGGCCAGGCCCTTCCGGGACGGAGTTCACCAGGAGGTGGCCGGTATGACCGGGAGAGTTGGAGATCGGATCATCGTCGAGTCGGAGAAGGTCGGAACGAAGGCCAGGGTGGGCGAGATCCTGGAGGTGAATGAGTCGGTCCTGGGTGTCCGCTACGGCGTCCGCTGGGCGGACGGCCACGAGAGCACGTTCCGACCGGCCGCCGGCAGCTCGCGCATCGAACCTGCCCCGAAGGGCAAGCCGGCCTGAGCGTTGGCCGATCCCAGCTCGCGGGCTAGGTCCGGACGTCCGGGTTCGGCAGGAGGACGTCGTC
>Ga0097691_1001763_pt1 | contig 15379 bp, 11 predicted proteins | sample NGESurdeep072012_8_FD_72858 | JGI IMG/M metagenome (GOLD analysis project Ga0097691, IMG submission 72858) | Arctic peat soil microbial communities from Barrow, Alaska - NGEE Surface sample 210-1 deep-072012 | ecosystem: Environmental > Terrestrial > Soil > Wetlands > Peat ... | reverse complement strand
CCAAAGATGGGGTTAGGTCGAGCCCGCACTATGGGGGCGAAGGCGTTACTCATTCACCCATCGTACCAAGGTGTTTGCTGACGGCACGATACGGAAGATTCATGCGTGACCCCAGGAGACCTGTCGGTGTCCTGGTTTTAAACCAGGTAAGCGACCCTATAAGCGAAAGCGAAATGGGAAGCGATGCACCGCCAGGAGTCGGAGAACGTAATAGTACCTGAAGCGCGAGACGAATAACTCGCGTGACCGGCGACGGCGGATCGAGAGTGGTCCGGGGAAGGACGTTCGTGAATGGATCGAGCTTTGAGCGATCGAGGTAGATGAGAAAGGAGCGTGAAGATGGAAAGTTCCCTTTGTGAAAAACCCGAACGTCACGCTTCGAGGAGACTATCCGATCATTTGACGTTCGAAGGTCAGAAGCAGAAGGTCCACTCTCTGGTGGACAAGGTAACCTTGTCTCACTGATCCCTTCTCTCCGGACCTCGCGAAGCCATTCATGAAAGCGGAATGCGGGAAAACTGCACGTTCCGTTTGAGTGGCGGACGGAGGCGAGCTCTTCAATGGGCGCCTCCTCCGACCCGACACTTGCGAAGCGACTGAACAAGGGGAGGCAACTCGCGGCGGAAGTCGTGGAGGGAAGGGCCTCACCCAAGGGGAACAGCCGTTAGGCGGCCGCGGTCCGGACACTGAGCCGATATGCCGCGTCGATCCGAATAATGGCTGCGCGTCGGACGACGAGCGACACTAAATCGTTCATCGCACGACGTCTGACCCGAGGGAGGAGCCCGGTGCGTTAGCAGCGCACGCCGGGATCTGTGCGGGTTGCGCCTTGCAAGCGCGTTGAACTCAGTCGCCTGAGATGGCGTCCGCGGTAAAGCCTAGCGAGCAGCCGCGTACCAAGTCTTGCGTGGCGTCCGGTAACGGCCGCTGCGAAGCGTAGACAGGGAGGTTGTAGGCCGGAACGACAGTGAACGGGAACATAGCCCCGAAATCGATCGTGATCGGAGTAGCCGACCCTATCCCGCAAAGGGGAAGGCGGAATCGCAGCCCGCGCTATAGCGAGCGGCCTGAGATGCTCCCGGGGTTCGTACCGCCAGCATGCAATCAAAGAGATCGACGTGAACAAGGGAGATCCATCCGGTTCAGGCGCAAGCCTGTAGGACCTGCCAAGCCGAAGAGGTGAGAAGGGTCTGATGACCGGGTGGAAGTCAGACTGACTGATAGTACTCTGCGGTCGGGAGAGCCGGCTACATGGGGAAGCGGTCAGCGGTAGTTGAATTGTTCTTGGGCGACATGGGCTCCATGCAACGGGAGTTACGGCCTTCTACTCAGAGAGAAGATCAGCTGACCATGGAAACGAAACTTGAACAGATAGCAGTGAAAGCTGCGAACCAACTGCCGAAGAGCGTGGTGCGGGAAATCCGCACGCCACGTTCTGTGGGAACCGGGGGCGGGCGACCGCCTCCGGTGACCCGGTGGGCGGTCAGCAATGACCGTCCCTACCGCGCTTGGTTTTCGCAAGGTTTGTGGCGTCCATGAATCGCTCGATCGATATCGATGACCTCTGGCGCATCGCTGCGAGGAAATCGCGGAGTTCGCCGCTACCTCCAAATGATCTTCATATCGAGGGCTTGCGCTGCCTCGCGGCGGCGCTGGAGAGCGAAGGCCGCTACGATGCCGACGCATTGCGGCTGCTGCAGCGGGAGATATTCGCCCGGATCCTCGCAGATCAGAATTTTTCCGGGGACCTGATCCTGCACCCCGGAATTGCCGATGTGCCGGTGCATCGGCCGCTTTTGGTGGCGGGGTTTGGCCGCACCGGAAGCACGCTGCTGCACAATTTGCTGGCGCTGGACGCGAATGCGCGGGCGCCGTCGCTGTGGGAGCTGTGGACGCCGTCGCCGCCGCCGCATCCGGCGACCGATGCCACCGATCCGCGAATCGAGATCGCGCAACGTCGCCTCGACGCCTTTACCCGGGCCGACCCGCTGATCCTGCAAATCCATCCGATGCAGGCGCGCGCGCTGACCGCCATGCTCTATCAGGTCCCGGAATACTGGGCGTGGTTGAGGCAATTGGGCGTTTCTGAGCTTGGCGAACTCTATTCCCACTACCGGCTGCAGGTGCAGCATCTGCAGCTGTTTTCCCGTCGCGAACACTGGCTGAGCAAGGCACCTTCGCATCCGCATTTTATGCCGGTACTGTTCGATGTATTTCCCGACGCAAACGTGATCAGGCTGCATAGGCATCCCTGTTATGCGGTGCCTTCCTTTTGCAGCCTCGTCGCACGCTACCGTGGGCTGTTCTCGAAGCGAGTCGACTCTCGCGAGATCGGAGCAACCATCCTCGATATGTTCGCTGATGGTATGAGGCGATCGATGGCCGTCGCGCCACAACGCGATGAGGCGCAAATCATCGATATCAGTTACGACGACCTGGTAGCCTCTCCGATTGCCGTGGTTGGCCGCATCTACGCGCAATTCGGCTATCGCTATAGCGCAGCGTTCGAACAGGATATGGCGCGCTACATCGAGAGCGAACGGGCCGCGGTGAGGCCGCGGCATAGCTATTCGCTCGAGCAATTCGGGCTGTCACCGGCGCAGGTCATCGAGCGATCGGCGGAATACCTGGCCTGGGTGCAGCCGCGCTGCGGCGAGCTCGCGGCATAGATCAGGCGCCGCGAGGCAAGGCCTCACGGCGCGCAGCCGCAAACGGCCGCCACCGGTCTTCAGGTCCCGTGAGGGGGTTCGTCTTGCAGCGGATGCTTGTCGTCCGGGTAGCGGCTCTTGAGGAGCACCGTGATGCCGCCCCGCGTGGCACGGGTGTCGGGCGCGTGCCAAATCGTGAGCTCATGATCATAACCAGGAGACCAGGCAAAGGTGATCTGGGTGGGCGGCTTGGTCGATAGCGCGTGGTAGATGGTAGCACGCAGCGCTTCCTGCATGCTCATGGGTATGCCGGTGAGATATTTGGTCCAGTCCTTATGCAGTGCCATCTTGGAGTGCACGACGACACCGGTCGCGAGCGGCTTGCCCGGCGCGTACATTTCGCGTTTTTCTGCCAGCTCCTTGATGCCGTCCCTGCCGAATGCAGTATTGAGTTGGCCAAGAATAGTTTGAAGTCCGGGCATGTTTATCTCCCCAATTTGACTGTCGTGTGCAATATTCCGATACAACGTAAGATGTCATTTATAAACGTATCGGGGACGACCCATCTACTGGGATTGCGTTGCCCTCAGGCGCCGCCGTTTCGATGCTTTGCTACCGCATCGGGCGCTCGGCTTTGTCTGAGGCCGAGTTCGATCTTTTCGGCGAGATCCTGCACCAGGGGCTGGTAGAGCAGCGCGCCGGTCTCCTCCATCAAGGCCCGGACCTTCGGCAGTTCAAGCCCGGCGCGTTCGGCGGCACCCGCCTGCAACAATACTTCCGCCAGGACGATGCGTGCGAGGCACTCCGGAATGCGGGCGGCCCGCGCGCTCGCCACCGCGATCGCTTCGGCGGCCGTGCGCCCGGCGCTGTCGAAGTCCCCTTTCAATCGATAGGCGTCGGCCAGGTCGGCGAGAATGCGGGCTTCGCCCTCCAGTCCGGCTCTTTTCATCCGCGCGAAAGACAGCGCCTTCTCGAGTTGGTCGGCTGCAGCCTCGAACCGGCCCGAGGTCATGTGAGAGATACCCCGGCAGGCCAGGGCGCTGACGCGCTCGTAGGGACTGTCGCTATCGACCGCCATGCGCATGGCCCGCTCGGCATGATGCTCAGCGAGGCCCTTGTCATTCTTGCCCCGGGCCAGGTCTACATACGCGACGTTTGCCAAATGGAGCGTGACGTCGTTCGGGCCGACATCGGCCTGCAGCATTCGGTCGAGATATGGCCTTGCCTCGTCAAACCGGCCAAGCAGCACCAGAATCTGTCCCTGCATGACGGTCAACCATTGTTCGACGTCGAAGCCCATCAGCTGGCGATCCCACTCGCTGATTTCGTGAGCCCGGCTGGCCGCCTCGATGCTCACCTTCAGCGCTTCGTCCAGGTGTCCCGCGAGGCGCAGCGCCTGGGACAGCGAGGCCATCAGCATCGGCTCCACACTTCCGTCCTTGACGTCGATGGCCAAGGCCTCGCGCATGCGCAGCACATAATCATCCGCCGACCCGTTCACCGCCAGAATTCTGCCGAAGGCGGCATGGGCCCAGGCGTTTCCCCGCATGTTGCCCGCTGCAAGCGCCAGCTGCCGGGCTTCTTCGAACCAGCGCTGCGCCTCCTCGGTCGGCATTCCTTCGCGCCAGCCGAATCCCATGATCTGCAGGCACGCCTGCATGCGAAGAAAGCCGGTCGATTCCGAAACCGGCTGGGTGGACAGAAGCTGGTAACTCTTTGTCCAGCTTCGCAGCCCCTGGCTTGAGTCGTGCGCGCCGATCCAGAAGGCGGCACGGATATTGGCCTGCGCTGCTTCCATCAGCTCACCCGCTTCTTCGAGGTGATAGGCCAGCAGGCTGATGCGTTCTTCGCGAAGATCGGCGAAATCGAGCTTGATGGCGCGCGCCACCTTGGCATGAATCGCCCGGCGTCTGTCGCGCAACAACGAGCGATAGCAGACCTCCTGAATGAGCGGATGGCAGAAGGCGTGAAGCCCCGGCTCGGTCAGCGGAAGCTCGCGCAATAGCTCGGACCGCCGCAATCGCCGAAGTGTTTCCGCAAGCTCGGCCGGCTTAAGGCCGGTGACGCTTTCCAGGATCGTGGCCGGGACTTCTCGACCGATCACGGCCGCGCACTGCAGCACCTGCCTGGCGGGTTCATCGAGATGGTCGATTCGCGCCGCGAGCAGGGCTTCGATCGTGGCCGGCAACGGGATCGCGTCGATCCCGCCGGCCAGGCGATACGCGCCGCGCGTGCCTTCGAAATCGCCGCGCTCGATCAGCGAGTGGACCAGCTCTTCGATGAAAAACGGGTTGCCCTGGGCACGTTCCGCGATGTGGCGCGAGATCAGCGCCAGCGAGGTATCCCTCGTACAACAGATCGTTGGCTTCCTTGCGATCGAGAGGAGACAGGTTGACCTGCCTGTAGTGCGTGCGCTGCATCCAGGTGGCTACGTAGTCGTATCGGAAATTGAACAGCAGCAGCGTCGTCGTGCCGATCACCGCGTCCACCATGGCTTCGACAAACTCGGCGCTAGCGGCATCGATCCAATGCAGATCCTCGACGAGAACGACAGCCGGGTGCCCGGGCCGACTGGAGCGCACGATGTTGCGCACCAGTTCGATCAGCCGCATCTTCCGCGTGGCGGGATCGAGCCTGGGCGCCGGGTGCGCGGCGTCGCTCAGACCCAGGAAATCCAGAAGCAGCGGAAGCGTATCGCCGGAGGCGGGCAGGTCTGCGATCGTCTTGGCCACCTGGCGCCGCGCTTCGTCCGGCGGCTGAGCTGGCTTGATGCCAAGATAGTCGCGCAGCAATTCGAGGATCGGCTGGTAAGGCGTGGCGTACCCGTGGGCCATTACCCGGGTCTCGTAGACGCGGATGCCTCGTTTGCGGCAGCTTTCGGCAAACTCGAAGCAGAGCCGGCTCTTGCCGGATCCCGCCTCTCCCACGACGCCGACAACGCGCGCCTCGCTGTTCGTGGCGCTCGCCAGTTCGGCGTCGAGCGCGTTGAACTGCGCGGTGCGACCGATCAGCAGGCTGAGATGCCGCTGGCCGCGAAAAATCACGCTCGCCGGGGCGTGCCGGAGGCGCAGCAGACTAAAAACCTCGACCGGTTCCGACAGACCGCGAACCGTCTGCCGGCCGAGTGAGGTGGCTTCGACGAATTGCCGGGTGGCCGCAGCCGTATCACCGGTCAGCAGGATCTCGCCAGGCTGCGCCATCTGTTCCATGCGGGCCGCCAGATGCGCCGCCGAACCGGCAACGTCATAGGTCTGATAGAGGCTGTTTTCGACCGCCTGGACCACGACCTCGCCGGTGTGGATTCCGACCCGGATCTTCACATCGGGGTCCGCGAGCCGGGCGACCGACGCCTGCATGGCCAGCGCCGCCGCGCAGGCGCGCACCGCATGATCCTCGTGCGGCCGGGGTGCGCCAAACAGCGCCATGATGCCATCCCCGGTCACCTTGTTGACCACACCGTCGTAGCGGTCGACGGCACGCCTCATCGCGTCGATGGCAGGCTGCATGCGGCGCATCGCGTCCTCGGGGTCGGAACGATCGATCAGACCGGTCGAATTGCTGATATCGGCGAAAATCACGGTCAGGCGCTTGCGCTCTCCGCCGCTGGCGCTGAGGGCCCGCAGCACCTCCTCCGCGGACGGCCGGGCCGGGGCCGCCGGGCCTAGGGGGGCGCTGCACTTGCCGCAAAAATGGCTGCCGGGCCGGTTGATGTGACCGCAAGCTGGGCAGACGGCCTCGAGGGGCTTCCCGCAGGCTTCGCAGAACGCATTTGTCGCGCTGTTGTCGCTGTCGCAGTGCCGGCAGTGCATTCGCGAGACCTTGAGCCGCCCAAAATGGCCGCTGGTCAGACTACCGCGGGATTGAGGACGTTTCCACGGCTAAGACGCGGGCCGGCAGGCCCGGCTCGGCTCGCGGCTATTTTTGCGAAATTTTGCCTGCTGGCCGACCCGCGCAGCTCCGCTGCCGGCATTCGGCATCGGGCCTCGCTCAGCGCTTGACGAACTGAATGGGTCCGACCGGGGGGTTAAACGGAATGAACAGCGCGTCGACCTTGCCGGTGCCGGCTCTATGGAACACGATGAACACCTTGTGGTCGGCGCCGAATGCGCGAATGTCGAAATAGAACGTCGTGTCCGACAATTGATGAAGTGGCCAGCTCAAGCCATAATAGCTGATGTTGAGTTCACGAGGCCCGAGCCGAAACTTCCCGGACCGGATGATAAACATCAGTCGATGTATATCGAGAGCCCGCGATTGACGCCGCCGCGCCCGGCCGGCAACGCGGAGACCGGAACGGCCATTGGACAGTTGATCGAGAGCTGCCGCGTTGGCCTGATCGCGGGCGTTGCCTTCCTCGTCAATCGTGATGGCCTGGCCAATAATGATAACGCGCCGGGTGATAGTCTGACGTTGCGGACCGGACGCGCCTTCGAGCGCGAGCTGCGGACGGGGCTTCGGGTGCTGCTCGTCGCCGGCCTGTTGGCCGGCGGCTGGACCGTGCTGATGCCGCTGGCGGGGGCTGTCGTGGTTCCCGGCAATCTTGTGGTTCAATCGAACGTCAAGACTATCCAGCATCCGACCGGCGGGGTTGTCGCAGAGATAGCAGTCCACAATGGCATGCGGGTCGGCGTCGGCGATTTGCTGGTACGGCTCGACGCCACCCAGGCGCAGGCCAGCCTTCAGATGGTGAGCAAGCAGCTCGATGAAGTTCGGGCCCGGATTGCACGGCTGCTCGCCGAGCGCGACGGCCTCGCTCGGCTTGAAGTGCCAGCCGAATTGATGGCGCGATCGGGCGATGGCGCCGTCAAGACCCTGCTGGCGTCGGAGGAGTCGCTATTCAAAGCCCGAGCGAATGCGCGTCGAAGCCAGACAGACCTTCTGCAAAGCCGGGTCTCGCAGCTCGGCGAGGAGATTAGTGGCCTTGATGCCCAGGTCGGGTCCAAGACGAGGCAACTGGAGCTGATCGCCGGGGAGCTTTCGGGAGTCCAGGAACTGTACGACAAGCGGCTTGTGCCGCTGACGCGGCTCACGACCTTGCAGCGCGAGGCCGCGCGAATCGAAGGCGAACGTGGGCAACTGACGTCGGCGATCGCCGAGACAAAATCAAAGATTGGCGAGGCCCAGCTTCAGATTGTGCGGCTCGATCAGGATTTTCGGACCGAAGTTGTAAAGGAACTTGGCGAGACCCAGGGCAAGGAAGCCGAACTTGTGGAGCGCGGCGTCGCTGCGCGGGATCTGCTCGATCGAATCGAAATCCGCGCGCCGACTTCGGGGGTGATCCATCAACTTTCCGCGCACACCATCGGCGGCGTCATCCGCGCCGGCGACGCGATCATGGAAGTCGTGCCGGATTCGGATGAGTTGCAGATCGGGGCGCGGCTGCAACCCAACGATATCGACCAGGTGAAGATGGGTCAGAAGGCGTTTATCCGCTTCTCGGCCTTCAACCAGCGTGTGACGCCGCAGCTCAACGGCATCGTGTCCCATGTGTCGGCCGACACCAGCCACGATCAACAGACGAATGCGCCATATTTCACGGTCAGAGTGACGCTTCCCGAGGAGGAACGTCGCCGGCTGGCCGGCCTGCAGCTCGTCTCGGGTATGCCCGCGGAAGTGTTCATGCAGACAGGCAGCCGGACAATGATGAGTTACCTGCTGAAGCCGATTACCGATCAGCTCCAGCGCGCCTTCGTCGAGCGATGAGCTCGTACCTGCGACAAGGCCTGCGAAAAGATTGGCTCTCGCTGCTGGTCGATCTACCGCTGTGGGACACGGTAAATTCCGTCAAGGGAATGCGGTTCGTCTTCGCGAACGATCGAATGGCGTGAGTTCACGAATTGCGCCGGCTCGCGCCGGTCGCAATGGCGGCGGCGGCGGTGCGATTCTCGACCCCGAGCTTGGCGTAGATTTGCTCGAGATGCTTGTCCACCGTCCTCGGGCTGAGGCCGAGGATCTGGGCGATGTCGCGGTTGGTTTTTCCCTTGCTCAGCCACGACAGCACTTCGCCCTCACGGGTGGTCAGTCCGAGCTCGCTGCTGAATTCCGCGGGCATGTTCGTGCCCGAATCCTTTGCCAGCCGCAGCAGGAATTCATTCGGACCCAGTTTGCCCATGTATTGCAGCCGGAGCTGCTCATTGTCCGGAAATGACGCGATGGCCGGAGTCTTCGATCCGGCCTTGCCTTTTTGAGCCTGTTCAAGCCATTGCAGCATGGGAGAGGGCAGCACGAACTCATCGTTCGTGCCTGCCGCGAGATTGTCCGACAACAATTTCTGCGCCTGCGGTGTCGCCCACACGATCTTGCCCTGCCTGCTGACTGCGAGCAGAAACCGTCCGGACACATCGAGCGCGGCGCGGGCGCTCTGGGTCAGCCTTGCATTGGCCAGATGAACACGAATCCGCGCCAGCATCTCCTCGATGACAATGGGTTTCGTCACGTAATCGACGCCGCCTGCTTCAAGGCCGCGCACGATGTGCTCGGTTTCCGCCAACCCGGTCATGAAGATCACCGGCACGTTGCTCAGGCCCGCCTCGCGCTTGAGACGCCGGCATGTTTCAAAACCGTCCATCCCGGGCATGACGGCGTCGAGCAGAATGATATCCGGCGTGATCTGATCGACGATCCGCATCGCGGCGGCGCCGTCCATCGCGACCATGACTGTCATGCCCGCGCCGTCGAGCGCGTCGGTCAGAAGCCGCAGCGTTTCCGGGGAATCATCGACGACGAGCGCGACGTCGCGCTTTTTGGGTTCAGTGATCATAGCTGTGCAGGGTTTTCAGGGTTGCCATGTACTGATCGAGGTCGAAGCGGTCGATCAGGGAACGCATTTGCGAAACGAAGTCGGCATGCTCAGGGTAATCGGCTCCTATTTCATCGAGCTTGACCTGGATCGCGCGAATGTAGCCCAATTGCCCAAGACCGATCAGTTCCTCGACATGCTTCACGGGCGGTCGCGAGCCACTGCTCGGCTGCCAGTGCGGGATGGTAATCTGATCGGTGTCATATTGCCATTCGATCTTGAGGAGCTGGCGGATCAACTCCAACAGCCGCGGAATGTCGATCGGCTTCATCAGATAGCCGTCGTGAAATGGCTGCGCCAGCGGCGTGCCGTGCGCCTCCAATGCGCTCGCCGAAACCATCAGGATGCGGGCATGATGATGGCCGGTCGAACGCAGCGTCTCCGCCACGGTCCATCCGTCCATGCCCGACATCGAGATGTCCAGCAGGAACAGGTCGGGCCGGCAATGCTGTGCGAGCGCGAGGCAGGCGGGTCCGTCGGGCGCGCTCAGTAGGATAAAGCCCAGCGGCGTCAGCACTTCGCGTAACAGATCCCGGTGGACGGGATCGTCGTCGGTGATCAGGATGGTCTTGCGCGGACCGTGATAGCCGAAGACCGCAGCGTCGACCGGCGCAATTCGCGTCGGATTGGTGACTTCCGACAGCAGGATTTTCACCCGGAAGGTGCTGCCGGTCCCGACTGCGCTGGTCACCTGGATGTCGCCGCCCATCACGCCCGCGAGCAGTCGGCTGATCGTCAGGCCGAGACCGGTCCCGGTTTGCGGCTGTGAGACGCCCAATGCGCCGCGCTCGAACGGTGCAAAGATGCGTTCGAGGTCGGTTGCCTGAATTCCCGGGCCGGTGTCGATCACTTCAAATTCGGCGACCGGGCTGCGATAATGAACCACGAACTGCACGCTGCCGGCCTGGGTGAATTTGATGGCGTTCGACAGCAGGTTGATCAGGATCTGGCGCAGACGTTTTTCGTCGGCGAACACCACGACGGGCAGCACCGTCGGCCGTTTGAAAATGAAATCGATGCCCTTGGCCGCGGCCTGGAGACGGAACATTCCAACCAGCTGATCGAGGAATTCGCTCAAGCGAACCTCGTCCCGCGACAGGTACAGCCGGCCCGCCTCGATTTTCGAGATGTCGAGAATACCGTCGATCAGCCCTGACAGATGATCGGCGCTGCGGCGCACCACCCGCACCTGATCGCGCGGTTTGGCGAGCAGGCTGGAATCCTGTTCCAGCAATTGAGCGTAGCCGCTGATGGCGTTCAGCGGCGACCGCAGTTCGTGGCTCAATCCGACGACATATCGGCTCTTGGCGAGATTGGCCGATTCGGCGACTTCCTTGGCGCGCTGCAGCTCGGCGTCGGTGCGCTTGTGCGCGTCGATTTCCTGGATCAAGAGCGCGGTCTGCCGCCTGGTTTCCGCTTCCGCCGCGCGCCGGCTTTGCTGCGCCAGCACGAACAGCCACGCCACGACGCCGATGATGATGGTCAGTGCGAAAAACACCTTCCAAAGCACGTCGGACAGCTGCAGATTGTCGGCGTGAACCGTCGCCGATGTCTGCAGATAGATCAGGCCGAGCGTCAGTCCGACCAGCCCTGCGGAAACGGCGAAGACGCCGAGATAGTGTCCGAGTTGCGAATTGATCCGTGCGTAAATCGGCTGCGGCAGGAGCTTGCCGAGGGTTTCGGAGACCTGCGCCTGGATCCGCGCATGCGGTTTGCACAGATCGTGGCAGCGCGCGTCGAGCGAACAGCAGAGCGAGCAGATCGGGCCGGCATAGGCGGGGCACGACGCCATGTCCTCGGGCTCGAATGTATGTTCGCAGATACAGCACTGGATCGCTGCCAAATTCTGCCAGCTGCGCTTCGGCTTGCGCGCGATGTAATATTTGCCGTCGGTGGCGAATGCGATCAGCGGCGCCGTGACGAACGCCACGATCAGCGCGACGAACGGCGCCAGCGCCTTCGCCGTCGGTCCGAACAGGCCATAGAACGCGCTGATGGAGACGATGGTGGCGATACTCATGGCGCCGACGCCGACCGGATTGATGTCGTAGAGATGCGCGCGCTTGAACTCCATGTGTTGCGGGCGCAAGCCCAGCGGCTTGTTGACGACGAGATCGGAGACCAGCGCGCCGACCCAGGCGATGGCGACGTTGGAGTAGAGCGCCAGCGTCTGCTCCAGCGCCTTGTAGACGCCGATTTCCATCAGCAGCAATGCGACGACTACGTTGAAGACCAGCCAGACCACGCGGCCGGGATGGCTGTGGGTAAGGCGGGAAAAGAAATTCGACCATGCGATCGAACCGGCATAGGCGTTGGTGACGTTGATCTTCAGCTGCGAGAGGATCACGAAGGTGCCGGTCAGCGCCAGTGCGAGATCCGGTTGCGACAGCACGTAGCGAAATGCTTCGAGATACATGTGCGCGGGTTCCGCGGCATGCTCGGTGGACACGCCATGGCTCAGTGCAAAGAATGCCAGGAACGATCCGGCCAACAGCTTGAGCGCGCCGAGAATGATCCAGCCGGGGCCGGCGCTGAGCAGGGCGATCCACCACGAGGTCTTTGAGGTTCTTCGGTCGCGCGGAAGAAAGCGCAGAAAATCGACCTGCTCGCCGATTTGCGCCACCAGCGAGAACACGACCGAGGCGGCGGTGCCGAACAGCAAGAGATCGAGTTGGCCCGAGTGGTTGCCGTGCTCGCCGGGAAATTTTGTCCACTCCGCAAAGGAGTGCGGATTGGCGTAAGCGATCGCCGCAAACGGCAGGATGTGAAGAATGATCCACAGCGGCTGCGTCCACAATTGGAAGCGGCTGATCAGGGTGATGCCGTGCGTGACCAAGGGAATGATGACGACGGCGCTGATGAGATAGCCGACGGGGCGCGGGATTCCGAAGCACATCTCCAGCGCGGTTGCGAGAATGACCGCTTCGATCGCAAAGAAAATGAATGTGAAGGATGCGTAGATCAGCGAGGTGATGGTCGAGCCGATATAGCCGAAGCCGGCGCCGCGGGTCAGAAGATCGATGTCGATGCCGCATTTGGCGGCGTGATAGGCGATCGGCAGACCGCAGCAGAAAATGATGACGCTGACGACCAGGATGGCCGCGGTGGCGTTGGTGACGCCGTAATTGAGCGTGATGGTGCCGCCGATCGCCTCCAGCGCCAGGAACGAGATCGCGCCCAGCGCGGTGTTGGCGACGCGGGCGGCGGACCAGCGCCGCGCGCTCTTGGCTGTAAAGCGCAGCGCGTAATCTTCCAGCGTCTGGTTGGCAACCCATTGATTATATTGGCGCCTGACGCGGTCTATCCGCTGCCGCCCTGCCACTTTGAACTCCTCGACCCCAGCCTATCCGCTCGCAAAACCCGTCCAAAAACCTACGTCGCTATTTTGCGGTGCAATATACGCGATCTTGCGTATCTGTGCACTGCACAATTTCAGCAATCCTCCCCTGACCAAAAGCGCGTCCTCGAACCAAAATGGGGTACTCATGTCAGACGAAATCAAACGGGGCCTGCAGTCTCCGCTTCGGCGCAAACTGCTGATGGGAATGGCCGCATTGCCGGCCATATCGATGCTGTCACGCCCGTCCTTCGCGGACGTTCCGGCGACTTCCGCCGTCAACACCACGGGTCTGGCGGTGACGGACACCGAAGTGACGGTGGGAATCCTTCACTCCATCACCGGCACCATGGCGATCAGCGAAACCGGTTCGGTGGAGGCCGAAAAGCTCGCGATCGAACAGATCAACGCGGCCGGCGGCGTTCTCGGCCGCAAGATCAAGTTTGTCCAGGAGGACGGTGCGAGCGACTGGCCGACCTTCGCCGAGAAGGCGAAGAAGCTGCTCGTCAACGACAAATGCGCCGCGGTCATGGGCTGCTGGACGTCGGCCTCGCGCAAGGCGGTGCTGCCGGTGTTCGAACAGTACAACGGCATGCTTTACTACCCGACCTTCTATGAAGGCCTCGAGCAATCCAAGAACGTCATCTACACCGGCCAGGAAGCAACCCAGCAGATCATCGCCGGCCTCGACTGGGTCAACAGGACCAAGGGCTCCAAGACCTTCTATCTCCTGGGCTCCGACTACATCTGGCCGCGCACCTCGAACAAGATCGCGCGCAAACATATCGAGGGCCATCTGCAGGGCTGCAAGGTCGTCGGTGAGGAATACTTCCCGCTCGGCAACACCCAGTTCAATTCGGTCATCAACAAAATCAAGCTGACCAAGCCCGATGTGATCTACGCCATCATCGTCGGCGGATCGAACGTCGCGTTCTACAAGCAGTTGAAGGCAGCCGGCATCGACCTGTCGAAGCAGACGCTGCTCACCATCTCGGTGACCGAAGACGAAATCGACGGCATCGGCGGCGAAAACATCGCGGGCGCCTTTGCCTGCATGAAGTACTTCCAGTCCCTCGACAATCCCAACAACAAGGCCTTCGTGCCGGCGTTCAAGAAGATGTGGGGCGAGAAGACCGTGATCGGCGACGTGACGCAGGCGGCCTATCTCGGTCCGTGGCTGTGGAAGTTGACCGCCGAGAAGGCCGGCAGCTTCGACATCGACAAGATCGCCGCCGCCTCGCCGGGGGTCGAGTTCAAGGGTGCGCCGGAAGGCTACGTCCGCATCCACGAAAATCATCACCTCTGGTCGAAGACGCGCGTCGGCAGAGCCAAGGTCGATGGCCAATATGAGCTGGTTTATGAGACCGCCGACCTGGTCGAGCCGAATCCGTTCCCCAAGGGCTATCAGTGAGACCACGCGTTTCCCTGCGCTTTCGCTCTTAGGCACACTTCCCGGCGTGGACCGATCGGTCCACGCCCGTAACCACCGCGCCCGCGAATCCTTATCGCGGCGCGGGCCTACCCGACGACGGAGGACGGATCGATGTTCGGCGATTATTCGATTGGCGATCTCGGCGCAATTTTCGCGATGCAGGGTTTCGCGGGCCTGATTTTGTTTTCCGTCTACGTGCTGATGGCGCTCGGGCTTGCCATCATCTTCGGCCAGATGGGCGTCATCAACATGGCGCATGGCGAGTTCATGATTCTCGGCGCCTACGTCACCTGGATGACGTCGAACGCCTTTCAGCAATACCTGCCCTCGCTGTTCAGCGGATACTTCTTCATTGCGATGATTCTGGCGTTCATCGCCTCAGGCTCGCTTGGCATATTGGTCGAGTGGGCGCTGATTCGGCGCCTCTACAAGCGCCCCCTCGATACGCTGCTTGCGACCTGGGGATTAAGTCTCATTCTCCAGCAGGCCTATCGTTCCGTCTTCGGTGCACGTGAGGTCGGCGTCGAACTGCCGGAATGGATGATGGGTTCGTGGCAAGCCACCGACGCCATCCAGATCCCGATCAACGGCATGTTTGTGATGTGCCTCACCTTGCTGATCACGCTCTGCGTCGCCTACATCATGTATAGATCGCGCTGGGGCAGGCAAGTCCGCGCCGTGATGCAGAACCGCGTCATGGCCGGCGGCGTCGGCATCAACACCGAAAAAGTCGACCGCTACACCTTCGGCCTCGGCTGCGGCATCGCCGGCGTCGCCGGCAGCGCCTTCACCATGATCGGTTCGACCGGACCGACATCGGGCCAGCTCTACATCGTCGATACGTTCCTCGTCGTGGTGTTCGGCGGCGCCGCGAGCCTGCTCGGCACCATCGCGTCCGCCTTCACCATTTCGCAGGCGCAGTCGACCATGGAATTCTTCATGTCGGGATCGATGGCCAAGGTGCTCACGCTACTGGCGATCGTCGCGATCCTGATGATGCGGCCGCAGGGGCTGTTCGCTCTCAAAGTTCGGAAATAAAAACAAGAAAGCACGGTCATGATCAACTCGCGCTTCTTCAATCGCTCTGAACTCATCGGCTTCGTGTCGCTGGTGCTGCTGCTCATCATCATCCTGCCGCTGACGCTGGACATCTTTCGCCTCAA